>Ga0116229_10000447_pt1 | contig 54277 bp, 54 predicted proteins | sample S1TSphgellanicum_3_FD_87313 | JGI IMG/M metagenome (GOLD analysis project Ga0116229, IMG submission 87313) | Host-associated microbial communities from peat moss isolated from Minnesota, USA - S1T2_Fc - Sphagnum magellanicum MG | ecosystem: Host-associated > Plants > Peat moss > Unclassified...
TGCCAGCCACATTCTCTATTAATGGAACGAGCTACACTACTGCGTCTTTACCAGATGCAGGAGAAGCACCAAAATTGATCAGAGTGAATGGAGCAGCTACTTGTTACACCAAAACCGGCTGGACGAACTAAGATTTAACAACAGATCAAAGGATAAAGATCCAGAGCAACAACATCCCATTTCTATCCCATTTCTTTATCCTATACAATATATGCGCCCAAGAATAGATTTCATCATTACGTGGGGAGCGATCGCTCATAGTGAAGATATCTTTACTTGGAAGATAAAATGTAAACAATTATGTCGGTGTAATTGAGGCAACAATATTCGTTAATCATAAAATTGCTTGGAGCATAGTTAGAACTTGAGTTAAAATGACAGAGCAATAGTCAGAAATGATGTAGTATGGAAATTAAAGCGCGAAAGGGCAGTGCTAGTCAGAAACCCCATGCCTAAAGGCAGGGGCTTGAAAAAGCCCTAATCTGACCAGCTTAAGTCTTAATTGACTACGTTTAAGGTAAGCGTTTAAGAACCTACCAGGGAATGCGAAGCTAGTTCCCTGCTCTAGAACTAAACAGTTAAACATCTGTAAAGGGTTAAGGAAGTGCTGTTTAGATAGTTACCGACCTTAAACATTAGCGAAGCTAACTTTACCCGAAAGGAGGGACTTTATGTCCAAAGTTTTTGTACTCGATGCTAACAAACAACCGTTAGACCCAATTCATTCAGCACAAGCTAGACAATTATTAAGAAATCAAAAAGCAGCAGTATTTAGAACCTTTCCATTTACAATTATCTTGAAAGAATCCAATACTGATGTTTGTCCTAAACCATTGAGACTAAAAATTGACCCTGGAGCCAAAATAACAGGAATGTCAATAGTTAATGATGAAACAGGGGAAGTAGTATTTGCGGCAGAACTTAAGCATAGAGGTTTTGCAATTCGAGACGCTTTAACTTCTAGGAGGCAACTAAGACGTAGTAGAAGAAATAGAAAAACTAGATATCGTCAGTCTAGATTTTTGAATAGAACTCGTCCACAGGGATGGTTGCCCCCAAGCCTACAGAGTCGAGTCGATAATATCAAAACTTGGGTATCACGTTTATCTAAACTAGCTAATATAACTGCTATCAGTCAAGAATTAGTTCGCTTTGATATGCAGATAATGCGTAATCCAGATATTCAAGGCAAAGAATATCAGCAAGGTACACTTGCTGGATATGAAGCTAGAGAATATTTATTAGAGAAATGGGATCGACAATGTGCATACTGTGGGACAAAAAATGTGTCATTACAAGTGGAGCATATTCATCCAAAAGCTAAGGGAGGCTCTAATTCAATTGCTAATCTAACCCTCAGTTGTGAGAAATGTAATCTTAAAAAGGGGACAAGGGATATCAAAGATTTTCTCAAAAAAGATCCATCACGACTAGAAAAGATATTAAGGCAAGCAAAAAGACAATTAGCAGATGCAGCAGCAGTAAATGCAACTCGATTTGCTTTATTAGAGATTTTAAAATCAACTGGCTTATCAGTAGAAACTGGTTCTGGTGGCTTGACTAAATTTAATCGCACTCAACAAGGCTTAGATAAAACACATTGGCTAGATGCTGCTTGTGTGGGAAAATCAACGCCTATCCTGAATATTAAAGGGGTGAAACCATTGTTAATTACAGCTAATGGTCATGGGACGCGCCAGATATGCAGAACAGATAAATATGGGTTCCCCAATCGTCATTGCTCAAGAACTAAATTCCACTTTGGATTTCAAACTGGAGATATTGTTAAAGCAATAGTTACAAGTGGGAAAAAAATAGGCGAATATGTAGGACGCATAGCTACTCGCGTCACTGGCAGTTTCAATATCTCAACTAAGGGTGGACTAGTTCAAGGGATTAGTCACAAATATTGTTCACCAATTCATAAAAAAGATGGTTATTCCTATGGATATTAAGACATAGAATAAATTCTAATGCGCCTTACCCCCATATCTAAAGAAAGGGGTTTCCACGGCGCGATGAATTTGATGAGTCAAATAAATCATTCAGAAGAGAGGAAGTGTTGATATGGTAACAATCCAAGAGATAGATGAGGAATTGATTTTTCCTTCCAGCGACGGTAAACCCATGGCCGAGAATACAGAGCAATTTAAGTGGATTGTTTTAATTAAAGAGAATTTAGAAATTATCTATGGGAAAAATCCAGATGTATTTATTGCGGGAGATTTACTCTGGTATCCAGATAGCTCTACATCAGACATATCAGCAGCACCAGATGTAATGGTAGTGTTTGGTAGACCGAAAGGATTTAGATCCTCATATAAACAATGGCTAGAAGGGAACATTTCCCCCCAAGTGGTGTTTGAAATCTTGTCTCCCAGCAATAAAGCCAAGGAGATGGAGAAAAAGTTAGAATTTTATGAGCGTCATGGAGTACAAGAATACTATATTTATGATCCGTTAAAATATAAGTTCACAGTCAGGATACGGGAAGGAAATGAACTAAAAAAAATCAAAGTGGTTAGAGAGTGGGTAAGTCCATGTCTAGGAATTAAGTTCCAGCTAAATTTTCGTGGTAAATTAGCCATTTATCGACCAGATGGCCAAAAATTCGTCCCTCAAGTGGAAACTGACGCTCAATTAAACATCCAATATCAACGGGCTGAACGTTTAGAATTGCAAAATGAACAAGAACGTCAACGGGCTGAACAAGAACGTCAACGGGCTGAACAAGAACGTCAACGGGCTGAACAAGCAAACCAAATAGCTAAAAGGTTAGCCGAGCAATTGCGATCGCTAGGAATTGAACCAGATACAGCAATTTAGGTCGAGCAATAGATAATACCCTCGACTTAACTCAGCACTAACAACTTTACTTACTCCCCAATACAAAGAAAGTTGTTACATCGTTCCAAATACCTTTGTCTGTTGTAGTTGCTTCGACTTGGGTAATGTATTCAGCTTTGAGTTGGTCTAATCTCTCTGGAGGGAGTTCTTTTACTTGAGCGCCAAAAGCACTTCTAGCATTTCCGTTCCACGCTTTTTCAACATTAGTTAGATAAGAACCAAACTGTTCGGTTACTATTTTGATATTTTGGAATCCTACCTGTTTCAGCAAATCTTGACATTTTTGAGGAGTTCCTAATGGCTCATTCGGATTGGGAATGAAAATTCCATAAGTCTGAGCTTTTTGTCTAAACATGATAGCGACTGTATGAGCAGTTTTAGCAAAGCAAGAAAAAGCAATTAAACCACCTGGTTTAAGAAAGCGATACCACTGCTGTAGAGAATTTGGGATATCCGTTAAATACACGAGCGCACTAGAGCAAAAAATAATATCAAAGCTGCTGTGATTAAAATTGAGATAATCAGCGTCTGCTTCTATGAGTTCAACATTTGTGAGTCCAAGGGTCTTAATTTTCTTCTGTGCTTGCTCTAGCATACCTTTAGCGATATCTACTCCCACTACTCGACCTGAAGAACCAACAATTTGTGCTGCTAAGTAGGAAGACTGAAATAATCCTAACTATGTGAAGTTATGTAAAATCGGTGAAACTATTAGGGGCGCAAGGCATTGCGTCCCTACTGGCGTTAAAGATTTGATTGCGAGTCCAGCGCAACTACGAACTAAGCGGCTTATTTTACTCCCATACTTAGGTGATGCTACACGTAGTTGGCGACCTGCTGATTTTCCCTATTCTTAATACTGAAAGAGTGATTGTTTGGGGCGTTGGCATAACGCCCGCCCCTTTGGATCATAGGTGTTGAGCTTGTAAGTGTTATAACTTACAAGCATCAGATGGTCACAGGGTAGCAAATTACAAATTCCGTGGATATTTATCGGTAATTTATATTTCGCCCTTCACCTGCATTTGATGAACTTGATCCGCTAATTCTTGACGATTCTGATCGTCAAGCTTGTCTACTGATAACATGCCCATCAGAATAACCTCTTTTAGAGTCAATCTAGTTGCATGTGCTTGCTTTTGCACAATTTCCTTGATTGTGGGACTTACGCCAATTGCTGTACTTGCTCTAGCCATAGAAACACAAAAAATCATTACTAAACTAGTATAGTTTGAATTCTAACATTTCTACAATAGATAATCACTGGAATTTGGACTAAAGAAATAGATAAAAGCACTTGGCTGTCAGAGCGTTCCCCAAATGCCTAACCTCATACACCGCTTTAATCATAGGGCTAGTGGCTGATTCGGCTCAAAGTAATACGTATATCCTCTATTCGGTATTTTTCCCAAGCTTACTTACCAAACCCCGTAATCTAATTTTTTTAATCTTGCTATGAATGAATTGAGTTGTTGTATAAAAATATATTATGATGCTACTCAAGCAATCAGTCTTCTAACAGACTGAAAGATGGTTTGCCGTTATTGGATGTTTTGTTAGAGGAGAATATCTTGAGAATATTTCGCTTAGTCTTACTGTTAATCATAGCTTTACTGCAATTAATCATTATTCATCCAGCACAAGCGTTATCCGATATCAATGGTCGTCAACTTTTTCAAGAAAACTGTGCTTCCTGCCATATAGGTGGGGGGAATATACTGGTTGAACAGAAAACTTTGACAAAAACCGGACTAACAGAGTACCTAAGTAATTTTAACGTAGACCCTATTGGAGCTATTATTAACCAAGTAAAAAATGGTAAAAATGCTATGCCTGCTTTTAAAGATAAATTGAGCGGCGAGCAAATTTTTGAAGTGGCTACTTATGTTTTCCAACAAGCTTTGAAGGGTTGGTGTAAGGATTGCTTATAAATTTCTGTTAATCGGATTGTGCTCATTGGAATATATGGAGAATAAATGGATGGTCAGCCCAAAATATAGTTAACCATCCATTAGCTTGATCAAAAATCAAGCCTCGACAGAAGAATTTTCTCTTTGTTGTTTGATGTCGCGCAACTGCTGAATTAGTTTTTGGGCAGACTGAGTAGATAAAACTATTGTATTGCTGCTAACTTTTGTCCCTGGAGATTTTTCTGTCTTGATGTTCTCTTGGCTATTCTTTGGGGTGTTCGCTGGGATGTTCCCTTGGTTATTCCCTTGGTTATTCCCTTGGTTATTCCCTGGAGTGTTCCCTGGGATGCTCGCTGGTGTGACTGACGGATTTACCGCAGATGGAGGTGGCGATACGATACTAGAGGGTGAATTGTTCGATGGCTTTTCGCCTGTAGCGGATTTAGATAAATTTTTGCTAAACCGCAAGTTAAATGGATAAGAACTGATTTGTTTAGTACCTTTAGGCGGGTTGGTGTTGAAAAATTCTCTAACTTTTGCCTTTAGTTCTGGAGAAATTGACTTGTCCTGAAACTTCAGGTCTACAACTTTACCATCAGTATCGACAACCAATATGCCCAAGACATTACCTGCTAGAGATCCTTCATCAGTGGGAATAGTTTCTCTAATAACTCCCTGTTCCTGAATATTGGGATATTCCTGATGAGTTGTTTCTCTTAGCGAGATGAAGGAGTTTAAGTCTGACTGTGAACTTTCTGTAGTTTTAGCTTGACTATCAGATGGATTTAAAGTATCTGGTAACTTCTGTGGTGGCTGGATAAGATTGCTCCCAGGTTTTGTCCCACCTAACTGACTATTCATAGCCAGCTTATCCCCACTAATTCCTGTAGTTGCGGTTTTAGATTGAGGACTTTCAGTTACTTTATCTCCTGATGGTAGTTTTGCTGGGATATTTTCTTTAGTAGTTTCTGCTACTCCTGAAATTCCAGTATCAGTACGTCCAGAAGTGGGATTAGTTAATGGCTCTCTAGACGGTTGCTGATGAGCCGAATCATTTTCAGGCAATCTGTTGATATTGAAAGGTGGAGCTTCTCTCATCCCAATTAAGGGAGGATTTGCTACAGGTGCTACAGGATTAATCTCTGGAGAAAATCTTTCCCTTGCTTGCATCGCTGTGATATCTGTATGGAAATTTTCTCGTCCAAAATCGTGGAGCTTCTGTCCTTTCGGTAAAGCAGAAATAGTCACATCACCAGGTACTTGATTAATAGTTGGCAAAGTAGATTGCTGACTAGATGGTGGTGCTTGTATTGGCGGTAATTCAGTTGACTGATAGCTAGAACTACCAGAGGGAACTTGCTGCTGTAATGGTAATTGAGGTTGTGCTAAACCAATCTGAGATTGTGGCAACGCTGCTTCCGGTTGCAAGGCGACCTGTTGAGATGTGTCATCAGTTTGGGGAAACTTGCCCATGTCAGATGGGCTCAATTCCATCACCCCAACCGTTCTTGTTGGCTCTACTTCGCTAGATGGATGAGGATCGACAGGTATTAACGGCACAATCATTGCAATAGCACCATGAAGACCAAGAGAGGCTATAGCTGCTATGCCAGTTGGTTGTCCGAAAATTCCTGATACATTTTTCAGTACTGAAAAGTAAGACATAACTGTGTATTGTTTACAAGGTCTAAATCGCAATCACTCGGCAATTTTATGCTTTCAAACTAAAAATTGCCGCCTACTAAAAGATGCATCTCTCTAACAACTTAATGATAATTTGCTCAATATGACTTGCCAAGAAGGTACTTGACCTGTTTGCCAATTAGTCTCACTAATGCCCAGAATTATAGTTCATGTCCGGGGAAATTGCTCATATTTTTTGAGGTTTAGACGGTTTAGACGGTTTATACCTATTATTCGGCTCAGTCTTAATTAGCTGCTGGGGGAATCGCTGGTAGAAAGTTGAGATAATTTGGCAGGGAGATTTTCTACCTCTGGTAAGGTTTCTAATACTAGAGGGGTAGATTGGCTAGCACCAGATAGGCGTTTTAATAGATTAGGACGGGAATCGTACAATAAATAAATTATGCGATCGCCTACTTCCCAATCTTGGTTAACAGCAAAAATTTGCAAGCTACCATGACGTTCAATTAATAAAGGTACTAAGATACCAGAGCGAACTTTTTCCTGTATATGTTCCTGCTGATAGGTAAATTCGCTCTCATTCAACGTAGTGGTTCCCAATTTGACTCGTCCAGCATTCAAATACTCATTCCATGTTTTCACAGCCAAATCCGAGGCAAAGGCTTGGTTCACCTTGACAGTTATAGAATTAGTCACTTGAGGATCTCGCGGGAAAACGGCTAAGACTCTTGGTGGATTAAATTCCTCAAAAGCCCGTTGTGCCAGAACAAAATTGACTTCGCCGTTATTGGTCATGGCTAAAAAAGTACCTATAGAAGCAATACCTGCATCTGATAACACCTCTGCATCTAAGGCACTACTAGCAATTACTCGCAGATTCTGGGCTTGGGCTTGGGGGAAATACCTTTGATCAGTATCAATAATTACAATATCTTCTCCCCTTTCCTGGAAAAACCTGGCTACCAATAAGCTCAGGGGATTACACCCAACAATCATAGCCCCAGTCAGGTCTTTAGAAGTAATTTGTAGACAATCAGCTATCCAACCTGCTGTTAACCCTTGACATACGACCGTCATAATAATTGTCAGGAAAACTAAAGCCTTGATCGAATCACCACCATTAATTCCTCGCTGTGTCAGGGAAATAGCGAATAAAGAAGCAACCGAGGCGGAAACAATTCCTCTAGGCGCAACCCAACTCAAGAATAGCTTCTGTCGCCAGTTGAGATTGCTTTTCCAAGTACATAACAAAATATTAATTGGGCGGATAACCAGCATTAACATTAACACAGTAAATAAGCTACCCCAACCCAAAGCGAACATACTTGCCATAGACAAGTCTGCTGCTAACAAAACAAATAGTACAGAAACGCTCAGAATTGTGAGTTGGTTTTTAAAACTGCGGAGTAGTCTCTCTTCTGGAACGGAGGAATTAGCAAATACAATTCCTGCTACTACTGTAGTCATCACCCCTGATTCACTCCTAATCATCTGCGCTAAGGTAAATAGACTCCACAGGACTGCCAAAACCACCAAGTTTTTCAGTTCAAAAGAGAGAAAATGCGCCCGCTTAAACATCCAACTCATGCAAAAACCGCCGAAACCGCCGATAGCTATCCCCACACCCAGACGCATCACCAAACCAAGCAAGGCATCCATGGGATCAGCATCGCCATTGAGAATAGTATCTAAAACAACAAAAGCTAGAATCGCCCCCACGGGGTCAATTAATACTCCTTCTCCTTCCAATAAAGCTGCTACTTGCCGATCTACATTGATTTGCTGGAGGAGCGGACCAATTACCGTTGGACCAGTTACTACTACTATTGAAGCGTAAAGAAAAGCTATATTCCAAGGAAATTCGCCTAACCAGTGGGCTGCCATACTTCCGCCTAACAGCGTGATTAAGGTTCCTAGTGTGACGAGCAATTGTAAACTAACGGAAACTGTACCCAACTCTCGTAAATCTAGCCTCAGTCCCCCTTCAAACAAAATGATTGCCGTTGCTAAAGCAACAATAACTTCCAGACCTGTACCTAAAAGTTGTGGATGCAATACCCCTATACCATCAGGTCCTAAGACAATCCCTACCAGGAGTAATAAGACAATACTGGGTAGCTTCAGGTATGCAGCTATGACTTGAGCGCCAATGCCCGCAAACACAGCGATCGCCATCTGTAAGGTGATATTAAAAGATGCTTCCATGTTTTAGATTTTGAGCAACTTGTGGCAAATCTTCTGTAAAAATAGCAGATATATATGAATATTCCTCCCAGGCATGTAGTTAACTTAGATGTATTTAACTAGCCCAACTGTAGTTAAGCTTTTTGAGCTGTCAAATAACACTCTAACCGTTAAATAGTACCATGCTTTTTACAATTATTTACCTAATCCGAAAATGAATTATTTTAAAGACCGGGGGCAAGCATAAACCCGATGTATCTTGCTTAAACTTGCCCGGTGAACTGGAAAAAAATATCTAGACTGTTGACATCCTAGAAAAAATCCGTTAATCTAGTAAAAGTTCGGTGGTTAAGCCCCCATCGTCTAGAGGCCTAGGACACCTCCCTTTCACGGAGGTAACGGGGATTCGAATTCCCCTGGGGGTATTTAGGAGTTGACTACGTTTTCAGATATATATTCCTTTTTTTAGCCCAAAGGTTAAATTAAGTCGTTCCTCCAGCCAAGTTTATGCTTCTCTGGTATATAGCTTGTAGGTTGGTCTGCAAATCTTTGCTCAACCGGCTTTCGATGATAGATACTGGCATAATCAGCTTAGGCCAGACTTTAATTGTGTAGCTTAATCTGGTTTCTGGTTTACCATTAACTAAACAGGGTTCTAGACACCAACTACCGGAGAAATCTTTAAAGTCCCCTTCTATCATACGAAAACTGATTGATTGAGGAAATAATTCTTCCAAATCGAGGATTACACGGGCACAGAATTTGAAGTTTAACAGACTTTGAGAGCCTACTTGTTCTAAACGGATACCCCCATTAGGATGGTCAAGTAGTTTGCTTTTAGCCAAATTGGGGATAAATTCAGGTAGCGCTTCATAATCTGTTAATACTTGCCAAACTTTTTCTACTGGTTGAGGAATTTGGATGACAGCAGTGATTTGTCTTTGTCTCTGGGCGATTTTCTCCAATTGGATCTGAATTTGCTGGTTGTGCAAATTCTCTGGAGTTAGAGTCTCATCACTGTCTGTGTCAAATAATGGTTCTATTGTTTCGTCTTCTTTTGTCATCACATTTACCAAATAACATAGGGGCTTGTCCGATGGTGGGGAAAACCTGATGTTTTATTTCAGGGTTTTCGCTACTCTCTCACAAAAACTTGTGGCAAAGTTAAAGTAAAGCAAATTTCACTGAGTGAGGAATTGACAATTGGATTGCTTTCCACAGCGATCGCCCCATGCAAATGTTGTACTAAAGACTTAACCAAGGCCAGCCCTAATCCGGTACCCGGAGTCCATCGACCCTTACCTCGGCGAAATTTGTCAAAGACATAAGCCGTTTCCGTGGGAGAAATGCCTTGACCAATGTTAGTCACTTTTATCATAACCTGAGCGGGCAGTTCTGTAACTCGGTGAATAACTTGAAAATCGATATTAGTGCCATACTCAGAGTATTTACAGGCATTGGTTAATAACTCCTGCAAAATCCGGTCTAGGCTGGCGAGTTCAGTTTGGATCTGTAATGGTTCCTCTGGCAAGTCTAGGGAAATAGTTAATCCACTATTTAGCATATTTTTGTGTAGATCAGTGACAATCTGCCGAATTCTTGCAGTTAAATCCACAGTCTTATATTCGGCGCTTTCTTGATCGGATTCTAATTTCTGGAGAGTGAGTAAATCATTGATCAAGTTGATTTCCTTGGTACATTCTGATTCCAGAATATCTAGATATCTCCCTTGGCGCTCTTCGGAGACTCCTGGTAGTCTTAGGTTACGTATAGACATGCGCATATTCGTTAAAGGATAGCGTAAGCGATCGCTAATATTGCTGACAAACTCATCTTTCAACTCATTTAGTTCTTGTAATTGCTCTACATACAATTTAGTTCTTTCGTATAACCTTGCTTGAACTTCTAAACTGCGTCTGAGTTGTTCTGTGCGCTCATCTACTAAAGTTTGTACTTGTTTTAATGTCTGTGACTGAATGATAAAATTACTCAATTGAGCGCAAACCAATTCAATCATATTCAACTCAGATGGTTGCCAATTTCGCCCCAGCTTTTGCTGCAGTACCACAATTCCTAAAATAGTACCTTGATTCTCTAATGACATCAACAATGTTGATGAAAATTCCTTGGTAGCCAATAGGGGAGCCGGATACTCCTGTTGATTATTTGGGGAAGTTTGATCAAGTATAATCAGCTTGTCTGAGTCGGTGAATATCCGCCTACATAGACTGCAATCGGATAAAATAAAAGATCGATCTAATGAATTTCCAAATAAATTTGAGTTTTCTGATTTCTCTAAGCTAGAAAAATGTCCTTCTCGATGCCATTCCGCTACTACTGTAGCTTTAGCTTGAGGAATCTGATTTTTGGGATTATTTTTGGGATTATTAAATAATGGCTTTGTATATTTAAATAAAATAAGTAAGCCTCTATCTACTTCCAGGGACTCAGCAGTTGCATTCATCACTAATTGGAGCATTTGATTCAGCTCCAAATTACTGCTATTTAATAAAGTTAATTGCTGGATTAAACTTTGATACTGGTCGTCTTTCCGTCCATATTGTCTGAGAGTAGGCATTTGCATTTGGACTACTCGATCAAAAGCGATCGCACAGGATGGCTCTACTGCTTTAAGTAACTGTTTTTCTGATTCGTCCCATTCATAAGCTTGAAATTTCATCAGTCCGACAGCACCATTGATTAACCCTTGGAAATTTGTGGAAATAGCTAAAAGACTTTTTAATTGCAAAGGCAAATGTTCATGCATAAAACCGTGACAATTTTGTGCAATATTTTCAGTTAAAGGATTGTCCACTGTCTGAGCTAAAGTTAAATTAGCCAGGAATTTTTCGACTAACCTTATTTCCTCTGATGTTAACAAACTGAGATTTGATTCACGAAACCAATTAGTAGAAATTAATTGATTTTTTGACTCATCATTTATGGCAACCAAGCAGCAATAATCCGACTTAAATTTACTTCCTAATTGTAGGGCAATTTCAGTCAGTAATACGTTACTCGATACTTGACCAGTAGCGATTATTTGACTAATTTTCTTGATGAGAGTATAGGCGTTTTCTTCATAATGCTCCATTAATTTGATGTGGTATGATTGCAGTCTTTCTACATGATAAACTTGCCTTGAGAATGATAATAAGCTTTCTTGCATATTCAATATATTTCCTCAATAAATATCCTTTATTTTAGCTTTACTCCTAAATGTACTTTAGCTTTTCTATCTAGGCAAATGTATTGTTCATTTATTAAGTCCCTGAGAAATGACAGTAAATTTGGCAAACAGGTGAATATCACATTGTAAAAAACTAATGTCATAAAACAATCACCTAATATTTTGTCAAATATATAACGATTTGTTTCTGGATTTAAACCGTAAATTCTCTAGAATTTAACCAAAAATGTCATAAATAAGATTCACAAATATCCGCATTAATACTAGTCTTAGTTGATTTGCCAAGATTTTAACAGGAAACGAGCTATAGATTCATCAATCATTGTTCCTGAAGATACCAGTACATTCAAGAATTTTTTAAGAAGGCAGGAGGACGAAGGTAGGAGGCAGGAGGTATCACCATAAATAAATTTAGGGGATTTAATACGGACGCAGTATTTCTCGCACTACGTGTCTCGAAATACATGTTTTTTTGTTTTGCATAAATAAATTTAGGGGCTTCAGACCCTATAGCAGAGGGCAAAAAAATATACTTTCTACCTCCTGCCTCCTGCCTCCTGCCTCCTGCCTCTCTTTGGTGATAATTGCGATTAATCGCCCAATTACTCTCTTGGGTAATTGGGCTACGGATGAAGACTATCTATCGCCTGAATAACTCAAACTATCAACACTTAAAGGAACTATTTCACCATTCCTGGTTAAACCTAATAACATAGGCTGCTGAGGCGGGATTAATCTACCTGTTAATACGCACTGTTCTTCTTGTTGAGATGTTGCTTCTATGGTAGCTCTAATCTCAGTTTGGGAAAATCGCGGCTTCCACTCACCTGATTTTTGCTGGACGTAATGCCAGAGAATATCTCGAATTAGGGCTTGATACCCCTGATTACCGGCGATTCCTTTAAGTTTATCTTTCAGTTCCCGTTCTAAGCGAATACTGGTAACTTCCATATCAGTAGTTGGGGTGCGAGTAATTGTATGCATGAATTTTTCTCCTTGGTGAGTATAGACAAGATAGTAATACAAGTGTAGTATGTTTACAGAAATGTTCAAATAGGTTGAGATATTGCCGTGAAATTTATTTCCTTTACCATTAAAGCTATGTGTACCAATAATTTCTGTATCAGTTGGGAATCTGCTACTGTGGGATTGGAGTATTTATTTATGGGCGATGTCGAAGGCGGGCCTAACCATCGTCATCTAGACCGAGAATACAGCATAAAAGTGGATGATGATTTTAGATATCTCAGCATTGGTATGCTAAAAGAACAACCACAACTAAATAGAATAAGCGGGAGGTGCAATTGAAGAAATGGCGTACCGTCATCTGATGAAAACACCCTTAAACCAATGCCAAACCCCCGCTACACCCAAGTCCGGAGCAGGGGTTTTTTAGTAAGGAGTTAGGCTGTGACAAGCGTAATGCAAGTGCTAGAGCAATCTGTAGTGGTATTCTCTCAGAATTACCTGCCACTGTGTCGGGTAAATATTAAACGGGCTATTGTGTTGCTAGTAACAAACAAGGCGGAACCGATGGAATTTTCTGCGGAAGGCGGTTGGTTGATTCGCTCACCTAGTTTAGTACTTTCCGTCCCCAAGCATATCCGGTTAAAAATAGGAGCTACTGAACGAATGTGGAAAGTCCCTCCTGTCAATCGCAGGGAAGTCTTACGACGAGACCATCACACTTGTCAATATTGTGGAAGTAACAAACGTTTGACATTAGACCATGTGATTCCCCGATCCAGAGGAGGACAGCATACTTGGAATAACGTAGTCATAGCTTGCGAAAGATGTAACTCTCGTAAAGGCGATCGCACGCCAGCGGAAGCTGGAATGCCTCTACGTAAAGTCCCCAAAGCACCAATGCACCCCACAGTTTCCTTTGCAGAACAATTTTGGAGTGATGTGCAAGCCAACCTGGAATAACAGGAGAGCAAAGGTTATGCTTAAGTTAACTTATACAGAAAGGAGCTTCTCCTTAGAATATCTCCATCTGCCCTTAGAAGAATGGGTAGCCCAACGGGTGATTTTTGCACTCCGGGTTGGCGAATGTTTGTGTTTTGAACCAAGCACAGCCTCCTTTTTGTTACCCATAGACTTACCAGGAATTGAAATGCTCAAAGCCGAAGTCAAGCGAAACGATGATGTCCTTTCCTTGTCGATCTGCGATGCTGAATATCTAGAAGTTATCTTGCGGGGTTCTTGGATATCAGATGGCTCTGTTGCTACGGTAGGCGTATTTGTCACCACTTTGTGCGAGGTAACTGAGGTGTTTCTCCAGCAACTTTGGCAGAATGCACAAACTGGTACTCCTGTGATGAGTGATTTAAATATGTAATCATCACGGGAAAAATCTGGTAGTTCACTAGACTACATGCTATATCTCCCTTGTGGTTTCATCACAAGGGAGTAGATTGTAGTTGTCAATAACTCAGGGCTTAAGCCACTGAGCTTCTAAGAAGCAAATCTTACGTGTTTGACTAGCCCATAGAGACTAATGCGGTTTTTTCTCGACGTTTGACTTTCTTACTTCCCCTGGCTGATTCCCATTGCTCTACAAATCCATGAGCCAAGTTAGTCAAACGATCTACCGCAGGTTCTATATCTCCAATCTCTGAACCAATCCAATAGCGATGTAATTTTTCAGCAGCATAAAAAGTAGTTCCAGAACCTCCAAATGGATCAAAGACAATTTGTTCTGGATTAGATGCCATTGCAATCACCCGCTCTAGCATAATTGGAGCAAGCTCATTATTAGTCCGCTTTTTGTGCTGATGATGGCGTACAGGTGGAATATCCACCCACATTTCCTCAGATAATGTCCATAAAATTTCATTATTATCAGCTATAGCTACCTGATCCCAAACATCCTCTGGAGCATCCCAAACGTCCATCAGGTTAATACCTTTTTCATTTAATTTATGACGGTGTCCCCCATAATCACGGATTTCGCCGCCACAATGGCGACAAACCTGAATTGGCGTGTAAACCTTATTGAAAACTGTAGGTTCTCCCTTGGTATAATAAAGTAGACCATAATGAGCAGGTGACATCTTTTTACCTCTAGGATAAGCTTTTGGCATTCTACAAGCAATCCAATGGCGAAAAGACATTCCTTGCTGGTTGAGATACGCACCATACTCGATACACCATCTTGGTAAATTAAACACGAATAAACTTCCGCCAGGTTTTAGTATACGGATACTCTCTTTGAGCCATTCTTGCGACCAAGACATGTACTGAGCCTCTGCCATTTGGTCATTTACAGCCGCACCATATTTTTTACCTAAATTAAACGGTGGATCTGCAAATACTAGATCGATTGATTCACTAGGCAAAATTGACATTAACTTCAGACAGTCTGCTTGATAAAGAATTCCATATTTACTTGTATAGACCTGCTCCAATCCTTGTAATCTAGCAGATGATTCTTCAATTAGTTCAAAAGGGAGCATCTAATAACCTCTAGTACATTAGTATTTACGTGAGTTCTGTCGAAAGAGAGATACACAATCAGGAATTTTGCCCTATTCTGATAGTAGACACATTTAAATAATGGAAGTGCGCCTTGTCATAAAAATTTTGCTCAGATTCCCATTATCTAAGAGTGTCAATTCCATTTTGACCTAATTTCCCCCATCCTGTAATCTATCTTGGGTCAGAGATTGATAAAATTCTTTTTTCATCTTTAAATCGTAAAATTTAAACTTGGGAAAATTTCCACAATTCCCTTGCCGAAATTTAAATTAAGTTCAGTCTAAGGGATGATTAGATTTTAGCTGAATCGATGTACAAGAGTAGATGAGTAATATCGATTAACTGAGTGATTCCAATGAAATTAATTAGATTTACTTTAGCAAAATTACGTTTACTACACCTCATCCTTGTGGTTTTTACCTGCGCTTTTATGTATTGCCAAGTCACTCTTCCAGCCCTAGCAATTACGAGTTACCAAAGTGACCCAACAGAAGGCACTACCCAATTATTAGAAACTCAGCGGCGTACAGATGAAGTAAGTAGATCAGCACCTTTGAACCGCCAGGAAGTCACAGATGCTAATAGAGGTAGGGGATTAAATGAAGTTCAGGGAGATGCTGATATTGATAAAATGCAAAACCCAGAAAATTCGCAATCTTCTAGATCGTTTAAAGACGAAGTAGAAAGCTTGCTGCAAAAAGCAACGGGTAATTAAGCAAATAAAGCAGTACTCTACACATCTAAAAATTACATTAGCCAGGAGTAAACCTGTGGCAGAAATATACAAAGCAGAAAGGACTATTTCATCATTATTTGTCGAACAAACACAAGTTGATGCTGTAATTCGCCGATTAATAGATCGGGAAATACCCAGCGACCATATTTCTGTCATGGGCAGAAATTTTCAGTCAGAAACCAGAATTGCTGGCTTTATCACTAAAAAAGATGTAATTTTAGGTGGTTTGAGAACAGGGGCGATCTTTGGCTCTTTGTTTGGCTCCTTTCTTAGCCTACTCACTGGTGTAGGTGTGTTATTTGTCCCTTTCCTCGGTTCGATTGTCGCAGCAGGTCCGATTAGTGCTATTTTGCTGGGAGCAGCTAGTGGAGCGATCGCCGGAACTGCAGGTGTTGGTCTAGTCTCCGTTTTTACTGCTTTGGGGATGCCAGAAGATAAAGCAGCCCTCTATCAAACGCAACTACAAGCTGGTGAATTCCTATTGTTAGTGGAAGTTCCCCAAGATCGTGTGGGTGAATACCTTTTATTGCTAGAAAGTGCTGGAGCTAAAGATACTCACGTTTTAGAGCAAACTTTAGCTCGTCCTTTGGCTGGACCATGTAATAGCCCAGAGGATTTATCACCCGAAATTAGATCTCATTTATCAAAGAAAGCACAACAGGTATTTATCGAGCGCTATAATAGTGCCTTAAAAGAGGGAGAGGATGAATTAGCATCTGAACACACTGCTTGGGACGCTATTCATCAGCAATTTGATGAAGATGAGCAGGGAGTTTGGTCAAAAGCGAAAGTTAGTGTTTAGATGAGTATCTATTCCTTTTTGACAAATTTCTCATCACGATCTCTATCTCCAGACGGAGGAAAACTACTCAAGGCTGGAATTACTATTAGAGCATCTTCCAATAATCTTTTCCTTCTCAACTTGCTATACAGCTAAGAGGAGGTAGGTTATTGGATGCATATTCTCTCCCTCCGGGCCCGTGCGGGTCTGGGGGGAGAGAATTTGGCTTTTTTTGCTGGGCTAAAGTCAAGTACCAGCTGATGTTCATGTTTTTCTTTATTTATGTGTCACGTAAAATTATAAAATCTTACTGACAAGCAAATTACTCATCTTGACTCATGGCGCAAACTCGGATTTCTCCACCCCAATCTAAATTATGGCTAGCAGCGATTAAACCTCCAATGTATAGCGTGGCTATTATGCCTATATGGGTAGGGACGGCTGTAGCTTTCGCACAAACTCAGATGTTTAATCCCGCAATATTTTCTACTTTTTTATTCGCAGCTATTTTAATTCTGGTGTGGGAAAATCTGAGTAATGATGTTTTTGATTCAGAAACAGGAATCGATCAAAATAAGCATCATTCATTAGTCAACTTAACTGGTAATAAGCAATTAATCTTTTGGTTGGGAAACTTTTGTTTGGCGCTTGGCTTGCTGGGAATAGTCGCGATCGCTTTTTGGCAAAAAGACCCCACAGTAATCGCCCTAATTCTGCTCTGCTGCGCTCTCGGCTATATTTATCAAGGTCCTCCCTTCCGTTTAGGATACCAGGGTTTAGGCGAAATTATCTGCTTTTTCGCCTTTGGTCCGTTAGGAATGACCGCAGCGTATTATAGCCAAACAAAGACTTGGTCTTGGGAGAATTTAGCAGCTTCGGTGATCGTGGGAATTGTGACCAGTTTAATTTTATTCTGTTCTCACTTTCATCAAGTTGAAGATGATATAGCAGCAGGAAAGCGATCGCCCATTGTCCGGTTAGGTACAAAAAGAGGTTCCCAAGTACTAACATGGTTTACTGCTAGTATTTATCCCTTAAATTTGATATTAGTTATTATAGGAATTTTCCCATTATGGACAATGTTAAGCTGGTTGAGTTTACCCTTTGCTTGGCAATTGTGTAGTCATGTCCAAGCGAATCACGACCAACCGGACAAAGTGAGTAACTGTAAATTTATTGCTGTTAACGTCCACTTTTGGAGTTGTTTGTTGTTGGGTACAGGATTCATGCTGGGTTAATCATGAATTATCAATTATCTTTCCATCCCATAGAACAGAAATTTATTCATCCCGTAGTTACTCGTTATGGAATCTGGGAAATCCGCGAAAGTATTATCCTCCGCTTAGTTGATGGTCTGGGAAGAATTGGTTGGGGGGAAATCTCGCCTATCAGTTGGTTTGGGTCAGAAACCTTAGAACAGGCTTTAGATTTTTGTCAACAGTTTCCTGGGGAAATTACAACTAAACAAATTTTGACGGTTCCAGATAAATTACCTGCTTGTCAATTTGGTTTTGAATCAGCTCTCACAGATCTAGAGCAGAACACGGAATTGGATTATACAAGTCTCAGTTATAGTGGTCTACTATCAGCAGGGGTTCAGGCTCTCCACCAATGGAAAAATTTATGGAATCAGGGATATCGGACGTTTAAATGGAAGATTGGTGTAGATGCGATCGCCAGAGAGTTAGAAATTTTCCACTCTTTGATCAATGAATTACCAGATTCAGTCAAACTCCGCTTAGATGCGAATGGTGGATTAACACGGGAACAAGCAGAAACCTGGCTGAAAACCTGTGAGGAGATATCAGATAAAATAGAATTTCTGGAACAACCTCTGGGGAAATGGGAACTAAAGCAAATGATGGAATTAAGTCGGTCTTATTCTACAACCATAGCTTTAGATGAATCCGTTGCGACGCTGAAAGATTTAGAGGATTGTTTTCAAAAAGGTTGGCGAGGAGTATTTGTGATCAAACCAGGAATATTTGGTTCACCATATCGCTTAAAAGAGTTTTGTCAAAGCCACGAAATTGACACAGTATTTTCTTCCGTCTTTGAAACTGCTATAGGTAGAAAAGCTGCTCTGGAATTAGCGATCAAAGCCAACGCCATATCCAAACACCAATCTCGACAAAGAGCAGTTGGCTTTGGAATCAACCTTTTTTTAACCCCGCATAAAACTCTCCTCCCAACCAACCTTGGGAATGATTTATTCTTGTTCTCTTGATTCCAGAACAAATTGGCGAATTTCTTCAAGAGAGTTGCTGACAGCAATATGGCGCAAAAGCGTATCGAGCTGCTACAAGTTAAATATCGGAGAAATTTCTGGTATCAATATTAACCCCTGATCACCAAATTTAGCTGTTAAGACTGTTTCTATACTGCTTAATCTTCCCTCAGTATTACCCTCTGCTTTACCCCGTGCTTCGCCCCGTGCTTCGCCTTCAGAGAATATTTCCTGATACCAAGGCGATTTATGTAATACAGCCATATCCCACCTCATGATTTCTCTGACTACTGCACTTTTTAACACAAATGTCGCAAAAAAAGCTAGGACTGTTTCCAATTCGTTGAGATCTTCCTGTTTTCTTATTATATTCAATACTTCTCGAATTGTAGACTCGTCTTCTACTCTTTTGAGTATGGGGACAAATGGTAATAAGGTTAACAATTCTTGCTCAAAAGCCACATTTACATCCACTTCCCACAAATTAATTACCCGATAATCTTGAATGGCTATTAATCCTCCTAGATTTGAGCTAAATCTTGTGGGAATTACTTGCTCTTTACTATTGGGAAGAATGTTAATCAGTACAGGATAAGTCGGTAATTCATACTTTTCTGTTGAACTAATTCCAGTTTTGTGAAATTGAAATGAACTGAATTTTTCACTTCCCGTCATAACCAGATTTTAGGCAGAGAATTAAGATATTGTTTTAAAAGTATGTCACTGTGATTTCAGACACTTTTAGATCCCCCCTAACTCCTTTTATTCCTGAATCTGGTATTTGTTTACCTTACTTGTGTACTACCCCAATTTTCTAGCTTTGCTCAATATTCCCATGGCGATGACTGTTCCTATCACTACTTGGATGTCGCCGCCATTTGGGTCGAATGGGACTGAGGTCACATCCTGCGTCGCAATTGCTACCGTATATGTTTGGCCATATATTGCTGGACTGCTAAATGACACTCCATAATCATAACCTTGATAGACTTCATCAGCATATAAATTGACTAAATTATTAGATACACCGTAGACAAATATGGGTCCAACTGTGTAATTACTGAATGAATTCGGCAGGTACGTGGAATTCTGTGAATAGTATGCATTTGCCAGGTCTAGGGCTAGGGTACTATTTCCATAAGTGTCTGATGACTGAAGATTGCTTGTGGTTAACGGAATACTTTCAAAGTTGACATCATACGTGCCTTCAGTTACTGTCAACGTCGTGGAAAGTGCTCTAGCGCTCTCGCTTCCTAATATTAACAGTGGAAAACTTAGAACCATCCCAATTAATGCTTGTTTCATGTGGATCATACGTACCCTTCTCCTTTAACTGAAATAAAGCTTACTTCAGTAATTTAGTTGCCTATATCTTCATACCGTAAATTTAAAGTAAGTACCTGAATCTTTGTAATGTTTTAATAATTAGACTCCATATAGATTATCACTTACCTTTGATGGGGGAAACAACTTATGCTAAAAGGCTCATGAAATAAAGATTTCAGCCATTTTCAGCCAGAGATAAAACGCTTGTAAAATTAGTATAAACAAAGTTGCTGGTTATACTTTCCGTATTTCATCAGGTATACCTACAGTCATAGCAACATCGAATTTTGATGAGTCTGTGTTAAGCTTCTTGTATCGTACTTTATGGAAAAAATGGCAAAACCTCTAGACTACTTGCTAAAACATCAGCAAAAAGATGATTGGCTGATTGGCTATAGTAGTCAGCTACTTGAGGAAATAGCATCAAAGTTATATTCAGAATTATTAGAATTAAAACAGTCATCAAAAAAGCAAACATCGCCCAAAATTATCTTAGCTGAACGGATACCAGTCAGGTTTTTAGCCAGCTTCTTAGCTGCTGTAGCAGCTGATTGTCCGATTTTTCTGTGTAATCCTGATTGGGGAGAACAGGAATTACAAGAAGTCTTTAACTTAGTCCAACCAGATCTAGTCTGGGGAATTGCGCCAGAAAGAAATATCACTTGGTCGAGTCCAAACACAAATTCGACCTATAATTTACAGGAAACTGTTTCTCAGACAATCATGATTCCTACAGGAGGTTCTTCAGGAAAGATTAAATTCACCATCCATACTTGGGAAACACTCTTAGCTTCAGTACAGGGGTTGACTGAATATTTCCAGATTGAGACAATTAACTCATTTTGTGTCTTACCGCTATATCATGTAAGTGGTTTAATGCAGTTTATGCGTTCTTTAACTACAGGTGGTAAATTATTACTTCTAGATTTTAAACAATTAGCACCCGATCACCTACCGGAAGTAGATCCTAGTGAATATTTTATCTCCTTAGTTCCCACTCAATTACAACGCTTATTGGAAAAACGCCAATTAGTAAAATGGCTAACCCAATTTATGACAGTCTTTTTAGGAGGAGCGCCAGCGTGGGAAGAATTGTTAGAAAAAGCGAGATTTTATCAAATCAGATTAGCGCCAACTTACGGAATGACTGAAACCGCTTCCCAAATTGCGACGCTCAAACCAGATGATTTCCTCATGGGTAGATCGGGTAGTGGTCAAATTCTTCCTCACGCCCAAGTTAAGATTTGTGATCAAGCAGGTGAAAATATCCCAGAACATGTTTCAGGAAATCTGGTTATTCAAGCTAAATCCTTGGCTTTGGGATATTACCCTAACTTTTGGGAGCATCAAGGTTATTTAGTTGTGGATGATATTGGATTAATAGACGCAGAAGGCTATTTACATGTTATAGGACGTAATAGCGACAAGATTATTACAGGTGGTGAGAATGTTTATCCAGTAGAAATAGAATCAGCTATTAACAAAACTCATCTTGTAACAGATATTTGTATAATTGGCGTACCAGATCCACAATGGGGACAAGTTATAACCGCCATATATGTACCCAAAAATCCTCATGTTTCTATATCTGAAATCCAAGCTCGATTAAAACAGCAATTAAGTAAATATAAGATTCCTAAATATTGGATACCAGTAAAAGAGTTACCCCGTAACGATCGCGGTAAAATTAACCATCTAGAACTACAGGAAATTGCGAGGAAATTTTTGCTAAACCCCAATTAAGGACGCTTTGATTACATAATTTCCTGACGAGATTTCCACCTTTCTACCCATTCTGTAGAGCGGCGGTAGTTTTCTAACCAGTTCTCTAATATCTCAGGTAATTCCTGCTTGGCTCTGGTGGAGTTATTAATACAAATATGTCTGGTAATCGCTTTAGCGCAAACTACTTCATCCACTGTAACTTGATATATTACTTCAAATTTTTCTGAATTAAGTTTTTGTGGTGTTAAACTAATCGCGAGATGATCACCACAATACATTGGACGCAGGAAATCTACACTGGCGTGAACAATAGGAATAGCTAAAGCGGGATTTGTAAAAAAAGTTCTCAGATTAATATCTGAGGTTTCCAATGATGCTTCATAGGCTTCATGGCAAATTGCTAAAATGTTAGTAAAATAGGCAACTCCAGCAGCATCAGTATCTGCAAGTCTTACTGTGCGCTCATATGTAAAACTCATTTTTTAACGCTTCCTTTCATCGAATAAACAGTAGTGATATCAAACCTGTCAACATCATATTAGCCTAATGAGAGCAGATTTGAAATCACCAAATTTATATTGGGCTATAGATATCTTCCGAATTGGGATTGAGGTATGGGTGGTGAATATCAATGAAGTGTTGGGCAAAATGCTGTTCTATCACACGCAGACGTTCTTCAATTCCCATTTTACCGTTTCGCCACGCTTCGAGTAAAGCATTAGCGACAATTTGACAGCGGTTTAAACCAAAACTTTCCTGAGCAGCAGATTTCTGGTCTGGTTCTTCCGCTAAACCTACTCCTGGAGCTAGGAACTTGGTAAATAAAGGAATGTCTGGTTGAAAATAAGCTTGATGTTCTTGATAAACAGTTTGCAAAACTTGATGGATTACTCCATATGTAGAAATTTCAAAATTGAGCATAGCAGCATCGTATCGACCATAAAATGTGGGATTATATAGCACTTCAAAACTAAACGGAATAGCTATACTATTTAGTTGTTTTGTCAGACTCGCCATCAGCGCGATCGCTCCAGATGGTTTCAAGTTGAGATAAATACGCCCTCTACCCAAATGGGAATTTACTGCTTTTTGTTCCTGTGTTTCCTCCCATCTGACATTACTTACTGCTACATAGCAACCATTATGTAGTCGATTTTTGGGCATCCAAATGGCGATTAAGTCTTCAACTATAGGCGATCGCGTTGATGGAAGATAGCATTCTGGCTCAACGTACAACGTCAACCCATCTTTAGTAACTGCTATACTACCATCAGGTTCTAAGCGTAGAACGCGCCAATTAGGATCGTAGTAACCTGTACCGAAATTATTTTCGTGTAGTTGCTGGTAGAAATTCCAATCAATTCCCACACTGCAATTTTCATCTAATTTTTTTGATGACTCACAGACTTGAGCTTTGTTACTAACTGCTAAAATCTTTTGTAGTGATCCATTGTAATAGACACCATACAAAAAGTTACGCAATAAGAGAGCAAGACATTTGTGCTGCAAATCTAGCGAATTGCGTTGAAATCTATGTGCTACGTTATCAGGCAGAGCAAATGGTAGATAATTGGGATGATGAATCCGAAAATTAGGTTCTATCTGTATATTACTTGCAATATCAACTAAAGAGCTAATGATTTGATCGGTAGAAGTATTTAGCATTGATTAATTTTTACCTGTAAAGTTTTGCCATACTAACAACCACGTAAGCGAGTTTTTTCATAATAAATGGGTGACAATTGTTTCCCTCGTTTTGATTGTGGTATTTTGGGTAATTGTGTGATAGATTCTAAGATTTTTGCAGTAGAAACGCCAAAAATTGTCAATGCAGCTGCCTCAGGCATAGTAAGTAGCTTTTCTGCTATTTGCAGCATACAAAGGTTGCTGTTATCAAAATATTTATCATGTTCGATGATCTCTTGAATTTGATGAATTAACGCCAATCCAGCAAACTGAATCACACGGATAATCAAATCAGGACGATACTCTATTATCTGGGTAAAATTAGAGAGATAGGTTTGAATTAAAGCTAGTATTGATGGTTGGAGATGCTCTAGCGGAATCATAGCTAAATGCCAAGATTCTTCTAACTCTATGGTGTGGTCTACAACAAGACTTGCTAACCAAATTTTTAAATAGCTGGCTATTAGCGTACCTAAATCATAGGCTGGATCTCCCCAAGTACAAGTTTCCCAATCAATGAATCGTACCAAGTAATTATCTAGCTGTTCCCAACGATAATGTAACAATATATTGCTTAACCGTAAATCATTGTGAGTTAAACAACAAGGTAGCCATTCATAGGCTAAGTCAGCGATCGCCGATTCTATGTTTTCCCGATTTTGATACAGAGCATGAAACTTGAGAGCACTTGTGGGAACTTGTCCGAAAATTTCTGGACTAATGGAGTTAATTCCTTGAGCCGGATTGTAAAAATGATAGCGAAATTCTCCTGGAGGAGCAGTGGTAATAAAATCGCGATACTCCTGAGATTGGAAAGTAGCAGAATGTAACTCAGCTAATCCTCTACCAATGGCAATAGCAATCTCTTGGGGAAAAATACTACTACTACAGTAGAATTTTTCTAGATCCACATATTCACTTAAATAGTTCCGTATCAGTAGAGAATTTTCCGCATCATAGTGGAGTAATAGCGGTGCGATCGCTGAAATATTGCCCAAAGGAGATTTTTGTAGCAATTGCTCAAATAACCATTCATTGAAGAAATCCTGATGATTAGAGGCAAAATCTGGCTGAGTTTTTTGTTTAATCAGTAAATGCCGTTCATCTGCCAATATAACCCTTAAATTTTGATTATTTTGGCTACTTGCTAGCATATTGAATGAATTTACCACAGTGGTAAACGCACCACATAGACCATTTTTTTGCAGATACTGAGTCAAATTTTGAGAAGACTGTAATAATAACATGTATTATTTCCTAGTTTCTTAAATTTCTGGGTCTATCACTTATATCAATACTAATTTGATTTTACTAAGTGAGAGGTCAAAATTTGTCTGTACTATCTATTAATAGCTTATTTCTGATAGTAAAAACTGCCAATATGGCATTATACATTAAATTTTTTAATTAATTTCTGTAGAAGCTTTTAATAGACAGTTTTCTCTTTTACATATGTAGAGTAATTATCAGAATTAAAACATGAACGTATAGGTAATGAATCAGAATATTCACCACTGGTTGCATGTATGACTGATAACTCTTATATTTTTATTAACCATAGTTACGAGGAAAAACCCGGAAGTTTTAGGAGTATAGCGCTATTTTTCACTTACATGGTAGGTTGGGTTGAGGAACGTAGACAGCTGTTACTCAACCCAACCTACGGTTCCTCGACCGATCACAAGTTAATCTAATTCATACATAAGATGCATAACTTCTCTTATATGAAAGTTCAATTTTTGCAAAGACAAGTATCATCGCTCTTACTCTACCAAGGGATTTTTGCCCAGGAAGTTGGAGTAAAATTTCTTGACTTATTGCAAGCTATACGCTATTCAGACGGCGACGGACAGCAATGTCTGCAAGCCTATGGTAGTTATTTCTCCGCTTTGGCTACAATTAATCAAACTTGGGAAGAATTCTTAGTTAATCAAATCCTGATCGCAGAAAATCCCTTGACTAAGCTGGCTCAACAAGAGAAATTAGCTGACATCCCTTTAGCTTTAGTCATGGCGGCTAAAAATGATTTACAAATATTACAGACTCTCTATGAATGCAATAGTACTGTTCTCAGTAAGTGGGTACAGATTGTGACTCGTTCACTGGTTTCACCTGTAGTTTGGTATAAAGAATCTGAAGTACTAGGTGCAAAAGCCGAGTTAATTAAATCTTTTCAAGCATCAGATAATTGGGCTGATGTCTTAGGGGAATTAGCAGCTTATTACCGGAAATTTGGTATAGGTTTATTAGCTGAGTACCGTGCTTTCCGTTGGCAATCTGGTCAATTATTCGGTATACCCTATCCAGATGTAGTTAAATTAAATACCCTTGTCGGTTATGATTGGCAAAAAGCAGCTTTATTAAAAAATACCAAATTTTTATTGTCGGGAGAGCCAGCTTTACATGTATTACTTTACGGTAGTCGCGGTTCTGGTAAATCCTCTTTAGTTAAAGCTCTCTTAGATGAATACGCTGAGGAAAACCTTTGTTTAATCGCAGTAGCGAAATCAGAGTTACCAGATTTACCCGAAATTTTCCAGCAATTGCGGCGATCGCCCCGCAAGTTTATCATCTTTGTTGATGATTTGTCTTTTGAATCAGACGATGATGCATTTAAAGCTCTGAAAGTTGTCTTAGAGGGAGATTTAATTGCTAGACCCAGTAATGTAGTTATTTACGCTACCTCTAACCGTCGTCATTTGGTGCGAGAATTTTTTGCGGATAGACCCACCCCTAGAGAGCAAGCGGAAGTCCACGCTGGAGATACTTTCCAAGAGAAACTTTCCTTTAGCGATCGCTTTGGACTAACTTTGACTTTTGCACCAGCAGACCAAATAACTTATCTGAAAATAGTACAGCATCTAGCAGCACAAGCTAATCTAACAATAGACGCAGCAGATCTAGAATATCAAGCCTTACAATGGGCGACTCGCCACAATGGACGTTCAGGTCGTACAGCCAGACAATTCATTGATTTTTTGCGGGCGAATTTGACTGTATATGGGGAAATTTACCAACTGTAAAGTCAAAAAGCCGAGAATTCTCGCAGAATTCTGGCTTATTTAGTCATTGCTTATTTTATTTTAGGATTATCAGTTTTGGAATGTTCCCAATAATGAGCAGCCCAAGGTAAAAGCATAAAAATACTAGATAAAACTAGGAGAAACAGAGAAAGGCTGAAAACCTCATCACGGGGAATTTCTAGAACTCCACGCAATATTATCTCTCGCAACGCAGAAACGATGGTAATTTCTACTGCTGCGCCCACTGAGATACTTCTTTCTTGTAGATAATTAATTAATAACCGAAATAACTCCAATAAGATCAAAATAAACAAAATATCCGATGTGACTTGTCTTAAATCTAACGGATGCAAAAAAGACTTAAACAGATCTCCTAATCGGAGTAGCATCACACAAAATAAACTGAGACAGAGAGAGATAACGATAAAATCTTGAAAAATTTCCAGCTTACTCACGATTGTCTCTCGCTTGAACCAGTGATTTACTGCTATAATTAGCGGATTCTGCATGATTTATCTGAAATTTGTGGCTAATTTCGATTTTAGCATAAAAATATTTAGCGACTCGGGACTTGTTTTTTGATTAAGACTATGGAATACTCTGTTAAGTACTGTAATCCTATCGACAAACTGATGTTAGCTTGACCCCTTATAGGTTAACTAGCCAAATTATTTATTAGCAGGTATGAAGCCCCTAATTCAGATTGGTGTTTTAGTTCATCGAGACACAAAATATACACTTAAAACCTGGCAAAAAACGGCAGATTACCTAGCTTCAGAAATACAGCAGTATCATTTTGTTATTGTTCCTTTGGATTTTACTCAGATTGCTACGGCTCTAGAACGGAATACAGTGGAGTTTCTGATTTCTAGTCCAGGGATATATGTGGAATTTGAAGCCCTCTATGGAGTAAATAATCTAGCTACGTTAAAGCGCCTATGTATGGGAAAAGCCTACACTGTGTTTGGTGGGTTAATTTTCTGTAAAACTGATCTTAGTTCTATTCTGACTCTCAACGATTTACGTGGTAAACGCTTGGTTGCAGCTGCAGAACATTCTTTTGGGGGTTGGCGAGCAGCGTGGAGAGAAATTGTCGAAGCAGGTATTAATCCTTACCGAGATTTCCAGAGCTTACACTTCGCTAATAGTCATGATGCTGTTGTAGAAGCTATCTTACAAGACAAAGCAGATGTTGGAACTATTTCGACTAACATATTGGAACAAATGGTATCGGAAGGAAAACTGGATGTGAATGCTTTGAGAATTATCAATCAGCAGACACAATATGGAGAAAAGTTTCCTTTCGCTTTGAGTACCCGTTTGTATCCTGAATGGACTTTCGCAGTTACGCAAAAAGTCAAGAGTGAATTAGCAGAACAAGTGGCGATCGCTCTGCTGAAACTATCAAAAGATCATCCCGCAGCGATCGCCTCCCAATCAGCAGGCTGGACAATTCCCCTGAATTATCAACCAGTCCATGAGTGCTTTCAGGTTTTACAAGTTCATCCTTATCAAGACTTTGGTAAAGCAGCTTCCAGCTTTGAGTTAGCTGTTAAAGGGTCTAACGATGGATTATGGGATTGGAACCTAGAAACCAATGAAGTCTTCTTTTCTCCAAGATGGAAAGAAATGTTAGGATATACAGAAAACGCATTTCCGAATAATTTTCTAGCATGGAAACAGCAAATACATCCTGATGATCGCGATCGCGTTTTAGCAACCTTCCGACAATACTTTGCGGGAGAAATTCCTACTTGCGCCTTAGAATATCGCCTACAGCACATCAATGGACACTATCTCTGGGTATTATGTCGCGGGACGCTATTATGCGATGTCTGGAACAAACCATACCGTATAGCAGGTTCCCATAGTGATATTACACAACGCAAACAAGCGGAAGAAGAATTGCGTCAATCAGAATTACAACTGAAACTCCAGACTCGATATCTAGAAGAGACATTAAGGGAATTAAAGGAGACTCAAATACAATTAATTCACAGCGAAAAGATGTCTAGTTTAGGTCAACTAGTCGCAGGAATCGCCCACGAAATCAATAATCCTGTAAATTTCATTTATGGTAACCTGAGTTATTTGGAGGACCATGTTCATAGTTTATTAAGCCTAGTTGAAATATTTCAGCAACACCATCTATATTCTGTAGAAGCAGTTCAGAGAGCGATCAAGGAGTTAGAGCTAGAATTTATTAGTATAGACCTACCACAATTATTAAACTCGATGCGAGTTGGTAGCGAAAGAATTCGAGATATTGTGCGCTCTCTGCGCAATTTCTCTCGGTTGGATGAAGCCGAAATTAAATCAGTTAATTTACATGAAGGTATTGAAAATACATTACTTATTTTGCAACATCGTTTACAAAACAAGTTTCATAAAACTAATATTAATGTGGTGAAGGAATATGGTAATTTACCAAAGGTAGAGTGTTCCGCAGGACAAATGAATCAGGTATTTCTCAATATATTGAGTAACGCTATAGATGCTTTAGAAGAAGCTGTTAGCTATCGGGGAAAGGACTTTAAACCTACTCTTACCATCCGGACTGAAATTACATCGCATAATTACGTAGTTATCAGCATTGCAGATAATGGATTAGGTATTAATGAAGATGCTAAACCGAGGATATTTGACCCGTTTTTCACAACCAAGCCAGTTGGACAGGGAACAGGATTAGGATTATCCATTAGCTATAAAATTGTTGTAGAAACACATCATGGAAAGTTGAATTTTTTTTCAGAACCAGGAGTTGGAACAGAATTTCACATCCAGATTCCCATTTATCAAAAATTGATCGCTTGAGTTTCTTCGATATATTTAAGACTTCTATCCAATTTCTTGCTTACCATAACTGTCCCGCTGTAAACCTGGATTCTTTTTGGTTATTTTTTTGAATGCTCGCTTAAACTGATTATCCCACAATATCTCCATGAATATCCTCGTTATTGTCCAATAAAGATGACAGTAATTGGCACTGCGTAGTGAATTTTGTCACCAGGATTTGGGAAAGAAGCAGCTAACTGTTGTTCTAGCTCTAATTCTACCCGATAACATGCGAATTTAACATCTTGAAGATGAGCATTAGCAATTAATGAAGAGAACTCAACGGTAGTGTTTCAATATCTCCTTGTTGCCAAGTAAGATTACTTAAGCCGCGCTTTTGCGCCGTCGATTGAGCAAGCTCTAGCATCGCAGAGGTAATATCGATACCTGTTACATGATTAGCGACAGTCGCAAATGCACAAGCTACGATTCCAGAGCCGCAAGCAACATCTAAAACAGTATCTGAGTTAGTTACTTTTTCTACTTAAAACGTTATTCCCATTTGTCAAAAATGGTTGCTTGAGGTTATTTAATATATTTACCACTGGAGAGTTTTATTTAACACTTCCAGGCAATTTCTTACTTACCATAACTATCTCGCTTTAAGTTATGAGCCTGATTTTGCTGTCCTACTTATTGATGTATTGTTTAATTTTATAACTTTAATTTTTGCTCAATTTTAAAAGAGTCAATCATTTTTTTCGCCACAGGCCAGTACTGATTATATTCTTTATCTGGAGATTTGTATATAATATAGTAGGCTTGTTTATGAAAGAGCGTTCCCTGCTCCAATATCTTCAAGTTACACTGATCTTCTTGACGGCTATAAGTAATTTGATAAGCTTCAAAATTATTTAATTTTGGTTGTTCAATAGATGGATTTAAAATATGAGAGTTATTGGGATCTTGGGCAATTTTTTTAACCACCTTATTTGAGTATTCATCCAGAGATAGTACTTCACCTAAATCATCAATATTAACAGTTATTTCCAAAGAACAATTGTCTTTATCACTACTATTTTCGGGAGAAATTTTCACCTTCTCTTCCTCACCTGGTTGTGTAGCTTTTGCTATCCATTGCTCTGGATATTTGATCGTAAAACGTGTATTTGCTTCCGATTTCCTAACGCTTCAGCTTCTCGTCCAAACCGTCTCAGATATTCTCCCCAATATTGATTTAATTTTTCCTCCTGTTCTTGGGAGGAAAGATCATCAAAACCCAAATCAAGTGCATTAGGCTTCTTCAGTTGTTTCACAACTCGAAACGGTCGAGTTGGGTGTCCATGATCTTTGACCTTATAAATAATTCCAAATCCAGTTTTTTTACTTAAGATTTCTATAATTTCGTACTGATTTTGCAAGCGATATCCAATCCCGAAAATATTATTCATAAGTCTTCATATATTGCAACTAAGTTAATTAATTGAGCTTTCATGTAAAATGTAACCGTGACTATAAATCACTACCATATAATTAAGATGGCAAAACAAGTCTATAATTTCGTAGTTGCGCTTTAGCACAATCCAATCTTAAACAAAAGCGAGTTCCATCGATTTTACATAGCTAGAACTACTTTGCTCTCGCTACTTATGTAGTTTACATATGAGTATTTATTTAAACAAGCTCTATAATGAATTTTATGATAAAATCTACTTATTGTTTACCTAGTTTGATATTAGAATTTCTGATTACGGATGTAGTGATAATACATCCCAATCGTGAATTATCTTTAAGCGAAACCACAAAGGGACTAAACTTGACACTACCAAAAGCAAATTACTTTACTTTCAGCCAAGAGAATATATCATCTGATGAAATCCGCCAATCAACCAAAACTTCTATCACAGGTAACATATCATTATTATGTTTTACTTCAGGTAGTTGATTCGGGCGAAATATTATAACTGATTTATCATCAGGATCAATCAACCAACCTAGATGTGTTCCCTGATTCAGACAAAAAATAATTTTATTAATTACGCGGTTAGACGATTGATTCGGCGATAGGATTTCAATGGTCCAGTCTGGGAAAGTGACAAATCTATGAGCAATTTCACCAGTTTCATCAGTTGGGATACGCGACCATTCAAATACCGCAATATCTGGGACGATAGATTGTCCAGCGAAAGTACAGCGTATCTCAGTCAAGGCTAAAGCTAGCTTATGTGGATTACTAAACTGGTTGATCGCAGATACTAGCTGAGATTGGATGATACTATGTTTTCCTTGAGGCATTGGTTTCTGGTATATCTGCCCGTCTATATACTCACTAGCAGGTTTGGTTTCTGGCATTTTCAGAAACTCATCCAATGTCTGATGTGTGGATAATTGAGTTGATAGCGTCATAGGAAATTAGTGAATAATTAGGGTACTAACTTAAAGTGGGATAGTTAAAGACTGAGTAATCCTGCCTTTTGCATTCGTGAAATTAATCCATGACGATTGCCATAATCTGTTTGTATTTGCTGAACCTGTAATTCAAATTCAGCCATTTTTCCTTGATATTCAGCCAAGTCACGTAAATTGATTAAATGTGCAACTACCTCATCATAGAGTTTTGACTGCTTGGAACCAATTAATCTAGAAATCTCCTGCCATATTTTTGCTTGTTTAGGCACTAATGCTTCTAATTCCGCAATTCTTGCCCGTTTGAATGTTTTCCGTCCTTGTTTTTTGCGAAGTTTGCTATGTTCTTCTGCACTAGCTATTAATTGGGAAAGCGATCGCCGCTCACGATTACCTTGAGCTAAAGCAACCTCACTCTGAGATAATTCTCTCAATCTTTTGGCTAATTGGGCTCCAACTAGTGGCTCATTTTTCAGCACCTTAACTAAAAATTCATTGCGTTCTGCTTCTGATAAAATGGGAATTAATTCTTCCCAGGATGCAACTTCTTCCTCTGTAGAATGACTATTTTTTGCTGCTGCTGCAATTAAATCCTGATTAACCTTAAAAAACTCCACAAAACTTGCTTGAGCATCTGATAATTCCTGCAAATTATTAGGTAAAGATGGTTCTAGTATATCCGACTCATCCATAAATGGATAATGCTCATCAGATACCCTAGTTTTAGCTTTCAACCAGGCTAAATATAGAACTCGGAAATCTCCTTGGAGTAATTCATCTCTCAATCCCGCTAAATTCGACAGCCAACCGTCTCCTTCTATCCAATCTCGATAATCGTTATCATCAATATTAATGTCAAGAATTAAATATTTTGGAGTAGTGGAAATAGATATACAGCTATCTACACAATATTCTTGCACGAGTGTAGCATCTACCAGTTCCTTTGACAATCGAAATACAAGCTGTCTGGTTCCCCAATTAGCTATATATAGCATGATATCAAAACACTTTTCTAACAAATCTTCGGGTTTGTTACGAAAGTCACCATAATGATAAGTGAAAATTGCTGTTGTTGGTGATAATTTTACTCGGCTAGAAAGACTTTCTATATAAGTCTGTTCGGTTTTTGTTAATTTTCTATCTAAAGCTTGAAATTCGTAAAACTGATATTCGCTCATAATACCTCTCTTTCAATAACGATGAATGCAAAGCCATATCTCGTCAAATTTAACTTTTGTAAAGTATATCCTAACTAAGAGACTGTTTGTAAACTTACGCCCTCACCCTAAATCCCTCTCCCTTTGGGCAGGGCGTATACACACAAATCGACCTCACCCCTAACCCCTCTCCTTGGTAAGGAGAGGGGGACAAGAATTTTTTATTGCCTTTTTTACTAGTACTGTTGCTTAGATAAAAGTACTTTAATTCAAGCATTTTAATCATTTCACCTCTAGTACAACAATAATATATTTTGTTAAATAAATAACTATTTATCCAGTATAATCCCTCCCTCTCCTTGGTAAGGAGAGGGACAGGTTTTGCTAGCGCAAAACCAGGGTGAGGTCGATTTGTATGTACACCGTAGACCTCTACTTAGGGGTAGTTTTTTGTAAGTACTTGAGGTAGAATTGGACGTAGCAAAACTAATTTTGCTTGAGATTAATACCAGTGCTTAAAGTACAACCGTATAATAAAGTCTCTTCCTACTCTGACCAGTAATATCTCTAGTCAACAAAGCGAAATGCTATGAATACATAGCATTTACGGAGTTTTGGAGAACCGCATTAATCCCAAATGTCAAATCGCATCCATATAAATTTTCCATATCCTGTATTTATTGGCGTAATTATGCAATTAAAATTCCTGACACAACTGCTTTTGGGACTATCCATTGCTCCCATCATGACATTAGCCTTAAATCAACCTAGTTACGCTAGTCAAAAATACAAATGCGATACCCGTGGGAAAGACCCAATTACTTATGTGCGGACAAATCGCGCCTGGGAACCATTTATAGAATGGAAAAGTAATTATTTTGCTAACTCTAAGCGCCATCCGATTAGTAAGCAAGAACGTTGTCAAATTGTGACGAAACGATTACAGAGATACGACGATAACCAGATGATACCATATTATCTCACGGCTGAAGATAACTTGAATGGTTCTCCTGTAATATGTGTTATTGACATAGATCGTCGTAACTGCTCAAAGCAAGATGTTCTGATTACGTTTCAGCCAGGTACTGATCCTACTGCTGTTCTCTCACAAATAAGATATTTTCGCCGGGGTGCTGTTGGTGTAGATAGGCTATACCTTAGTGGTGATGATGTTGTATCCTATCACAATGGCAACCCCTATGTTGATGTGAGAGAACTAACAAAATAAGCAGAAAGCCAGTAGTTGATTCACAATAGCGCAACGCATAACTTAGTGCTGCTATTTGCGGAGCATATCTAAGAGAAGCAATGCCCCAAGTAGAGCATCAAGAAGCTATGGAAGATTACAACATGGCTATCAAACTTAATCCTAATAATGCTCTTGCTTACAAGAATAGAGCATCTCTACGTCGTCAATTGGGAGATGAGCAGGGCGCTCAACAAGATTTAGACAAAGCCAAAGAAATTGGGAAATAACCCATACTCTCTTAGGAGATCTAATAAGCTATTTTAAATTTGGCAAAAGCGGTTATTTTCTTCTATTAATTAACCTGATTTGGCAATGCTGTATGTAGGCGCAATAGTTCGTCAAGAAATCACCAGAGAAGCAAGTGGATAAATTGATGAATTCTGCCTATAGATAGATTGACCACTTTGGCACATCCCCACTATGCTTGAGGTAATGCTTTATAATGGAAGTGCGGCTTGTCATAAAAATTTTGCCCATATTCCCATTATAAGAAGTTTCAATTTATAGGATATTTGATAATTTGAGCAATTGACATCTATCTACGGTAGGAGATTTTTTGTCAGTTCTGAGGGAGTGTGGGCGTAGTCCCTGAGCGATCGCAGCGTCCGCCCCCTCAAGTTAGATTGAAGTCCAATTTTCAGGAAGCTGATCGATTTCTTCTAACGAGAAATCATCATACACCCATATTCGAGCATTATCATAGAGATCGCTAAGAATAGGTTTTCGCGCACCAGATTTGTTCCAAGGTTTAAGATCAGAGTCTAATTCACAAAACCCAACCCAAGGAAACCCCTCTTGCTGCAATTCTTCAGACTTAACTATCACAGCCGCCAAAATAGCTAAGTCATAGGGTTGTAGGGAAAGATCCATTGCACCAATAGATACTTGGCGCTCTAGCATTGGTTCTGAAAGAGGAAAAATGCTAAGACCAGGATGGTTCGCCAAAGCATCCAATCTTTCTGGAACTTTCGTTAGTTCATGTGCGACTAGCCCATCAAATTGATCAAATATCCGAAACGCTGTCCTTGCATCCTCGATACTCACACGACCTTGATCTTTTGCCCATTTAACAAACTTACGTAAGTCTTCCGAACGAGAACGCGGTGTGAACCGTCGGCGTACAGTTTCACGGGCTTCTGCTAAACATATTGCAGGAACATATAGCTTAAATTCGCCAGCATCAGCTTGTCTAAGCAAATCAATAGCCTGTGGAATTTGTAAATGTGGTGGGGCAGTAACATCTACTACCCAGTTTGTTTCAACTAAGACTACCTTGGGCTTCACTTAGCAGCTTTACTCCATCTAGGACCAGCAGCCATGACTTCACCTAGTCGAAGAAGGTTGATAATCGGCTCCCCAAAAAGTTCTCTTAAGTCATTTGGCAGATTTTTGATACTGGAAGACAATTTCAGCTTTTCCAGCCATCGTTGAACTCGCGATTCAAACTCAAGACTAGGGTTTCCCTTCCATTGCTCGTCCGCAGGTGGTAGCAAATAATCTGGAAGTCTAGCTTCACCAACCATATCAATTGACTCACCATTTGATTTCTCAAAGGAATCACGCAGGAGAATAATCCGCTCCCCAAATACAACAAGACCAACGGCACAGCCTATAGATGCCATAAAATGTCTAAACTGATTAACAACGTCTTGACTGTGGAAGCTGTTATCATCGAGATTTACCTCAACGAGCATCAAATACTCCCCATCTGGGCTGATCACAACAATGTCTGGTTTGACTTTTCTCATATTCCTATTGTAATACTGCTGTTGAATAACAACTCATTTTCTACCTCCCCTGACCACTTTTGCTCAAACCTTTGTCAGTTCTTAAATTTAGAATTGCTGGTTAACTCCAGATCAAATTCTGCTAGTGGATAAATTGATGAATTCTGCCTATAGATAGATTGACGACTTTGGCACAGCCCTATTATGCTTGAGGTAATCCTTTATAATGGAAGTGCGCCTTGCCATAAAAATTTTGCCAATATTCCCATTATAAGAACTATTAATTTATAGGATATTTCATAATTTGAGCAATTGACATCTATCTACGGTAGGAGATTTTTTGTCAGTTCTGAGGGGGTGTTGGTGTAGTCCCTGGGCGATCGCTGCGCCCGTCCCTTTGGGACATCGCAAATTTCCAGTGGGAGTAGCTTTCTGTCAGTAGTTGAGTTACAATTTGACATAGTATAACTAAATATTATTTGAAGTTAATATTTATGCTTAAATCACAACCATATAATGATTTGTAAATATCCACTAAAAGAACTTTATTCCGTACTAGTAATACTGATTTGTCTAGAAGGAATAGCCATTTCCCTCCCAGTCGTGGAACCGATAATTCCTCAAAACCAGCCGAAGAATCAATTGTCTATTCAGCCCATCAAGCAAATAGCAAAATCAATCACTGTGAAAATTCTCTCCAAAGGGTTTTTAGCTACAGGAACCCTCATCAAAAAACAAGGCAAAGTTTATACTGTAATTACAAACGATCATGTCTTAAAAGCTGCGAATCCTCCCTATCAAGTTGTAACTCCCGATGGTCATGTTTATTCCTCTCAAGTCGAACGAGCCATAAAATTTAAAGGTAATGATTTAGGATTATTACAATTTACAGCTAATCAAGTTTATCAGATTGCATCTGTGGAGGATTCAACGGTGTTAACCGTGGGAGATCAAATTTTTGTCAGTGGGTTTATCCAAAAAACTCAGGAGATAATTTTTACCAAGGGTAATGTATCATTATTACTCGATAAGCCTCTAGAGGGAGGTTATCAATTGGGATATACTAATGATATTCAGAAAGGTATGAGTGGTGGACCTGTTTTGAATACCCAAGGTAAGTTAGTGGGTATTAATGGGTTACACAAAAATCTTCTTGAGGGAGTACCTGACTGGTATAGCGATGGTTCAAGACCATGTAAGCCTTTACAAGATATCATTAGTAATTCAAGTTGGGCTATACCAATGGAGACTTTAGTACAACTTGCTCCTGAATTTGTGCATGTAAATCGGTCTCCATCTTTTAATTCTTCCTTAAAAGCAAACAAAAGTTATATTGATCATTTAGTCTTGCAAATGCAAGCCAAATCTGATGCTGCTAAAAGTTGTAAGTAGCACAGCTGATTCATTAAACTAGAAACAAAATAGCTTTAACACGGCTTGAAGATTACGTCAGTAAAATAACTAAAGATTGTGGGTTGAATATATTGGGTGGTAGAATGGGATGTTGCTGCTAAAGTCAGTCGAGTTCTTAGGAATGTCCACTAGAAGGGATTGGCGGAAATTCTGAGATGTTGTTTGGTTGCTCTGGTTGGATTTAGATGTCGCCTACTCTATTCTAATTGCGTCAATAAGTTTTCCCTCAATATCGAGGAATAATTTTATTTTACTTTCAGTGGTAATCTCTTTTTAGCAGCGCTGATACCAATCATCAGCAAAGGCATTAGTAATATCTTGTCATCTAATTCCCAGGGAACAGTTTGCTGGACTTGTTGGAAGTTATAACTACTTATGGAAAAAGCGCTACCTGAAGGAGGAGCAGTTTCTGTATCAAAATAATTACCATAAGGTCCGTCAATCAGATTCTCATTGTTATTATAACTAAATCCTATAAGATTACCACCACTGCTTATGTATTCTATTCCACCACTAGAAATACCCGTGATGTTGCCATTTTGGACAGTGAAATATCCACTATTAGTACCTGTACCTTGAACGAACGTTGTCCCTGATGTTACTCCTGCTGGATTAGTATTAACTATGATATCTGTTGGAGTACTTTGGGTTGTATTATCTTGTAATCCTTCAATTATTCCTGTTACAGTCCCGCTAATACTCCCATGGGAGGAGTCATTAATGGTAAAAGAAAAACTGAAATCTAAAGCTTGTGCTGCCAGAGAATTAGCAATAATACCTAAACTAGCCAGCCCTAATGCCAAACCAATATTCTGAATTTGCATGACGCTTACCTTTCCCTTCTATTTTGTACATATTACTTCTTCAGTATACTACGTGTCAGCTTAAATTTAGCTTGAGAAGAAGGGAACAATCCAGAAATTATCAGAATATTCTCTGGAGATAGTCAGATTAAGTTTAGGAATTGGTACCGGAAACCGTATAATAATCAATTGATCATGGATATACAAATTAAGTGCCGCTAATTGCAGTTAGCGCACAAGTTAACTGTATTTAACTACAGTTGAAAATTCTTATTGCTCCGTTATTCCAGATCAAACTCTGTTTTCTGCAATTAATACATCGTTTAAACGATTTAATTTTCATTTAAACCAACTTTTGGCTTGTTAAAAGTTTACATAGAGGTATAAAATGCCTGTAGGACAACCCGAATTCCCTGAATTTGCTGATAATCCCGAACCTCGTTGCCCAGTAGTGCTACTACTTGATACATCTGGCTCCATGTCAGGCGAACCAATCGAGGAGTTAAACCAGGGAATTACTTCTTTTTGGCAATCAGTCAACCAAGATTCACTAGCAAAGTTGAGAGTAGAACTTGCTGTGGTTACTTTTGGTCCAGTCCGATTAGCACAAAATTTTTCTACAATCATCCAATCTAAACCACCAAAGTTGACAGCAGACAGTGATACCCCTATGGGTGCTGCTATTGAGTATGCTTTAAATTTGTTGGAAGATCGCAAGGCTACTTATAAAGCTAGCAGTATCCAGTACTATCGTCCTTGGGTATTCTTAGTCACAGATGGCGCTCCCACTGATGACTGGCAAAACGCAGCAAAAGTTGTCAGACAAGGCGAGACCGATCGCAAGCATTTATTTTTTGCTGTAGGTGTACAGGGCGCAGATATGAATACGCTGAATCAAATTGCGCCTAGTCAACGTCCTCCTCTGATGCTGAAAGGTCTAGACTTCAGAGCTATGTTTGAATGGCTGAGTGCTTCGATGAAGCGTGTTTCTGCTAGCAGGGTGGGGACAGAAGAACAAATATCTCTTCCTCCAGTTGGTTGGGGCGAAGTCCAGGTCTGATGTACTAATCTAGATTAGATTTAACGTAGCACTCCGCATTCAGCGCGAGTGCGAAAATCTCAAAATCCTCCAAGGTCCAAAATATATTTTTATTTTATGGGATGGAAAGCAGTTTTGCGCTCCGTGATCGGGACAAGCCATGAGCAGCGTCATATCGTCTGTCAAGATTATGGAAATTATGAAATCTTTGATGATGTACTTATCGCCGCGATCGCCGATGGGGCTGGTAGTGCAAAATACGCTGATATTGGAGCTCAATTAGCTGTTAATACAGCAATTACACACTTAAAAAAGCTTTATCTAAGATGGTTTAAACTCATAGAGGATAAATTTCCCGCAGTTCTCCACCAAACCGCTGTCGATCCAAAAGATGCTAATTTACCAGCAATGATCGACGCAAAAATCAGGAAAGTATTTCAGAAAACTTTGCATAAAGCGATCGCATCTCTCCAAAAAAATGCTGCAGAAAATGGCTATGCTTTTCATGATTTAGCATGTACGCTACTACTTTTCATTGCGACAGATAGATGGATAGCTGCGATGCAGATTGGTGATGGATTTATCGTGATTAACTCACCTGAAAGCGATTATCGTCTACTGTTCCAACCTGACAAAGGAGAATTTATCAATGAAACTACCTTTGTGACATCAGCGAATGCTTTATCACAGATGCAGTTCTGCTTATATCCAATTAAGCAAAAATTCATTTGTGCATCAACAGATGGATTGGAAAGAGTAGCGATCGTCACGAGAGCTAATTCGACACCATTTGTACCCTTTTTTCAACCCTTGGAAAAATACATACAGGAAACGAGTAATCCGGAACAAGAAGATGAATATATTTTGAGATTTCTCAATTCTGAAAGACTAAATGCGAGAACAGATGATGATAAAACCTTATTTCTCTGCTTTTTTGCCCAGCAAGGTCATGTAGAACCAAAACAACCCAGATGGTTAGATTGTTTTAATCTAGGAGAAAATAAGTCTGAATAAGTCTGATTATGAGAAGTCCATAGCTAATCAAATATCCCAACTTGAAATATGGAAAATTGTTATACCAGTGCTGGACAGTTAGTTTCCTTAAAAAAACAAATACAAAGTGGTGGTGAAGGAGCTATTTGGGAAACAGACAAAAAAGGCTACTTGGCTAAAATCTATTACTCTTTTAACGGACAGCGAGCAAATAAGTTAGAAGTAATGGTCGCTAATCCACCAGAAAACCTGACCAACCATAAAAACCATATTGCTATTGCTTGGCCCACCGACTTGCTGAAAGACAAATATGGTTACTGTGTAGGCTTTCTCATGCCCGCTATTCGAGATAGTGTAGATTTAATCAACGTCTATAATCCCACACTACGCCAACAAACTCTTCCAGGATTTAACTGGAGATATCTGCACGTAACAGCCCAAAATTTAGCCTGGATTATTCAAGCAATTCACGCCAAAGGGTATGTTTTAGGCGATATCAAACCACAAAATTTGTTAGTCAATAATCGCGCTCTGGTTTCTGTAGTTGACACAGATTCATTTCAAATTCGCCACCCTAGTACTGGTTTAGTTTATCGTTGTCCGGTTGGTTCACCGGAATATACTCCGCCGGAATTAATTGGTAAAGACTTATCCACTGTAGATCAAAATAAATCTCAGGACTATTTTCGCCTAGCAGTAATTATCTATTTGTTACTTTTCAGTTATCATCCCTTTGCTACAGGTAAATGGAAAGATGGTGGAGAGGAGCCAAAGCTGAATGAGCTTATTTTGCAAGGTTTATGGCCATTTGGCAATAAGAAAAAGGACATATGGCCATTTGGTAAAGTCAGCTTGATCGAACCAGGTCCATTGACTATTTCCCTCAATGTCCTGCATCCTGAGATTAAAAGATGCTTTCTCAGATGTTTTAATGATGGTCATGATAATCCATACTCTCGACCAACAGCCAAAGATTGGTCTACTGCTCTACAACTCGCTATTGGGGATTTGACTGATTGCGATCTCGTCCCAAATCATGTCTACAGCAGAATTTATGGGAAGTGTCATTGGTGCGATCGCGCTGAAAGTCTCAACTATGATGTGTTTCCACCAGTTCCCTTCTCGCCTAACTACAATTTGTTGCTGAAGATTCTAGTTGCTGCTATGATAGCTGGTATATGTATTTATATAACCAGGACATTATTAGTGCTTCCTCCCAGCTAATCCCTCAGTGGGCTAAATGTAGTATATATAACAGCCCCATCTAATTTTATGGCAAATGCATGTCAATTGTCGAGTAAATATCTGTATATCTGGATAAAATGCGCTAGCCTTGTAATATGGTTTAAAGTAGAATTAGCAACTAAGCTAAAAAAAACTGCCAATGGTGTTTGATCCTAACTTTCTGAATGACAACTCTGAGGAACACCCTAATCAGCTCTTAAACGATCGCCTTGGGGAGAACCCGAATCAGTTACTCAAATATTTACAGCATCAGTCTCCTGAGATTCTAGCCCGTGTGGCTCAGTCTGTCAGCCCAGAAATTAAACAAATCATTTCCCAAAATGTCCAAGGACTTGTGGGAATGCTTCCAGACGAGAGTTTTAATGTGCAAATCACGACAGACCGGGATAACTTAGCGGGACTGCTTGCATCGGCGATGATGACGGGTTACTTCCTCCGCCAAATGGAGCAAAGAATGCATTTAGAGGAGAAATTATAAAATGAGTTGGGATATGGGAATTATCAATTAACATCAGAGTTAATGGCTTTCAAACAGGCAATAGATTAGATCTGAAAGCTAGACAATTCCCACTCCTGGGTTAGTTTTGTGGGTAATTTACTATATGGGCATGGCGATCGCCCACTGTCCAAAAATTAACTGTCCCTAAAAAAATGTAAACGGACAATTACTTTACAGATAAATTCATAAGAATTGAGAATAATTTTGCCAGTCTGAAGATCCCATAATCAGAAAATTGCATCTTGATTAAATCTTAAATTACTGATATGAATTTTTTCCATCACCCACTTTTTGTTTATAGCTTAGTTAGTGGATTAACACTAATATCTTCTATATCTCCTTGGCAAAGTACAAAAGCTGATGTGATTGGCTGTCGCGCTCCTGCTTTATCTCACATACAGCAGCATATAGTTACGCGTGGTGAAACTATAGAGAGCATAGCAGAGAAGTATAACCTTCTACCTAGAACAATTATGGCGATGAATCCAGGTTTGCACAATGGTAGAATTCCTGTGGATACCAAACTTAAGATTCCTCCTTACAATGGAATTGTTGTCACAGTACCACCTCATCAGACTTGGCAACAAGTTGCAATTAGATACAAAGTACTGCCAGATAGATTGTTTGAAATAAATGGTTGTCAAAAAAATCCTAGAGTGGTTTTTGTCCCTATTGTACCAAATCAAAACGAGGCACTAAATAGTAGTGTTGCACCAGTCGCAACTTCCCCATCTGAGATAATTTCTGGCTACCCTTTAGCCAATAAGACCACTGTATTGTTACCTTATAATTGGCAAATCAACCCTAAGACCCATGACGTTTTTTTCCATAGTGGTGTAAACTTAGCTGCACCTGTGGGTACTCCCGTGGAGGCGATCGCTTCAGGAATTGTAGTTTTTGCCAAAAACCAAGGTAGTTATGGCAATTTAGTCATCATTAATCATGTGGGAGGATTTCAAAGTCGCTATGCTCAACTTGACACCATTAAAGTGAGGCTTGGTCAGTCCGTTGAGAAAGGAGAAGTTATCGGAACTGTTGGTACTACTGGTGAACCATCATCCATTGAACCACATCTACTTTTTGAAATCCGCACTCAAACTCAACAAGGCTGGAAAGCAGAAGATCCTGAAAATTATTTCCCCAAATAAGTAGAAAGATCCAAATGACAATCTGAGCAACATAAGCTGATGTAATCTGATATTTTAGCTACAGCAACTCTATACACTGAGGTTATGCAAACTCTGCCGAAACTGACAACTGTAAATACTACACCTAATCAAACTAGCTTTGACACAACGATTAAGCGGCGAAGAACGCGGACTGTCAAAGTGGGAGATGTTCCCATAGGTAGTTCACATCCTGTGGTAGTGCAGTCAATGATTAATGAAGATACCTTAGATATCGCTGGTTCCGTAGCTGCAATTCGTCGCTTACATGAGATTGGTTGCGAGATTGTGCGTGTCACAGTACCAAGTATGGCTCATGCTTATGCACTAGCGGAAATCAAGCAAAAACTTCTGCAAACTTACCAAGATGTTCCCATCGTAGCGGATGTACATCACAATGGCATGAAGATCGCTTTAGAAGTTGCAAAACACATAGAAAAAGTCAGAATTAATCCAGGACTATATGTATTTGAAAAATCAGACCCTAACCGGAATGAATATACTAAAAGCGAATTTGATGACATTGGAGAAAAAATCCGTGAAACTTTGGAGCCATTAGTAGTTTCCTTGCGGGATCAAGGTAAAGCTATGCGTATTGGGGTAAATCATGGTTCTTTGGCTGAAAGAATGCTATTTACCTATGGCGACACTCCAGCAGGTATGGTAGAATCTGCTATAGAATTTATTCAGATTTGTGAATCCCTGAATTTCCATAATTTGGTGATTTCTCTGAAAGCTTCCAGAGTACCCGTAATGACAGCGGCTTATCGCTTGATGGCAAAACGCATGGATGATTTAGGAATGGATTATCCTCTACATCTAGGCGTTACAGAGGCTGGTGACGGGGAGTATGGGAGAATTAAATCTACTGCGGGAATTGCTACTCTGTTGGCTGATGGGATTGGTGATACGATTCGGGTTTCTTTGACAGAAGCACCAGAAAAAGAGATTCCTGTTTGCTACAGCATTCTGCAAGCTTTAGGTTTGCGGAAAACAATGGTGGAATATGTAGCCTGTCCTTCTTGTGGACGGACTTTGTTTAATTTAGAAGAAGTTCTACATCAAGTCCGAGAAGCTACTAAACATTTAACAGGTTTAGATATTGCTGTTATGGGCTGTATTGTGAATGGACCTGGAGAAATGGCGGATGCTGACTATGGTTATGTAGGTAAGAATCCTGGATACATTTCCTTATATCGTGGTAGAGAGGAAATCAAAAAAGTTCCAGAAGCACAAGGAGTAGAAGAGCTAATCAATCTGATTAAAGCAGATGATCGCTGGATAGATCCTCAGTAAGAAGCAGGGGAGCAGGGGAGCAGGGGAGCAGGGGAGATAAAAGAGACAGTAAACATGTTTATTTCTTTTTTCCCTGTTCCCTATTCCCTGTTCCCCACTCCCTTAGTTATGCTTTTTAACCTAATTTCAAAGTAAAATCTCCAAATTAAGAGTAATACCTTGTGTTAGATTGGGCATACTGAATTATGATAATATTTTTCCTCTGACACATCTGTCATTATGGTGATTACAAACAGTAAGCTTGTTTTAGGTGCTACAGCAGTGACACTGGCAATAATTGCGATAACCAGTATTGGAATTCATTCGCGGGGTCAAGCTTTATTTCAATCCAGTCCCAAAGATTTGATCGACGAAGTTTGGCAAATTGTAGATCGTCAATATGTAGATGGCACCTTTAACCAGCAAGATTGGCAGGCTGTGCGTCAACAATATTTAAGTAAATCTTACAGTAACCCGCAAGAAGCCTACAAAGCTGTTCGGGAAATGCTCAAAACATTGGACGATCCATTTACTCGATTCATGGATCCAGAACAGTATAAGAGTATGGAAGTGGATACATCCGGAGAGCTTGTAGGTATTGGTATAACTATTGGCTTAGATGAAAAGACTAAACAGCTAGTTGTTATTGCTCCTATTGAAGATACACCAGCCTTTAAAGCCGGAATTTTGAGTAGAGATATCATCATTTCTATCGATGGCAAAAGTACAAAGGGAATGGATATTAATCAAGCTGTAGATTTGATTCGCGGTCCAGTAAACACATCAGTTCAATTGACTGTTTTGCGTAATAAACAGGAAAAGCAAATTAGTGTTGCACGAGCAAAAATTGAAATTCATCCTGTGCATTATTCCCTGAGACCAACTCCAGCAGGTAATCTTGGTTATATACGATTAAACCAATTCAGTGCTAATGCTTCTCAAGAAATGTCAGATGCGATTAAAAATTTAGAAACAAAGCATGTTTCTGGTTATGTCATAGATTTGCGGGGCAATCCTGGTGGACTATATCAGGTTAGTCTGGAAATTGCCCGTATGTGGCTAAATAATGGCACAATTGTCTCTACTATTGACCGTCAGGGCGATCAGGTGAAGGAAGTAGCTCAAGGGAACGCACTGACTAATAAACCGCTAGTAATACTGGTGGATAAAGGTTCAGCTAGTTCTAGTGAAATTCTTTCAGGAGCTTTACAAGATAATAAACGGGCTGTTCTAGTGGGAACTCAAACTTTTGGTAAGGGTTTAGTCCAAACAGTACGACAATTATATGATGGCTCTGCTGTCGCAGTGACGATCGCTAGATATCATACTCCTAGCGGTAGCGATATTAATAAGCGAGGTATTGCTCCCAATTTCAAAGTAGAATTGACTGAGGCTCAAAAACGGGATTTATTAAATGCGCGGGAGAAAATTGGTACATTAGCAGATCCACAGTTTGCGAAGGCGGTATCTGTACTGCGTGAAGAGGCTGTTCTTAGTGCTACTAATTCCCCACGCAAAAATTAGCAATTTTGAGAAATTTGTGGTTTTGTCGCTCATTCTGTGGCGATGGTTAAAACCTGTGGTGGTGTCGCATCTGGTGGATAAATAAAGTCCACTTCCACTAGAGAGCGATCGCCTGGTTTCATCTTGAGTAAAACTAACGGCTCTCCTTGTTCTCCCTTTCTTTGAACTAAATGTACAAACTTAGTTCTAGGATAACCTTGTTCATCTTGATATCGCACCCTGACTGTTCCGCGAAAAAAAGCTGGACCTTTTGGTGTAGTTAGAAAGCGTAACCCAGGTTGCTGGAGTCTATTTTCTTTTACAGGTGTTTGCAAGGAAACAGTTACATTTTGCGGATTTTGGCTGTTGTTATATAAAGGTAAACTCAAATTATATTGAATCCCGTAATTACCGTGAGCAGCATAAGCCGTATCAGGGTAGCGGACTAACATGGAAGCACTTTGAATCTGACCAGTTCCCAAAGTTCCATTCACCAACGTACTCAAGCCATAAGAGAAAGCATGACCAGATTGAGGAATGGTCAAATGTTTAATTTGGGAGTTGTCTGTAATCGAGACTCGCCACTGTGAACCTCTAGCTACTCCAGCTACTCGTCCATAGACTATTGGCTGGGCTGGCTGGCTGACTGTGCTAGATTTGCTATTCTTTTCTGGAGGCGTGGGAATTTTATCCCTAGGAGTGGCTAAATCCCCATTGTCCAACAAATTTTCCCACTCAGCTAAATTGGGCGCTCTTTCGCTACCATCAGGATTATAACGAGCAAAAAGCGCTAAACTTGCCACATATACTTTACCACTACTATAGAGACGGATCAATGTAGATCTACCATTCAGAGGTGGTGTCAGTCCTTTGACTGGAATAGGTAGATTCAAGAGCATTCGACTTTCACCCCCAGGAATGACAATTTGATTGGGGAAGATATTTTGGTGTTTTCCTACCAATATATCGTATGCAACTCGATCGCCAGGTCCAGCGAAAACTGTACCTAAATCATTGGGGATGAAAGCAGATAACTGCATAAATGGTGCATCTGGTTGACTCAAATAACTAGCAGCTTCCAAGATATCAACTTTTACAGGTTTAATATCAGGATTGTGTAAAATTATACCTAAATACAGAGAACGCAATTCATCTGGTGTTTCAGCTTTAGCTACATGATGAGCAAAGATATCAAACCTACCAATAAAAGGAAAATTTAAATGTGCAGTTGGTACCTTTTTATTAGTTGGGGGAAAAGTAGATAGTAAAATTCCTTCCGATAATACCAATTCGGGGCTATTGCTGTTGAACACAGGAACTTGATCCAAATGTCCGGGTAAAGGACGTAATTCTTGGATTTTAACTATTTCTGTGGCAACCTGTATCATGGGTGTTGCTTGAGCGAGTGCCGTTGCAAGTAGTAATAGTAACATAATCCTGATGAATTTTCTCCGAGATAGACGCGGACAAGTTGATAGAAGTTCCAGCCAATCAATCTTAAATGACAAATTCGGCAATGATCAACCTCAAATTATGATGATTTAAAATCAACACATGTATAAATATGCAATAAACTGGCAGATGATCTCATTCAGGGATACTTTCAGGCAGAATCATCAAGTCCTATAGACATAAATTTACCATACTTATCGCTAAACTACTTCAGCCATCATGCCTTGAGACTATTTTTTCCTCAACAACAGTTGTCTGGAGATAATTTTCTTCCAAGTCTTGCTGCAAGATTTAGAGATGTAATAACCGTAGTCTGCAAAAATAAGATACAAACAAAAACTTGGATACTTAATTTAGCTTTTGTTTTCTCCCATAAGTGTCAAAATAAGTTGATCGTTTTTTTTCTCCATAACAAATATTATTTACAATTAGAATATAAAAACCTCTCACTATTAATTTACAAGGAGCAGGTAAATGCCAATTATTGCAGTCGTAGATTACGATATGGGAAATTTACACTCGGTCTGCAAAGGCTTAGAAAAAGCTGGGGCAAATCCCCAAGTAACCTATTCTGCCAAGGAATTAGAACAAGCAGATGGGATAGTTCTACCTGGAGTCGGAGCATTCGATCCAGCAGTCCAACATTTGCGATCGCGGGGTTTAGAACAACCCATTAAAGAAGCGATCGCTTCTGGTAAACCTTTTTTAGGAATCTGTCTAGGACTACAGATTTTATTTGAATCAAGTGCTGAAGGTAATCAACCAGGATTAGGAATCATCAAGGGAAAAGTCCGGCGATTTCGTCCAGAAGCCGGAATTGCTATTCCCCACATGGGTTGGAATCAGCTACAACTGACTCAGCCAAAAAGCTATTTATGGCAGCATTTACCTGCTCACCCGTGGGTTTATTTTGTCCATTCCTACTATGTTGACCCAGAAGAACCTCACCAAGTGCAAGCAGCAACAGCTACCCACGGGAGTCAAACCATCACAGCAGCTATTACCCAAGGTAATTTAACCGCTGTCCAATTCCATCCAGAAAAATCATCTAATATAGGATTACAAATCCTATCTAACTTTGTGGCGGAAATTCGGGAAAAAATTCCTGTCTAATCAAAGGCTAAATTAAAAACTTGACCAGTAAATCATGAGTCTAAGAATTTACGGGAATCGCCTGCTCAAAACTTTGCCAGGAAGGCAAACCAGACCAACTAGCGCCCGAGTTAGAGAGGCTATTTTTAATATCTGGCAAGGCACAATTACTGGTTGCTGCTGGTTAGATTTGTGTGCTGGTAGCGGTGCAATGGGGGCAGAAGCTTTATGTAGAGGAGCTAATTTAGTTGTGGGAATTGAGCAATCTAGCCGCGCCTGTACTATTATTCGGGAAAATTGGCAGCGCGTTGCACAGCCTGAGCAAAAATTTCAGCTACTCCGCGGAGATGTACTTCAACAGTTAAAGAAGTTATCACCCCACAAATTTGAGCGAATTTATTTTGACCCACCTTATGCTAGTGGTTTATATAAACCAGTTTTAGAGGCGATCGCTCATGATCAACTTTTAGCAGTTTTAGGAGAAATTGCTGTCGAACACGATCCTCAAACTTGGACACCACCAATCATTTCCCCTTGGGAAATTTGTCGTCAAAAAGTTTATGGTAACACGGGTGTCACATTTTACGTAAATAACGCGGTAAATACCATTATAGAAAAAACTGAGTCATTATAGAAAAATTAGTTATGGGAAATGGGGAATTGGCCATATTGTAGCTAATTCCCAATTCTCCATTTCTCGAATAAATCGGTAGACTGGGAGACTAGCCGCCTAATTCGTTAGGGCGCTTATATTGTTTATAAGCAGCGTAAAATAATCCAGCAAGAGTCACAAAAGTCAAGCCCAGCACAATACCTGAAAGTAGGGGTTCAATCACAGTGAAATATCCTCTCTAGAAAACATGAAAAATTTAAACATCTAGCTTCTGTCCCTAATTTTACCAAATGAAGTGACAAACAAACCATCCATCTCCCCTGCTCCTCTGCTTCTACCGTGTCACAAGGGGCGCAAGGCCTTGCGTCCCTACTTGCAGAAAAAATATTTCCGATCAGGTTGCACCAGATGCTCAAGAAATTTTAAGCTATGTGTAGGAAATGAAAAACTTTTCTCACACACCTAGACTCAAGAAGTGAATCTTTTGGATAACCAGCTTACCAAGTCTGAAACTCTGATTCCGTGGATCGCATCTTCGGCTTTTGCGATACTCCTTGCAGTCTGCTTGGCACTTTTTGGTCTTAAGATGGCTGAAGCCTCCGATCCTTATGTCAAGAGTGTTCTCTCGATCACAGGAAACCCTATTCAGGGTCAAGCTATTTTTCAAACGAATTGCGCTGGATGTCATGGGTTGTCCGCTGATGGATTTGTCGGTCCCAGTTTACAAGCTGTTTCTCAGAGGAAGTCTCCCTATCGGTTGATTCGCCAAGTTATCAGCGGCGAAACTCCCCCTATGCCTAAATTCCAACCCAGTATCCCTGAAATGGCAGATCTGTTAAGCTATTTAGAAACACTTTAGCTAAGTTGCTGAGTGTAAAATCGCGCATACTGTCCTGCCAAATCCAGCAATTCTGTATGAGTTCCTGATTCAATGATTTGTCCATGTTCAAATACAAGAATTAAGTCACATCGTTTAATTGTGGACAAACGATGGGCAATAATTAGGACAGTACGATTTTGCATTAACCTTTCTAAAGCTTCTTGTACTAAAGCTTCTGATTCAGCATCTAGGGAAGAGGTCGCCTCATCTAAAATCAGAATTTGTGGATTTAATAGTACAGCACGAGCGATCGCAATTCTTTGTCTTTGTCCACCAGATAAATTAACGCCACGTTCTCCTACCCAAGTATGATAGCCATCTGGTAATTGCAGAATAAACTGGTCAGCATTAGCAATTTTAGCGGCTGATTCCACCTCCGCAAGATGGAAAGCCTTTTGTCCGAAAGCAATATTTTGGGCAATTGTCCCGGAAAATAAAATATTTTCCTGGAGTACAATCCCAATTTGTCGTCGGAGACTATTTAGCGTCACATCTTTAATGTTAATGTCGTCAATCAAGATTTCCCCGACCTGGGGATCGTAAAAACGGGGAAGTAGATTGGCAAATGTAGACTTACCTGCACCAGAAGCACCCACAAGAGCGATCGCTTGTCCTGGTTCGACCAATAAGTTGATATCTTGTAATACAGGTTCCCCTGGTTGATAACCAAAGGTAACATGACGATAGGCAATTTTTCCTCGCACTAAAGGTAAGTCAATCGCCTGTGGTTTTTCTGACGCTAGGGGTTGGATAGCGATTAATTCAAAGATCCGATCAAGAGAAGCTTCCCCTTGTTTAAATTCATTATAATTATTTGTTGTATGTCCAATAGGATCGATCAATAAAGCTGCTGCTGCTAGATAGCTAAAAAATTCTGTCACCGTCAAATTGTGTTGCTGAATTTGCCATGTTCCCACCAGCAGCAAAGATAAAGCGCTCATCGCTTCTAAAAATCCCACAATGGGAATTTGAATTGCTTTCAGCCTTTCAGTTGCATATTTAGCCTTCATACTACGGTCGGCTTCCCGGCTAAATCTAGCAATTTCGTACTCTTCTGCGGCGAAAGCTTTAATTAACCGAATTCCACTAAAAACTTCTGTCAAAATAGCTGATAAATCTGATACCTGGTTTTGGCTACTCAGAGCATATTTGCGCAATTTTTCGCCAAACCAACCAATTAAAACACCCATAAGTGGAGCTACAATCACTGTAGCTAAAGTCAACTGCCAATTCAAGTAAATCATATAGACAGGAATGGCTAGCAGTTGCAAAACACAGGGAATAAAATCATGAAATAATTTGTGGACAACTTCCCCAATGCGGTCTATATCTTCCGTCAGTCGATAGGCTAAATCTCCAGCCTTAGCAGTTGCAAAATAACCCAAATGCAGTTTCTGCAATTTTGTATAGACATGCTGACGTAGGAGAAAAGCCACCTTTAATGCTGCCTTTGCCATGTATAAATCTTGAGTGGCTTGGAATAAACCACGGACAAGAAATACTAAAGCACAAATACTCGTAAGTTGAGCGATCGCCCCCAGATTACCCTGTCCAAAAGGCAGAGCCAACTTACCTGCGAGGGAAATTAAGCCCAATGTAGCAATGACATAACCCAAAATCCCTAAAAACCCTTGCAGGATAGTACGCCATTCAGTTTGGATATAGGGTAGAAGTTGCCAATAATTAGAACGTGATGGAGAACTGCTGTTCAAATTTCAGATTCCTGTAGATTCCTGGGATATAATTAGCTGGTTAGATCTTGAGTCTTTCAGCCAAACACGAAAACTATTTTCGTCAAAGTTATACTCAAAGTTATACCCAAAATTAGCCTTTTTTAGCCATTTTTTCCTGCAGAAGATGCCATATTGATGGTATTAAAGATACTACAATAATCACTCCTACAATCAGTACAAAATATTTATCAACTAACTCTGCTGGCAATTTCTTGCCTAAAAAGAACCCTAAAAAAGCCAGACTGAATGTCCACGAAAGTCCGCCAATGAGATTATATATCATAAATGAACGATACTGCATCGCACCAATACCAGCTACAATCGGTGTAAAAGTGCGAATAATAGGCGTAAATCTAGCTAATACTAAAGCTTGTTTACCATGTTTCTCATAAAATTCCTGAGTTTTGACCAAGTTTTTCTGCTGAAATAACCAAGAATCTTCTCTCTCAAACAACCTCCTACCAAACTTATATCCTGTCGCATAGCCAACATTGTCGCCCAAAACGGCGCAAACAAAAGAGCCAAAGATCAACACCCAGATATTGAGAAATCCCTGAGAAGCCACAAATCCTGCTGTGAATAACAAACTATCTCCGGGGAGAAAAAACCCGATAAATAAACCAGATTCAGCAAAGATAATTCCCCACACGCCCAAGTAACCCACCGATTTAATCAATCCTGGTAAATCATGCATAGAGTCTGACCTGTTGTACAAGAATTTATTTTATATGTAATATAAATAAACGTTAAGCGATTTTTCACCAAGCTGAAATATTGTACAACAGGGAACAGATTAAATATACTTGTATACTTGAACATTATGGGTTTAGCTAGACTATGCAAAAATATTGGCAAATTATTCGGCTATTTTGGAGTACAGCGATCGCCTCTGAAATGGAATATCGCATCAACTTCCTGATAGCTACCCTTAGTAGTATATGTAGTTTAGTTGGTAGCCTGTTTGGGCTTTTTCTCTTTTACCGTACAGGCTACACCTTTGCTGGCTGGTCATGGTCAGCAGCCTTAATCGTTTTAGGAGTATTTACATTACTGCAAGGTTTTTCTACAACTTTCCTAGCGCCTAACTTGAACCGTATTGTACGTCATGTACAAGAAGGGACTTTAGATTTTGTCTTATTGAAACCTGTCTACAGTCAGTTTTGGTTATCTACACATATTTTTTCCCCTTGGGGAATACCAGATTTAATCGTTGGTTGTATCCTGATTATCTACGCAGGTACATCTCTAGGTTTGGGAATCAAAGATTACATAGGGGGAACAATACCATTAATTTTTGGCTTAATCATTCTTTACAGCTTGTGGTTTATCTTGGGAGCCACCAGCATCTGGTTTGTGAAAATTTACAATATTACTGAAGTATTAAAAGGTTTATTGGAAGCTGGTAGATATCCAATTGTCGCTTATCCTGCTAGTTATCGCTTTTTCTTCACATTTGTAGTTCCAGTAACTTTTCTCACTACAGTTCCCGCAGAAGCCATGTTGGGTCGCAGTCAATTTATTTGGTTAGTTGGTGCAGGATTATTAGCTGTATTTTTATTTGGTGCTTCTACATTATTTTGGCGGTTTGCATTACGGTTTTATACTAGTGCATCAAGTTAGGGGTGAACAACGATCAGCAGAAAACGCAATCCAATAAAATCCAACAAACTTCGTGATTAATCTCTATTTCAAGATATAATGCTAGATTATAGCAAAACAAGCACTTCAGCATACTTTGATTGAGGGTTCATTTTATGGTTTTACAAATTGCACCTGAAAAAACAAACCTGAAGATCTCTTGGGAAGCACTACCAAAAGACTTTGAATTACCGGATGATCCTGTGGAGAACATTCAACAACCTATTCTGGCAGCTGCTTTAACAGACGCATTAGGAGCAGCAGAGCTAATTAAACCAGAGATGCTCATCGTCTCCAATTTTGCCCTAGTAGCAAATGTGAATGAAGCTACTATTGTTAAAGCACCAGATTGGTTGTATGTGCCACAAGTAAATCCACTTCCTGGAATCATTCGGCGGAGCTATACGCCTAATTTAGAAGGTGCGCCGGTGGCTGTTGTGATGGAGTTTCTCTCGCAAACAGAGGGGAATGAATATTCATATCGCGACACAACACCTTATGGTAAATTTTACTTCTACGAGCAAATTCTACAAGTACCGACTTATGTAATTTACAATCCTTATGATCTCAGCTTAGAAGTGCGATATTTAGAAAATGGGCGTTATATATTGCAGTCACCTAATGCTGAGGGTAGATTTTGGATTCCCCAGTTGGAGCTATTTATCGGGATCTGGACAGGAGAACGGCTTCAGCAAACTATCAATTGGTTACGCTGGTGGGATCAGACAGGTAATTTATTGTTGTGGAGTGCAGAACGGGCTGAACAAGAAAAGCAACGGGCTGAACAAGAAAAGCAACGGGCTGAACAAGAAAAGCAACGGGCTGAACAAGAAAAGCAACGGGCTGAACAAGAAAAGCAA
>Ga0116229_10000450_pt1 | contig 54116 bp, 38 predicted proteins | sample S1TSphgellanicum_3_FD_87313 | JGI IMG/M metagenome (GOLD analysis project Ga0116229, IMG submission 87313) | Host-associated microbial communities from peat moss isolated from Minnesota, USA - S1T2_Fc - Sphagnum magellanicum MG | ecosystem: Host-associated > Plants > Peat moss > Unclassified...
TGTCTAGTAAATGGTGTGTGGTAGCAATCACCGCCTTGTTTTTCTTTTTACCTCTTGTGTTGCCCTTACTAGCCTACCCAAAAGAAAACACAAAAACTTGAACTACCATGTCAAAGTCAGCTATGGCTAAACATTTTTTTTCTAGCACAACTACTAGCTTTAATAACATACCAATAAAAGCCCCTTGTTATGATCTAGTTGTAACCAATAATTCAACAATAAGTTTGCATCTCAAAATGCCACCAATGACTATGTTCATAACTTACCCATGCACAATTGATATATCACCACATTGCAATCCCACCCACGAACCAAAAAGACAAATATTCACCTTGACATTCTTGTCATTAGATGGCAGACCATCTCTCACGTTCATCTCCCTATCAACCTCATCCTCATCACCTAAATTGATAGCTACACCCACACCCTACATGCCACAAAAATGGTGTTGATTTATCAATATAATTTCACAACATCTAAAATTGTGAACCAAACTTTACCCACCACATGAAAGTTAGAGAATTGACTAGGATTTCACCACCATGTAGTTTGGCCATGAATATCCCACCAACAACCCATTAACATACCACTGTAACATCTTCAACCCAATGATCCAATTGACATCAATTCACTATGGGTGTTGTGTGCCCAGATGGCACATTAGGTGATATGTTCATGCTTTCCTCCTCATCATCATCATCAAACTGGTTACATCCCTACATGTAAACCACAAAACAACTTACAATGAATTGTTGTAATCTCCAACTTAGGCATTTTCAAACTACCCACATGTGATCCCACCTGTTGCCCCATTCATTCATGAAACCAACTTGTGCTAGGAAATTTAACATTCTACCTCCAAATCCATGGACTATCCAAGTGACATCCTTCCAAGTGTGATGGGATTCCGTACCATTGCTTGCACTTCAATCATATGTGAACTTTCCATAATAGCAACTGGGGTTTTCCAATAGGTCACCAATGCCTTCTAGCATTCCTTAGGACAATTATCTAGTCGTGCACTCTCCCCCTTTGCCACCCACTGGGATTTCCATGTTGCCCTCATAGATTTAAAATGTTCAGTCAAGTATCTCTCCACAGTCTTTGGCCTTAGAGGTGGGTCATAATAAAATTGTTGTTCAAGCTTTTCATAAATCACCTCCCATTGCCTCTTTGTGTGGTATTTCGTATGTAGTACAATTAGGTCAAGATGTCAATATGTAGCATCCTTGACTATGTGTTGCCATACCTTTTTTAAGTGAGTGATCTCACCTGTTTCATTTGTGGGAATTCGAGTTTTTTTGGGAGCATGCCCATGCACCATAACATCTTTCACCTCTTAGTGATAAGTTGCCACTTTCTGTCAACTTTGTTTCTTCTATTATGTACACAATGCACTCCTTGCATTTGGTTGGTTTTGCATAAATATAATACCCCCTTATCCACTTGAGGTGCTCCCATTGCCACCAATCTATATGTTACTACTTGCAAATGCACTAGGACCTAAAACATGGATTGTTCTAGGCCCTTTTACAACCTATGGAACATGTGGCTACATTTGAAAACCATGCCCGCACCAATGTAGGTTTATTATAAATAATCTCAACCCTAACTTGTCCATGGAGAGTCACCTAGATTAACTAGTACTCATCCAATACTCAACAACAAATATTCATCCAATAAAAACAAAGAACCTTGAACCACAATATTACAATAAGCTGAAAAATATGTGGTATTACTTAGGGGTTAAGGTTTGACAAGTTTGATTCACCCAGATTTGATCGATGTAAATTACAACATCTACCAAACTCCCAATGTCAAAGAAAATTGAACCTTTCAACATTCAACATCCCTTTTGAGTGAATGAACAAATATGCAAAGGGGTTGATCATCAATGTGGGTCAATTTCAACAATCTTAATTCAAATGCAAGGTTAAAGGATTGAATGGGAACATTAAGGAACAATTGTTTTGCAACTTGCAAAAAGAAGTTGTTTTAATTACTAAGGGCATTAGGGCAACCAATATTCATTGAATAAAAACAAAAGACCTTCAACTAAAATACCCAACAAAGATTTATCCTACATATTACAGTAATGAGTTTAGGGTTGGACAAACCACCCATCTTGGAGATCTAACCAAGGTAAATATTTACCACGTCTACCAAACTCAATGTTAAACACTAGTAGAAAATGGCCATTTTGCAACTAATCCATGCGATTAATTTTTAGTTGCAAGCGACATTTGTAACTAAAATTTAATAGTTGCGTTGGACAAGTTGCATTAACACTAGTCGCAAATAACAACAAATTTTGGATGAAAAAAAAATCAGCAAAATACGTTTTCATCCTTTGACTAATCATATACATATTGTCGTTTGCAACTAAGATATGACTTTTTTTATGAACAATGGGAACAAATTATGTGTTGTCATGTGTCCCAACTTTTAATAATTAAAAATATTTTTTTATTATTTTGAAATAATCTAAGACGTTTAATTTTTATGTTTCGATGGTTTAGATTATGACATGTGGTGCAATAAAACTTTGTCACATGACATATTAATTGAAAATTTCCAAATTAAATTTAAATCAATATTTAAGTATATAGGTTCCACTAGGTACCTACCTACATATATACCTACCTACCCATCTAGGCTAAACACCTATCTAAATAAGACCTATTTACCTACCTAGGCCAAATACTTACTTAGGTAGGTAGGTAGGTAAAAAAATACGTAAGCAAGTTAGGGAAGTAAGTAGTTAGGTGTAAATACATGAATATTTTTATTTTATTTTGGGTCAAGTTGTATTTAATGACTCATCCCATATGCCCATCTATTTTAATATGAAAATGTAGGACAAAACACCTTATTTATATACTTTTCAAGATGGGAATGAAAGCCAAAACATATGGGATAAACTTTTTAGTTACAAATGACTTGTAACTAAAAAGTTTATCCCATATGTTTTGGCTTTCATTCCCATCTTGAAAAGTATATAATCAAGTAAGTAAGTAACACCTAACTAGTTAATTAATAAAATTATTAATTATTTATTGAATAAATATAGAAAAATAAACTAATAAACTTGCTAATTAATTAATTAACAACTAAATTAGAAACTAAATAATTATTTATAGCAATAATAATAATATATTCTTAATACTGAATTAATTATATTATTATTTATTATTAAATATTACTTAATTTATTAGTTAGATAAACAATAATATTATCTAATTATAATGATATATTAACTATAATAATCTATCAAGCAATTGAATTAACCGATAATTGGCTAATATTGAAATATTTAGCTAATTAATAATAAGTAATAAATTATTATTTCGTAACCAAATAAATTAATATAATGACTGAAATATTCAGTATTTAATAATTATTAACTATTGATTATAAATATTGAGTACTAGGTTATTTATATCTAATAATGTAATTAAAACTTAGCCTAGGCTAACTATTTTATTATAATTATTCCCATTAATATTTTCATTTATATAGTTAATAATAAATATAAATGTAAATATTTAGTAATAAAAATAACATTAATTCAATTATTATTGTAGCTAGTTAGTAGCCAAGGGTAACTATTTTATTTTTATTATTCATATTATTACTTCACTCATTAAATCTATTTATGAACTATTATAGTAAATATTTTATACTTTCAGTAAGTATATTTTTCCTTCCAAAATAATTTCTGCATTTGTATAATAATTTATTAGATTTCCATTCTAACTAATACAGTAATTATTATAAAAAATTAAATAATAGAACTGAAAATAAAAATTATATATCAGTAAATGATAATAATCATTGACTTATTAATAATTAATAAATATCAAATATAAATTTGAAATATAAAAACTTAAAACTATATATTAATATTTCCTAGTAATTATTATATTAATAGAGTAATATTTCATAATTGATTACTTATAATAATAATAACAATAATGTAATTTGTTGTTAACCTAGGTTAGCTATTTTGTTTTTATTATTATTTTTGTTGTTGTTATATGTCCTTCTATATTCTTGGCTAACTATTAAATCCTCATGTACAATTTGTTATGTGTATATATATGTTAAAACTATTATGATTTATTATAATTAATTTTTTCATTTTTTAATAAATAAAAGTCCATTCTTAATAAGTACATTAGTCATTTAAATTTTTTTTAATATAATGTAATAATATCTTAAAATTTTAATAATTAATTCAGTAATTATAGAATTATTTTTCTTATCATTCTAATATCATCGTCATCATCATTATGATCATTATGTAATAAGATATTATTGTTTTAAATTTTACTTAAAGATAATATTGAAATTTAGTTTTTCATTACATGTAATTAATATAAATATATAATATAATAATAAATGTCATTTGTAATAATTTTAAGAAATATAATAAAATGGTTTGGATAAACTTGTAACATGGGCACAATATATTTAGCAAATATCTTACATATAATTTTGATATATTCAAAATATATACCATTTAATGTAACCACAATATCAAGGCCATTTATGCTAATAATAATATTTGAATACACATTTAATATGGTTGTTCATATACATTCAAAATATACATTTATAAATCCTAATGCACCCAACTATATTATTTAAAATTCACAAAATACGCCTTTATATATTCATAGGGTTACAACTAAATTGGTCATAGTTGTAATTAATGGGACATAAATTGTTCTTCTTGGATGAAAACTAAACTAAATGTTGTTCACATGGAAGGATGAACACCAAAATAATTACAAACTAGTTGCACTGTAATCGCAAATATGACCAACACAAAAAATAGTTGTAAAAATGTCCAAATGTAATTGCAAATAACTAATAGTCGCATGTAGTCACAAAGAGAGTGGTTACATTTTGGCTAATTTTTACTAGTGAAAGCAAATTGAACATTTCAACATTCAACATGATCATCAATGTGAGTTAGATTGAACAGTCCTCATCCAAATGTGAGGTTTATGGACTAAGAAGGTGTATCAATAAACAATGGCTTTGCAACTTTAAAAATAAATTGGGGAGTATTAAAGGTTTTAGGGCAGCACATATTCACTAAATAAAAGCAAAGGACCTTAAGCCATAATACCCCAATATTAACATGGTTTTTCTATTTCCACTAAGGTCAATTCACTTTTAGATTTTTCAACAATAGGTTCCGAAAACATCAACAAGAACATGCAACACACAAATTAAAACTTAAACCATTAAAAATCCTAAACTAACATGTACACAAAATGCTCAAACTTGAAGGAAATAGGTTGAAAGAAAAATGATCTATGTTCCATAATTGAAGAGTGAAACGCATAATCATGAATGAAATCCAAAAGTCCCTCAACAGGATTATCCTTCTAGTCTTATACTAGCCAATTCAAAATACAATAGTCATAACTAACGATTATAAACAATCATTAATTAGTATCTAAATTAATAGTCCAAACTTTCAAAAAGTACACCCTGCTTAACTACTTGTCCAACTATTGGTTATGTCAAATACATGTTCTATTAATTACATGTTGACTAACATGTCAACCTATCTTCTTAACCTAGTCATTACCTACCATGTTTAGTCAACTAATTAGGTTAATACTATAGGTTTGGTTAAATAATAAGTTATGACACCTGTCAGGTTTAACAACCTACTTATATTATCAACCTATTACCAAATATGGGTAACATTATCCCCTTTGAAGTCTACATTTCATCCTAGAAATGTTAGCTCAAAGTTCTAGGTTAAATTTAGCCTTCTATAATTGGTTAACTAATGATTTTTTCAATAGGTTCAACACCTGTTGCCTCCATAAGTTCAATTTGACTTAAGATTTGAAAATCCATTGGTGCTATAATCTTCTATTGATTAGGTGTGTCTTCAAAGGTCACTATGGGTGTTGTGAATACTTTCGAAGCATGTGGGATATTTGATATCAAAGTAACCTCTTGACCTATACTTATCTGGTGTGGGGTCAAAGGTACACTAGTAGATAGGAATTCCCAAAAAATTAATCTACTATCTGGTATGGTATATGTCGCAACCCTAGCCTTGGGCTCGCGACCAAGGCAAAGGCCTGTAAGGTTGCAAATTGGCAGTTTGACTCCCAACCACTAAAAGTCAAGAATCGACCCAATTTCCTTGTGTGTAGGTGATTTGCCACATACCATTGAAAAGCTCTTGACGAGGGCTACAACTTTGTTTTAGACCTCATCTCAATCAGAGGTCTGTACACAAATTTATGGGGCCCCAAAGTCGTGGGAATCCCAACTTTGGTAATTTTGGGACTCCCACTTGTCCCAAGCACTTGGGAGTCTCGGGACAAAAAGCCATTTGGATGTGGGCCTCGTGGAGAGGCACAGAATATACTATAAGGGGGAAGGTGGTGGCTTCCCCCAAGTCCGGGCCGTGGTGAGTCTTGTGAGTTCGATTTTGCCCGTGGTGAGTCCTAGCACCAAAAGTGCTCCAACTATGCATTCACCACCTTGTGTTGGTTTTGTGCAAGTCTGTGTGAGTAGTTGATGCTTGTCACTCTTCCTAGTCCCATCCTGGAGCTACAACACACCCCTCTACCCTCAAAGTGCTGTGAGCCAAGGAGCATGCCCCGACTCCTTGTTTTTTCGTTGTTTTCAATTTGGACTCACATTTGAGTCCATTAAAGAGCTTGGCGGTGCATCACAATATATGCAAAATTAATATGTTCATCTTGTTTCTTGTCAAATCTTTCACTACCTTCCATAGGTTGATTAACAATAGTGGTGATTAGAACAAATATAATAAAAATCTGAACATGTAAGGGTATGATTTTTAAACATGTTCCACCCCTTAGTGGATTAAATGGTTTAGTAGCAAGTTGTACCATAAATGGCGTTACTTTGCTATTGGTTCCAATTTCCACAAACACCAAATTCAGTGGTTTGTATTTGAAATTAGGAAAAACAATTTGGTATGCTTGTAACTCGAATTGATAATTCTGTTCATCAAAACAAGCTAACTCCATACAACCCTAAATATGTTTTTCTATGAACTCCTAAATAATTTGCCACCATTTTTTCCACTTGGGGTTTCTATCTCCAAAGGTCTGGTTTTGCACCTTGAGTAAGGTATTGTTTAACAATAACTCCTCAAGCTCCATCAACTTGTTATTCATTTTAATAGGTACAATGGGGCTAGGTTTGTTTAGTTGTACCTTGACTATCTCATATTGACCCTTCTAGTTTTAGATGTGGGTAATAAGGTGACTTTGCTTTTGCTTATCAAATTTTATGTGGCTAGCTACATGTTACTCCTTGAAATCTTGACAGGTATGTTCCAAACTGATTATGATATGTTGTTTCTCTAAACTTGACTCCATTTTTGCATAATCTCACATCATTCACTCCAAATCAGCTTGGAGATGAATCAAATCATTTTGGGTCTTCCAATTGAATTGGTTGAATTCAGCATATTCTTGTTGCAGGTTCTCAGTTTTCTTAGCAACTTGTTCTGTTTCATTCAATTTATTGGACATGTATTGGTTTTCATGTTGGACCTTATTCAATTATTATTTAACTGTGATTAGTTTTTTGTCACAGTTCTTCAAAGTTCTTTGCACTGTTTCTAACTCTAGGTTATAGGTTTGCAAGTGGTTATGGGTTTCAAATATAATTTATTTAAATTTCTCAAACTCAATTATAAGGTTTGACAATTCTTGCAATGTTCCTAATTGGGTTGTAGCATTTTGAGCAACTTGCTCTAAAAACATGTTAATTTGTCTTAGAGTTTGTGTGGAATGACCAAAAACTTGGACAAGTTGAATTTTAAAAACTATGGGTTTTCTATCTATACAAGTTCAATTTCAAGTAGAATAGATTGGAATGATTCTATAGATATAACTATAGATTCTATAATGGAAACTACAGGTTCAATAGACACAATAGGTTCAACTTGAATGTTGTCAATTACTTGATCTAGGTTGGGTTCAAGTTCTTCCTCAATGTTGTTTTGTGTAGCTATTGCCTCAAGCTCTTCTCCTCCCTTACCTCTAATATCATCTGAACAAGATCGCTCTTCATCCTCTTTTAAATCGTTAACCAGTGATCCAAAAATAATCCTGGACTTCTTTCTTGGTGGTGAAGTAATAGGTTCAGGGCTTAACTTGTCCCTCAATGTAAGCAGTTCTATATGCGTTTTTAGTCGACGGGACTAACGTGTGGGTAAAGGTGATGGTGTAGTCAAACATTCTAGTCTTCTTTCTTTCAAGAATTGTTCCTTGGTAATAGGTTTAGGTGAAACTTGTCATTATTGTGCAACGTGGCACTTTTGGTTAGTTGGTGATATAGGTTCTTCTAGAGTTGTTATTCTTGATGAAGGCACCTTGAACAAATGGAACCACTCCCTAAACAAAATGTCTAAGATAGGCCTTGAGTAACAATGATCTATTCTGGTCTTGCTAAAAATCGAATTAGTTACTATCTTTCTCTAACATTTAGTCTAGCAAGTTAATTTAACTAGTAACTAGGTTAACACTATAGAACATTAGTTAACATGTTGCCCCCTGTTGGTTAGGTCAAAAGTAATGGTAATCCAATTACGAAAATAAACCAACTTCTCCCTCTGATATAAAATTTACAGAATAGTTGCAAATCTTGCATGAAATTTCTCTTTCATGTGCACTACACTCCACTACTCATTCTCAACAAAAGCATGTGGCCTTATAATTCTTTTCAAGGCGATTTTGGCTTCTTCAAAAATTGCATTAGCAGCATCTATTATTCCTTCCTTGGAAATTCCAAGTTGCTCATGAATTAATACCTGATCAATGAAAATTTCTTGACCACATACTTCCCCTAGAATTTTTCCATCTTCTATTACTTCCTAGGTTCGTAAGAAGTCCCATAATAGGTCCTCTTTTGGTGTTGTCCATTGTAGGTTGAATAGGCTCTCCAAGCTTGTTCCTTTAGCCCATTTGAATTCATTAGAATCCATCTTCATTTGTTGTAACATCTTCTAGCTCTCTTTTGCCTTGGACATTAATTTCTTTTTAACATGTTTTTCTATAGGCATTTTCCTTTTTTGTTTCATCATAGTTCTTGTTCCTTATTTTGGGCATTGAGGAATAATGTTGGAAATAGGTCCTTTTTCAAAAATTTCTTGGAGAAATACCTTTCCATTATTCATAGGTTACTGCAGTTCCTCCTCTTCCATAGGTCTTGATGTAGGAATTGGTTGTGGCTGTTTTTGAATAATAGGTTGCTACAATTCCTCCTCTTCCACAGGTCTTAACACAAAGACTGATTGTGATTATTCCTCAATAATAACTTGAGGTCCAACCTCCACTTCTTCCTTTGAATCTGAAATAATAATAACTTGTGGTACTGGTTTTACTATAGAAGTAGTGGTTTTCTTTAGAAAGTTCAGTGTTGCTTCTAATTCCTCTTCTAACTCCCTACTTCTCTGTTCTTGTTCAAAAATTCTAATATCTTTTGTTGTAGGTGCACATGAAGCAAGCAGTTTTACATAAATCACTCCAATTAACCAAACTTGTTTCATTCTCTCTTTCTCAATCTATTCCTTCCTAAAAGCTTCATATTTTTTTCAACCTCCTTCTCTTTTGCTTCTCATCTTAGCCTTTTTAAAGAACTTTCACTCATGGCTTCTGCTAATATGAAGAAGAAAATATTAAAAAAAAAGACAGAATGAAGAACGTGAAAAATTCTGTATATTGTTTCATGCAAAAATAACTTTGTGGCTGTGAATGGACATAACCTTTAAGTTAGTGATTCTTAAAATGTAAGCATCAATAAGTGCCTTTCCAAACACGTCATTTGGATCATTATTCATCGTTGCATTATTGTCTTGAACACACCCATTATGATAATGATGAACAAGCACATATGTTGTTTTAATGTTGCCAGGTGTCAAATGATTACTAACTGGTTCAAACCCTACAAGTTGAAAATCTTTAGGTTCAACCATTAGTGGTACAAGTTCTTTGGTTTGAACAAGTTTATTAGTGACTAGGTCACCAAGTTTAGCCAATACAAGTTGCAAGTTTTTTTCTTTGATGAACCTATATGGCTTCAACTTGTTAATGTTGACAAGCATTATGTTAAGATCAAACTTATCAATGGTGACAAGTAATACAATATTATTGGGTAAACAATGTTGTATCCTATAGGGTTCAAACCATTGTCTATGAAATTTGGGAGCATGTTTGGAAACAACCCCTAGAAACCACAATACATAATCTCCAAATTGAAACACCCTATTTTTGTCATTTTCAACTATGTTTTATAATTAAGCTGTAGCTGAAAACATAGTTGCAAAAGGGGGTGTTTTCTACTAGTGGGGAGACTAGCAAGTGGTGCTAAAAATGGAACCTTGCAACAAGCGTGTAGTAGCAAAAGTTAAAGAGCTCCTATTGGGAATGGATGTTGGGGGTGAAGAAGATGGCTTGGGGGTGGAGTTAGGTTATGAACATGATGTTGGGCATGAGTACAATGGGGATAGTCCCAGGAAGAAGTGCTTGCTATAGAGGTCAAATGCCTTGATGCAAAATTGAATCAAGATCATACATATAATTATTTTGATTTGGAAAGGGAGGACTAATGGACCCACAATAGTGTGCATAACCATTTTGGTGCAAGGGTTGGGAAATTTTTATGTAAAGATATATTCACAAAATAAAAAATTGGGGTTGCACCTTTAGTAAGGACTTTGGTGACTATTTATTCTGAAATATTATGGGTACAGACTAGGAATATTTCGTTTGTAAGTTGCAAAAAATCGTAAGAAAGTCCTTTTGACTCAAAAACATGTTACATTATACTCTTATGTGAATATGTGTTTTAAGAGTCTCTCCAAAATTATGTCATTTTCAAGCCTTTAAGAGTCATTTATGAGTTTTTTCAAACAATAAAAACATTGTAAAACATTAATTATAGTGATTAATCAATGTTTTTGAGAATTTAAATTTCATTAGATTCATTTCAAATTATTACACATGTTTCCATAATATATTAAGAACATTATCATTAAAATGTATGAAAGAAACGTGTAATATTGATATACTTTTTGACACAAAAACATAAAAAACAAAACACTAGTTATAGTTCCCATGGCTCTTATATCTGTGAATGTACCCATAAGCATAAGTTTAACTGATGCTTGAAGCTTGTTTAATTCATAAATGTCTAGATTTTGGGGAAGCAAGGAAAAGTAATTGGTTGAATGGTAAGGTATCAAGTCAATTATGCACGATTTCAATTAATCACAAAACCCATAGTGAATTTAATGGCCTAAAACATGTCATGTACAAAAATTTGAACTTCTAGTCTAAACTATCCTTGAGGGATTATGTGATTCATATGTGCCTTCATTACCAACTCCCCATGAACATGATAACAAGAGGTCGTACATTACAAACATAGATGGGTTTATGAACCATTGAGCCATATGTGTATGTTTTTAATACATACAAAAAATCAAAAAGTTGTAAAAACTCACTACCATGTTTTCTATAGTGAAAATAAGAGGATTCATGAACACATAACTCAACCACCATGGTTCTCACTATAGAAAACATGGTAATGTGATTCTAACTCATCCATGCATGTGGGCATTTGATCAAATGGCACATGTATTTGGTTGTTTGTCCAATTCTAATACTTCCAAAGTTAGGTGTTCATGGTTCCATGGAGGAGTGTTGAGCTTAAAATCATAGGAACAAAACTATTGGATTAATTGACACAAGTGTGGTTTCCATTTGTTTTATGTGTTTGAGGATTCTTGATAGACAGGCATTGGTATAAAAAGCATAACAACATCCACACTTGTTATGCTTCTTGTATAATAATGTCCCAACAAATGGTTGCATATGTAGGGACTTCAAAGCTTCAAATGCTACATACTGGAATTGCCCTAATGTGCACCATTTGATATGAATTAATTATTCACAATCAAATGCCTGACCATGTGGTAGGTCAATTATGCCAATACAAGTCCATAATACATTTCATCTAGACAAAAATGAGATTTTGCAGTAGGCCCAAAGGGATTTTAAATGATTGAAATATGATAAAACACATTGTGGGTACAATTGTAACATTATGTGAACCCCTATACATTGGGATATTACACTACACATTGGGATTTGACACTGCCACATTGGGATGTGACATTGTCACACTACGATTTGTCATTACCATTTGGGATTTGTCACTTAGTCATTGGCATCTGTTAATCAACCATGTCTTGAAAGTCTATAATTTTGATTTAGTAGTGTATTGACATTAAATGTTTTTATAAAAAATTGGAACTATAAATTGATAGTCAAGTCCCAATAGATGATTGCACTAGATGTGGGAAACTCTAAGTTGCACAACACTTTTATACTTGTGTTCACTCCACATTGAAGGGAATGAGTCACAATGGATTTGTAGTGTTAACTTTACCTAGTGTTACAAACATTTTTCAATTCCATTTGTCCACCACTTAGGTAAAAGCTAGCCCTTGCCATTGAATGTTGAATGGAAGGCCAATGGAATAAGGATAACTTCTATAGTTGTTTCCAAGTAAATTTGAGTAAGGTTGTTTCTCAGTGCATGGAGGTCTCTGGTCACAATTGTACACTTTCTTTTTGCTTTTATTTAGTGGTATTCTCATGGACAAGACTAGTTCATGTGGGAACATTTTGATCATGCCTTATTTACATTCAATGCACTTATTTTGGGTATGAAATGGAGGCCATGGTCAAAATAAGGCATTGGATATAGATATGGTAGGTGTTTGCATTCCACATGAATAGTATATTATCAAATTGTTGTTTGCCAACTTCAATAAACTTTACATAATTAAAGATTGTTCTAATCAAATGGTTATCCATTTATGCCATAAGTAACTATTTATATATACAAATCTAATAAGCTAGAATGTGATTTTTTTGAAGCTAATATAGGTTTATGTGCAAGTCATGATATGAATGCTCATTTATGGGGGTTGTTTTATAGATAGGCATATCTTGGGCAATGTTATAAGAGGCACAACAATGTCCAAACTTGTTGTGCTTGCTATAATATTGTCCCAGGAAAAGGTTGCATATGAAAAGGAGTGGGGTGGGGTGGAATGCAACCAGAAGCAAAGGGCGTAATGTAAAGGATTAAACACACTCGGGCAACAAGGGGGCTTCTTCCACTAGTCATTTCCACTATGGCTTTTGGGAACATTGGCTGCTTAAAAATTATGGCACACATTCCACTCAAGGAAATAACCAGTGGGCAACTTCCACCAATAATCCACATAGCACAATAGGCAATGGATGTCTAGTGGAAATGTTAGTGGAAATCTTGAGGTCATAACTTCCTTTCCACTTGGATAGGTTTGAATGGAACTATGTAATGGTTTAGGGACAAGTTTTACAATAGTGAGGGGAGTGATTTGGTATCACAAGTACCCATTGAGTTTAACAAACCACTTCATTCAAATTGGACAGGTTTACCATAACTAGTGAGTCAACCAGTTACTAGCAAATGACCTATTTAATTGATTACACAAATTACCTTACCATAAAAGACTTTGGAGGAGATTTTGAAAGACATTAACATTCAAGTTTTAGAGACCAAATATGTAATAAACTTGGGACAACTATTGAAGATTGAACCAAACATCAAAAGATACATTTTTTAAACTGTTGAAGCTTGTTCAGCCGGTACAATGTGAACTCGTTCAACTTGAACCTACTTGTGCAATAGTGGCCATTGACCACTAGATGGTAGTAATTCAAGTCCAAGTTGGTAAATATTTTATTGATGACATGCTAATTGATGGAGGTTTTGGAGTTAATATCATTATAGAAAACTTGGGAGTATAATTAGGTTTGTTGGGTCCATTGATGGTTGGGGTACCAAAAAAGGAAAAAATGACTTAAAGAAATTTTAGAGCTACTTTTTTCATGTAACATTCACATGAAACAAACTTAAATGAAAAAAATTGAATAATCCAATATAAGATAATTCATGTGTTAATGGTGATTTTTCACATTCATACATAATTGTGTATGAATACTTTAGTTTAATGCCAAAAATGCAAAAAATCCCAAAATGAGTTTTAATGGATAACCAAACATGTTTTTTGGCAAGATTATTTCCTGCACATGTGATTTGCATTTAAAGTTAGACAATTTGAACCCATTGAACATATTTTTTTTATCAAATGCTTTTTTAAATGAATCCTTTGCCTTGCAACCCTTTCCTTCAAAATTTCAAGACTTTGAAATTTTTGTGTGATTTGGTTTTTCATCAAGTTCATCCAATGAATGTGTAATTTCATAGAAAGGGGCATGTTTTTATTGTATAAAAAATTTGAAATCGATTGTATGATTTTACGCCTTCCTTTTGATTTTTTTTTTCAAAAATGCTATTGTAATTTTAAAAAAATTAAAATTGGAAAAATGGACTCCTAAACATCCAAAATGGTACATCGTAACATGTTTTCACACAAGTCACTAAAAACTATGAAGTCATCAAAGAATATTTTCATGAATACATCGATGTATTCATGAAACGTTTTGGTTACTACCCTTTGATAAGTAGGTGGTCCATTTTGACACCAAATGGCATCACAACCTGCACAAAAGCCTTTCGATCAATAACAAAGGCGAACAATGTGTTGGTCTTGTGCTACAATTGAAATATGATGATAGCCTACAAATCCATTTGAAAAGGTATAAACTTCATGTCCGACAACTATGTTGGTAACTTCATTGGTAAAAGGCAATGAGTAAGGATCTTTCTTTGTTGCCATGTTAAGTTTCTTGAAATCCACACAAATTCTCAACTTCCCATTTTCTTGGGAACAACCACTATTGGAGATAGCCAAGTTACTTCCTCAATTGATTTGATAAAACTGGTAATAAATAACTTGTCTATGTCTTGTTTAATAATAGCAACATGTTTAGGATTCAATCATATTTTGCTTGATGAACAGGTGGTACTATGGTATTTGATTCAATCTTATGTTGAACAATCTCTAGTGGAATGCCAAGTTCAAGTCTTTGTATGTCCAAGAAAATACATCTTTGAATTCTTTTAAAAGCTCAATCAACGTCTGTGACAAATAGTTCAAGTGTAGAGTTCACTTTCACGTCTTGCACATTCTCCTTGGTGCCCAAATTGATTTTTGTCAAATATTCCTCCTCAGTAACTGTCCAACTTGCTATGGTTAAATTTTATATTTGCTTTCAAGTAAGTGTCTCAACAATGATCATCTCTCCAACTTTTGGATGGAAGAAGGTTTCAAATAACTATTGTTTGACAATATCAAGGAATATAACTAGGTTAACACATATTGGTTCAACAAGTTATTTTTTAACCAAGTTTACTATATTAAGATTTGGTATATGGATTAGTTTGGAAACCAGTTCAATATGAATAGGTACTTCAATGGTTCCATTGAAAAACAAGTTCAACTCTGTAACAAACATTACATCCTCTTCTTCATTTGATATTTTAGAATGGAAATCATAACATACTAAGACTTTTGGTCTTTTGGTTTGAGCACCAAGTTTCTTGGTAATAGGTATGGTTCTTACCATGTTTGTTCCATGTATTGTAATAGTATTGATTCCTTAATCATGGGGTATTTTTACATCTTTCAACCATAGGCATCTTAACAACATTGAATAACTAGAATCTAGAAGATTATTATTGATGACAATGATTGTAATAGTATAGGGAATACCATGAACAAATATTTTTAGATCCCTAATAAGACCAAGTGGTTTGGTTATAGTTTGATTTACCATACACAAATCATAAGGTGTTGGATTAGGCTTTGGTAAGGTCCATTCATGATTGGGGTACCAAAAATGAATGTTTAACTGAAAAAGGATTGAAGGACAACTTTGAATTTTTTTTTTATCTTACATTAGTATAATTGTAATGGATTGTTATATGGCAATAAATAAAATGATGTCTTTTCAATAGTGCAATGGAATAGGACTGATGTTTATGATTAATTTAATGATCAAAACATAATGTGAAAATTATGTGGAAAAATATTTAATATCAAATTCATGAACTTTTAAAGTTGTACAAATTTTTTTGTCAGGTAACTGTTTTAAAATATGTAATCATCAAATGCACCACAAAATGAATTTATAACTAAGATTTTTAGTGGGTATGATAAATAGATGAATGCAATATAAAATTAAATCACATTATAAAACATATTATTTGTTGGGGATTTTTTGCTCAAATAGGAGGGTTTTGAAGGAAGTCCTTTAATTGTAATGAAAATATTGTTTGCACTTCATTTTCACAAAAATCAGTATGTAATATAATATTCTAGAACTACTTTGACTTGTTTGCTCTAAAAAGTTTCATTTTGTAATTATATGTTCAAACTATTAGATGACATCATAACATATGTTAATTCATATGACATCACATAGACAAATGTCAATAGTTTGAAAAGTTCCTGCATGGGGAAACTTCAAATTTTAGGCCTAGAGTTCGCATGATTATGACCTAGAATGTAAGGTGTTCTTTTACACTGTGCTTGAGTGGGATTGCTTTAGGCTTTGGTTTGGACGTGGGCCTTCTTTGGGCCTTCTTTTCGAAAGTGTTTGTTGCTAAAAGCTTGACAAGGGTGCAACTTTCTATAGTTAATTGATGGGCATAGATAGTTTGAAAGATTTTCATAACTTTGCAAGAGAGGAACTCTATGCAACTTGCTCGTGACCTTATAATTGGGTTTGTTTGTTTGTGAAAGCTTTCAACAAGGCCAATGCAATTTCAAGGGTTTTCAGTTATGTTTTCAATTTTGACCTAAATGGCCTAAAATTTTGTCATTGCTGAAAGGTCATCATGGGAGCAGATTTCTACACTTAATGTAGATCACATGTTTGGTTAAATTGCTTTTGGTTAAGCTCAAGTGCCTTAGTGAGAGTTTTGCAAAGTGTAAGGTTTATTTGTAGTTATTCATACTTGTCTACTTTGGAGGTTCTACAAGTTTTTCTTTTTTGAATGCATTTGATTCTATTATAAGTTTGATCATTTGTTGTGTGTTGAGTGAGGTATGGGTATAGAGAAAAATGCCAACAAGAGGGCTAAAGTGAAGATGCATGGCCCTATAGAGCGAGTTGCTACCACCATTCAAGCTGTTGCAAGGCAAAAAAATCGTGATCAGAAATGACTATCATGAGTTGCGCAAAAGGTTGTAATAGATGTTCAATGTGATGAGATCATTCAAGTTATGGTGGATATGGAACAAATTTTGGATGAACAAGAGTAGCGCTAAATGCTATTAAGTTTATGGATTATATTTGTGATGTTCTGTTGTTTTTTCCTAGTCCTAGATATAGGAAGTTGGTTATGCAGAGAGCCTTTGTTTCATGTGAGGGTTTGTAAGGACTTACCAAATTACATATTGTTGTTAAAGTTGCCATAACTTAGCAAGAAGTATTAGCTGGAGTAACCAAAGCTTTAAAAGAAAATAAACAAACAAATAATGCACCAAAGCTTGTAACAAAACATGTTATTTTGACAACAACTTTGAATGTTCACAATTGTTGTTCCATGAGGGGTGTAGCAAAACACTTGGGGTGCATGTTAGGAACATATCAGGTGTTGTGTTGTAGTGACTAAGGTGATAGACAAATTAGGGGATTTCTTGTGTTCCTTATTTATGAAGAACAAAAGATTAGATGGAGTTTTGATAAACATAAAGAATGTTGTCTTGTAATCGTGGATTTTGGAAACTTGTGTTAGCCCAAACAAATTTGATGTCACAAGGAAAAGATTGGAAGCAAAGGTCTATGACGAAAACTTACACATTTTCTTATGGAGACTTGGGTACATCATGTGTTCAATTGTTTTGTAAAACTTCAATTTCTTTTATGTGCATTATGCATCTTCTTTTATGTTTTGGTATAACATACAAAATTTGCAAGTCCAATTCAAGATGCTAAATTTGAATTATCCTTCTTATGGCTAGCTTTTAAGTAAGGACTTTATTTCTTTTTAACTTATGTTTCTATGGTTTTACTATTACAAACATTCACTTATGTCTTTTTGGAGGTCATTAAAAGTATTGTTGTAGCTTACATTTATTGTACATTTCAGTCCTTATTAAATGTATGCAGATACCCATCTTACGTTTTAGGTCCAAAGCCCATATTAAAGTCCATAACATTCTTCAATGTATGTGAAAGTATCCATGTTTCATCCTAGTAAGTGATTGGGATTGACCATGGATAAATTCACATACATGAAGTTCATCAAATAGTGCCAAAGTTCATTTTGAGTTGCACTATAGTTCATATTGTGAATCTTTGGTTGTGTAAATTTTAGATTGTGAATGTTTAGTTGTAGTAGGATCCAAATTGCAAATGTTTGGTGGTAGTGAAGTCCAAATTGTGAATGTTTAGTGGTAGTAAAATCTAGATTGTATTCCATAATGGAGTTGTTGTGTCCATGTATAGTCCATTTGTAATTTAATCACAAATTGTAAAGTCCATCCATTGTTATTAGAATCCCTAAATAGTCCCACTAAATGATGATAAATCCTATTTGAGTCAAATTGAAGGTAATTGGTTCCTTTCAAAATCAACAACTTATCCATGTGTATTCTCTTTGTTAGTCTAGACATAAATTATAGAGTCTATGGAATGTTACTTAAATTTTTATAGAGTAGTACATTGGTTATTGATTGAGTCTTAACAAAGTCCATTTCAAAACACATTTTTCCATTGAAGGGCAATAATGTACATGTATATGAAAGTTATGTCCATATGCAGTCCACATGTGTAATTCTATCTATGTACCGTAGTTCATCAAAGTTCATACAATATGTACAACTATGGTTTGTAGATTATGAACAATCCATACACTATGAATAATCCATATCCATCAAATTTTGCGATCTAGTCTCCATTTCCAACTTTATGTAGTTCATTTTTGTAATTAACAGTGAATGTATAACTACAAATGCTAGTCTTGAAGTGCATGTGTGAATTGTTTTGAAGTCTAAATTTTTTCAAAATTCAAAGAAGCAAATTAAAATATATGTATTGGGCAACGGGTATTTGAAGCACTCAAGCCTTTCTTTGTGAAGCCCATGCAAGAATGCAATACATGTTGCTATATCTATCATGTAAAGATAGATGAGCTTTGGATTGGGTTAAAAAATATGCAAAAAAAGTTTCAAGTTTGCAGGCACCCCCCTAAAAATTGTGTTGCATCTTCTATATTTTATAAAGGGATCACAAGTCTTTGGGAAACTATTGTTTGTCTGAAAGCGAAGTTGGTGGAATGGCATAAAAGAGACTGCATGTTTGGAGAGTTCCCTAATTATGGAATTTAGAATTTGTTTTTTGTCCAATTGAACTTGCTAGTACATAGCAGAATTTGGTAGAATGGAGATGATTTGCTTTAGAAAAAATTCATTCAAGAAAAAGGAAACCTTCGAAAAAGTTGACCTTTGTTTACAAGAAAACAACTTCGAATGAAATGTTGGATTACTTGAAACCAAGGCTCCAGCATTTTGTGAAACATAATTTTGTGGCTAGATGGGAAGATGAACAATTCAAGGTTTTTTTGAAATCTTTTCTAGAAAACAACATTGTGTAAGTTGTTAATTGTTGCACTATGCAATCACTATAACACCAATAAATATTTCACTTAAAGATCACATGGGATAATTCACTCACCCTTATCTTGGGTAGTTCATGCCATTATAATAGATTAATCCACTAGCATTTCACTAGTTGTTGCCATGCGACCTCATTTTATTTAGAAGTGGTGATTGATTTAATCAAAATTACGTGGCGACATTGAATTGGCTATTCAAGGAAAATATTTTTAGAAATATGTTTCCAAATTGACATAGAATTTTTATTACCCGAAACAATGTTGCATTATACTATTATGTAGAGTTGTATTTAGAATATTTCTCATAAATTTGTCATTTTCAAATAATTTCAAGTCAATTCAAAAGTTCATTAAAATACTTGTTACATTGCTTGAAAAATATTTTTGGTTTCTAAAAAAAAATTATACTAATTATATACACTTCATATCTATCCAAATGCTTTCATAATATATTGAAAACATTGTTATATAAGTACACGAAACATTTTAAACATTAGCTTGACTTACCATTTAAAAGCATGTAAAATTAAATAGTTGCCAAAGGAATTTTTTTTTTCAAATGATATGCAAAAAAAAGAGGTACAACTTATTAAAATTATATAATTTATAATTTACTTAAATGTAAGTAGGGTGCTTAGAATTGAAATTTTGAATGCAAGGCCCATACTACATTTAATGACAATTCACAAGATTAAGAGCATGCAAAAAAAAGTCTACACTCCAAATGATGATTCATCAGATCACTTGGAGCATATAAATTTTAAATGGACAATTTAGAAGTTCAAACACATAACTAATCACAACAATATCAACTTTTGAGTTTCTGACTCCCAACATGTGATAACAAAGAAAAATGAATTATGAGTGGTGGAATGAAGAAAAAGCCAGTAGATCACGCAGGTCAAAGTTTGAAGTCTAGAGTTTGAAAATAATAACCCACTTCCCAAAGCGTTTCTGTTTTTGGTAGTAAAACTGCACCAACTAGCACTTGAGTTGAACTTGCTCCTCGGTCCTTGCTCAATGTTTACCATAAAGATTACAAAATGCAAGTTTCAACAATGTTAGTAATTTGTAGAATGTACAACCTACAAACTAATATTTGTGTGCAATGCACACAATCACACATAAGTGATCACAAATCACAATTTACAATAGCAACCAAAGTCCTAACTCTTGAGAGTCTTAAATTGTGATCTCCATCAAGAACAAAAACCATTTGGAAGATCCAGATTCTCCAACGTGAGGCTTGAGCAATGGGAATTTGTGAAGGTTAGAACCTCAAATTCTTTGTGTGGGCACTATAGTTGGTTGCTATATACATTTGAGTAACAAAGAGCATTTGAACATCCACAAATTGGCAGGTGAATAGTATTTGTAGCGATGAAGTCCATTGACAAAGGTCAGGGCAAAAAGGGAGGGACATGTGACAAAAACCAAGGGTGGGACAATTGTCAATGGTGACCCCTACAATGGCCCTTGTGCTTTTGGGCCAGTACACCTAGATTTGATGGTGGATTTGGTTGTAGCCAACTACCTCCTCCACAGGGCCACTAGTGCTGACATGAATGGAGGTTTGGCCAAATTTATTTTTTCTCAAGCACATATTTGACCATTTGTGCAATAAATTGGGAAAAAAAAGAATTATTCCATATTAAATATCCAGTGGGAAGGTGCAAGGTGGTGAAAATCACCCAAAAAAAACTTCCATTCATATAGTAGGAAATTCAGCCAAAACACCGTATAAATCAGGTATTATTTTATGACCTATTACTACCATCTCATTCATTTTTCATGTCCATGTTTGCATGTATAATCCAACAGCAATAAATGTGACAACTATAAAATCTTAGAATAGGTCCAAATGATAGAAACATTTTACTCCAAAGGAAATCATAACATATTGTAGCTGTTAGGTTTTTAGGACCAAAATCTGATTTGACTAAATTTTAGCTTTTAATAAATATGCATATATAAAATGCAGTTTACCAATATGCAGCAAATAATGTGTGTGCCCTGGAAATTTAGGTGGGGAAGGGATTGCAAAGCTCAATTATGGTATGCCAAAAGTGTGTGATGATTATGAAACAACAATCATAAGAGATTTCTATAACCTTCTTGGGCCATGTAGGTCCTAAGTTTGTATAATGTGGAATAGATACAAGCTCCATATGACATGTGAAGCATGTGTCATAATTCTAATTCAACCACCATTGGGATATTTTGGCAACAATATTGGGGTATAAAACTGTATGATATGGGATAAATGATATTTTGGTCAAAACAGCGCCTTGTTGATGTATCAGTACTACAGAGATTTGGAGGAAGAGGGATTAAGGAATGTGCTTAAGAGAACCAAGAACATGAAACTTGGTATGCCCTTAAATGAAGTTAGAACTTTATGGGCCAAGGTTTTAAGTGATAAGCCCAATGCCAGTGTTCGGACTATAGACCTTAACCTTAAAGTGGTGGCCTGGCTACACACACCAAACCAGCCGACAATCTTCTTTAGACAATCTTCTTGCTTCAGTTTCACTTCACCTTTCATGCGTTACAAGATGCCATACAAATGTGAATCATTTGAAATAAAAGTGAAAAATCTGAAACGAAAAGAATCTATCACTTAAGACAATAATTCATACTTATCACAAATAATTCATACCAAAAAGAATCTAAAACTTTCACTCAAAATAATTCACACTTTAATAACTAGCTATCTTCTAGTACAAAGTTCACCATAGAAAAAAGTGTAACTTGAAACTGAAGCAAATCAACAACAATGACTTCAAAGAGAATTCACTTCCACTTCTAATAAAGTGTGTTAGAAAATGGCAAAAGAATAACATAATGTTAGAAGAACTTATCCCTTAAATTACAGACACTTTAACAGTTAGACTAGGAATCAGCAGATTGGCGTGCCAACAATGTTCCACCCGCATTTGGTTGGCGTGCATCTGCAGGCGGCTTTAAATATGGGGGCATTTTTCCCCCATTATGAACCGCTCTTTGATTATTGAGCAGTGGAGTGATGAAGGAACCGCACTTTGATTATTGAGTAATGGAGTGATGAAGGAACCGCATTTTGATCATTGAGCAATGGAGTGATGAAGGAACCGCACTTTGATTATTGAAGAATGGAGTGATGAAGGAACCGCATTTTGATCATTGAACAATGGAGTGATGAAGGATCGAGGGAGGGACGGACTCGTTCTGTGCAAGCTTCTTCTTCTTCTTCTGTTTCTCCTCCCCTTCATCTCTTTTTCGTTAGCGGTATTTTGCTATTTATACGATCAAGCCATGCAAGTTGCTGTCATGCTGCATTTTTCTTGAGTTTTCAGTACCTAAGTGGTAAACAAACGGTGGGTACAAAATCAAAGTTTCAGTAGAGATACGTACTGTGAGCTGGAAAACAAGCGCGATCTTGTACCCGGAGTTGCGTAAAGTCAATGTGGTGATTTTGTGATCGTTATTGGGCGGATGGAGATTATGAGTTATAGCTAGAGCGGGAGAAGGGAGTTGGGAATATGGAGAAGTGTGCGTGGAGGAGGAATCCACGCATTGGAGAGTAGTCTTGGTGATCGTACTGTTGGAACGTGGTAGCATTAGTCTAAAGAGGAGGAGGAGGAGGATTTTGTAGGAGTCATGGAAGGTTTGGATACTGAGGAGCTGATAGATCTGAAGTGGTGTTCTCCTGAATGGAGCATTGAGGAGCTTGGACCTTGAGTAGCGTTGTCATAGGAGGGGGGAAGTATGAGCGTCGGAATTCGGTGAGAGACGGAGAGACGGTGATGTTGTCGATTACGGATTCAAACGCGGGGAAGTCTTGAGTAAATTTTAGAGGTACCTAGGGAAAGAGGAATAGTTGGCGTGGTAACAGGGGGAGCGTAGCAGCCAGCCTCCATGCCGCTGGTGAGGTATGAAGTGCGGTGCGAATACAGCTTGGCCAATCCCGAGCTCTATCGCTCAGCTGCTCGGGATGACCCCGAAGCACTCTTGGAGGGCGTGGCCATAGCCGGGCTGGTGGGCATTGTCCGCCAGCTCGGCGACCTTGCAGAGTACGCTCCTCTTCCTCTTCTTCCTCTGAACTCCTCACTGTCTTGGATATTGACATTGGACAAGGACTAGGTGATGGTAGTGGTCCGTAAACCGATCACCGCATAGTGATTTGTTTCTATGGTTCCTCAGTTCTCCCGAGGGAAGGAAAAATGTCATATCACTTGCATTGGCTATCCTCTTAGCAGCAATTACAGGGAGTTCAGCCACTCTAGCCAAGCTTAAGGGATATGATCATGTGTGACATTTGATCATGCATTGATTGTTAGGTTCACTGGACATGACAAAAGGGATTAAAGTGGGGTCACCTGGTACATTGACAACAGGTTTGCAGCCGAGATATTTCGAGATCTGCATAATGAGTTAATGGCAATTGGAGAGCGGGGCTATGACTTGACAACCAGGTTGCAACAGTTGGAGATTGAGCTTCCTCTTGTTGAGAGAACTCTGCTTTCTGAACCCAATCAGATTCGCTTTGCTTACTGTGCAGGTAATCAAGCTTTGATGAAGTTATGCCAAACTTTTGTGATTTGAATTCATGGTATTTACTGGCTTTTGTTAGGGCACATGAAATCTGGGTGGAAACTCTCTAGGGTTGAAAACTGTTGAGACTTGAACATGATAACTGATAAGTGTTTCCAAGCTTTAAAAATGTGGAAAATTGGCTCAGGGTCAAATTGGCACACAAGCATCCAGAGTGACCAAAACCATTGTACACAAGGTGATCTTCCTCGTTTTATTCGGAATTTTTATGAAGAATGCCGAGGGCCACCTCAACTCTTCCTTCTTGACAAGTACACTATTCTCACTTTTTCATCTCAACTTTCCCAAGGTCAACATGAAGTTACATCCTCTGATTGCTAGGTGTGGACTGTCATGTCTCAAGTTCAAGAGGCCAGGAACAGTCCCCCTGAAACAAATGTCAAAAAATAAACATAAATGAGGATCCTAACATTCACTGTTTGAGGACAGTCTTGGGTGGAAAGAGTTTAGTTTCATGTGTGTTTGGGTCCAGGTTTGATGTGGCAGGGGCAGCAGGGGCATGCTTAAAGAGGTATTCTGACCCCTCATTTTTCAAGTTGGAACTGGCTAAATCTGAGCTCATGAAAGCCCAGCACACACAACTTTACAAGAAAGCCAATATCGAAAAGGTAAAGAGTATATTTGCAGCAGTGAATTTCCTTTCATTCCTGACATTTGTATCCATTCATTGGCTCAGGATATTTACTAGGGATCACCACACAGCTCCCTTGCTATGAGCTTGTAGATAGTTTGCCAACACAACCTGTAGTTTGTACGTTGTTGTCATTTTAAAAGACAGTTTGAGCACTGAAGGGTACTCTTATTTGATGTAGAAGAAGGGAAGGCATCACATTAAAGTGCAGCCCACAGGCATGAATCGGATTCCTTCCAGGTTTGTCTTGTCCGTTATCCTCAATACAGGCATGTGTGAAATTTGAAGGTAGTTTTTTATGACTATTTGTAGGGCTGGAAATTTCCCTTTGCTACTGTTTGTTGCATCCTCTGCAGATAGGAACACTATCTCATCTTGCACTTGTGAAATTGCAGGGTGCTTTATCCATTACCAGGTGTGGAGGGTTTTGATCAAATCCCATATAATTTGGCCTCTGGCTTGAAAGTTGAGAACACTGGGATGAGCCACATACCTGTTTCTCCTGGTGCAGATATTCAGCCCAGGAGAAGCTGGCATGCTCCCAGAGCAGTAGATTCAGCTGAAGAATCTTCAGCATCTTTGCTGAAGCCCACTAGGGATGCTGAAACTAATGGTGGTGACATAGCTGCCAGAGAAGTCCTGCCAAATCCTGCCAAACTTAGTGCAACAGACAATGAGGCTCCAAACATTTCTGGGAAATTCTATGACAAGGCCACTAAGATGAACGAAGAGGAGGTCAAAAGCAGGGAAGGGAAAGTTTCAGATGTGAATGAGATCAAGAATGGACATGAGGGTCTCTCTGCATCTAATGCTTCAATCCTTGTTGAGATGCAAGATCATGAGGCAGCAAGGCAAGATTCAAGGCACATGTCAACAGGGAGTACTGAATCATCAACTATTGTGGATGAAATTCCAGGGGCGAGTTTGAGGGGTGATATGGAGGCAGTAGGCATGGGCAGTAAGCCATTAAACCACAAAATGGAGAATTTAGAGGCTACACACCTCCCAGATAATATCTCACAGAAAAACTCAACAAAGGAGTCTGAGCCTGTGCAAAGGCTTGGGAAACTTTCAAAGCATAGTTTGAAGGACGATGGTGAAGCAGCACACATATCTGCAGAAGATTTGGAGCATGTACCAGTGGATGTCAATAATGGAGCTCCATGCAAGTCCTTGAAGCATATTTCATTGGAAATCAGTGATGCTACATCACCTGAGAAACTTGATTCAATGCCTCCTTGTGGCACTTTGAACCTGTCTCATCTTGTGGCCAATGTTGCTCAGGAGCCGCTGCATGAGACAAGAATTGCTGCTTCTTTTCATGAGATGTCTCCAGCCTTGGGCACTGTGCCTGAAGGTCCTTCCTCCTTGTCCATATCACCAGCTGAGTCTAAGAGGCCCATGGTTGAGATTGATAAGTCCTGGCACTCTCGTCAAGAAGGCCTCACTGTGGCAGGGAATGACCAAACAGAGAATCCTGATCTCATTCCAGGTGGAGATGGGTTGACACATGATGTGCCTCATGTGCTCCAAGTCCCAGAAGTATGTGAAGTCCCAAAGGTAAGTTCCATGCACATTGAAGAGGATTTTGGTGCAACTGCAGATCAAGGAGATGAGTCAGTCGTGGCAACCAGCCCAACAGCCTCATCTCTTGGTTCATCATCCAGTGCTACCTTCCCCACTATCTGTACACCTGGCAGGCCAATTCTTGAGCCCAATACCTCAAATCTCTCTCGATTTTCTAACTCAAGCAGCTCATTTATGTCAAGATCCAGTTATTCTGCCCCTTCAAGTCCTTCAACTCCCAACTTTTCTGTCTTGAATATACCTTCACCACCAAGGTCCCCTTGCAGCACAGCACAGGAAACCCTTGACTCTCCTAGGGGAAATTTTCCAGAATCACCACCATTCATGGGGAGCTTGCAATCAAAATCAGATCCCAGCAGTCAATCACCAGCCAAGAATCCCAAACTCTCTTTGTCGCATGTGTCCCCATTACCTTCCCTACCATTAGCTCCTTTGGAACGAGAAGACCTCTCACCAAATGACTCTGGGCCCTCAAATGTCACAACTCCATATCAGCCTCCCTTTGTTGTGCACACAAGTTCTTCAACTCTTGTGTCCAGCTCTTCACTGCCAAAGTCTTGTGCTCCATCCAGTCCTCTTGCAAATCCTCAACCCAGTGCTCCAGGACCTTCACCATTGATCTGTGAATTGACAGTTCTGTTTGTTCCACAAACAATTCCTGGCTTACCTTCCCAAAGCAGTCCTTCAGGAAGCTCCAGCTGGAATGCTGAGCAGTCAAGTGCTCCAACTAGTCCTTCGGGGAGTATTATCATCAAAGACTCACCAAGTCCACAGGCGAGCCCTGAGTCAAATTATTGGCAGAGTCCAATATCAGTGCCTGGAGTGGATATTCCACTTTGCTCTCACTTCTATTCTCAAATAAGTTCATCAGCACAATTTGATCTTGATGCTCAATCAACTTTACCAGGGAATCTGGATTATGAAGATGGAAACCATGCAGAGGTGAGCACTCTTTTGGAGCCTCAAGAAAGGCCATTAAGGAGCCTTGTTTTGAATGCTCAAAAGAGCCAAGCAGCAAGCACTGACCTCAATGAGGGAGAGAGACAGCCAAGCCTTCATCATAAGGCAGCCAAAATCCCAGTGAATAGTGCCAGGCAATCCACTGCTCCATCAGGAAGCCCAGCAAGAAGTGCATTGCAGCCGTGGATGAACATGGAAGAAGAACACAAGTGTCTGGATTTCAGGTCTCCACTGTGTTCATTACCTCTTTCAGCAACGAATTCTCAGACAGGAAGGGTGGAATTGCCTTCGTACTCAGAAACTCCTTCCAGTGGAATCATGGAGGAAAATTTTCCCTTTCAGTCAGCTGTCTCACATGGTCCTGCAGGACCCAATGCCAAGTTTCTTTCTAGTCTGCCAGCAAGTCCAGACTCTGAAATGCTCCAGAGTCATCTGGTCCAGCAACATGCACATCATGTGTCAAGTTCTTCAGAGGAATTGCCTGATATCGTGTCCAGTATTCCTGTGGGAGAAATCACCAATCTGCCTGTTGCATCATCAAGGACTGTGTTAAACCCTCCAATTGAAGAATCAACCTCAGGGCTTCTTGCACCCTCTGTGCCTGATTCAGAAAGGTTGCCTGAGTTAAGGGAGCAAATGACCCATATGTCTCCATTGGTTCAATTGTCAGAACCAATGCATCCATCTGAATCCAATAATCCAGCAGAAAAAATCGATTTGAAGTTCAAGCTCTCAACAGTTTCTCAATTGTCAGAGCAAAGTCCTACTCCAGAATCCAATCAAGCAATGGATTCACTTAAGCCAGCAATGATAATGCATCAAAAGGAGTCAATTCATCAGCCAGTGCCCCCTTCAGCTGGGGGCTATGCACTAAGAAAGACATCTGAGACAACAAGTGCCTTGTCTGCTGCCATTGCATCACCAGAAAACAAGGTCAGCATCCAATATTATTCCAGTGGATTCCACATGTACATGTACACAGATGTAGTTTTCTTTACTCTACAATTAGTCTTTTGTCCATACCTATCAAGTGTGGACTGAGAAGTCCATACCACTATCACAGAATTCTCACCACAATGTCTGCTTGAGGGTTTTTCACATATGGTATTCTTTTGAGGCCTGATTCTAACTTGGTGACATACATGTGGCAGTTGACAAGGGTATCATTCCAGGAACCTATAATACGGCCACGTCCACGCCCTAGCAAGCAGCAATCTATACTTGAACAAATCAGAACTAAGGTTAGTCTGTTTTTGTGTTCAAAACATATCATCCTCTCCACTAGTCTTAGCAAAAAGAGCTTCACAAATAGGTAAGGACTAGGTTTCTTGTTTGCAACTTCCTGAATTCATATACCCATGTACTTGTCCAGTCCTTCAATCTCCAGCGCAAAGAGAAACAAAAGGAGCCAGTTGTCCAGTCTGTTACAAACACCGGTGTTGCTGCCATTTTGGAAAAGGCCAATGCAATCAAACAGGTGAGTGTCACACTCTTTTTCAGCAGTTCCACAAATCTTCTGTCCTGGAATTCAGGGAGCATAGCAATCAGGAATATGATCTCTTTTGTTTGGTATGGGTAGTGTAAAGCCCTGCACAGCATTCCCAAAATAAGAGGCCTAGGACTAGCCAGCATTCCCAACGCATTTTGTGAATGTGCCCCACATGTGGGCTTTACCAATCGTAAAGGATGAGGCCATTGTTATCATGAACCTAACATACATAGATCACAAGAAGTAGGAGTTGGAGGGTTCTTACACCTACTCCTTAAGAGTGGCAGGGGTCTTGTAGGTGTAAGATCCCTCCTCTTTTCTACAAGGGATATTCACAGATATAAGGTGCCATCCGAGTACACTAAGAAATTTCTCCCAGTGCTTTATGTAGTGACAACCATTTGGGGATGTGCCAAAGATTTTGATCTCACTCAGGTAACAAATTTGATGATTCAAATGGTCTTAGATTGTATGAGGCAACTGAGCACTGTCCTCCTTCCTGCAGGCTTTGGCTAGACATGATGAAGAGTATGACAAGGAGGATGAGTGGAGTGATGCATGATGTGTAAGTTGACACCAACTATTTTCAGTTTGCCATTGCAAATCATGTGTCTTTTGCTTCTACATATGAACAAGCCTGTCTTCTCATGGCCAACATTGAAACTGGAGCTCAAGTTACAGGAAGTTTCAGTGGGTTTGTGATGACATCCAAACATTGCAAACCTATGGTACCAACTATGCTTGTGTGCATAACAGAAATGACCTTGGCTATTTTCATTGCCTTGTGTTTGTTGACAGCAGGGGGAAAGCTTATCTTTAATTGCTTCCACAATACCCCATTCATCATTCATGTGTTTTTCAAATTTTTTTTGTGGGCCACTCAATGACAAGGGCCAAACTACCTTATAGAGAAAACAAGGAGTGGGAAAGTTTTAGTAGGCAACGATCAGATTACCAAAGAAATTTTCTGATTATATCTCACGGTCATACCATTACTAATGCTTGCACAGAGACAGATAAGATCATGAAAGAAAGAAAGGGTCTTCGTCCCAAGCAAGTTCTGCTGTAGCAAATTACAGATAGTTGGCCATATGTGAGGACAACTGCTACTCCTCCATGTTGTAGACTGTGAATAACTGTTGAACAAAAGAGTTGAAATGCTTCAAGTCCAAAGTTATCTTGATTTGTTGGATTGGGTTGAACATGGGCAGACAGTGTTAGTGAGGTTTGCCATAATAATACTTCTCTAGACTCACCAAGATGCACACCACAAAAAGAATAATGAATTTCCACAGCATGCTCTCCTATATATTCAATCTTCAGGGTTCCTTGCTTGCCCATGACCTGATGTTCCAACACAAATGATCCAGCCAAATCTTCCCAGAGCAGTTGGGCCTAGGCCTCTGAAACGATCTACAGAGCTCCATCTAACAAAGTACTTTTCTGCACAGTTCTTAGCTCCTATAGACCAGATATTGATACTCTTCTAAATTGTGGCCAGAGCGAACCAACAGCCACCAATGAACTTCGACCATGAGAGATGGATGGTGGGTGGACAGGAACCACTTTTCCATTGAGTTTCACTTCCTTAGTTAAGGATGATGGTTAGCTCAGTTGCCTTACCTACTAACGACCCACATGCCTTTACACTTAAGTTACATGCTAACCATCTACATGCATCTATTTACTATCAATAGCACGGTTTTTTTTTCCAAATGTATGGAAAGTGCCAGAATGGCTTCCCCCAAAGGGACAGCGGAGCATATTTTGCTATAAGCTAATTTAGAAATGAGAAATGTCTGGCTACGTTCTTATTTTTTTTAATAGCATTTGGGCAAATGGTTTTTTTTAATGAAGCCTATTTGGTTAATTTGTTTTCACAAATATCTTACCTTTGGCAATAGTCTAATTTAACATTTAGAATGATTAGTGATAGTTCAACTCTAAATTTCCTAGCTATGGCAATGAAGCAATCTTACATATAGAAATCAAAGCACCACAAAAATCAGCCCATTGCATAATCACACTTACCAATTTTCGCTTGGAGGAATTGAATCTTGACCACAAAGGATATTGCCCATTGCAACAAGGGAGTCATGCCCTCAACAATCACAAACCCCACCTAACTTTCAAACATTCAAATTCCAATCCCAACATCCTGGCCAATCCTGGAAGGGTCTAAAGATGGATCTTTCTCCTAGACAGTTAGAGGCATGCATGTCTTAAGAGCTCTTTTTCCTTATTTTCAACATATAGTAATGTGCATGCCCAAGGCAATTCCACCTCCTCTTTCACATAATCATGCACATTATTGTAACCAATTTGATCATATGAATTCTCACTATCACACAGGCCAGGAATTGTATCATACTAGAGTAGAATAGCAGCAGATAGTTATCACAGACTCCGTTGAAAAGCTTCCCTAGCTTCAATTTTGAATGTCACATCAGAATAGTATGTGACAAGGAGCTCTGTTTGTTTCATTCTCAATTTCCTAGATATGCAAGGATGATATCCTGGGGCTCTGAAACAAAGATAAAATTGTGCTCATTGGGCACAGCTTTGGGAGTATAATCATAAAGAGTTTGTTTGTCTTTGCTTCTCTTCTATGTTGTTCCTCAATAGATGGTAGAATGATTGCGCATTATATACAAATTTGCTCACCATCCTATGCTTCGAGAACATGCAAAGAAAAAAAAAATCTTCATCTTCACCAATTTTGGTACATGTACAATGATATTTTTGCAATCCATAAAACAAATAATAGAAACAACTTTGCTCTTGATTTCTTTCAATCCATAGAAGTAGAACCAATAGACACATTGCCAGAAGAAGGCACAAAACACATATTTAATTAATTTTGAACTTTACAAAAGTTAAAAAATATTAACAAAGAAATTTAATAATTCAAACATTGCATATTTGAATTATAACTACAACTTGATGACCACCAAGTTGTTGACAACACCAAAAAAAAGATTCACTAAAAGTTTTCATACAAAATTTAAAACCAATAAACCAATCAGTAATGAAAAATTCAAAAGATTTTTCATTAAACCTATTTGTTGTAAACCCTAAAGAACAATGTAAACCTTAGGATTTCATCAAATCCTATAACTACTATTATTAGATTTTTTGTGATTGGCCATGGGTAAATATGCAACTACATTGGTGCCATTTCAAAATAAAAATCTAAGTGGCTATCACTTTCTCCCTTTCAAAGCTGTAAACAATGTCACTCGATTTGGAAACAACTACAAATAAAACTTAGTACTAAAAATGAAAACACATAAAATAAATCATTTAAAAATTATAAAACATTGAAAGATAAAAAAAATGAAGTGAACTTTCCAAAGTGATCATATTCAAAGTGCATACCTAAAGAGGATTACGTATTTCAAATATTCTTATTGTTATTATTCATATATTGCATGAACCAAGAATAATTTTGTAAAATTTTTAAACAAGGCTTAGAATATTTGACAGGTCCAACCATGTAATTGAAACTTGGTTGGGGTCAGGGGAAGGTTTAGGTTAAAAAAACAATTTCACCAAAAAAAATGCAACCAGGGGTGCTTCTCCTTCGTGCAAAGTGTGAGGAACCCAATATTTTGAAGTGTTTAAAGATAGATCCTTCTCCTCTTCTAAAACTAATCAAGTTTTGATGAACTCATGGTTGGGAGTGAAATCTTACATAATATGGAAGGCCTTATATAGGGGAAAACATAAAACAGGCCCAAGGAAATGAATGCAGTTAGTACAAAAAGTACTGCTATTATTTTTTCTTCCAGTCTGCCCATTTGTCCCATCCATATTTTCTCAAGTGACACCTAGGCATGTTTTGCACTTGTAACATCATATAATTACATCATGTTTTGCACTTGTAACATCATATAATTACAGCATGTTTTGCACTTACAACCTCACATAACATGCCAAGTACTATGTTACATACCCCTTTGTACCCTTAGTGTGTTCATAATGTGTATAACATGGACTCAAAACATGCCTAGGCATAACAAGGTGAAAATAAACGAGGCGAATGGGCAGAATGGAGGAAAAAATCACAACTGTACTTTTGGGCTAGAGTGAACCAGGAGCCACTAATGCACTAGTTTAGGATGAGGTTGTTCAAGCTGTTTTGGGGATGAACCAAAAACACATCCTTTTCCCCTACCCATGGATTTTTCAGCCCCCTTCTCTATCCCAAAATTTTCCCTTGCTACCTCCCTCACTTCATTTCCCACTCATTCCATCTCCAGAGCTTGGGAGAGCTTTCGAACTTGAGTAGCATAGAGCTTTGAGGAGATGTGAGACAAGGCTTGAGGAAGGTGGAGAGCTCAACGTTGAAGGAACATGGAGAGGAGAAGGCAAGAGGAGTGTTTCATCCCAAATGCAGAAGCGAAAGAAGAAAGGTAAGTTCCTTCCCTTCTTTGCATTTTTTTTTCTTCCTTATGGTTCTTTTTTCTCTATGTTTTTTTCTTTTCTTGTGCTTGAGAAGAAGATGAAGAAGACGCCATCGTCTTCCTCTTTCATTTTTTTGTTTCTGTTTGAAGTGAAGAAGACAACGACACAAGTGTGCCATTGCTTTTTTTTTCCTTTGTTTTTTGTTGCGAACAAAGCAACAACAATAAGTTTGCTATAGTCCCAAAATTTTCCCCCTCTTACCTACCTCCCCCCTCCCACCTACCTACCTAACTCACTTCATTTTGCATTCACTCCATCGTCAAAGCTCAGGAGAACTTGAAGCGAAAGGGCAGAAGTGGTAACTAGGAAAAAACGCTTGAAACAGAAGGGCAAAAACGTGAAGGCAAAAGCTAAAACCAAAAGTGAGAAGGCAAAGCGGGAGCTTAAAGGTAAGTTCCCTCCCTTCTTTTGGTTTTTTTGTTGTTTTCTTGCATGTTTTTCTTTCTATGTGTTTGAGAAGAAAACAATGATGATGCATTGTTGTCATCTTTTTGTGTGGTGTTGCAATGAAGAAAGCAACAACAACAATTATTGCTTTTTTCTCTGTGTTAAAGAAGAAGAAGACGATGGAAATGCATCGTCATCTTATTTTGTGGTGTTGTTGCAATGAAGAAAATAATGACAGCTTGCTACCATCGCCTTCTTTTCTAGTGGTGTTGCAATGAAAAAGGCAATGGCATTTGCCTTTTTCTTTGTCTGAGAAGAAAAAGAAAACGACAACATGGTAATGCGCCGCTGTTTTCTTCTATGGTGGAGTTACAACAACAAAGGCAATGATAGCTTGTTGCCATCACCTTCTTCTCCATGTTTGAAAAAATGAAGAAGACGATATTAGCTTCTATCACCTTTTTCGATGGCTTTGTTGCAAAAAAAACACGACGATAATTGCCTTCGCCTTTTTCAGTGGTTTTGTTGCAAAGAAGGTGACGATAACAATGCCATTGCCTTCTTCTATGGTGGTGGTGCTATGAAGAAGGTGATGGCAACAAGTTGCCATCGCCTTTTTTTTTTTTTGGTCCTTTTGGTCTAATTCATTAAAATTGATGATTAACAATGAAATGGTGGTTTTTTTTAATCTTGAAGGTTGTAATGGTTAGAGGAAGGAGACTGAAAAAAGGTTGTGGTGATTTGGAATTTCAGAAGCAAAATGTTACCTCATCAGAGTTGACAATTGGGAAGCAAAATGTTGATCCATCACAACCAAGACTTGGGGAGCAAAATGTTGCTCCATCATAATCAAAACTTGGGAAAAAAAATGTTGTTTCATTAAAATCAAAAATTGATCAATTAAGCAATCTATGTGGTTTAAAGTTGACAATGGTGATAGTATGCAATTCAAATGATGAAATCAATCTTAATAGAGATTGGGAATTTCGATCGAGAAATGGTGGGTTATATTATTTTAGAATTTACACACATTACATTAAATGCAAAAAAAAATATATATATTTTTAAAAATGTTTAATTATATATGTACCTTCCATCATTTGATGGAAGGTGCGAGAATTTTTTTGTCAAAATTTTTTAATTGCAATACTTGAAAATAATTAAAGTTTATAGAAGTTGCATCTGATTGTGTGATTTTATGTTTTGCAATATCTGTATTTTGTTTTTTGAACTTTTTATGTGTAAGGTTTTAGGGTTAGGATTTTTTTACTACAAAGTAATGATTTTTTAATGATATTTCTTGGTTTAGGTCCGGAATTTGAAATTGACCAGGCCTCTCAACCACTAGCACCCCTTCGATCACTTAATATGGTTCAGAAAGACAAATAATGGATGAAAGTTGGATCAAAATGGAAATGTAAAGTTGGCATTTACATTGTCACATATTATGCGAAATGTTATTGACTAAACATTTGAAGGAGGTGCATGGTTTTGATGGCAGAAAAGGCCAAACCTAGAAGGCCTTTAATTTCTGAAAGAGGTCCTTGACATCAAGACCATGTTAAAATGAACATTCACATTTTGGGAGATGCCATGGCTGTGCAAAGGCGGAATGATCAAAAGGTTACTAGTCGCATTTGTGCCAGAGCCCAACGTGAGTGTGATAAGTTAATAATTGTTGCAGAACAATGTCCACCATTACCAAAACCAACTTTGGTCAAATTAATTTCAAAACAACTATTGCAAATGTTGGGTGTTAATGCCTAGGGTGTGGGAAGTGTGCATCGAGATGCAACATCATGAATGGAGAAGGATGAAAATTTACAAGAGATGATTTGATCCACTCGTTTTACATATGCATGATGATTGAAGATGGCATGGGATGTCAAAAATTAAAATCGAGAATCCACTAAAACAAGTCAAACAAAAGAGTTGACAAATGTATTGGATTTCCATGAATGGAAAGTAAGAAAAAATAATTTTGTTTCATCCAAGGTGTGTTAGGGTTTAATTTGGTGGTTTTTGGATGTTTATAGGGTTTGGGGCACAAAAAAGGAAGAGTTTGTTGCAAATGTAATTCAAGTTGAAATGTAACACCACCATCAATAATTTGATATTTAATTTATTATCTTAATTAATTTTTTTATGTTGATAAGTTATTCAATTCATTATTTTAAATAATTATTCATGATAATTAATTGTCATAAAATTAATTTAGGAATATAAAGAAACATATTTTGGGTACCCAAACCATTTATTTTGAAGTGACCTTACATGTGCATATTACATTTAGGGTTGATTCGTCACCTAAGGTTGTTTAAATCACCTATGGATTATTTCAAAATGAATTTGCATGCAAATATTGCATATAGGTTTTGGTTTTCATTGAAAGGCCATTCAAATTACATATTGGTTATTTTGAAATGACTCTACATGTGGTATTGCATTTAGGGTTGGGTTTGCACCTTAGGTTACTTAAATCACCTATGGGTTATATCAAAACGAACTTGAATATGGGTATTGCATTTAGGACTAAATATTCATATAATTTTGCAATATTTGCACACATATTTATTTTCACCAATTAGAAATTTGGCCTTAATTTTTTGAATAATTAAATAAAATTTGTAACAAAACATAAAATAAAATATTTTTTTACCATTTGGTAATATTCCCAAGTTAAGTTCTTTCAGTTTCTTTAAGAAAATATAAAATGACATTGCATTGTTTTACATATGTTTAAGCCCTAAAAATTCCACTCAAAATGCACCTTAGATTTATTTTAATTATTATAGACTTGTAAAAAAAATGTTAATGAATTTATATGTCCCAAACTCTAAACCTAAATTATAATTCTGACATTAAGTAGTAAATTTTACATTAAACCCTAACCCCCTGTATCATCAATGTGACCAATTTTTCATTATGTTCATTTTCATATATTTTAAATCATAATATAGGGTGAATAAATAATTTTGAAAACATGAATTTCATGATGTATTGGTGAGGAATCAAATGTTTAAAAAATATTTTTATGTTTCATGGTTAATGAATTATCACAATATGATATGGGTATTGCATTTAAACAAAAGTGAGGTAGGAAATATTAAATTTTAACAACTATGGAACATATGGAAACAAAGGAAATTCATAATTATGTTATATATCTAAACAAGTGATAAGATCAAAAACCAATACAATGAACAAAGTCTAGAATATAAACCTTAAGCCTTAATATATATGAACCAAATTCCTAAACATTAAATCATAATGCATAACCGTAAAAATCCAAATGATATTTTGCCCTATTACAACCTTAACTATACAAACCTTAACAAAAAAAAAGTTCTAATGATATATGCCTTAAACCTAAAAAATTATACAAACCATACAAATTATATATTGCAAAACAAAAAAATTAAAGAAAACATAGGAAAAGATTTAGAAACCAAATTTTAAAGCTTTTAAACTACAAATATTTATTAACAAAAAAACCTTAATATTAAAAAAAATCAAATAAATTTTGTAAAAAACCAAAAAAAAAAAGTTTCTCACCTTTGTGTGATTTCTCCAAATTATTTTTTCTCACTTTCTTTGAAAAAAATAAAGAATGAAATTGTGTTACTTCACATATGTCTAAACCCTAAAATTTTCTCCCCAAATTTAACCTAATTTAGGTTAATTATTATAAATTTGTGAAAAATTTACCAACTAATTTGTGTCCCAACCTTAAACCTAAATCATAATCCAATAGTATATATTTATAATAATTACATGAAAAGATGTATTGTAATGTCCATTCCATAAATAAATTAGGTAAACAAAATTTAATAAAATATGCATTAACTAAATCAAAGTGGTTACAATTATGACATTGTTTCCACTATAGATTGTTTGTAATACGTACATATGGGGACCTATGTTCATCATCCATGAACTAAGGCGAACTTTAATAAATTGATAGGTAGGCTTAGGGGGTTTGGGAGGTGAAAAAAATGAGTAAATAATTAGTTAGGTATTTGGCTATGTAAAAAACATAGGTAACTAGGTGAACATAATGGTAGGTGCGAAGGTGGGTGCATAGGTAGGTAAGTAGGTATATAGGTAGGTAGTTGGGTTAATAAACAAGTTAGTAAATATAAAGGAAGTTCGTGGAGCAAGGTAAATAGGTTATTATAGTAGGTTGGCATGTAAATAAACAATTTAATAGGTAGGAAAAAAATTACACTAACTAGGTAGATAAGCAAGTTAGTACGTAAAAAACAAGTTACCTTATAAGGTGATTAGATTTGTAAAGTATTTATGTCAATAGGGTGGTTGTGTATATAGGGTTGCTAAATAGTAATGTAGTTAGGTCAGTAGGATAGGTAGTTAGTACAATGGTTAAATCAGTAAGGAAGTTAAGTTAGTAGGGTATCTAGTTAATAGGGTAGTTAGGTCAGTTGGGTGAGTAGTTAATATAATACTTAGGTTAGTAGGATAACTAATTATTAAGATAGCTATGTCATGAAGGATAATTAATAAAGTATCAAGGTTGGTACAATATTTATGAGAGTAGGAAGGTGAGTAGGGTAGCTATGTGTGAGGTCGGGTCTAGGAAAAAAACAATCAGGAACAAACTTTAAAAAAAAAAAAACAATGATAATCGACAAAAAGAAATGGACTGGGATGAACCCCATTTGACGCTTAATGAAAAAACGCAGCCCATCCAGTGACAGAACGGCCAACTAGTGCATTGGTGACTGCTAGTTCACTCTGGCCGTACAAAGTACTTTTGTATTGACTGTATTCATTTCCTTTGGCCTCTTTAATATTTTCCACGGGTAGGTGTGGGAGGGGGATCTAGTCAAAAGGAGTGTCCTCGATATAACTTATAAGCAAAATCTATACGCATTTATTGAGGGGCCACATGGGCTCAGGATTTCCTCTCGATGCCACACTTGGGCAAGAAGAGCCTAAAATGCAGCGGCACTCGAGTCAGAATCCGCGTCAGAATGCTGTCGGTAAGCGAAGCTTCCCGGGACTTGCGAAAAAGACAATTTCACCACACTCGAATACTCAGTCGAGTTCCCAAGCTTCATTTCAAGGGTAGTTGTTCTCCTGCTTGCTCACTCTTGCCAAAATCCATTTGGATGTGTTCTGAGTTTTTTGTTTATGCTAGAGCAGTGTGCCAGCGCTCCTTCCGACACGGACCAAAAATGACAGGCAAGGGTGGTGAGGTAAGCCAATCTTTTGTGTGGAACCGTTGTCGTGAAACAGTCCCTCCTTGTCGTGTGAGAAAGGGGGCGTTTTGTTTTGTCAAGCGTTTCTTTTTTCGTGTTTTGAAGGTCTTTACTGAGGAGTTACAAAAGCTAAAGTGGTTTTTGTGTTTGCTGGGGAACAACACTTGTAGAGATACATAGCCAAGCGTTTATGGCCAGAGCTGGAAGCGAGGCCGCCGACGGCGGATACTTTGACGGTCATTTTCTTCCATGGATTGCAAATGCTGGACGGGACGGATACTTCCGAGACCACGTGGAAGAATCGTTCGGGTACGGTATGCTGGCCTCAAGTTTGGCTGCCGGAGGATCTCGGGAAGGAGAGGGTGAGGGTGCTGTCCATGTCCTATGACTCGATTGCCAGTTGTTGGGGTATACAAGGCCAGACGGAGGATCTGCGGGCCATCGGTTCCGATCTCGTTGAGAAATTCATCACCATGTATAGTCGCCTACCGCCCCACACACCTTTTTTTCCCCTCTCTGATTCCCTCTGTCTCTCTCTCTAGGTTACATTGTTGCTTATCCTTTTCACCTATGCAGATCAAAACTAGAGGCTAAGTCCTGACATTGTGAGGGTGTAAATTATTCCTTCTTAGTACATCACAGGCAGCAGAGTGATGCTTTGCTTTAGAAGCTGTTAAAAGATCAGGACAAAGCTTTGGTAAGATTGAGTACCTACTGGAGTGAGCAGTCAGATCAGTCAAAGCTTTGGTTGCACAGGAATGTCCTCGACAATCTCTCTCTTTATTTAAGAGCTTTATTTAGTCAACATGACACGTTCTCTATTATAAATCAATCTGGTTCACTCTATTTTCTTAAGATGTGTTCAGGTGTGTAAATGTTGTCTTATTCCCCTGGACTACCACCAGGAGACTTTCTGTTCATGTGAAATCCTGATTTTTTGAGCAGAGGTATCACAAACAATTTTTTCTCCTTCATAATGATTGGATCCTTTCTGACACTGGCTGACTTTGAGAATGCCCTTTTCTGGTTTGTAGATTGTTAAGAGTGAGAGCATTGGCTTCAAATCAAGAGGTTGTTGAAGATGAACCAATCTGTCAGTCCATCAGTAAGGGTGATTATCACATAAGTTCAGAGATTAGTTGAGAATCACCAGACAGTTCCCAGAATCCTCTTGAAAAATATGTCAGGGACAATTTGGAAGCTGCATAGGACATTGTCTGACATGGAGCACTTTTTTGTGGCTTGTTCACAGGTCTGAGTGGAAGCTCTACGAGAATCAAAAAATTGTGCTTGTTGGTCACAGCTTTGGAGGTTTAGTAATCAAGAGTTTGGTGGTGGAGGCTTCTAGGAAAGCCAAAAAGATAGATAGGGCCATAAACAAATTCGAGAAGAAAAACTTTCTCAAGTGCAAGAATTTTCTGGAAAATATCAAGGGGATGGTATTTTATGGTGTGCCCCATTCTGGCACATCCATTGCACAATATCTCAAAGGTTTTGACAGAGCGTTTCCTAAAGTACAACTGGGGGACCTCAGAAGAAATCTTCAACCTTTCCAGAATGATATGGTGCAGCTGACTGTTGACTTTGACGAGGCACTCGAACGAGATATCATATCCTATGCTTTTGCAGAGGGACTGAAATATAACGAGGTGAGCTCACTGCCCAATCAGGAACAGTTTCTAGTTTTCCCATTAGTCAAATGAGGGTTTTGGTTTCAATGCACAGATTTCAATTGTCTCACTAACTGACATTTTTCCAAACTGTTTGTAATCACAGGTCTTGGTGGTGCCTTGGGCTTCAGCAACTGAATTGACACGTAACAACAACATGGTTCTTGAGGATGCCAATCACATTGACATCTGCAAGCCACATAGTGAAAATGATATGGGCTATAAGAAGCTTGTGGACATCCTGGAGATTATCATGGGTGGTGATTGAGATGACTACAAATGAGTTCACTTGGGTGTTTGGTGATGATGGCTCCATTAACTGGAAATCATTGATTAACTGCCCCTACACTTTTTTCTGTGAGTAGTCTCATTTCTTGATGGCCGATATATTTCTTCTGTATATTCAACTCACAAGGATTTTTCTTCTTTGAATCTCAGCACAGTAATTTAAAACTGGTTCCCTGAAATCAGGTTTCATGACTCCTGTGTTTTTTGCATATATCAAAGCCTCTTTCTGATTCTGAGATGTCTTCAATAGAATTGGTGTACGATGGTGGTGTATTATTCTGTTAGTGATATGTGTATGCATAGTTGCCCTGCTGCACAAACATTTGTTGGGATTGAAAAACTGCTCATCCTAGTATATCAGGTTTTTTTGGGTCATTGTGTTTTAAACCAGAAAAGATAATATGTCTGAGATGCCAATGGCATGTTATTTTGTCTTGCCTAGCAAACCTTACAGACACATACTTTGTGTTTGATAATGATCACATTTGGAAAATCATGATTAGTTGGGTGTACAGTTTCTCTGATGGTTTTCTTGTCTTGGTTAATGAAGTCTTGAGTACCTCTTTGCCAGACTTTAAAAATTGGACTTGTTGCTGTCCTAGAAGCAGTGGTTTTTGGTTTTGAACAAACTGTCTTTGTTTTCCCCAAGGGAATACCAAATACCAAAAACCTCAATGGTTGATTATGTATTGAGTGTTGTTGTTTTGTAGGTCAGAAAAATTCCAGAGAGTTTGGCAATAATGGTTAATATGTTGATGCATACCCAACTATAAGTTCAAATTTCAGAGATGATGTGTTAAAAAATTTCTCCTCATTTTATCCCTTTAAACATAGTGATTTATGATTTCTACTATGATATTGACATTTGAACTGTCCAAAATGTTCCTCGTGGAGCTTGGATGGCTTTTATGAAATGAACTTTTTCCTTGTATTGCTCTTGCAGGCGCTGCATATGCCAAGTTTTTATCTCTTGACTTTAAATTGTTTGTTGTGCAACTTGTGCTATAGTGGACTGGTACATATTGTTCAGAAGAATACAGCCAAACAGATTACTCATTCAGATTATCATTGTTTCGGTGGAAGTGTACTTTTGCAATAATACTATAGACTCTGCTTTTGCTTGATTGTTGACAACTTCAGAGGCCTTTTTATTTTGTTACCAAATTTCTATCATATATGCAGCTCATGCCATTTTTGTGTATGGCTCAAGCACTCAGAAGCTGTGTTGATTTGTGTCTATCATTTTGTGAAAGTCTTTTTTGATGGGTGTATGCATAGTGCTGATGGAATACTCATGAATTGAAGATACAAATTTTTTTAACCTGCAACCTCGCATTTTTCTCTTTTGTTGGTTGTGAAGATTACTCCAATGCTACATTAGTGTAACATATTGGTTGCTGTCCTTAATGGAGAGACAATATGTTGGTCCCAACTCCTAAGCCAACAATGTTTTGTCGAATGTCAGCCAACATTGCAAATTTGGTATTTGTATTTTGGTGTTTGGAGGTATGACAGATGACTCCAGTTGCTTAAGAATATATTCAAGATTTGTAGACACGGTAATATGCAGAAAGCTTTTCTGGTTGGTAGATTAAAGTACTTGCCTGCAAGTCCATTGGTTGATTTGATTGTCTCATGCAAGAGTAGAGAATTTGCGGATAGTCACTACAACCTAGTGAATTGTTTTAGCACCAACACATTTGGAAGGTGCATCAGGGTATTCTTACGTGAAGCATATTTTGTCATACACAGCAGTAAGTTGAGGCTGTATGTTGTCAAAAATTTGTGTGGGTTGGACACAGCTTTGGAGGCTTTGTGATCAAGACTCAAGTGGTTGAGGCTCATATGAGAGCCACAGCTCACACTCATTGAGAAACATCAATGAACATTATGTACTGTGAAATTTTTGGAAATTTTTGAAGGCATTATTTTTTATGCTATTTATCCATTCTGGTTCAAAATATGCCCAAAATCCTGTCTGTTCATTCCCCTATCACTTGTTTGTATCATGAAAGATCTGACTACTTTCAGGCTCATATGGTGCAATTGTCTATTGATTTTTGCACTTCATGTTTTTGGTATGACATTCTTTTCTTTGGAAGAGAATTTTAATTAGTAATGTCAACTCAGCTCTTCCCAAGCAAGATGCTATGGTTTGTACAGGTGGTCCAAGAAGATATATCTTTGTTTCAGCATGCAGATTTCAATTGTTTCATGACTGAAATCTGTTTACAATTGTGTGTATGTGACTGAAAATTATCTGCAGGACTTGTAATTGCAGGTCTTCATGGTGCCATGGGCTTTCAGCAACTCAACTTGACAACAGCATGACTCTTCAGGCCAACCATTTTCACATCTGCAAGTCATCTGGACAGCGGGTTGAGGGCTACAAATAAGCTCCTGGATCTCCTGAAGATATCATGAAATGACACACAGAAGATGACCTGAGTATTTAGCAACCATGGCTCCATAAGGTTGAAAATAGTGAAAACTGCACGCTAGTCTCAGTTCTTGACAAGGAGTTTCAGAGTCTTGAACTCTGACTATACTTCTTGAACATATTCTACTTGTAATTTTCCTTTGTTCTAGCCATGGCACAGTAATATTAAATGCAGATTGAACACCATCTCTGAAGTCACTGTTTTGTGAATCGCGATGTTTAAGAAATATGATCGAACCGTCTTTTGAGCCTATTGATGTCTTGAATATAATGGTTGTGAGGATGGACCCGTATTATTCCAGTGACGATAATACTCGGCACTGTTTTACGTGAAACTTTTATAGGGTCCAAGTAGTGGTCATCACCTTCACAATTTCGACCGTCGTCACCTCAACAATTCCGCACGAAATTGTTTTGAAATGAAACAGATGAAGGGGAAGAAAGAAGGACCGTCGGCGACAGCGCTTCTGAGCGATGACGATCGAATGCCATCACAGTTTGCTTGTGTCACCATCATCGCAAGTGAGCGTTGACTGCAGAACAATGAGAGTCTGGTAAGTGGGTTTTGGGCAATGTGAGTTGAGATGTGGGTGACACCCATTGGGGAAGTCATATTCGCAGGTCCTTCAAGCAGCGTGTGCTTAGCATCTCTCTTAGCAGAAGAAAAGAGAACTTCGGTTTCTGCGAACGTGGTCGCTAAGAAGCTGGGTTGTGAAGAGATCTGGTAACTCCGCGGGACCAGTCTCACATACCTCAACCTCAATGTTGCTTAATGATCTTCAATGGGTGAAGATTTGGAATCAGTCAAACTGGCAGACCAATCAGGCCACTTCAATTAGAGGAGAAGACTACATCCATTGAATCAAATGGGGATTCTAAAGCTCCAAAAAGAGGAAGAGTGACCAAGAAAACTAAACTCTACTACCAAAGATCCTATGGCATGGCTTGCTTGATGACTAACATGCAGAATGGAAAGGTGTCTTTCTGGATCTGTGTCTGAGAAAGCTGTTTTATTTTTCCAACAGCAGAGTCACGAATGATCAAGTGGCATACAGATTTTCAATATCTTGTGCACCAATTTGAATCTCATTTCTCCTCAATTGAATTTGAATTCAATTCAATTCAATCTGAATCCAACTCTTTTTTCTCATCATTTCATCATCACTGGTAGTGTGGAGCAATTCGGATCCCAAGCTCTGTTAGTGACATGTCGACATGGGGTCAGTGTATGGTTTAATTGTTGGTTTGTATCTGCTGGTCAAAGGGTTTCTGAGTTGACTGGGTACATTGTAGTTTACCCCGTATGTGTTTGCAAGAACAGCCATGTACATCAACACTAGGGCATACCCAACCATTGTGAAATTGGAGTGGGATGTGGATGACTCTTGTACATAAGATTGAGGTTGTCATTGAAAGCGGAGGTTGAGGAGATAACTCCTGCACTCATTGAGTGGGGTTAAATAGCATGGCTATCATCATCTTTATTCTTGGAAGTTCACCAAAAGCTTACAGTGAAACTAGGACTGAGGGATTGCACATAATCCATCATGTAGGTCTGTATAACATTGGCCCTTTTTGTCAATTTGGAAGCTTACTCTTGTTACGGTATGCCTTTCTTGAATTTGTTCTTTAATTCATATGCACATTTGTATCATTATGTCTCATCAAATCTTGTCTTGTATTTGTTGTGATATGAATGTGCAAAAGTGTCAATGAACATTACATGACACAAGTAACTTCCCAAAAACTCTCATTGGCAAAAGGTGCAAGTGCTGACCTTGAGCACTACAGTCACAGTGACAAGAGCGTCAATAACTACAACTACCATGATCAAGTTCCATCAGCTATGCCTTCCAGAGATGCTTCTCCTATACCTAACCATGCAACTGATCACTATGACAATCTCTTATTGGTCATGAAGAGTTTTGTTTGTGAAGGCAGTCAGTCATACAGGCTCCAGCACTGGGCAATAAGCTTCCACCATGCGTCTCACAAGGAGACACAATTTTGGGAGTCTCTATCTGAGAGAGCCATGGCCCTAGGGTGCACTGTTGTTGAAGACACCCTTCTGATACCAACTTGGATGTGACTTGCTGACCTGTGAGTAATGTTGCTCGCTCCATAGCATTGGAGAATTCAACACCATACTTTCCAGTTACCCATCCATCTATAAGCTTGTCAGCAAGATCACGAGCAGTTGTTTGACCCATGTTCACTGATACCTTTTGTGACTCCTGGGCATGATTAGTGCATTCTGCAACTCTGATGTGTGGTGGTGGGCTTTGCAAATGTCCTGCATAAGCTACTTTCAAAGTCCCCAAATGTCTCTGCCTTTGATTCCTCTGGGTCAGGGTCACTTTGTTCAAATGGGTGTGGTTAGTGAGATGTGCATTGACATGGCTCTTTCTATTCTGTTGGGTCTGCCTCTCCCAGGTTTCAGACCCCATTGCAGGCAAGCTTTTCCTGACGGCTGGAGTGAGCTGCACCCTTTCAGGGGTAGTCCATGGCCACACCAATTCATTGTCTCTGCACTTGTCAAAGCAGAAGCCTTCATGGCTCAGGGTGTAACTTGTTGGTTCCCAGTCTTTTCTCATTGATCTGCCTGTAATATTAGATACTGTAGACATGGGAGACTCTGGTTGTTTGAAAAGGCTGCTAACCATGTCCTCCACACTATGGCTCCTCTTGAGAGCAATTACTCTCTTCCTGTTAAAATTCAAGTCATTCTGCTTCCATGTAGCCCTCCCCCTCACAAACCTTGTACCCTCCATGGTATTTTCTTTCCTGTACATGCCCTTCATTCTTACCCTGTTGTCAGGTACCTGCAGTGACTTCATTTCAAAGGAAACTCAGAGCATAAGGGTGCAGTACTGTGCTGCATAAAGCCATACAAAGTTAGACCAACAGCCTAAATAACACCATTGATATTGTGTTTCAGTTTGTTGAGCTGAATACTAAAATGAGCTGAAGAAGACTGTCAGCACCATAAAACAGAAGTTAGTTTTTTGCAGGGCACATAGATGTAAGAACAAGGAGATGACACAAACATAGAACAGTAGACATTGGGCTGCAATGTACCTGTTTGGTGAAGCCAATGGACATTTGCTTCTGTGTCTTTGGATTAGTATTCCCAGTCCCTTGTGACATGAGTGTATCCGTGAAGGGTGTCCCTTTTACGTTTAGGCAATTGCTTGAAGAGTCCTTACTAGTACGTGCATCCCAGCTTTTCTGTGGACTTGATATGTTTTCTCCTTGCCATCTATTTGCATCCTCTCTCCAAGAAGCAGAGGAATGGGTCTGACAATGTACTCTGTACTCTGAAGTCTTTTGATGATTGATGGGAGTGAGGGACTCAATCGGAAAATAGTCATGACTTCTGCAGCTTCTACTGGGTTCAACACCTTGTTTGTATCCTCTGGCACAATCCTTAATTGTATCTGATGATACCAATCTTGCTCTTGGAGGGGATAGAGAAACTGAACTATGAGACCTGTACACATCTTCTTTGATGTTCCCTTTCACACTATCAATAATTGATGCTATCTCATCATCAGCAGATACCTTGTCCCAACACTCTGCAAAGGAAAGCCGACATTGGTAAGGTGCAATCTGCAGTCGGTGTTGGTACATTGACCCGGCATATGGAGAAGACATGTAAGGAGATTTTGCCTTTCTTTTTCTTGATGTTGAGAAGGCTCTAGTGCTTGCAGCATACGGGCTTCCACCTGTACCAACACCAGAGGAACTCCATTGTCTGGCAAATCTTGAAACCTTCTTGCTCTGCATTCCTGGACCCCTGACCTCCTCAACTAGGTTATGATAGGCAGCAGAACTACGTACTGGAGAACTAAACAGCTGGCTGACCATTCCTAGTTTTCCTCGTTGTGAAACAGTATTTTTTTTGACTGAGGTTTGTCCACAATTGGCAGGCCTCTGCCTCCCTGGTTGTTTGGATCTCCTGCCATCTGCTGCTTGAATGGAACTTTGTGGCTGGACCTGGCTCCTTTGAATGATAGAAGAGGTTTCTGTCCTTTGCAGCTTTAACCCTCTTGGTGGCTTATTATCAACAGCATAATCAACAGACGGGTTTTTTTGGTGTAACACCATAGGATGTTGTACTTCTGTCTTCAGGTGGAGTGATGGAACAGCAGGCTCACATTGTGAGACAGGCATGTCAAGAGATAAATTTTCACCAATGATTTGGTCAAATGAATGTCTCTCCAATGAAGTGTGCTTCCTGTACTTTGTGGAATTACAAGCTACACTTTGAAAGTTCAACTTCTGACGCCATGCTTGATGAGGCAGTTCAGAGAAAAGTCCCTCCTGGACTATTCTCTTCTTCACTTTGCCCATTCTGTTGCAAGATTGGGACTTCTCCACTGCAGAATGTACAGAAACTGCCAAACAGTCCTGCCCACCATTGTGCTCTGAATTTTCTGACTGATTCGTCATACACTTCTTAGCAAAGCTGTCCTTTTGTGACATGCTTTTCCGGCTTCTACCTGGACCTACATGGTAGAAAGAAGAGAAAATTTTCAGTAGATGACATTCTCAAGTTGGATAATATCCATCAATTGTTTTCCAAATCACTCTGGTCAAAAGCAAACATGCTCCAGGAAATAAAACCTTGATTCCCAATGTGAAATCACTCATGCTTCTAAGCCAACCCAAGCTGGAATTCTCCTTGCAGAGAACACACATTGGTATCAGCGAATTCTTATGTTCATGTGTAGCCCCAACATGAAATACCTCAACATTCTACATCAGCAACATTGCATTGATTTATGATGTGTAATAATGTAGCATTGTCATGATGGTTGAAGGAACCTGGACAGGATGATGATTGAGAAGCTGTACGAGAGGCCAAGTAAGGTGCATTGCTGCAAATCTTTGGTGAGCACCTCCACTGCAAAGTGTCCTCCAGCTCCAATTGTGTGTCTCTCTGCAGATGCATATGGTGGTAAGCGGCTTGGAATGTGATCCCTAGCACTAAAGAGCTCAATGATCTTGCCTTCATGGAGCTGGCATCAAGGTTATGGCAATTGTAACATTAGGGACAAATCCTCCATTGAATGCCACATCCTCTTCACTCACAAAATCATGTCTTTATGTTCAATGCACCTTCCAACTTTTTCATCATACCTGTTTGTGTGATGGATGTCCTCTTGGAATGTGTTTCATGCTCTGGGTGAGATTTAGCTCAAGTTGTTGAGATCTCATTGATTTCGTGCTTGTGCACGGTAATTTGGCAGCTTGCAGTGATTGCTTGGCCTTGTTGACAGCATCAGATGAAGGCCAATTGGTCCGATCCTCCAGCACATGTTCATGAGCATGCAGCTGCATGTTATTGTTGCTTTCACATGGGTATCCTGCACAAAAAAATTACAAGCTGATACACATTGACGTTCTCTCAGAGATACGGCTCCACCCTATCTGGATGTGCATTTGATAGACATTGCAGGAGATAAAAATCTACAGAGTTTGCATACTAAGAGTCTGAGGCTTTGTAACATCTGCTGTACAGAAGTGAAGTAGCAAAGATCAGCACGCATTCTTTTCCTCCCATTCTCTGGATGGTTGAAGGAATGTTTTGGTACCATCTTGAAGGAATTACCCAAAGGTTCTTGCAGATTGGGATTGTCAATACTGGAATCTGAGTGAATCAGGCTCCTCATTTTTATTGTTGCAACTGCTAGCTTTCTACGAACTGCAGCAGCTCTCATCTCCTTCTCCCTTTGCTCTCTGATGGCACGTTCCTTGAGTCATATTCAGAAGTGTTTCAACTTAGGAAAAAGGGATGAGATTCTGTCTGGCTTTCCAGTGTTCCTCACTGCTCAGGTTGGACCAGGAAGGAAAACAGAAAGCACACACGTCCTAATGGAAATTTACACAACCAAGTAAAAGAATGCAAGTATTCCTGAGAACCTTTCAATTGAAAGATGCTATTGGCACCTTTTGCATAGCTTCCTCAAACCAAAGAGTGTCACAGCATTGGCTCTCTGCTGTCTGCCTTGCTAATGATCTTTCTTTTGCTTCCTGATACCCATCCCAGTGCATAATCCATTGATCTCAATGCCATCACATGAAATGAACTATCATATTAAAGAAACGTTTGAAAACTCCACTGCACTGTACAACTTCTTACAGATATCTGAAATGACTAAACACCCCAATGCAGAGTACAGACATGAGATTTAACCCCAGGTTCTCTGCACAAAGTGCAATTCAAGCAACTTTGGAATACTGGTGCATGCCTTATACATGTTTGTATGAACAAATTCTGTCCAGGCTGACTGCCAGTACACAATGTGATTTGTGATCAAATAAGATCCTGTGACTCAATCCCCTGAAAAGGAAGAATCTGAATGCCTGCCTTTCTCTTGAATTTCCTGACACTAACTCTATAATCTTCCTTGTACCCTTGTAAGATTGGTTGCAACAATATTGTACTGATGTCATACTGAATTTCAATGGACTCCATACCTGGTTCTGCTCCACCATCATGGCTGTGTTGATATCAAGGCCCATTGTTTGGCATGACTCCATGACCTCTTTCTCCATACTTGCAATGAATTTCATTTCATCTTCTCGCCACATCTCCTGCATAATTTGTGCAACATGTGTCAGTCCTATTAAGTCAATGACCTAACCCACTCCATATGAGGGAGATCAAATGGGTCATCAGAATTTTGGAAAAGTTTCAGCAAGGATTGAGTATTGCTTGATACCTTCAGGTAGGGCAAAGATTTTTGCTTGTCTTCAAATTTCTGGCCCTGGAAATCATCCAGCCACTGAGATGCAAACATCAGTTCCCAGGTGCCCATTATACCTAACCTCAACCTTGCCTCAGCCATAGTCATCATGTAACAATTACTGGATCACCAAGCTGAGAAGAGATGCTGCAAGGTTGACTATATGACATGAAACCTGCATTGTATGTCAATTGTAGAATCTGCAAAAGGAAGCAAATTGTAACTGCAACAACAATAGGTGATTTGCAACACACCTGTAATTTATGATGGGTCTGCACTCTCTTAGGCTGGGAATGCGTAAATCTGCAATTGGTCACCTTCCTGTTGCTTGTATGTAGTCCGCCCTGCATAAGCACATTGGGCACAATAGGATGACATGTGCTATGTGACTTCATATTATTGGTACATTACAAAAGCAGCCATAATTACATCAACAACATCATCATGTGATCATCTTTTAACATCATTCTCCAAAATTCAATTTTGTTGTAGAGAGCAGAACTAGTTCACATGCAAATATATCTGACTCTCAGATCTTACACCTATTTCATCAGACAATCCATCAAAAGCTTAGGACTGTCAGTAGTTGGATTCAAGATTTTTTTTCAAAATCATGAGCCAAAGATTAAGCTCTTTCATAACTAGGATGGCACGGTCAGTGCCAATTTGATGCCAAATTTTTTTTACTATACTGTTTGCAAGGATTCTGACACCTCTAAATTTGCTTACTGCCTCAAAATTCCAAGATGCAAAGACTCACCTGCAAGAGTTGAAAGTATGGTGATTCCATTTTCCAGGCCATGTCAAAGGGTGGGGGGGATAGGAATTGAGAATCAGGAACAATAGTTTTGCAGATTGATTACAAGACTTCCTCAGGGAAACAATATAATCCAGACAGTCTCTCAAGCTCCAAATCTGTAGCTCTCGTTTCTTCCCTCACTTGATTGTAACTAGCAGGGATGTCACTCAGTCATGCATAGTCGGCAGGTTTAAATCTGCAGAACTTCGTGATTCTCTTCTTAAAGGAACTGTAGCAGTCCGGATCTTTTGATTATGCTTTCCGGTCCTTAATTTTCGAGAGGACTCTTGAGACTCGTAATTCTCTCCTGATGCTGATATTTTTGTCTTCTTCTCCTTCGTCTCTCTTCTTCCCCCCATTTCTTCCCTCGTTGCTTCACAGAGATGATGATGATTAGCAACCGTCTGTTCTCTCATCAACATAGCAGCAGTAGCTGCAGTCCGATCACCTACCTTGCTGCACACTAACCGACAACCCACAAAACGATTTCTAGTTGCAACTCGAGTTTGTTTGTGCTCGAGATCCAATGACCAACAGCCATTTGCACCGAATTCTTTTGAAGGTTAATGGGCATCGACGATTGCAGTTATGAACATGTTTGAATTGCAACTGATTCGTGTGACAAAACAGAAGAATCCAATCAGATTTTCCCGTGCAACAAGATTTCAGCATTTGCACGCACATGTCAGTGTGGTATACGTTTTGATTAATGAAACTGAATTAGACTTATGTCTCACAAACCACATCAAAAGGCTTTTTTTTTGTCCTTTTTTTTCTTTTTTTGTGTGTACATATAAGGATTGGATAATCAATTCCTTTACCTCTGGGGAGTCCATTCTAGCATATTGGTAAATAGTTTGGTGTCAATCATGCTGGAGGAAACTGAAAATAAAATTCAAAGTCTTTCTGTCTCCTTGATTCCATTCCACAACTTAACTAAGCAATTTTCTACTTTCATTAAATGCTTTTAAAAAATTTAATTAAACCAAAAAAAATCCTCATTTACGTAACTAACTAATAAACCATTTCCTACAACAACAACTCAAAACAAATCCATTTGTCAACCTCGAAAATTTTATCTTGAAACATTACATAAATTGCGAGAAATGCATGGAATGGAATTTCCAACAGGATGGGAACTTTGCCCTTCAGTGTTAGGCACACCAGGGTTACAACAAAATCCCATTGCTTTAGGGGTAGCAATGCATGATGTTCTCACATTTGGGACTAATAGCTGGGCAGTCCACTTTAGAGGGAAACTTGACTCTTGCCAATGACAACTTCAAAGTACATGAAGAAAATATGATGAAACAAAGTGCACAAGAAAATGTGCAAGAATCTTGTCTGTAAATAGTTTTTACACATTGAACTGTTATCTGACTCAAGATAACTAAGAAAAACAACTTCAGACCACCAAATCCAGGAATCTAGTTGGCCTGGGCAAATGAAAATCTTCAGGCCTATACACAACCCTATTCTGTTGAATATTGAAAATATTGGTTCCTTCCTACCATGTCCTCTAAAGTTCTCACAAACCTACCAAACCCTAGTACAGATTTAATTGGTAGTTCACTCAAGAAAACCAAGAAAAAAAATTCAAACTGCCAGATCCAGCAATTTCATTGACCATGACATTTCTTCTTCACACCTACAAACAAGCTTATCCAACACCCTCTGTATATCAGTATGTTAATACTATAACCCTTGTCTATATATACAAAAAGGGTTCAAAATAGTAGTGTTGCTTCCTGCCGCTCCAAACATCAAAGATATGAGGCCAGTCATAGCGTGCACCTAAAGCACACTCACCATTTCATTCAAAGTTCTGAGCTTCAAACTTTTCACCCAGTTCAGCTTTGCTCACAAATAACTATGCTCAATGCAATTACGCATGGAATTACCATCACCCACTGTTAATTAATGTAAGCCAAGCAAGAAAAGAATCAGCTAGAAAACAACAGCCACAGTGAACCAGCACCCACTGGTGCACCATGAAGGATGAATGGTAAGTGGTCAGGAAACAGTTTTCTGTTGAGTTTCAGTTCCCTAGCTAACCATGGTGATTAGCTCAGTTCCTTCTTTTTTTAACCTACGCCTAAGACCTATTTCTTACAGAATTGGTTACCAAGGTGAAACCAAACATTAACTCAGTTGAGGTTCATGCACAACTGAGTAATAATGGGCATCCAATGAATGGTGTGCTGGTGGGTGCTGGTTCATTGGGGCTGAAAACAACAATATGCTCAAGCAAATAACTATGCTTGATCAACGAAATTACCTTCACCCACTGTCAAAGGCTAAATATTGTAGGCCAACCAACAAAAATAAACTTATCTAGAGAACAACAATATGCCCTTGCATCCCTCCCCATATTTCTCACATTCTTTCCACAAATTCTACACAAGCTCAAGAAGTTCACCTCTTGCCCTATCAAATTGTTCTTCCTTGTGCACTATGGCTCTCATTAGTTTGTTTGGGCCTTCAATCACAAAAGAGGGTGAGTTTGTACACAACTAGTAGTTTAATGTGGTGTTCTAATGGTGGGTTATGGGTCCAGACCCCCACAAGGTCACTAACTTTTAGATTTTGCTTATAAAAAAGTTACCCTTCATTTTGTCTGTGGCCTGTCATTTGCAAGTCTAGTTTTTACATGGCCCTTCATAGTGGAATGTTGAAGGGTTGTAACAAGCATTCCAAGTGTGCAGGATTCAAAGAAAGTTGCAACAATTCAAACCAATTTTTCTTTGGAACAAATCTAGGACTGCTTGCAATATATCCATACTTCAATTCTTGATTTCGGACGTCTTTGTGTTCCATGGGCAAGTTGAAGAAATCTTGAGCATGAGCTTCGAGCTGTCTTCCTAGCTCCAGGGACACACCATGGTCACCACTCCAAAGAAGCCCCACTTCTTGGCACATTCCATCATCTTGGTGATCAATTTTCTTCCTTGCCATCATCGTGTACTGTATCTACACCGAATGGTTGTGTTGCCGTATGAAATGGCAATGGCACATGAAGAATGAAGAAAGTTTTCAACCATTTTACTTACAAGCACTTATACTAGGGAATGTTGGGGGGGGGGGGGGGGGGGGGGGCCTCCTTCTTCATTTTTTTCTTTTCCTCCCCGCTGTCGATTTATTTTTTCTTATATTCTTATAACAAAAA
>Ga0116229_10000453_pt1 | contig 53986 bp, 44 predicted proteins | sample S1TSphgellanicum_3_FD_87313 | JGI IMG/M metagenome (GOLD analysis project Ga0116229, IMG submission 87313) | Host-associated microbial communities from peat moss isolated from Minnesota, USA - S1T2_Fc - Sphagnum magellanicum MG | ecosystem: Host-associated > Plants > Peat moss > Unclassified...
ACCGGAGTTCAGACGCAGCAGGGAAGGATCGACGCGCAAGTCGTCGTGCTCTGCGGCGGCATGTGGACGCGGGATCTTGCGGCGCGCATCGGTGTGACCGTGCCCCTGCACGCGTGCGAGCACTATTATGTCTTGTTTCAAGACGTGCCCGGCCTGCGCCCCGAGATGCCGGTGCTGCGTGACTATGATCACTGCAGCTATTTCAAGTACGACGCCGGCAAATTGCTGGTCGGCGCGTTCGAACCTCATGCGCGACCGTGGGGGATGAACGGCATCCCGGAAGACTTTTCATTCGGCGAGATACCCGGCGACTTCGCTCATTTCGAACCGGTGCTGCTCGATGCGATGCGCCGCGTGCCGGCGCTGCAGCAGGCCGGGATCCAGAAATTCTTTTGCGGACCGGAGAGCTTTACCCCTGACGTGCGCTATCACCTCGGCGAGTCGGCGGAACTCGAGGGCTGCTTCGTGGCGGCCGGACTCAATTCCATCGGCCTGCAGTCGGCGGGAGGTATCGGCAAGGTGGTGTCCGAATGGATCCGCGACGGTCATCCGCCGGTCGACCTATGGGAGGTCGACGTACGGCGCAACATGCCCTTCCAAATCAACCGCAAGTATTTGCAGTCCCGCGTCTCGGAAAGCCTGGGGCTGCTGTACGCCACGCATTGGCCGTTCCGCCAATTCGAATCGGCCCGCGGCGCTCGCAAGTCCGCGCTGCATGACCGCTTGGCGGCGGCCGGCGCCTGCTTCGGCGAGGCATTCGGATGGGAACGCGCCAATTGGTACGCCCCGGAGGGTACCCTCCCCCGCTACGAATACAGCTACGGGCGGCAGAACTGGTTCGAACACAGCGCCCGTGAACACCGTGCCGTGCGCGAGGCGGTCGGCTTGTTCGATCAGTCGTCTTTCGCGAAATTTCGCCTCGAAGGCGCCGATGCCGTGCGCGTGCTCAATCGGGTCTGCGCAAACGAGGTGGATGTGCCCATCGGCAGAATCGTCTATACCCAGTGGTTGAACGAGCGTGGCGGCATCGAGGCGGATCTGACGGTGACCCGCCTGACGGCGACCGCGTATTTGATCGTGACCGGCGCCGAAACCGAAATCAAGGATTTCAATTGGCTGCAGAAGCACATCGAGCCTGGAGCGCATTGCGTGTTGACCAATGTGACCTCCGGCATGGGCGTGCTGTCGTTGATGGGCCCGCGGTCGCGCGCATTGTTGCAATCGCTGACTCCGGACGATCTGTCCGATCGAGCCTTCCCATTCGCGACGAGTCGCACGATCGAACTCGGGTTGGCGTTGGTCCGCGCGTCGCGCATCACCTATGTCGGCGAACTGGGCTGGGAACTCTACATCCCCACCGAATTCATGCAGGGTGTCTATGACGAATTGGTCGCGGCCGGCGCGGGGCAGGGTTTACTGCACGCCGGTTATCATGCGTTGAATTCCCTGCGCATGGAGAAGGCTTATCGGCATTGGGGGCACGACATCACCGATGAGGACACACCCCTTGAAGCCGGGCTCGGATTCGCCGTCAAACTCGATAAACCCGGCGGATTCATCGGGCGAGAGGCGCTGCTGCGCCAGAAGCAAACGGGCTTGCGCAAACGCCTGCTACAATTCAAGTTGCAGTCGGCGGAACCGCTGCTCTATCACAATGAACCGATTTGGGCCGGGCGTGAAATCGTCGGTTTCATCCGCTCCGGCATGTACGGACACACGTTGGGCGCGGCCGTAGGCTTGGGCTATGTAGCTCTGCCCGGCGGCGCCTTCCCCGAGGCGGTCACCCACGATCGGTACGAAATCGAGGTGGCCGGTGTCCGTCATCGGGCGGCAGCGTCTTTGCGGCCGATGTATGACCCGAAGAACGAGCGAATCAGAGGAACGTGATATGTCGATATCGCAGACCGGTTACAGCCTGGAGCGACGCTTCTATTGCGACGACGCGGTGTACGCGGCGGACATGGAGCGGGTCGTCGGCCGCAAATGGATCGTTGCCGGTCATGTCGACCGGGTGCGCAGAAAGGGCGATTACTTCCTCTTCAAGATCGGCAGCGAATCCATCATCGTCGTGCGCAGCGACGAATCGACCATCAATGCTTTCTATAACGTGTGCCGCCATCGCGGTTCACTGATCTGCACCGAACCTGCCGGAAGAGTGGCCCGTCTCACGTGCGGTTACCATGCCTGGTCGTATGGACTCGACGGCGCGCTGCTCGCGGCGCGACTGATGCCGGCCGATTTCTCGAAACAAGATAACGGCCTGCATCGCTGCCATATTCGGATTTTTTACGGTTTCATATTCATCAATCTGTCCGACGGGGAGCCGGTGGACTTCGATGCCTCGTTTGCCGATCTCGCCCCGTACCTGGATTTTCACGGTTTCGCCGATGCGCGGATCGCGTTTTCGCGCTCCTACCCGACGCAGGCGAATTGGAAATTGGTGGTCGAGAATTTCGTCGAGTGCTACCACTGCGCTCCGGCCCATCCGGAATTCTGCTCCATGCATCCACCGGAAGCGCTGATCGCCTTCGGCGCCGGCCCGAGCTCGGGACCCGCCGACGCGGTCGAGAAATACCTTCCGGCCCTCGAAGCGTGGGAACGGCGCGCCGCGGCGCTCGGCCGCCCGATCGGCAGCATCGATGACGGCGCCGAGTCGACGCATCTGCGTTTACTGCTGCAGCGGACGATTCGTGACGGTTATGAGACGGAAACCCAGGACGGCCGGCCCGCCTCTTCCTTGATGGGCAAGCGATTGGGCTTCGATCAGGGACGCATGTACCTCGCATTCAGCCCCTTCACTCACGTCGTCGCGACCAACGACTTTGCGGTGCTGTTCCGGTTCACGCCTCGCGCGACGATGCAAACCGACGTCGACCTCTATTGGCTCGTCGACGGCAAGGCAACTCAGGTCGACGTCGACCGAATGATCTGGGGTTGGGATGAAACCACCAAGCAGGACAAGATCATCACCGAGAACAATCAGGCGGGGATTCTGTCGAAGCGCTACCAGCCCGGCCGCTATTCAGATCATGAGAAGCGCGTGGTGACGTTTCAGCAGTGGTACGCGAACCAGCTGAGTGACACAACGTGATCTGCCAGGGGGGATATACAGCCTGCGGGCAACGGGGGGACAGTTGCCCGCAGGCTGTATATCCCCCCTAGCCGCTCACTTTGAATCGCTCAATGTTCTTGAGTGGTAAAGTCTAGGAGGCGTAAGGCTTGAATTCGCTGCGATTGCCTAGTCTCCGCAGTTCTTAATCTTAGCTAAAGACGGTCGAGCAGCCCAAAGTGAGCGGCCAGCGGGTGGTGGGGAGCCTGCGGGCAACTGCTCCCCCCGTTGCCCGCAGGCTCCCCACCACCCGCTAGCTCCTCACTCAGGTACGTCGACAACCGCCTCAATTCGCCGCGACTTTGAGCGACGCGGTGGGCGGCGGCGTCGCGGGGGCAGTCTCCGCCGGCGCTTCGTGATGCACTTCGCCTTGCAGCTCCGGATAGTCCTTGGCCATGCTTTCGCCGTACAGCGGTTTGAACAAACCCTGGTGGCAGGTGGCGCAATTCACCTTGGCCACGTCACCTAGAATGCCCAATCGATGATTGGGGAACGTCGAGGTGAGCGGCACCATATACGCGTTGTTGAGGTTGCGCACCATGCGAATGCCGTACCACGCGGTGGTGCGCTTCGGCGTGCTCGCATCCCACACAGCGAAGGAGCGCGAGTTGTGGCAATAGTCACAATTGACGCCCAGTGACTGCGAGATGCTCATCATCAGTGCGTAGGTCGCGTCGGTATGCTGAATCGAACTATGGTCCGAGTCCGGCAATGCCGTGGTTGATATCACACGGATGTTACGGTCCCCGAGCAGATATTCGGTAAAGGGGTCGTAGGGCAATGAACTCAGGCCCACACCGCTCGAGGGCTTGTTCTTGCCGGCATTTCCGGCGATCAAGCCGGTCTCGGCGGACTCTCCCGGATTGGTGAACCAGACGTATTGCGGCACGGCATTGCCGCGATGGCAGGTATAGCAGGTGACACCGGTCTTGCCGACGTGGTCCTTCCAATCGGAGTTTATGTGGCGGACCATTTGCAGCATGCGCCGCGCCACCACCTTGGTGTAGCGCTCATCGCTCGCCATGTCGGCGGCGTGACAATAATTGCAACTTTGGTCGGGCGGTGCCACCCACTGGGTGATGGCGAGCATCACGCGCGTAAATTGCGCCACGTTCAAATCCTTGAGCACCTCGATGTTCTTGTACACGCTGCTCGCCAAGGGTCCCTCGGACGGCGCGGGCGGAATCGGCGCAGGCACATCGTTCTTGACCGCCTTGACGGCATCGATCCTGGGGTTGATGACTTGCGCCATTCCCGTGCCCCGATAGCCGTCCTGCTTCGTCTCGACCGGCGGGCGCTCGCATCCGGCGAGCGCTCCGACCAAAGCTAACGAGGCCACTCCCAGGCTCAAAGATCTCAACTGTACCCGGCTCCTGCCGCTGCCCATTCTGCTCATGTTGCCGATTTGCGAATTGCAAACGCTGTTCATTTCGGGGCTCCAGTCAAAGTCGCAGGATCGATCACGGTTGGGAACACCTGCGGGTAAATGGGCGCAACGTGATGCTTCACGGCCCAGAGGTACCAATTGTCGACCACGGTGCCGGTCAGCAAAATACCAATGCCGCCGACCAACGGACACAGCACCGCGAACCACCACGCCCATCGATGAATGGATTCCATCGTCGCATTGAATCCCATCGTCCAGCGCCAGAACAGCGCCGCGCGCTCGGCGGCCGTTCCGCGATCCACGATCTGTTCCAATTCACGGTCGCCGCCCAAACGGCTAACCGCCAAGATGGTACCACCGTGCATCGCGAACAACAGCGTTGAGCCGTAGAGAAACGCGATCGACAAGCAATGGAAGGGGTTGTAGAACAAATTTCCGTAGCGGATCGAGAAGGCAGCCACCCAATCCAGATGTGGGAAAATTCCGAACGGCACGGCCTCGCCGAAGCTGCCCATGAGCACCGGACGGATGATTCCCAGCACCAACATCAGCCAGATGGCGGCGAGGAATGCCCATGCCACATGGGTGCCCATCTTGAGTGCGCGCGCGCGCCGATACATGCGCAGCCACCACAGCAGCACCGACGCGGTAAGAAAAAATCCGGCCATGAGCCACCAACCGCCGTCCTGCAAGCGCGGAAAATGCAGCCCGTTCTGAGGTGACGGCGGCTCGAGCGCCAGCCAGGGGAGCTGGCGGACGAACTGGATCGGATTCCAGTGCACCGATGCGAACATATTGAGTCCGATGATCTCGAATGCGACGAATCCGCATATCAGCGACAGCAGTCCGGCTGTGCCTAAATACACCGGTCCGATCTGGGCATCGCCGAAGCGACCCAGCAGGTGAAAGAAAGATCCTTTACCCTGCCGCACCCAAGCACCGCTCGGCAGCGCGACGCCTGGATAGGCTGGAGCGCGTATTTGTACGCGGGTAAATATGTTCTGATATTCGGCCATGACAATACCCCTGGGCAGTTCGCGTTCAGTTCCAAATCGACAGGTTCAACCACCAGCCCCACCACTCGGGCCAGCCGCGGGTCCAGAATGGCCCGCTGATCAAGATACACACCGCGCTGAAAAATCCGGCGCTGAGCGCCAAGAACAGTCCGAGGCGATGAATTCCGAGTGACCCGATCGAATAGCCGATCGTGTCGCGAAAATAGGTGTTCTCGTGTTCAGCCGTCTGCACGGGACCATCTTTCGGGTTGCTCGCGGATAGGATCACGGCGCCGTGCAGCGACAAGGCCAGGGTCGTGGCGAAGAAAAAGCTCACGGCCAGCATGTGTGCCGGGTTGTAATGGAAGTGCAAGTACTGATAGCCGGTATTCGACACCCAGTCGAGGTGGCTGAATATGCCGTATGGGAACCCGTGTCCCCACGCACCGAGCAGCATCGGACGGAATACTTCGAGCGACAGGTAAGCGAATATCGCGATGCCGAATGCAAATGGCACGTGATACCCGATGGCGAGCTTGCGGCAGATCTCCACCTCGCGCAGCGCCCACGATATGAAGGAGCCGATGGCGCAGACGGTGATCAGCTGCCAGAGCCCTCCTTCGCGCAGCGGCGCGAACGCCAGCCCGTATTTCAAGTCCGGCGGTGCGATGTTGATCTGCCAGACGTTCCAGGTCGGGCCGATGGCCGCGCCCCAGACGATCAGCGCCGTCCCGAGCAGCGCGAAGAACGCCGTCGTTACGCCGAAGAAGCCGACGTAAAAGGGACCGACCCAAAAATCGAATAGATCGCCGCCGAGCAGCGTGCCGCCGCGTACGCGGTATTTTCTTTCAAAGCTGAGCATCGCCATGGTTTTGCTCTCTGTTCCGTTCCAAGTTTTTACTCAATCGACCGATCAACTCAATCAATGGACATGTCCATCATCGACGGTCGCTTCGAGCAGCGGTCGAGGGATCCAAGCCTCTATCGAGGCTCGAGATTCCCCGGCCGCCGCCGTCGGCGAACAGCGCTAAGGCTTGTCCGGCATCGTCGACATATGCGACGCCGCGGCCGAAGGCGCCGCATGACCACCAAGCCAATTGAACCTGTCGGTGCTGAGCAATAAGAAATGAATCAATAATGCCAACACGAACAGGAATGTGAACAGCGCGATCAACGCTCTGCGGGGATCGAAAAGAAGCCAAATTCGCCACATTGTCTATTCTCCTATGCGTAACCGTGAATCAAATACAAAGCTCTCGAGTGAATGACTCACTCACTCTAGAGCCACGGCCGCCACTGCCACACCAAGAAGTGCGCAACGATCGCAATTACCGTAAAAATAATGAAGCTGGTCACGAAGATCCCGTGAAATTCCTTCGCTTCACTTTCCGTTAGACCCGATAACGAGCCTTTTCTTTCTTCAGCCATACGTCTCACCTCCACAAACCGGCCTTGCGGCCGTCATCGCGCAATTCGCGCGACCAAATAGCCACAGCGGTTTTAGGTCCCGCCGCAGCACGCCTTCCGTCCGATAAATTCGAACGAATTCTTTGAATTCCGTGTTCGAGCTGCATGGGCGCGCGGCATTTCATGCCGGCTCCAGCTGCGTGGCCGTGCCGCGCGGCCGCGGCAGACGCTCGATGCCAACTTCCTCGTCACCCGCCTGCCGGGCGGCGCGTTCCGCGGCATCACGCAAGCGCTTCGCCGCCGAGATGCGTACCAGCACCGGTTCTTCCGCGACCAGATCGTCGAGCGCCTGTTTGGCGGCGTCGGTCCATCGCAGTTCACGATGCAGGCGGGAAGGTGTGGCATCGACTTTGTCGAGCTCGCTCGCCAACGGCAGGATGTTGAACAGCGCATCGAACAGCGCGTTGCATACCTCCTGAACGATGTAAGTCGCGCCACCGTATCCCATGAAGGGGGTGCCGGTGTGGCGGCGGATGATCGCACCCGGAAAGGACGCCGGAATGTACATCGCGCGCGTCGCGTTCTCCGCCATGTACATGCGCTCGTTGAAACTGCCGAACATGATCAGCGGCGGGGTTTCCTTGATCGCCTTGCGCACCGCGTCGTTGTCCGGCTTGACGCCGGCGCGCCGCGCGAACGAGAACGTGCAGGGCAAGCCCATTTCGGTTTCCAGGAAGTGACGCAAACCTCTGGCGTAGGTTTCGGTGGCCACCACCGCGAAGCTCGCCGTGCCGAAGAAGTCCTGCGTCACCGAGCGCCACAAATCCCACAAAGGTTTGATGGTCGTGTGTTTTTCGTGTTCGATGAACGGTTCGGGGTCGAGGCCCGTGAGCTCACCTAACTTGCGCAAGAACTTGGTGGTGCTGTGCAGGCCGATCGGCGCCTGCAGATAAGGCCGCTCGAGGGTTTCGCACAACAGCCGTCCGAATTCGCGGTACATGCAGATATTCACGTCGGCGTCGGCCAGGCGCGGAACATCCTGTAAATGACTGCCGAGCGGGAAAGTCAGATTGATCTCGGCGCCGATGCCCTCGACGAGGCGGCGGATTTCCGCCAAATCGCTCGGTGTGTTGAAGGTGCCATAGATCGGCCCGATGATGTTGACGCGCGGCTTCTCGCCGTCTTTGCGCGGCTTGCGCTCGGGAATTTTCTTCTTGCCGTACTCGGTCCACAGCCAGGTCATTGCGCGGTTGGCGCTCTGCCACTGATCCTCGTCGATGGTCCGCGGCAGGAAGCGTTGGATATTGGTGCCTTCCGGAGTCACGCCTCCGCCGATCATCTCGGCAATCGAGCCGGTGACCACTACCGCAGGCAGGTCCGGATTCAGAGTCTTGTGCGCGCGCTTCATCGCGCCTTCGGTGCCGTGCTGGCCGAGTTCCTCTTCGGCCAAGCCGGTCACGACGATGGGCAGTTCATGCGGCGGCAGTCCGTCGGTGTAATGCAGCACCGAGGTGACGGGAAGATTCTCGCAGCCCACGGGGCCATCGATGATGACCTGCAGGCCCTTGATCGCCGTGAAGACATACACGGAACCCCAGTAGCCGCCGGCACGATCGTGATCCAGCACGAGCATCAGACCATCTCCTCAGCTTTGCGCTTGGCGGCGAGCTTGGCGAGCTGGGCCTTGTAGCGCTCGCGAAACTGCGGATGATCCTCGGGCGACTCCTGCCACACGCCGGCGGTGTAACCCGTGCCGACCCCCTCGAAGAAAGCTTTCATCTCATCGAAACGGGCCTGATTGCCGAGCGCGGCGTTGACGACTTGTGCCAAGGAGCCCGCCCCGGCCGGTCCCATCAGCGGGCGTGCCGAGATCAAATTCGTGAAGTACAACGACGGTATCGCCAACTCCTTGGCTTTCTGTACGACGGGAGTGGTACCGATCGCCAAATTAGGCCTGAACTCGTGCATGGCCGCGAGATCCTGTTCCAGCGAGGCGCGATACTGGAGATGCACTCCCTTCGCCTCCAGCCACTCACGGTCGGGGTCTGACCACGGAGTACGCGGACACGCGGTGCCCACATAGCGCACATCCGCGCCGCTCTCGATGAGGAGTCGCGCCACGAGCAATTCGGAACCCTCGTATCCCGAGAGGGTGATCCGGCCGCGGATCGGCGACTTGGCGAGCGCCGCTTTGATCGCGGGAAGGATGCGATTTTGCGCGGCGCCGATCTTGTCCTGACCGACGCCCGCGGCTGCACCGACGGCCGCGAGCCAAGCCGCCGTGCCGTCATGTCCCACCGGTGCGGAGCCGACGATGGTGCGCCCCGCCGCCGCGAATTCGCGCAAGCTCGCGGTATAAAACGGATGAATCGCGGCAACCACGGCGCCGTCCAGCGCGGCATACAGTTCGCGCCACTCGCGGGTCGGGACCACCGGCCCTGCCGCCAAACCCAGCGGCTCGAGCATCATGCCGATGCCGACCGGATCGGCCGGGAACATCTCGCCCACCAAGGTCACGGTGGGTTTCGAGTTGCGGCCGCCGCGCGGCGCCTGCACCGGCCCCTTGAGGGCTTCGTTGCGCGCGTATCTCAGCATCGCGCCGGCCAGCACATCCTTCGCCTCGGCGTGCGTCGGGACACCGAAGCCCGGCACATCGATGCCGATGATGCGCACACCGTTGATCTCCTTCGGCAGCAATTGCAAGGGGACGCCGGACGCCGTGGGAACGCACAGATTGATGATCACCACGGCGTCATAGAGCGCCGGATCGGCGAGCTTGAAGACCGCTTCGCGGATGTCCTCGAACAGCTTGCCGGTCACCAGCGTTTCCGAATTGAACGGCACATAGCCGACCGTGCGCCGCGCACCGTAGAAATGCGACGTGAATGTCAGTCCGTACACGCAGCACGCCGAACCCGACAAGACCGTCGCGGTACGGCGCATCCGCAGGCCGACGCGCAGCGATCCGAATGCCGGACACATACTCTGCGGTTGATCGTGTGGCCCCTGCGGATAGTCGGCGGCGTAGCGCGCCAGCGTCTCGCTCTTCCCGGCCGCCGCCGCCGCGCGGCTCATTTCGGCTTTTCCGGCGTGGCAGCCGAGGCCATCTCCCAGACCATTGGGCGCACTACCGACCGGAGAGTGGGTCTGGCCGTTGGCCGGATCGTTACCCGGTGTCGCCGCTACATTGATGTCGGTGTCGTTGCTCATCGTGTCAAACCGTGTCGTAGACGATCTCCAGCGACGCCTTCTCGACGATGGCGCTGCCGCACATGTCCTCGTGCGAGGCCGGATGGAGCACGACGTTGCGGCCGACCACTTCGCCCTTGAACAACCCCAGCAATCCATCTTGGGTCAGCGGCTTGGGTCGCAGAGGGGGAGCTTCCGCGACATTCGCGGCTAGCTGTTCGAACAGCGGACCCCAAGTCGTGCCGGGCCGGCCGACGATGTCGTAGTTCGCGCTCTTGCGCCGGATGTCCTCGTTGGCCGGGATCGCGGCCAGCACCGGGATTCCCGCGGCGTCCGCGAAAGCTTGTGCCTCGCCGGTGCCGTCATCCTTATTGATCACGAGGCCGGCCACACCGACGTTGCCGCCCAGCTTGCGAAAGTACTCGACCGCTGAACAGACGTTATTCGCGACATACAGCGACTGCAGGTCGTTCGACCCCACCACGATGACCTTCTGGCACATATCGCGCGCGATCGGCAGTCCGAATCCGCCGCACACGACGTCGCCCAAGAAATCCAGCAGCACGTAGTCGAAGCCCCACTCGTGAAAGCCGAGTTTCTCGAGCAGTTCAAAGCCGTGAATGATGCCGCGACCGCCGCAGCCACGCCCTACTTCCGGACCGCCGAGTTCCATGGCGAACACGCCGTCGCGCTTGAAGCAGACGTCGCCGATCTTGACGGGTTCCCCGGCCAGTTTCTTTTTCGCCGAGGTCTCGATGATGGTCGGGCAGGCTCGGCCGCCGAACAGCAGCGAAGTCGTGTCGCTCTTCGGATCGCAACCGATCAGAAGCACTTTTTTTCCGAGCTGCGCCATCATGTACGAAAGATTGGCCAGGGCGAAACTCTTGCCTATTCCGCCCTTGCCGTAAATCGCGATGACTTGCGTTTGCTTGGTGGGCGTCGCGGTCACCACCGCATCCGGCTCGACCGCGGCTTCGGCCCGCAGAGCCGTCAGCCTCGCTTGCTCTGAACGAAGCGCCGAAGAATTGGCGAGGGAAGTGCTCATGAATGCGTTCTCCAATCCAGAATCATTTTTAGGCAGGAAGGATCCGTAAAGGCCGTGCGATACGCGGACGGCGCATCGGTCGCGGCTTGCCGATGAGTGATCAAATCGGCGAGGCTCAATTGTCCGGACTCGATCAGTGCTTTCACGGCGTGCAGGTCGGCCTCGCGCCATTCGGCGGCGATGCGGATGCGGGCTTCACGCATGAAAGCCGGCGGAAACGAGAATGACAGCGATTCGCTGTAGAAGCCCGCGAGCACGACTTCCCCGCCCGGAGCCAGTCGGGCGATCAAGGTATCGAGTAGCTTGCTGTCGCCGCTCACGTCGTAAATGGCGTGATAGCCTTTGCGCGAATCGGCATCCGGATGAACGACCTCGTATCCCACCGCGCCGGCGGCTCGATTCGGGTTGGTCTCCCAGACGATCGGCGGTTGTTTCGCCAATATCACCGCGAGTCGGGCGATCAATCTGCCGAGTACGCCGTGGCCTATGATGAGGTCCGGCGGTCTCGAGTGTTCGGCCGCGACCGCGTGATAGGCGGTTGCCGCCAACGCCAACAATACGCCTTGCTCTCCCAGGCTCTCGTCGATCGGCGTTACTCGCGTCGCGGGAACGACCACCTTGGCGGCGGCGCCGCCGAAGAGTCCGCGGACATCGCCGAAGCAACGCGCGCCCGGCACGAACACTCGCTCGCCGATGAGGCGCTTGGCACCCGCGCCGACGTGCGTCACGCGCCCGACCGATTCATAACCTGGAACCAGCGGATATCCCAAACCCGGAAACGGCGGCATGCGCCCGGTCCACAGCAATCGCTCGGTGCCCGTACTGATGCCGGACCACTCCATGTCGACGATGACATCCTCATCGCCGGGCGCGCTGATATCGAGGCGGCTGAGTACCAATTGTTCGGGTTTTTCCAGCACCACTGCCATGGTGTTGAGCGATGTATTGACTGCATGAGAATTCATGCGCCGGGGCCGCCTGTTGCTGGATCGTATGTCACGATGTGTAACGATACTCTGACTATTTGACATGTCAACTGAGCTTAACACTTTTTCTATATCTCTTAGCTCTTGCGGGCGACGATGAGCCGGCTTTGCAGTGGTTGCCGAGTTCGATGCAGCTGTGCGCTGGCGAAACCGACCGTGAGAAGCAGGTGTCGCAGATCCTGCGGGCTGCGCGCCTTGCCGCGTCCCATCGCGAGCAGATAGAAGCCAAAGTAAGCATCCCCGACCGGTTCAGCACCCGGGGTGCCCATCATCGGTTCGGCGAGCAACAACACACCCTTCGCGGGCAACGCGCGATACACGGCACGCAGCAGCGCGAAAGCAGCGGCGTCGTCGTGATCGTGAATCACGCGTATCAATGACACGACATCGGCCCCGTCCGGTAAGCCGTCGCTCAGAAAGTCTCCGCCGAATGCCTGGGCCCGCGCCGCGAGGCCCAATGATTCGAAGCGTTCGGCGGCTCGGTCCGCCACCGGCGGCAGGTCGAACAGCATCAGCTGGATCTGTTCGCAGCGTTTGGACGCCGCCACCAGGAACGTGCCGTCCCCGCCGCCGACATCGAGCAGACATCGGTGCTTGGCGAGCGGATAGGCGTCCAGGATCTCGGCGGCCACCAGCGACGATGAATTCGACATCAGCGACGTGTATTCATTGGTTTGCGTGGATGACAGCGCGGCGGGCCGATCGGATGAGGAATACGCCCAGTACTTGGCGAGCTCAGTCTGCGGTTTGTCGCCGCGCAGCAGTCCCACCGGATCGTTGAGATCGGCATAGAGGAGGCTATGGTGCTCGACCATCGCACCGACGCCCGGGTTTCCGACCATCGCCGCGCCCAAGGTGCCGAGGCCGAATCGCCCCGCGACGCGCTTGTCCACCAAGCGTAGAGACACGGCGGCTTCAAGCAGTCTTTCGGTGGATTCCAATGGCAACTTCAACACTGCTGCGATGCTCGCGGCGGTGCGCGGCCCGAGGGCGAGCAAGTCGAATAACTTGAGGCGTACGCACGCAAACAAGATTTGCGAATAGACGAAGCCGGCACAGACGTCGAACAGTGCGCGCGCGCGCCGCCGTGCCGTTGGCCGGGTCAAGGGAAATGCCGCCGCCCAGCGCTGAAATCGAGGGCTCGACAGCCACCGATCGCGAATTGCGAGGTACCTGTCAACCCATGGCACGGCAAATCTTCAGGCCGCGGGCCGTGCGAGTTCGCGAGGCAGTAGCCGGCTCGCCTCGGCGAGAATATGCGCGCGCAGCTCATGCGCGCCCGGGCAATTCGGTATGGCCTCGATCGCTGTGCGCACCAGATCCTCCAGGCGCTCGACGGCCACTCCCAAGCCCATGCGATTCACCGCATTGGGACGATCGAGCGCCAGGTCGCGGCCGGTCGGCTTGCCCAATTCGTGCTCGTTGGAGACCACGTCGCGAATGTCGTCGGCGATTTGATACGCTTCGCCGATGCGTGCGCCCAATAGATGCCACGCGCCCTCGTCATGGCCCGCGGCACACGCGCCCGCGGCCGTCGCCGCCGCAAACAGAGCGCCGGTCTTGGCCTGCTGGTATTGGGCCAAGGAAATCTTCGGTTCACATTCCCACGCTTGTCCGGCGATGATGCCGCTCGGCGCACCGACGGCTCGCGCCACCACCAGGATCAACGGGCCCAAGCGCCGCGGGGCGGTTTCCGCCGCGCGCGCGAGCGATTGCATGGCGAGTACGATGAGCGCATCGCCCGTCAGTACCGCGATTCTTTCGCCGAACGCCTTGTGCACCGAGGCGCGGCCGCGACGCGTCGGTGCATCGTCGAAGCACGGCAGATCGTCATGTACCAGCGACGCACAGTGGAGAATTTCGATGCTGGCGGCAACGCCGGACGCCAGCGTGGGTTTGTCCTCGCCGCAGGCGCGCGCCACCGCCATGCACAGCCGCGGGCGAATTCGTGCGCCGCCGGGAAATACCGCATAGCGCATGGCGGCCGCAAGCAAGGGAGGAGCGTCTTCGTGCTGGGCGAGTGAGAGGGCCTGAGACAACGATCGCTCAATTCGCGTCATGGAATCCACGTGCAGCTTCCTCTCAAAAAATGTAAATCTTATTTGTCACATCAAACTGTAAGGTAATATAGACACCGAATCGCACAGGGTCAACGTTTATCGGGAGGTTTGGGGCGTTGCGAACCTCTCGAGTAGCTGTAATCGGTGCGGGAGTTGCGGGATTGGTGGCGGCCATCGACCTGGGCCGGGCGGGTTTCGACGTCACCGTGTTCGAGCGAGCCGCGAGTCCCGGCGGCAAGATGCGCGAGCTGTCGGTCGCTGGGCGTGTCATGGACGCGGGTCCCACCGTGTTCACTCTCCGCGAGGTATTCGACGCCCTCTTCGCGGACGCCGGCGAGAACTTCAGCGACCATATAAAGTTGATTCCAGCCAATGTGTTAGCACGACATGCTTGGAACTCACACGAACATCTGGATTTATTTGCCGACCTCGAGCGATCGACGGATGCGATCGGCGCATTTGCGGGCAGCCGCGAAGCCGCAGGCTTCGCGCGATTCGCGGCCCAGGCGCGCCGTATTTACTCGACTCTCGATGAGTCCTTCATGCGGGCTTCTCGGCCGTCGACCTTCGAACTGGTTCGCCGCCTCGGTGTCGGGCGGATAGCCGATCTTTGGAACATTCAGCCTTTCGTCAGTTTGTGGCGCAGCACCGGGCGATATTTTCGCGATGCGCGGTTGCGGCAATTGTTTGCGCGCTACGCCACCTACTGCGGGTCATCGCCCTTTCATTCGCCGGCGACCCTGATGTTGGTCGCGCATGTCGAGCAAGCGGGCGTGTGGTACGTCGAGGGTGGAATGCATCGCCTTGCGTCGCAATTGGCCGCGGCGGCGATGCGCCAGGGAGTGAAGTTCCGCTACGCGACCGAAGCGACGCAGATCCGCACCAAGGACGGCCGAGTCAGCGCCGTGCAGATTGCCGGCGGCGATTGCTTCGCGGTCGATGCGGTCGTCTGCAACGCGGACACCAACGCACTTGCCGCCGGGCAACTCGGCGGCGATGTCACGGCCAGCGCCGCCGCCACACCGCTGGCGCACCGCTCGTTGTCCGCCGTCACCTGGAATCTGGTGGCGCGCACATCGGGATTCGAACTGGCGCATCATTCGGTATTTTTCAGCGCCGACTATCGGGCCGAGTTCGACGACATATTTCGGCGTCATCGCCTGCCCGCGGCGCCTACGATTTACATCTGTGCCCAGGATCGACGCGACCCGGGCGCCGCGGCGACTGTGCCGCGGCACGGCGAGTTCGAGGAGCGATTGCTGTGTCTGGTGAATGCGCCGCCGACCGGCGATTCTCATTCTTTTCCACGTTCGGAGATCGACGCATGCGAAAACCAGGTATTCGAATCGCTGGCGAGATACGGTCTGACCGTCCACCGCCGAGCGGATGCGACGGTGACGACCACGCCCGCGGATTTCAACCGTTTGTTTCCGGCGACCGGGGGCGCCCTCTATGGGCCGGCGTCCCACGGCTGGCGGGCGTCCTTCAAACGTCCGGGCTCCCGCAGCCAGGTGCGGGGATTGTATCTGGCGGGCGGCAGCGCCCACCCGGGTCCGGGAGTGCCGATGGCGGCGACCTCTGGACGACTGGCGGCAGCATGCATCCTCGCGGATTACGCTTCGATCGCACGGTGATGCCGGGCGGCTACGCCTGGTGGTACATCGACGCCTTGAGCGACGATGGGACTCGCGGCCTGACGCTGATTGCGTTCATCGGCAGCGTGTTCTCGCCCTACTACGCATGGGCTCGGCGGCGCGGCCGGCGCGATCCGCTGAATCATTGTGCCATCAATGTCGCGATCTATGCGGCGCGCGGCGGACGCTGGGCCATGACCGAACGCGGCGCGGCACAGGTGCATCGGCAACCCGGTGAATTGTCGATTGGACCGAGTTCGATGCGCACGGTCGGCGACACGCTCGACGTCCGGGTCGATGAGATCTGCGCGCCGCTGCCGCGGCGACTGCGCGGGTCGGTCCGCGTGATGCCGACCGCGCTCTGTGGTCAGAGCTTCAACCTCGATGACGCTGGGTTGCATCGCTGGACGCCGTATGCGCCGTGCGCGCGGGTCGAAGTCAAATTCACCGAACCGGCCGTCGAGTGGTCAGGCGTCGGGTATTTCGATTCGAACGCCGGCGATGAGCCCCTCGAGAATGCGTTTGAGTCCTGGACTTGGTCGCGCGCCAGCCTGACCGGCCGCACCGTCGTGTTGTACGACGTAAAAACCCGCCCCCCCGCGCATCACAGCCTGGCGCCACCGCAACACGCCCTGGCGCCAGCGCATCACACTCTGGCGCTCGAGTTCGGCCCCGACGGCGCCGCCCATCCGATCGAAGTTCCGCCCGCCGTCGCGCTCCCCACCACGGGATGGCGGCTCGAGCGCGCCACGCGAGCGGATGCCGGGCAAATCGCGCACGTGGTGCAAACCCTGGAAGACGCGCCCTTCTACAGCCGCTCGTTACTCGACACGGCGCTGCTCGGCGAACGCGCGCCCGCGATTCACGAAAGCCTGTCGCTGAACCGTTTTCGTTCGCCTTGGATCCAGTGGATGCTGCCGTTTCGCATGCCGCGCATCACGTTTTGACGCGGGTGCGCACTCGAACCCTGAATTTCGCCACCGAGCATGATCGCCTGGGAGTCGAGCATGATCGCCTGGGAGTATTGGGCGCCTGAGGGAAACGGGAAGAGCAGTTTCCCTCAGGCGCCCAATACCCCCAGACGATTCAGGGGTGACCGATTCAAGGTTCGAGCGCTCGTCCGCGTTAGGGCTCGACGACTTGACCGTGTTCGCGCCGCTCGAGGCGTTCGAATAGATCGACCAGCCAGACGACGCGGTCTTCGACGCGCGGCCAGCGAGCGCGTTCGCGCCGCGACTCGGGGGGTACCGGTACCGGTGCCGCGATCGGATGGGCGTCGAAGCCGGTGTCGACGATCGAGTCGAGCAGAAAATTCGCCTCGTACAATTCTTCGCTGCTGAGCGCGACGCCGGCGCGCTGCGCCGACATCATCGCGCCCGCCAGCAAGCGTGCCTTGCGCTGCCACGGGACGACGGCCCGCTGATTGACGGAATCGTAGCCGCGGCGCGCCACCTCGCGGCCGATTTCCGCGTACAGCAGCCGCGCGGCATACATTCCCGGCCGGCACGGCGCCGGCAGATGCGCTAGCCCCGAGTCGGCGCGGGCGTAGAGCACATCCGCCGCGCGCAATAGCCGGTCGATTACCGCGGAGAGTCGCTCGTCGAATACCGGCTGCGCCAACCATGCATCCGGATCGATGGCGGCGGCGCGCATCCATTCCAGCGGCAGGTAGAGCCGGCCGCAGCGCGCGTCCTCGCCCACGTCGCGTGCGATGTTGGTCAGTTGCATGGCGACCCCGAGATCGCAGGCCCGCGCCACCAAGGCGCGGCTGCGGACATTCATCACCATCGCCATCATCGCGCCGACGGTGCCCGCGACGCGCACACCGTAGGCCTTGAGTTGCGACAATGTCTCGTAGCGGCGGTTGGCGGAGTCCCACTCGAAGCCTTCGAGCAGCGCATTCGGAAAGGCCTTGGGGATGGAATGGCGCGCCACCGAGTCGGCAAAGGCCCGGTCGGCGGCGACGTCACGTGGATTACCCGAATAAACCGCATCGAGCCGCCCGCGCAAGTCCTCGAGCGCGGCGCGGCGATCCTTCCCAAAGTCGATGGCATCGTCGGCCATCCGGCAAAACGCATACAGGCCGATCGCAGGGTCGCGCACGCTTTTCGGCAGCACCAAGGAGGCTGCGAAGAAAGTCCGCGACCCGCCGCGCAGCAGCGCCCGGCATGCCGCCACGTCGGCCATCGAGGCGAAAGGACTAGCCTGAGAAAAATGCTGCATCGGGCACTACTGTATCAAGAACGCGCGCCGAAGAAAGCACCCCCGGGACTCCCGCGCCGGGATGAGTGCCCGCCCCGACCAGGTAGAGATGTTCGATGTCTTCGCTGCGGTTGTGAGGCCTGAACCATGCGCTTTGCGTGAGTGCCGGCGCCAGGCCAAAGGCCGCTCCTTGATATGACAAGAGCCGATCGCGAAAATCGAGCGGTGTCATGATGCGCGAACTCACGACGTGGGATTCGAGGTCCGGCAAGAGAGTCGCGCTCAAGTGCAGAGCGATCGCGCGGCGGTATTTTTCGGCCATGACGCCCCAATCGACGTTGTTGCCCCCCAGATGGGGAACCGGCGAGAGTACATAAAAGGCATCGCAGCCGGCGGGCGCGAGCGACGCATCGGTCGTCGTCGGTCTATGCAGGTAGAGGCTGAAATCATCCGCCAAGATCCCGCGTTCGAATATGTCGTACAGCAGTTCCTTGTAGCGCGGACCTAGCAGGATCGTATGATGCGGCACCTCCGGATATTGGCGGGACGTGCCGAAATACCAGACGAACAAACTCATGGAATAGTGTGCGCGGGCGAGTTTGCGCGCGTTCCAGTGCCGGTGCGACGCGGCGGGCAGCAGATTGCCGTACGTCATCGCCGCGTCCGCATTTGAAACCACGATGTCGGACTTGATCTCCTCGCCCGACGTCAGGCGTACACCGCGTGCGCGCCCCTCCTCGACCGTGATCTGCGCGACGCGCGCTCCATAACGCACGCGATTTCCCTGGCCGTGAATCAGGTCGACCAGGCCGTTGACGATAGCGCCCGTGCCGCCCATCGCGAAGTGCACGCCCCAGCGGCGTTCGAGGAATGCAATCAGCCCGTAAATCGACGTGGTGGTGAACGGATTGCCGCCGACGAACAGCGGATGAAAGCTCAGCGCAAATCGGAGGCGCGGATGCTTGACGAAGCTCGATACCAGGCCGTAAATGCTGCGGTAGCTGCGCAGACGCAGCAGTTCCGGGATAAGGCGGCACATATCCGCAAAGGAATCGAACGGCACATGCGCCAACCGTTCGAAGGCGACGGCGTAGATCGCTTCGCTCGCTTTGAGGAATCCGCGGTAGCCATCGATATCCGTCGGCGCGAACTTGCCGATCTGCCGGGCCATCAGCCCGTCGTCGTCCGAGCAATCGAGGATTTCACCGTCATGGAAGCGGATGCGGTAGAACGGCTGCACGGCCCGTAGTTCCAAGTCGTCTTGCAGGCGCCGGCCGCACAGCCGCCACAGTTCCTCGAGCAGGAACGGCGCCGTGATGATGGTTGGGCCCGCATCGAAGGTGAAGCCGTCCTGGCGGAACACGTACGCCCGTCCGCCCGGCGCATCCAATTGTTCCAATACCGTGACCCGATAGCCTCGTGCCCCCAAGCGAACCGCGGCCGCAAGGCCGCCGAAGCCGCTGCCGATCACGATTGCGTGCGGCTTCATGTCGCCCCGATGATCTTGCATGGGGGCGCAGTCTACCAGCGCGTGACACTCGGGCAAGTTCACGCTACCGTTCGAATCGGTGTACGCTCGTCAAATAAAATCAGGACCTTGAATGTCGTTGCTCGATCTCCGTGACATCAGCCGGTCGGTCGTGAAGCTGCGCGCGGAGGTGCCGGAGGATGCGTTCACGGCCGGGATCTTGGGTTCCGAGCGAACCGGCAACGGCATCGTCATCGGTCCCGACGGATTGATCCTGACCATCGGTTACCTCGTGACAGAAGCCACCGACGTCTGGCTGACCCCGGCCGACGGACGCGAAGTGGCGGGCCATGCCCTTGCCTACGACCAGGTCACCGGCTTCGGCTTGGTGTTGCCGCTCGAGAAACCGCAATTGCCCGCGATTCCCTTCGGCTCTTCGGCTGCGCTCGGCGTCGGCGACGAAGCCTACGTATTGAGCTATGAGGAATTCGCCAAACCGCATACCGTGCGGATCCTGGCGCAGCGGGAATTCGCGGGTGCGTGGGAGTACTTGTTGGAAAGCGCAATATTCACCGCACCGGCCCACCCGCACTGGTCGGGCGCGGCCTTGGTCGATGGCCGCGGCGGCTTGGTGGGCTTGGGATCGTTGCTGGTTCGGGAGTCGCTCGGCGACGAAGAAATCAATGCCAACATGTTCGTCCCGATCGATCTGCTCAAACCGATACTGCGCGACTTGGTGACCCGCGGCCGTGCCACCCGCCAATCGCGTCCCTGGCTCGGCGTCTATGCGATGGAGGTGACCGATAAGGTGTATGTCACCGGCGTCGTCGACGGCGGTCCCGCGCAATCCGCCGACATTCGCGAAGGCGACTTGATCGCGCAAGTCGCCGACCATGACGTGACCGGGTTGCCGGAATTCTATCGGCGCATTTGGGCCGTCGGACCCGCCGGCAGCGGTGTGCCGCTCACGGTGATTCGCGGCGGCTCGCGGCTGCATATGATGGTGCGGTCGGTGGACAGAGCGGATCTCCTCAAGCGGCCGCAAGCCCATTGACCGCGTGACAGCTCAATGGGTCTCGGCCGGACCTAGGCTGGGAGTGGGCGGCTTGACTTGAGCGCTGGCGCTTTCGGTTAGGCCCGGGCGGCTTGCTGCTCTTCGTAGCGCCGGCAGATAGCCAATATCAGAGCGGCGACCTGCGCGGGATTCTCTTCGTGGGCCAAGTGTCCCAGGCCGGCCAGGCGGTGAATCACGGTGCGGGCGAGTCGTCGCTGCACGTCGAGGGCTTGTTGCGGCGGGATGGTGAGGTCGTGATCCGCCACGATGAGTTCGAGCGGCACGGATAGGCGCGGCAGCTCGCCTTCGAAGGCATACAGGTCCCAGTTACCCATCATCGTGATCGCGCCCGCGAGATGTGCCGGGTTGCGTACCAGTCGAGAGTAGAGCTCGACGCCGCGCGCATCGAGCTTAGAGCCCGTGCCGGCGATGAGTCGCGCGACGTCTGCGCTGCCCGTGCGCCGCGCGATCAGCCGCGGCACGAAGGCGGTGTGCGTGAGCAGCCGCGCAATCGGCGAGAACAATAGGCCCGCGGCGCCGCGCAGCGGCAGGAAGGCGCCGTTCAAGCCTATGATGACGCGCGGGACGATGCGTCGATCGAGCGCCATCTTGCAGAGCACGACCGCGCCCGCGGAATGACCGACGCAATAACTCGGGTTGACCCCGATCTCCCGGAGCAGCCCCGCCATGGATTCGCTCATGCCCGCGATCGAGCTTGCCGAAGCGCGCGCCGCGGCGGTGAATCCATGCCCCGGCAGATCGGCCGCGATCACCGAATATTGACGCGCGAGAATCGGCATGACGTCGCGCCACGAATGTGTCGATGCGCCGGTGCCGTGCACCAGCAGCAATGCCGGTCCCTGCCCCATTTGCTGGATGTGCCAGGTCAAGCCGGCGGCGGCGACGAAGCGGCTCGACTGTGAATGCGGCCAGGTGGCTTTTTCAACTTCCCACAACGCGATTCTTCTCCGTCATTGCGTCGGCCGTGATTCCGGCCGGCCATCAGTCCTGTTGCGCGGGCAGCAGATCGCGGGCATGCGCCAGAACGAACTCCTTGAACGCAGCCGCCGTCGGCGACAGCCGCTTTTTCGCCAAATGCGCGACATGCCATTGACGAATCACCGGCGTGCCGCGCACATCCAACACCACCAGCCGATGGGTATGCAACTCCAGATCTATCGTGTGGCGCGAAATGAAGCTCACGCCCATGCCGGCCATCACGGCCTGTTTGATCGTCTCGTTGCTCGCCATTTCCATGCCGACCCTGCACGGCACCTGGCGCTCGAGGAAGAATTGTTCCATGGCCATGCGGGTGCCCGAGCCGGGCTCGCGTACGATGAAGGTCTCCTGCGCCAGGGTCTCGGGCGTGATCCGGCGCCGCGTCGCGAGCGGATGATCGGGCGCGGCGATGATGACATGCGGGTTTTGCGCGAACGGTTCGGCGATCGTATCCAAAGCCTCCGGCGAGCGTCCCATGATGGCGAGATCGACCTCGTTCGCCACCAATTGTTCGATGATGGAGTTGCGATTGTTCACGGCGAGTCGAATATCCAGAGTGGGATAATCCTTGCCGAACCGCGCCAACAGCCGCGGCACGAAATACTTCGCGGTGCTGACCACCGCGAGATTGATGCGGCCGCGGCGCAAACCCTTGAGAGCGTCCAAGACGTCTTCGGCGTCCTTGAGTGCGCGCGAGATCTCGCGCGCCCGATTCAAGAGTTCCTGACCGGCTTCCGTGATGAACAGCTTCTTGCCGATGCGGTCGAACAGCGGCAGGCCGGCGTTGGTTTCGAGTTCTTTGATGTGCATCGACACGCCGGGTTGCGTGAGATGCAAATGCTCGGCCGCCTTCGAGAAGGAACGGCTGGCGGCGGCGGCTTCGAAAACCCGGAGCTGGCGCAGGGACACGTGTTGTATGGACATATTTTGTCTCCCCCATCTATAAGCTAAATATTATCATTATTGGCAGCAATACTGATTATCACTTATACGAAACAGGGGCTAGAGTTCAACTGAGTTCAGGCCCTTGAGATCTTGTCAATAACGAAGGAGCATTCTATGGGGAGTCAGGCCGAGCGGTATAAATCGGGCGTTTTGCCCTATGCCAAGATGGGTTACTGGGAACCCGACTACGTACCCAAGGACACCGATGTCATCGCATTATTTCGCATCACGCCGCAGGACGGCGTAGACCCGATAGAAGCGGCAGCGGCAGTCGCGGGCGAATCCTCCACCGCGACCTGGACGGTGGTGTGGACCGACCGCTTGACCGCTTGCGAAAACTACCGCGCCAAGGCCTACCGTGTCGATCCGGTCCCCGGCGCTGTTGGGCAATACTTTAGCTATATTGCTTATGATATTGATTTATTTGAAGAAGGATCGATTGCCAACTTGACGGCATCGATCATCGGCAACGTCTTCGGTTTCAAGCCTCTGAAGGCGCTGCGGCTCGAGGACATGCGCATCCCCTTTGCGTACCTCAAGACGTTCCAAGGTCCGGCGACCGGCATCGTCGTCGAGCGCGAACGCCTGGATAAGTTCGGCCGCCCGCTGTTGGGTGCGACGACCAAGCCTAAGCTCGGACTGTCGTCGAAGAATTATGGCCGCGTGGTGTACGAGGCCCTCAAGGGTGGCCTCGACTTCGTGAAGGATGACGAGAACATCAATTCGCAACCGTTCATGCACTGGCGCGATCGGTATCTCTATTGCATGGAGGCGGTGAATAAAGCCGCCGCGGCGACCGGTGAGGTCAAGGGTCATTACTTGAACGTGACGGCCGCCACCATGGAGGACATGTACGAGCGCGCGGACTTCGCCAAGGAACTCGGCTCCTGCATCGTCATGATCGACCTCGTCATCGGCTATACCGCCATCCAGTCGATGGCCAAATGGGCGCGTCGCAATGACATGGTCCTGCATCTGCATCGTGCGGGGCACGGGACCTACACGCGCCAAAAGAACCATGGAGTGTCGTTCCGGGTGATCGCCAAGTGGATGCGCATGGCCGGAGCGGATCATATTCACGCCGGCACCGTCGTTGGCAAGCTCGAGGGCGATCCTAACGTTATCAAAGGCATATACTCTGTTTGCAGAGATAGCTTTACCGCGAAGAATCCCGAGCAAGGCGTGTTCTTCGATCAAGAATGGGCCTCATTGCGTAAGATGATGCCGGTCGCCTCGGGCGGGATTCACGCCGGTCAAATGCACCAACTCATCACGTATCTGGGCGAGGACGTCGTCCTGCAGTTCGGCGGCGGCACCATCGGACATCCACAGGGCATCCAAGCCGGCGCGACCGCGAACCGCGTGGCCCTCGAAGTCATGATCAAGGCGCGCAACGAAGGGCGCGATATTTGGAATGAGGGACCGCAAATTCTCGCCGATGCGGCCAAGTGGTGCTCGCCGTTGCGCGCCGCGCTCGACACCTGGAAAGACGTGACCTTCAACTATCAATCGACCGACACCGCGGACTTCGTGCCGACGGCGACGGCGTCTTAAGGGGAATACGATGCGTATTACACAGGGCACCTTCTCATTTCTCCCGGATCTGACCGACGCGGAGATCCGCGCCCAGATCGACTATGCGCTCGACAAGGGCTGGGCTATCGGCGTGGAATACACGGACGACCCGCACCCCCGAAATTTCTACTGGGAAATGTGGGGCAATCCGATGTTCGATCTGCGCGATGCGGCCGGCGCGATGACCGAAGTGTTGGCGTGCCGCAAGGCGCACCCCCAGCATTACATTCGCGTCAACGCCTTCGATTCGACGCGCGGCTTCGAAACCACGCGCCTGTCGTTCATCGTCAATCGTCCGACGAATGAGCCGGGCTTCCAGCTCAAGCGCAATGAAGTGGGCGGCCGCTCGATTCAGTACACCACCGAGAGCTATGCCACGAAAAAGCCCGAAGGGTCTCGTTACTAGCAGAGTCTCGCCGTGACCAATGCCACCGCCAATGGACCGACAGAGGTCGACGGCGCGGCCGCGGGCAACCCCGCGGCCGATGCCGGGTTAGCCGCGTCGGCCCCGGCCGACAGCGTGGATCTGAGTGCCTTGCTGGCGGATTCGCACGTCAACGAGGTGCTGGATGAACTCGACGCGGAGCTGATCGGCCTCAAGCCCGTGAAGGCGCGCATCCGCGAAGTCGCCGCGCTATTGCTGGTGGAACGCGCCCGCAAGCAACTCGGCCTGGTCGGCGGGTCGCCGTCGCTGCACATGTCCTTCACCGGCAATCCCGGAACCGGCAAGACCACGGTGGCATTGCGCATGGCGCAGATTCTGCATCGGCTGGGCTATGTGCGGAAGGGACATCTGGTGGCGGTCACGCGCGATGATCTGGTCGGACAGTACATCGGACATACCGCGCCGAAGACCAAGGAGATCTTGAAGAAGGCCATGGGCGGCGTCTTGTTCATCGACGAGGCGTACTATTTGTACCGCCCCGAAAACGAACGCGACTACGGACAGGAAGCGATCGAGATCCTGCTGCAGGTGATGGAGAATCAACGCGACGACCTGGTGGTGATCGTGGCCGGCTACAAAGACCGGATGGACACCTTTTTCCGCTCCAACCCCGGGCTGTCCTCGCGCATCGCGCACCATTTGGATTTTCCCGATTACCAGCCGGAGGAACTCGAGGAGATCGCGCAACGCATGGTGCACGGCATGCAGTATCGCCTGAGCGACTCCGCCAAGGCCGCGCTGCACGAGTACATTCCGCTGCGCATGCGGCAGCCGCACTTCGCGAATGCGCGCTCGATTCGCAATGCGCTCGACCGCGCGCGCCTGCGACAGGCCAATCGACTGTTTGCGCAGAAAGGCCGCTCGCTGACCCGCGATGAACTCATGACGCTCGAAGGCGAGGATCTGCGGGCGAGCCGTGTGTTCGCATGAAACTCAAGGCGTTGATATTCGACGTCGACGGCACGTTGGCCGATACCGAGGAAGTGCACCGCTGCGCGTTCAACCTCGCGTTCGAGCGGCACGGCCTCGATTGGAATTGGAGCAAGCCGAAATACGCGCATTTGCTGCTGACGACGGGCGGTAAGGAGCGCATCGGGACGCATATCGGTTCCCTGCCGCTGACACCGGCCGATAAGCGCGACCTCACCTCGCGCATCGCCGCCATCCACAAGACCAAGACCGACATTTACACCGCGATGATCATGGAGGGAAAAGTACCTCTGCGCGACGGCGCGCTGCGACTGATCGAGGAGGCGGATCGGGCCCACGTCAAGTTGGCCATTGCCTCGACCACGACGCTCGCCAACATCGAAGCGCTGTTGCGCGCCAACTTAGGGCAGGACGCCCTGCATCGGTTCGCCGCGATCGGCGCCGGCGATCAAGTCAAACGCAAGAAGCCGGCTCCCGACATATACGAATATGTGCTCCGTGAGTTGGGCTTCGCGGCCGAAGACTGCGTCGCCATCGAGGATTCCTGCAACGGTTTGACGGCGGCCAAGGGCGCCGGACTTTTTACGGTCGTGACCCCGAGTTACTGGACGCGATCGGAGGACTTTGCGGCCGCCGATTTGGTGTTGCCGTCCTTGGGAACTCACGCCAAACCGCTCCCGCCGCGCGCCGCGACGCTGATCGGATCTACGGTGCTCGGTATTCGAGAAATTGATCGGCAAATCGATGGAATACGAGTATATGAATAGATAGGCCAGGCGAAATCCGGGGGGAGTTGACGATGAGCACTCGCGAAAAGACCATCACAGAGTTCATGATCGAGGAGCAGCGGCGGTTTCCGGAAGCGGCCGGTGACTTCACGGCGTTGCTCAACTACGTTCGTCTGGCTTGCAAACGCATCAGCTTCATCGTCGGGCGCGGCGCGCTCGCCGGGGCGCATGGATCGGCGCAAATGGTCAACGTGCAGGGCGAGACGCAGATGAAGCTGGATGTGATATCCAACGATATCTTTCTGCGCACCAGCGAATACGGTGGTCACCTCGCCGGCATGGTCTCCGAGGAGCTGGAAGAGCCCTACCAGATTCCGGCGGAGTATCCGTTGGGCAAGTATCTCCTGGTGTTCGACCCGTTGGACGGCTCGAGCAACATCGACATCAACGCGCCGGTCGGCAGCATCTTCTCCGTGCTGAAGGCGCCGCGCGGCATGCAGCCGCCGACCAAAGAGGACTTTCTCCAGCCGGGATCGGAACAGCTATGCGCCGGGTATGCGATTTACGGCTCGACGACCATGTTGGTGTTGACCGTCGGCCGCGGCGTGCATGGATTCACCCTGGATCGCGGTTTCGGTGAATTCATACTGACGCACCCGCACATGACCATTCCGGAGGAAACCAGCGAGTTTGCGATCAATGCGTCGAACGAGCGATTCTGGGAGCCGCCGGTCAAGCGCTATGTCGCCGAATGCCTCGCGGGGCGCGGCGGCCCCAGGGCCAAGGATTTCAATATGCGCTGGATCGCCTCGCTCGTGGCCGAGGTCCATCGAATCCTGATTCGCGGCGGTCTGTTCATGTACCCAAAAGACACCAAGGATCCGAGCAAGCCGGGCCGCCTGCGCCTGCTGTATGAGGCGAATCCCATGGCCATGCTCATCGAGCAGGCCGGCGGCGCCGCCTCCGCGGGACGGACCCGAATACTCGATGTGGCTCCCACCGAGTTGCACCAGCGTGTGCCGCTGATCTTGGGTTGCAAGGCCGAAGTGGAGCGCATCGAGCGCTATCATGCCGAACACGATCAAGGGCTCGACCGCATATACAGTTCGCCGCTGTTCAAAGAACGTTCGCTGTTCATTCAAACCTAACCGAAGAAAAACCCTCACGAGAAAAACAGGGGCAATATGTCAGCCAAGCATCCCATCATCGCGGTCACCGGTTCCTCCGGAGCGGGGACGACTTCCGTCACGCGCACATTCAATTGGATCTTCCGCCGCGAAGGCATCAATGCGGTCCTCGTCGAGGGAGACTCCTTCCATCGCTATGACCGCGCGCAAATGAAGGTCAAGCTGGCGGAAGCCGCCGCCCAGGGAGACAACCATTTCAGTCACTTCGGTCCGGAGAACAATCTGTTCAAGGAGCTGGAGGACTTGTTCCGCGGCTATGGCGAGACCGGTCGCGGCAAGATCCGCCACTATCTGCACGACGACAAGGAGGCGGCGCCTTATAAACAGGAACCGGGAACCTTCACCGCATGGGAGGACATTCCCGGCGAGACCGACCTCCTCTTTTACGAGGGGCTGCATGGCGCCGTCATCACACCCGAAGTGAATGTGGCGCAGCATGCCGATCTCACCATCGGCGTCGTGCCCATCATCAACCTGGAATGGATTCAGAAACTGCACCGCGACAAGGGGACCCGGGGCTATTCCACCGAGGCGGTGGTCGATACGATTCTGCGTCGCATGCCGGATTACGTGAATTATATCTGCCCGCAGTTCTCGCAAACCCACATCAACTTTCAGCGCGTGCCCACGGTGGACACCTCGAATCCCTTTACCGCGCGCTATATTCCCACCGCCGACGAAAGCTTCGTCGTCATTCGGTTTGCGAATCCGAAGGGCATCGATTTCCCGTACCTGCTCTCCATGGTTCACGACTCCTTCATGTCGCGGCCCAACATCATCGTCGCGCCCGGCGGCAAGATGGAGCTCGCCATGCAGTTGATACTGACGCCGATGATCTTGAAAATGATGGACGGGCGTCGACGCGCCTTGGGCGCCCAGCCAGTGAGGGCGCTCGCGCAGCGCAGCTAGGCGCAGCCGCAGCTCCGGGCAGCGGAGTTGCTATCAGTAAGGCCGGACAGAACTCGCCTTCAGCGCGGCGCGGCGGCCGTCACGATCTTGGACAGGGCTTGGGCGTTCGCGAAGGGCAATGGGATGTACTCGGCCCCCATGCGCAGCGCCAGCTCCTTCGCCAGACTGTTCGGGCGCGGCGATGTGTCGACGAACAAGCTGATCATGTTGGTCGACCGCGCCAACCCCGCGCACTTGAGCGCATCCGCCTGCCCCGCCTCGCGTCCCGTCGCGCCGCTGCGGGCGATGTTTGCGCGGCCGTCCGTCAGCATCACCAAGGTCGGGGTCTCGCCGCGGCGCTGCGCCTGCAGTGCCAGCGCGACCGCGGCCTCGATGGCGGCGGCGAGCGGCGTCGCGCCGCCGCCCGGCAAACTCGCGAGGCTGCGCTTCGCCCGGACGAGCGACCGCGTCGGCGGCAGCAGCAATTCCGCCGTTCGGCCGCGAAACCCGATCACCGCCACCTGATCGCGCCGGATATAGCAATCCGCCAGCAGCAATTCGACCGCCCCCTTGGCTTCGGCCAGCCTGTTGAGCGCGGATGAGCCGGAGGCGTCGACGGCGAAGATGGTCAAGGTCTGGGCGCGCTGCTTGTAGCGCGTCACGCGAAAATCGGTGGGCTCGACGCGGATGCGCGCATCGCCAAGCTGCCCGCGGCCGCGCAGGCGTTGCCACGGGGCCGCCGCGCGCAGCGTCTCGATGACGCTGAGCCGTGCCGAACCCGGCATGCCGCTGCGCACGCCCGCGGGCCGGCCGCGGCCGCCGGCATTGCGCAATGCGCCGGCGCGTCCCTGGCCGCCGACTCTCGACAGGCGATTCTCGGTGTTGCTGCGCAGTTGATCGAGCAAACCCGCGGGCATTGCCGCGGTGGCGGCCGCCAGCACCATGTCTTCGAGCTGCTGTGCGTTCATCTCGACCTGCGGATTCGCGCGCTCGGCGTCGCTGGGTGAGGGCTCGGCGGCGTCCTGCTCGGCATTACTCGGATCGGTATCGCCCGAATCGGCATCACCGGGCGGGCCGGCCGGCGCCGAATTCTCCGGCGCCGACGCAGGCTCCTGCTGCGGTTCGGCGGGGGTCTCGGATTGGGGCGGAGGCTGCTGCTCGGCGTTGGGCGGCGCCGCCGGCAGAATGGTGGCTCGCGGCGCAATGACCAAGCGCGCGGCGATGGCCGCATCCTCCTGTGACAGCCGCCGCCGACCCTCGAGCGCGGCCGACGCTCGCGCCACGCGCAGCGCCAACACCGAGACGCGCGGCGAACCGGCGCCGAGCGCGAGCGCAGCGGCACAGATGGCCTTCATCACGTCGGGATCCATGTCGACCGCCGACAACGCGCGGCGCGCGCGCGCAATATCCTCGGCGTCGTGCAAGGGCGGCAACAAGGTTCGCATGTCCATGCCGCTGAGATCGAGCAGAAAAGCGAGTCGATCGCGCAGCGAGGCCGGCACGAACTCATCGGCGGACGTGCCCTCATCGAGCGCCACGATTCCCACTCGCGCGTCGCTGCGGATCGATACGCCTTCGCGGGACATCGATATTTCACCCGAGTCGAGCACCTGATTGAGGCAGGCGGCGGTGTGCGGCGTCAAGCGCTCGGCCATGGCCACGATCACCACGCCGCCATCGGACATGGCGAGCACGCCACTTTCGGCGATCGGCCGGTTGGCTTTGAGCGTCGCGACCAGATCCAAGCCGCCGAGCAGTCGTCCGTCCGCGATATTGAAGGGAATGCGGCGCAGCGGCGTACCCGGCGGCATCAGCTCGCGCAGCAGCTGCAGCCACTGATCGCGCGCGGGGCTGACCGGCGAGCGCACAGCGACGCCGCCGGTACCCGCCGGATCGACCGCAAACAAGGATGCGGCGAGACTCGCGTCCTCCGCTGCGCTCATGCGCCGAACGTTTCGATTACCGCCCGTTCGACCCGCGCCGAGGAGCCCGATTCGTCGAGAGGATCGCGCCGCAGGCGATGGCGCAATGCCAGCGGCGCCACGCGGCGCAGGTGCGAGATATCCACTTCGGACGCCTGCTCGAAGGCCGCGAGCCCGCGCGCGGCGCGGATGAGAGTGAGTTCGGCGCGCAGTCCGTCGGTGCCGAGCGCCATGCAGAGCAGCGCCGCGCTCTTCAGTACCGGATCGGGAACCTCGACCCGCGGCAGATGCTTGCGACCCGCGACGATGCGCTTGCGCAGCGCGTCATCGGCTTTTTTCCATGCTGCGATGAAGCCCGCCTTGTCCCGCTCGAAGGCATCGCGGCGCTTGATCACTTCGATGCGTTGTTCCAAGTCGGTCGGCGTCTTCACCTCGACCGATAGGCCGAATCGATCGAGCAGCTGCGGCCGCAATTCGCCCTCCTCCGGGTTGCCGCTGCCGATCAACACGAAGCGCGACGGATGCCGCACGCTCAGGCCCTCGCGCTCGACCAGGTTCTCGCCCGATGCCGCGACGTCGATCAGCAGATCGACCAGATGGTCCTCCAGTAGATTGACTTCATCGATGTACAAGAAGCCGCGATTGGCGCGCGCCAAGAGGCCCGGTTCGAATGCCTTGACGCCCGCGGACAGCGCGCGCTCCAGATCGAGCGCTCCGACGACGCGATCCTCGGTCACGCCGAGCGGCATATCGACCACGGGTACCCGGACGAGCCGGCTCTTGAGCGAACCGGTCGTCGCTCGCTCGCGGCATTCCTCGCACAGCGCGTCGGGCGCATCCGGATCGCATCCATAGCGGCAGCCGATGACCGCGCGCATCGGCGGCAACAGCGCCGCAAGCGCCCTGACCGCGGTGGATTTTCCGGTTCCACGATCGCCGAACACCAGCACGCCGCCGATGCTGGGATCGACCGCGGAACTCACCAAGGCGAGCTTCATTTCATCCTGTGCGACGATCGCGGAAAACGGAAATACCGGGCGGGGACTCGCTTGCATTCATGGACCTCTCGATGATTGGCCGGGCGCACATTGGCACAATCCGAGGGCTTGCGCCAAGTGCCGGTGGAATCGCCATGGTTTACACTGGCGGGCTATATGGAGCGCACGCGCGGGATTGGCTACATGGTGGCGGCGGTATTCGTCTTTTCGATCATGGACGCGCTGATGAAACGGCTCTCATCGCACTATGGTCCGCTGCAAGTCGGCTGCCTGCGCTCGGTGTCGTCCTTGCTGTTCTTGTTGTTGCCGATCGCATGGCGGGGATCATGGGCGGATCTGCGCCCGAGGAATCCGGCGATGCATCTCATTCGAGCCCTGCTCGGAATCACCATGTTGGGCAGCTTCGTATTTGCGGTGCATCGCCTCAGCATGGCGCAGACGTACTCGCTGTGCTTGGCCGCGCCGCTGTTGATGACCGCTCTCTCGGTGCCGATCCAAGGCGAGCATGTGTCGCGCCACCGCTGGTTGGCCATCGCCGTCGGCTTCGGCGGCGTGCTCGTCATTCTGCGGCCGTGGGGCCAGAGTGGTTTTTCGATGCTCGCGGCCGCCGCCGCCGCCGTGGCGACGATCGCCTATTCGCTGAATGCACTGACGCTGCGCAGCCTCGGGCGCGGCAATTCCAGCATGTCGTTGGTGTTCTGGTATCTCTTGTTGGTGAGCATCGGTTGCGGACTGCTCACTCTGGGCGACTGGCATCGAATAGAAGGCGGTGACTGGGGTTGGCTCATCGGCGTCGGCCTCTCCGGGACGCTCGGTCAACTCTGGCTCACCAGCGCCTTCCGGCGCGCACCCCCCTCGGTCGTGGGCCCCTTCGAGTACACCTCAATCGTCTGGGCCTTCGTCATCGACTGGATCTTCTGGTCGGTCGCTCCCTCGATGAGCCTGATAGCCGGCGCCGCCATAGTAATCCTGAGCGGTATCTTCATACTCCTCGACGAGCGGCGCATCGATCGCGTCCGTGAAGCGTCCACACCCCAAGCCTGGGGGTAAAGGGTAGCCCGACGACAACTTCTCTTCCCGTTGTCGTCGGGCTACCCTTTACCTCCAGGCGTGGTGCGAGGCCGACTTCAAGGTTCCGTATTGCGCCGCGCCCGATATCCCGCCAACGCAAACGGCTGCCGCGAATCCGCGATGCTCGCGAGCACCAAATAGTCGAACCGAGTCGGATAGATATCCGGGGTGCCTGACATCGATTCGCCGGCCCCATCGCAGATCGAGGCAATCCCGCTCGCAATGAATGCGAGTGGCAGCACCGCTGCAATGCGCCGCGCCGCGGCGGTCATAAGCGCCCGGTGAAAACCAGGACCAATAAGACGATGACCACCAACCCCAATCCGCTGCTGGGGTAATAACCCCAGCCGCCGCTGTACGGCCACGTGGGAAGCGCGCCCACCAGCAAGAGAACCAGGACGATCAGCAAGATTGTGCCCAATGACATGGACGTCTCCCTTAGAATCGACAATGAGGCCTAAACGACGTGGTCGGAATCTAAGCGAGCCTGCGCGCAGGCGCAGTCGGGTCGGTGCGCTTCCCACTGTAGTATCCGTCCTACCGGTCGAAGGCACTCGCGGGGCGGCCTTTTTTTTCCACGCGCCGGCCTCATATTTAGCGGGTCCCGCGCATCCAGGAGGTTCGCATGAACGCAGTCAGACGCAGCAACGAGAGGGGATTTGCCGACCATGGCTGGCTCAAGTCCTTTCACTCATTTTCATTCGCCGATTACTTCGATCCGCAACACGTCGAATTCGGACCGTTACGGGTCATCAACGAGGATCGCGTGCAGGCGGGCTCGGGATTTGGAACGCATTCCCATCGGGACATGGAAATCATCAGTTATGTGCTGGATGGTGAACTCGCGCACAAGGACTCCATGGGCAACGGCTCCACGATCAGGCCCGGTGACGTGCAACGCATGAGCGCGGGCAGCGGCGTGCGCCATAGCGAGTTCAATCCGTCCGAAAGCGAGGCCGTGCATTTCCTGCAGATCTGGATTCAGCCCGCCGAGCGCAACATCGCACCGAGCTACGAAGAAAAGCGTTTCGCGGCCGAGGAAAAGCGCGGCCGTTTGCGCCTCATCGTCTCCCCTGACCGGTCGGACGGATCCGTGATGATCCACCAGGACGCGCGGGTGTACGCAGGCCTGTTCACCGGCAATGAGCATGCCGAGCTGGTCGTGGCGCCGGGGCGTCGCATTTACTTGCACGTCGCGCGCGGCTCGTTGATCGCAAACGGGGTCACTCTCGACGCCGGCGATGCGTTGCGCGTGACCGACAACACGAAACTAGATTTGGGGAGTGCGCGGGACGCCGAAGTGCTGGTGTTCGATCTGCCGGGAGCCTCGAGTTGAGCCCGGCGCCCGAACCAAGCCCGACAGCCTCCTACGTCGGCAAGCGGCGGCTCCAATACCAGTAGAAGGGTAACCCCGCGGCGAGAATGCTCACGCCCAGCAGCGCCTCGTGGGGCGCGGCAACGAACGTGTTGATCAAGAGCGCCGCGGTGGCCAATAGAAAAAGCGCGGGAACCACGGGATAGCCGAACGCGCGGTAGGGGCGCACCGCATCCGGCATCGTTCTGCGGAACACGAACAAGGATGCCGTGGTCAAGCCGTAGAACATCCAGGACGCGAAGATCACCGAGTCGGTGAGCGCATCATACGAGCCCGAGGCGGCCAAAACGCTGGCCCAGGCGGCCTGCGCCAAGATCGCCCGGACCGGCACGTTCGAGCGGGGCGAGAGCCGCGCCAGACCCCTGAAGAACAGGCCGTCGCGTGCCATAGCAAACGGGATGCGCGAATTGGCGAGCACGCTCGCGTGCAGCGCACCGAACGAGGACACCATGAGCGCCGCCGCCATCAATGCGACCGCGATCGGTCCCATGAAGCGCTGCAATACTTCCGTGGCCACCGATGAACTCGTCGGCACGCTGGCAATCGCGAGCGGCGTGAGCGCATAGAAGTACGCGACATTGACGAACAGATACAGAGCCGCGACCGCGAGGGTCCCGCCGACGAAGGCGCGCGGTAGGTTGCGCTGCGGATCACGAATCTCCCCCGCCAGCGGCGCCACGTTTTGCCAGCCATCGTAGGCCCACAGGGCGCCGAGCATCGCGGCACCGAATCCCGCAATCCCGCCCCGGGCGCTGCCGGCCACGCCTTCGCAGGTCCCGCCGAGCCCAGACCCCGTCAAGTGCATCCAATCGCCGTGCGCGAAACCGAAGGCGCCGAATCCGACGCCCAGAACCAAACCCACTTTGGCGATCGTGAGTGCGAGCGCCAGGCGTCCGCCGGCCGCGACCGATGCGCAGTTGATGAGAGCCACCGTCCAGATGGCGGCCAACGCGACCAGGACGAGTCCGCCCACTTGGGCGTGAAACCCAAAGAGGGTCGCGTCGATGTGCCAGCGATCCACCACCCCGCCCATGGCGACATTGAGGAATATCGCAAGGCCCACCGCGAGCGCCGCCTGTGAGCCCGCGCGCGAGACGGTGAACGCCATCCAGCCATACAGGAAGCCGACCAAGCGACCGTACGCGCGGCGTAGATAGACATAGTCGCCGCCCGCCTCCGGCATCATCGCGCCGATCTCCGAATACGCAAAAGTGCCGGCCAGAGACAACACTCCCGCCGCCAGCCAGACCACCAAAACGGTCTCGGCACTGCCGACGTTGCAGGTCATGACGCGGGTTTTCAAAAATACGCCCGCGCCGATCATGTTGGCGACGTTGACCGCCGCCGCCGCCCAGACGCCGACTCCCCGAGTGAGTCCGCCGGGCGCCGTCACCCTCGAGTTCATGTTTGCCATCGGTACTGTAGTATTCATCAGATGCCGACGGATTTTTCGCAATTTGGTCCGATTCTGATGGCCGTCTTGGTGGTCTTCGTGATCTACCGGCGATTGCGGCGCACCTTCGGGCGCCAAACTTTGAGTCCGACCCGCATGAGTATACGGATCGCGCTGTTCGCGCTGATCGGTTGTTCGCTGCTGCCTCAGGCGTTGCGCTCCACGGCGTTCTTAGGTGCGGAGCTCACGGGGCTGGTGGTGGGAGTTGTGTTGGCGATTTGGGGTGCGCAGCGGACCCGTTTCCTGATGTACGCCGGTCGGCTGAACTACGTGCCGCATACCTACACCGGTATCGCGGTCTCGCTCCTATTCCTGGGCCGACTGGTGTACCGCTTTTTCCAGTTTTACACCGGCCCTCATGCGTCGGCGGCTGCCTCCGCCGCGGACCCGGGCCACGGATTTACCGCAGCTTCCATGGTCCGCAGTCCGCTGACATTGGGATTACTATTTGTGTTGATCGGCTACTATGTTTGTTACTACAGCCTGGTGCTGTGGAAATCCAAACAAATCAAGCCGGAGGATATCGAGGTCGCTCCCGTCGCCGCCTAGTATTCTCTGGGGGCTCATCGGGATCGGGCAAACACGCGCTGTCCCGCGCGGCCCGAGGTCGTTTACCTGAAAAGGAAAAACAACCCCAGCGTCAACAACGCCAACGCGATCAACAAGGTGTTGTGGCCCCATCGGGCTATCGTTCCAAGCATGTTCTAAACTCCTAATCGTTAGCTTTATTCCAACCGCCGGCTGTCCTGCGGCCCAAGCACTTAATGGGGTTGGAAATGCGCTTTTCTAGGTCACGAACACGCGTTTTTTAGGGCAACTTGCACGATAATGGTGCATCTGGCCCCGTCTGCTGGTCCCCGTCGGCTATTGGCCCGTCTTGATATGTGTCCAAACGCGGGTGCGCAGCCGGTCGTAATCGGCGCCGAGCTCGACCGGCAAGTACAGCCTGCTGCGCAACTCGGGCGGCGGATACACCGCGGGATCGTTCAATATCTCGCTCCTGACGAAGGGCCGCGCCGCGAGGTTGTCATTGCCGTAATAAATGTCGTTGGTGATCTCGGCAATCACTCGCGGCTCGAGAATGAAATTCAAGAACTGATGGGCGGCTTCCGGATGCGGTGCGGACGATGGAATCAGAAACGCGTTGTAGGTGATGTTCGAGCCTTCTTTAGGCAAGGTAAAAGCCAGCCGCGCGCCGGTGTGATCTTCGCGCGCACGAGCCTGCGCCACCGAGTAGTCGCTCGACCAAGCGATCGCCACGCAGCTCTCATTCGACGCTAGTTGATGCCAGTAGTCTTGTGAATCGAAGGTGCGGATGTAGGGCCGTACCGCCATCAGCAATCGCTCGGCCGCGTGCAGATCCCCTTCGCGGTGCGAATTCGGATCGAGGTGCAAATAGGCCAAGGCGAGTTGAATGACGTCCTCCGGGGAGTCCAAGAAGGTCACTCCGCAATCGGCGAAGCGCGCGACCACTTTGGGGTCGAATATCATGGCAAGGCTGTCGGTCGGCGCATCCGGCATGCGCGCCTTGATGAGGTCGATGTTGTAGACGAAGCCGTTCATGGCATGCAGATAGGGCACCGCGTACCGATTGCCGGGATCCGCCTGCGCCTGGATCGCAAGCACCGCCGGATCGAGATACTTCCAGTTCGGCAGCTTCGATCGGTCGAGCGGCATATAGGCGCCCGCTTTGATCTGGCGGCCATAGAATGCCGTCGTGGTGCTGACGATGTCGTAGCCGGAATGGCCGGCCAGCATGGCCGCTTCGAGCGTTTCGTTGGAATCGTACAGCGCGTAGACCACCTTGATGTGAGTCCGGCGCTCGAACTCGGCGATGGTGTCGTGGCCTATATAGTCGGCCCAGTTATAGATATTGAGCACCTTGGCTTCGGCCGCCGGCGCCGTGTGCCCACGCTTGCCGCAGGCAGTCATGCAGAGGGCTACGGTGGTGCAGAAGGCCACGGTCATCCACCGGACGACGGCCGTGCACCGGACGGCCCTCTTGCCCGACCGCAGTGCCCGGGTTGGCGTTGCAATCCTAAACGCGCGACAGTTCAGCGCGAATCCACTCATGAAACTGCTTGACGACGTATTCTTCCGGCATGACCACGCCGCACATGTGTGGGGCGGCCTTGAGTCCCCGCTGATTGAGTCCGCAGACCTCCGCGTCCTCGGTCATCACCCGGTTGGTGAAATCGACGATATTGCGCAGGTCGAAGCCTGGATCGGCGAGCGTTTCGGGTGAGAACAAATACTCCACGCGCAGTTCGCTGTGTTCGGGGCCGAGCGGCCGCAAGCGCACCACCCGCACGTAGTCGGTGTGTCCCACCAGGAATACCGACGGCAAGCCGGTCATGTAAAGATGGCCGGCCTTGCGGTCGTCGTCGGACAGTTCGGGGAACGGTGTTCCGGTGGCCCGCCCGTCGAGCGACCAGCTGGCGGCGCCCGCGCGCAGTCCGCCTTTATACTTGGGGTCCGTATCCGCGGCGTGTGCGCTCCACTCGGGATCGTCGCGCTCTTCCAGCAGCCCGCGTCCATAGATCGGCACCAATTGCGAAAGCTGTGGATGAACGCTGGGGCAATGTAAGCATTCATTGTAGTTTTCCCAGAAGATCTTCCAGTTGCTCTCGATGGTCTTCCGCATGGTGTGACCGACGACCAGCTCCTCGAGCGGCCATGCGTCCAGGCGATTCAAGGGCAGGTCGAAGATCTTCTCGAAGGGCGGCGGATTCTCGTTCAGTGCGACGAAGATGAAGCCGCGCCATTCGCGAACGCTGATCCGGTACAGCGGATAGTCGGCCACATCGAAACCGTTCGGCCGGCGCTTGGAGGAGGTCCGCAGCAACTCACCCTGCAGGTCGTAGACCCAGGCGTGGTACGGACAAACGATGGCGGCGGTGCGCAGTACGCCCGCCGGCTCGCGGCACAGCGCCGCGCCGCGATGGCGGCAGGTATTGTGAAAGCCCCGCAGTACCCGGTCGTCACCGCGCACCAAGAGGAGCCTTTGATCGCCCAATTCGTAGGTGCAAAACGCGCGTGGTTCGGACACCTCGCTCGAGCGGCCGACGTACACCCAGTTGCGATACCAGATCCGCTGCAATTCCCGCTGATACGCCTGAGGGGTGTAATAGCTTTCCGCCGGGAGTCCCTCGGTCAATTCGATCAGGCCGTTATAGCCCACATCCTTGGTGTCGGGTGCGTCTAACATACAAACCCACGGGTGGTGTACGGGTAACCGCAATGATAGCGCGCGGTCTTCACGTACGCATCAGCACCCCGCTCGGATCGAACGCCGCCGCCGATAAGCGATGGGCTTGGTGCCGCTCGCCGATGATTTCGATCTCGAATCCCGCATCCGCGGCGGCCAACGCCGCCGGCACATAGCCCAAGGCCAGCGAATGATTCACACGATGGCCGAAGGCGCCGGAGGTGACCCAGCCGACGACCTTGCCGTCGTGCCATATCGGTTCATCGCCGATGGCGTCCGCATCGCTGGCATCGACCTTGAAGGTCACGAGCCGCAACGCGCCGCCGCTGTCCTTCTCCTCGGCGGCCGCGGCACGGCCGATGAAGTCGCTTTTCTTCAAGTCGATGAACCGCCCGAGTCCGGCTTCGAAGGGCCCGTAGATCGGGCGGTACTCGCGCGCCCACGTGCCGAAACTCTTTTCGATGCGCATCGCGTTGAGCGCCCGGCCGCCGAACAACTTGAGGCCGTGGTCGCGGCCGGCGTTGACCAGCGAATCGTACAAGGCGCGCTGATAGTCGGTGGTTACCCAAATCTCGAACCCAAGGTCGCCGGTGAACGAGACGCGTCCGACGTAGCCCGGCACCATGCCGACCGCCATGCGCCGAAACGACATGAAGGGAAAAGCGGCGGTGGACAAGTCGTCGCGCACCAGCGATTGCAGCAGCGCGCGCGACTGCGGACCGGCAATCGATAGACCGACGTATTCCATCGCGCAGGGCCTCACGCTCACGCCCGATGCCGGCATGTGCCGCTCGAACCACCGCATATAATAATTCTCCGCCGCATACGTGCCGATCAAGAAAAAGTGCTCCTCGGCCACCCGGCACATGGTGAAGTCGCCGATCAACTTGCCGCGCTCGTTCAACATCGGGGTGAGCGCAATCCGCCCGACGGCGGGCACGCGGTTCGCCATCACGCGCGACAACCATTCCGCGGCGCCTGGGCCGCGGATGTCGAACTTTCCATAGTTGGATATTTCCAAGAGTCCCACGGCGTCTCGAACCGCTTTGCACTCGGCGCCGACGTGCGGATGGGAGTTCGAGCGCCGAAAGCTCACCTGATCCTGCGCCTCGGCGGCGCTCGGCGCGAACCATAGCGGGTGCTCCAAGCCGCAGTAGTCGCCGAACACCGCGTGTGCGGCGCCGAGCTTCTCGTAGATCGGCGTGGTGCGCAGCGGCCGTGCGGCGGGCAGCTCTTCGTTCGGGAACCGGATACTGAAGCGATGCGAATAATTCTCGCGTACCTTGGCGTTGGTGTACGCCAGAGTCGTCCAGTCGCCGTAGCGCGCCACGTCCATGCCCCAGATATCGGCGCCGGGGTCGCCGTCCACCATCCAGCGCGACAGCGCGAGCCCGACGCCGCCGCCCTGGCTGAATCCGGCCATGACGCCGCAGGCCACCCAAAAATTCTTCAGGCCCCGGATGGGACCCACCAAGGGATTGCCGTCCGGTGCGAACGTGAACGGACCATTCACGACTTTCTTGATCCCTGCCTCGCCGACCGCCGGAAAGTGCGCGAATCCGACTTCGAGGCTGGGTGCAATGCGTTCGAGGTCGTTGGGCAATAAGTCCTGCCCGAAATCCCACGGCGTGGTCACCTCGGACCACGGTACGCCGGCGCGCTCGTAGGTGCCCATGAGCATGCCGCCGCGTTCCTGGCGGATGTAGATTTCACCCTCGAAGTCGATGGCGTGCAGCTGTTCCTTCTGGCCGACCAGTTCCGGCATATCGCCGGTGATCAGGTATTGATGTTCCATGGCGAGTATCGGCAGCTCGATCCCCACCATGCGGCCCACTTCGCGCGCCCACAAACCCGCCGCATTCACCACGTGCTCGGCATGCACATTGCCGTGATCCGTGATCACATCCCAGGAGCCGTCGCTGCGCGATTTGAGATCCGTCACCCGTGTGCGGCGAACGATTTCCGCGCCACCGATTTGCGCGGATTTCGCATACGCATGGGTCACGCCATAGGGATCGACGTGACCTTCGATGGGATCGTATAGCGCGCCTTTGAAATGCGACTTGTCCATCAGCGGAAAGAGTTTCGCCGCTTCATCGACGCTGATGATTTCGAGGTCCATTCCGAGATAGCGCCCGCGCGCCTTGGCCATCTTGAGCCAATCCAGGCGCTCCCGCGTTCCGGCGAGCATGATGCCTCCGGTGATGTGCACGCCGCAGGACTGCCCCGAGATCCGCTCGATTTCCTTGTACAGTTCGATGGTGTATTGCTGCAGCTTGGCGACGTTGGGGTCGCCGTTGACGGTGTGCATGCCGCCGGCCGCATGCCAGGTTGAGCCCGAGGTCAATTCGGCGCGTTCTATCAGCAACACATCCTTCCAACCGGCTTTGGTCAAGTGATACAGAACGCTGGCGCCGACGACGCCACCGCCGATCACCACGACTCTTGCGTGGCTCTTCATGACTCAACTCTCTCCATTGATTGTGTAATCCCGCTTGGCTCGGTCCCGATTGGGCCCGTCACTCATTCGAAACCGCGAGATGCAAATTCGCCTGCGCGGCGCACGCGCCGGTGCCGAAGCGTTCGATCAACCACGAGCGGAACAATGCGATGGCGGTATCGCCCAAGGCTTCGGGCTGCGTGATCAAGTAATAGCCATAGCCATCGTCCAAGTCGAAGTCGAAGGGTTTGACCAGGCGTCCGGCGCGCAGGTAGTCGCCGAAGAGATACGTGTCGACCAGGGCGATGCCCTCCCCGCTCAAGGCGTATTGCACCGCGAGGACGGCGGTATCGAACACCAGGCCCCGCTCGACGTTGATCGCGCTCAAGTTCGCCTGACGCGTGAACTGGGTCCAGAGATGGTGGCGCGGCAATTCCGCCAGGCGCACGTGGATCAATTCGTTCGACTCGATGAATTCAGCGAGGCCCTTCTCGGCATGACGTCGGGCGATATCCGGGTGGCACAGCAGGCTCAAATGCACCGGCCAGAGCAGATCCGCGACCAGATCGGTCACCGTGGGCTTCGAATACACCACCGCCACATCCACATCGCTCAGCGGCGGCCCCACGCCATACGGGCTCACCAGATCGATTTCCACCTCGGCGGCGGCGCGCCGAAAGTCGCGCAGGATCGGCACCGCCATGTGGACGGCGAAGCTCGGCGGCATCTGCACACGTAACGTGCGCAAGGTGGTGACGCCGTCGTGGCGAATATCGTCGAGCGCGAATTCCAACCGGTCGAAGGACTTCATCACCGCGGGCAGCAGGTGCTGTCCTGCTTTGGTGAGCACGAGCGAATGCGGCCGCCGCTCGAACAACTGGGTTCCGAGCAGTTTTTCGAGCGTGATCACATGGCGCGACAGCGCGCTCTGAGAGATCAGCAAGGCGTTGGCGGCCGCCGTGAAACTCGAGTGCTTGGCCACGCCCTCGAAGGCGCGCAGCGCGTTCAACGGCAGCCAGCGGCGGTCAATGGTGGTCTTGCCCATCGCTTCAGGGCGACCACATCTTGGTATAGGCGATCGCCCGCTTCTGATCGGCGAGAATCGTCCTCGACGCCATGTACAGATGATAGGCCGCCCAAAATCCGGTGGGTGCCAGAATGAGCATGGCCATGCGCAGCGAGGATGCGTCGTTCGCATGACCGCCGGCAAACCAGTCGCTCAAATCGCCGACGAGCTTGGGCGCGACGATCAAATTGAACACGTTGGCGACGAGCAGAGACACGGCGATGAACATCGAGCGCATGTGGCACGGCGAGAGGTTATTGAGCAGTCCGAAGCAAGGTCCGATATAAAAATAGATCGCCGGGATGAAAATCCAGAACATGATCTTCGCGATGACGAGCGAATGGGTCCAGTAAGCGACGATCGAGGGAATCGTGGTCAGCGCGACCACTCCCGCCATCAGCCAGACGACGCGGCGCGGATCGGCCATCGCCGGGCGTGACAAGAGCCACGCGGTGCCGATCGTCGCGAGGGAGCCTCCGATCAAATGAATATTGCCGGTCACCGCTCCGGCTTGGCCGACGTCCAAGTTATAGGTGCGCATCAGAAACGGCGGTGTCCAGTACATCAAACCCCAGCCCCACAATGCGCACACCCCGCCGCCCATCACCACGTGGAACGCCGCTTTTTGCTGCCGGAAGAATCGCCAGGTTTCCTTGAGCGACGGCTTGAAATCCTCGACCAGCGCGTCCAAACGGCCGCGCGCCGGCTCCCGAATGGTGAGGTACACCACGATGCCGACGATCAGGCCGGGCACGCCGAGCGCCAAGAATGCATGGCGCCAATCGTAGGCGTGCGCGATCGCGCCGGCCAAATCGGCCGCGATCCACGCCCCGATGGGTGCGCCCAAGGCGAGCACGGTCATCGCCATGGGCCTGCGATCCGGGGGGAAACAATCCGAGACGATGGCCGTGGACGGCGGCGTGCCGCCGGCTTCGCCGATTCCCGCGCCGATGCGGGCGAGCGCGAATTGCAGCGCGCCGCGTGATAGACCACACAGCGCTGTAAAGGCCGACCACATGACCAGCGAGATCGCCAGGATGTTGCGCCGGTTGGTGCGATCCGCGAGCCAAGAAATCGGAATGCCGCACGTGACATAAAAGAGCGCCAGCGGCCAGCTCGTCAGCATCGCGACACCCGCGTCATCGAGGTGCAGATCGAGGCGTATCGGCTCGAGCACGGTGGATACCACGTAGCGGTCGGCAATGTTGATCGCGTAAATCAGGCACATCAAGGTGAGCACGTACCAGCGCTCGATCGACGAGGGCGCCTGGGATCTCGGAAAGTCGATTGCCGTTGTGCTCAAATGACGCAGCCTGTGAATGTCCGTGGCTGCTAGCACCATACAGGGTTCGGCAGCGTTTCGCGACGGGACTCAAAATGACATGGGCGGATCGCGAAATGGCATAACGGAGTCGGACCGACAAGCTAAGCTCCGAGCGTGGAAGTCTTTGACTACATAATCGTCGGCGCCGGCTCCGCGGGCTGCGTCCTCGCCGATCGCTTGTCGGCCGGCGGACGCGACCGGGTGCTGGTTCTGGAAGCCGGCGGCACGGACAGGCGGTTTTGGATCAAGACGCCGATCGGCTACGGCCGCACCTTCGCGGATGCCGCGGTGAACTGGAAGTACCTGACGCTGCCGAGCGCGGGCCTCAACGGCCGCACCATGTATTGGCCGCGCGGCCGGGTCGTCGGCGGCTCGAGTTCCATCAATGCCTTGGTGTATTGCCGGGGTATGCCGGAAGATTTCGATGACTGGCGGCGGATGGGCAACGCGGGCTGGGGGTGGGACGACGTGCGCCCGTACTTCGAGAAATCCGAGCGGCGTGTCGATGCGGCCGGCCATGCGAGCGGTGCCGGACCGTTGGACGTCAAGGACGTCACGCCCTATCTGCACCCCATGCGGCGCAACTGGGCCGAGGCGGCGCTGGAGCTCGGCCTGCCGCAGACCGATGATTTCAACGGCCCGCATCCTGAAGGGCTCGGTTGCTACCAGGTGAACATCCGTGACGGCCTGCGGCGCTCGGCGGCCGATGCCTTCCTGCGGCCGGCTTTGCGCCGCGCCAATCTACGCTTGGAGACCGGCGCCTGGGTCAGCAAGATTCGCTTCGAGCGGCGCAGCGCCGTGGGGGTCGACTATGTGCGCGGCGGCACGCCGTTTTCGGCGCGGGCCGATCGCGAAGTGATCTTGTGCGGCGGCGCGGTTAATTCACCGCAGCTCTTGCAGCTCTCCGGGATCGGCCCGGCGGCCACGCTATCCGCCCATGGGATCACGCCGTTGCTCGACAACGCCGCGGTCGGCGGGAATCTGCAAGATCATTTGGCGGTGGTTTACTCCTTCAAGGCGACGCAGCCGACCTTGAACGACGAACTGCACTCCAGCGCCAGACAATTGATCGCCGGCCTGCGTTATATTTTCGCGCGGCGCGGACCGCTCGCCTTGAGCGTCAACCAATTCGGCGGCTTCGCCCGCGCCAACCCCGAGAGCGATCGTCCCGACGTACAGCTGTACTTCAATCCCGTGACTTACGGGACCGGCGATGCCACCCGGACTCGGATCGAGGTCGATCCGTTTTCCGGGTTTTATCTGTGCTTCCAACCGACGCGACCGACCAGTGTCGGGCGCATCGACATTGCGAGTGCGGACTTTCGCCGGCCGCCGAATATCGCACCCAATTACCTGTCGACAGACAAGGACGTGGCCGACGTGGTGCATGGCGGCCGGCTCTTGCAAAGCATCATGCGCACCAAAGCCATCAAGAGCCTGATACGCGAACCTATTTTGCCCGATCTCGATGCGATGGCGCCCGACGATTTGATCGCCGACTTTCGTGCGCGCGCCGCCACCGTGTATCACCCCGTGGGTACCTGCCGCATGGGTGCGGGCGTCGGCGACTCGGTGGTCGATGCGTCGTTGCGGGTGCACGGCACCGAGCGCCTGCGCGTGGTGGATGCCTCGGTATTTCCCACCGTCACGTCGGCAAATACTCATGCGCCGACCGTCATGGTGGCGCAAAAGGCCGCCGATTCGATCCTGCACGGATATTGATGCTGCCGCGACAATTTTTAAAGGGAAGGATCATTTATAGGAAGGACGAGGGAAGGATATGAAGCTCGAGAGCGTCAAGGTGTTTCTGGTCAGTAATCCGCCGCCCAGTTTCGGCGGTCGATACTTTGTATTCCTGAAGTTGAAAACCGCCTGCGGCATCGAAGGAGTGGGCGAAGTCTACGCCGCCACCTTCGGTCCCAAGGTGCTTGCCAAGATGATCGAGGATCTCTTTGCGCGGCGCTTCGCGGGCCGAGATCCCTTCCAAATCGAATCCCTGTGGCGGGAGAGTTACGGTTCCGGCTTCACGTTGCGCCCCGATCTGTCGCTGATGGGCGTGCTCAGCGGCTTGGAGATGGCGTGCTGGGACATCATCGGCAAAGCCGTGGAGCAGCCGGTCTACAATTTGCTGGGCGGCAAGGTCAACGAGCGCCTACGCAGCTACACCTATTTGTATCCCGCCGCCGGCGAAGGCGACGATTTCTATCATGATGCGGACCGCTCGGCGGCCCGCGCCGCCGAGTATGTCGCGCAAGGGTTCACGGGGCTCAAGTTCGACCCGACCGGCGGCTTCTCCGCCTACGATCCCCGGCAACCGTCGCAAGAACAACTGGAACGCACCGTGCGGCTGGTACGGTTGGTGCGCGAAGCGGTAGGCCATCGTGCCGACCTGTTGGTGGGCACGCACGGACAATTCACGACGTCGGGCGCCATTCGCCTGGCCAAGCAGATCGAGCCTTACGATCCGCTGTGGTTCGAGGAACCGGTGCCGCCCGAGATGCCGGAGGCGATGGCGCTCGTGGCGCGCGGCACCAGCATTCCGGTCGCCACCGGCGAACGCCTGACCACGAAGTACGAATTCGCGCGCGTCTTGGCCACCGGCGCCGCCAACATCATTCAAATGAATCTCGGCCGTGTCGGCGGGCTGCTCGAGGCGAAAAAGGTGGCGGCGCTCGCCGAAGTGCACTACGCGCAAATCGCACCGCATCTGTATTGCGGCCCCATCGTCGGCGCGGCGAATATTCAAATCGCCACCTGCTCACCCAACTTTTTGATCCTGGAGAGCATCCAGCAATGGGGGGGAATTCATGCGCAACTCCTGCATGAGCCGATCCGCTGGGAAGAAGGCTACGTCATTCCGCCGACCTCTCCTGGCCTCGGTGTGGAACTCGACGAAGCGGTGGCCGCCGCCCATGCCTACGTCGAGGACAGCCCGCTGCATCTGGAAATGATCGATCGACCGCTGGGTTAGGCCTAAAGCGGGCGGATCCCTGTCTTTTGTTGTCAGCGTGCAACACAAAAGGCAGGCTCAACAATGCGCCGTATCGCATCGAATTTGCGTATGGCGGAATCTAAATTCAGCATGGCTTGATGCTTGTCCGCAACACAATTAGGGCTTCCGTTCTACGGCCACGATGCTATGCTCCGATCGCCGCCACGAGCCTGCGCGCAGAACGCAGTCGCTGATGCCGGACGCCGATAAAGACGAGTCGTTCATAAAGGGATGGGAAGCATGAATTCACACACGAAACTTTCGTATGCGATCGCCGCGATCCTTAGCGGTTCGGGCGCCGGTGTTGCGGCCCACGCGGCGACCGCCGCCGCCGATACCAGTTCGGACGCGATCGAGGAAATCACCGTGACGGCCCAGCGGCGCACCGAGAGCATCCAAGACGTACCGATCACGATTCAAGCGCTGACGTCCGAGACATTGACGCAACTGAACGTCACCACGCTCGACGATTTCGTGAAGTATCTTCCGAACGTGTCGACGTCCGACTTGGGCCCCGGCCAGGGCTCGATCTACATGCGCGGCCTATCGGTGGGCGCGGGGGGCACCCAGGGTACCGGTTCGGTCGGCAACTTTCCGAACGTCGCCGTGTACCTCGACGATCAGTCCGTGCAGATACCGGGCCGGAACCTCGACGTCTACGCCGCCGACATGGAGCGCATCGAGGTCCTCGAGGGACCGCAGGGCACCCTGTTCGGCGCAGGCGCTCAGGCGGGCGTCGTTCGCTACATCACGAACAAGCCGAAGCTCGACGTCACCGAAGGCAGCGTGAGCGCGGGTTACGGAGATACCGCACACGGTGACCCGAACACCGACGTCAACGCGATGATCAACCTGCCCCTGATCGATAATACGCTCGCGATTCGCGGGGTAATTTACTCCGACTCCCGCGGCGGCTACATCAATAACCCGGCGGGCCAGTCGTTTACCCGCAGTGGATACGATCTTGGTCTCTGCAAAAACAATGGCGGCGTCTTCAATAGCTTTTCCGGTACCTGCACCAGCCCGGGTAATGTGCCCACCAATAGCGTGGTGGCGAACACCAATAATGTCGGCGGCAGCGACATCAATCCGCTGACCTATCAGGGGCTACGGCTCTCTGCGCTGTGGAAAATCAACGACAGCTGGAATGCGTTGCTGACACAGACGTACCAGACGATGAACGCGCAAGGCGTGTTCTACGAGATGCCGAAGAGTTCCGATGGGGAGGCGCTCCCGCCGCTGACAGTGTCGCTCTTCTCGCCTTCGTACGACAAAGACGAGTTCGAGAACACTGCGCTGACGGTCGATGGGAAGATCGGGGACCTCAAACTGGTGTACGCGGGAGCCTATCTGGTACGCAACGTGCACCAGCAACAGGACTACACCAACTACGCGCGCGGCGTGTACGGCCCCTACTACCAGTGCGTTGGACTGTCGAAGACCTCGACCTCCGGCGCGAATGGCCAGTGCTACTCGCCGGTCACAAATTGGACGGATACCGAGCGCAATACCCACCTGTCGCAGGAAATGCGCCTCAGCACGCCGGATGACTGGCGGCTGCGCGGACTAGTCGGCGTTTTCTACGAAGACTTCAAGATCTACGACCTCAATTCCTGGAACTACAAGACGGTGCCCACCTGCACCAGCGCGGCGGAAACCGGCTGCTTCGTCAATATCGGACCGATCCCGGGTGCGTATACCAATCCCTTGAACATCACCGACAACACCGGTTTCATCGACGACTTCGAGCGCAAGATCGATCAGCGGGCGGCCTTCACGTCCATCGATTTCGACATCATCCCGAAAGTGTTGACCATCACCGCCGGTACGCGGTACTTCGACATCGACAATGAGATTCTCGGCCAGAACGTATTTAGTTTCTATTGCGAGCAATATGGCACCAGCACCGTTCCGAATCCCTGCCATCAATACTCGACCAACATCGGCGCTCAAATTCCGCACTCATCCAAACAAACGGGCTTTCGTAGCCGCTACAACCTCAGCTGGAAAGTGACGGACGACGCGCTGGTTTACTACACCTGGTCGCAGGGTTTTCGTCCCGGCGGCTTCAATCGTGGGTCCACCGTGGCATTGGGTGGGCAGTACGCGACGCCCTTGTTATATGGTTCGGACAACCTCACGAACTCGGAGGCGGGTTGGAAAACCGAGTGGTTCTCACACCGCCTGCAGTTCAACGGCACCGTTTATCAGGAAAAATGGAACAACGTACAGACGGGTATCTTCGATCCGCAGCAGGGCTATGGAAACCTCACCTTCGGATTGAATGGTCCCTCGTATAAAGTGAATGGCGTCGAGACCCAGCTCGTGGCTCGCGTGCTGCCGGGCCTGACCGTCACCGGTTCGGCCTCGTGGAATTCGAGCAGCGAGTCAGAGACGCTGGCGTTGACCGGGATCAATGGCCAACCGATCACCAACGCTCCGAATCCATTTCTGCCGCTCGGCAGCCATCTGGCTTTCTCGCCGCCGTTTCAGGGCAACCTGCGCGCGCGTTACGAGCGCTCTATCGGCGATTACCAGGCGTTCGTGCAGTTCGGTGGCGTACATCAGTCGCAATCCCAGACCGCCACTTCGAACATCAGTTTCTACGAGTTGCCGTCTTGGACCACTTACGACGGTGCCCTTGGCTTTGGCAAGGATAACTGGATCGTGCAAGCAGTCGGCGCGAACCTGACTGATGTCAATAAGAGCCTGTATACGACGGCCACTCAGTTCATCCAGACGCAAACACCGATGCGCCCGCGCGTTTTGACGCTGCGCTTCTCGTATAAGTTCTCGAGCAGCAAGTAGGCACTCGGAAAGCATCAGGCGGGCAATGGTGCCCGCCTTCTCCCGCAGCATGGAAGAGCCGAGCGCCATTGCACCGTCTTCCGACGTGGCGGCCGGGGTAGCCGAGGCTCGGGCGCTGCTGGAGCGGAACAGCCTCGCGCAAGCGCTGTCTCTCACGACTCGGCTGTTGGTCCTGCATTCGGCCGATCGCGATCTTCTGTATGTGCACGCGGTGACGCAGCGTTTGCTGGGACAGATTCCGCAAGCGCTGGCGACGTTGTCGCGAATGGAATTGCTTTATCCGCACTACCCTCGTCTCTATCAGGAGCGCGGCCACTGCCACGCCGCGGTGCGAGCGACGAATTCGGCGATTCTCGCCTTCGAGCGGGCGGTGCAGCTGAATCCATCGCTGCCGTCGAGTTGGAGCATGCTCGAGTCGCTGTATGCGACGAGCGGGCAGTCGGCGCAGTCGGCCCGCGCACGCGATATGGTCAGGCAACTCGGTGCGTTGCCGCGGGAGGTCGTCACGGCATTCAGCATGTATGCCGACGGCGAAGCCGATGGCGCGGAAAAACTTATCCGCAAATTCATTCAAGCCGACGGGAATCATGTCGAAGCGCTGCGCCTGCTCGCGAAGATTGCTCTCGATTTTGAGATTGCCGACGACGCGTCGGTGCTGCTCGAATACATCCTCCGCGTCGCACCGGATCATCAGACCGCGAGGTACGAGTACGTGCTCGTGCTCATGAAGCAATACCGTCACGCCGAGGCGGCGGTCCACATCAAGCGGCTGCTCGATCTGCAACCCGGTTCTCTTGCCTATCGGCTGACCCACGCCACACTGCTGTGCGCACTGAGCGACTTTGAGCGAGCCATCCCTGAGTTTCGCGCATTGATCGCGGCCAATCCCCAGGACCTGGACCTCCATCTTGCGCTCGGTAACGCGCTTCAAACCCAGGGCGATTACCCCGGAGCGATTTCGGCGTTGCGCCGGGCCATCGACATTCAGCCGGGCTGCGGCGATGCCCATTGGGCGCTTGCGAATCTCAAAATCTATGAATTCACCGCCGATGAATTGACGCGGATGCGCGTCGTCGAGACCTCTCCCGGCCTGCGAATTCGCGACCGAATCCACTTTTGCTTCGCGCTCGGCAAGGCGCTCGAGGACCGCGGTAGCTATGCCGAGTCATTCCAGTACTACGCTCGGGGAAACGCTTTGAAGAGATCGAGCGTGCGCTACAACCCGGAAGCCATAGAGCGGATGGTCAATTTGCAGAAGACCGTGTGCACCGCCGAATTCTTCGAAGCTCGCCGCAATTTTGGATGCCGGAGTGCGGATCCCATATTCATCGTCGGCGTCCCACGCTCGGGTTCCACCCTCATCGAGCAAATCTTGGCGTCACACTCGCAGGTGCAAGGCACGATGGAACTCGGGGATATCCCGCGGCTCGTCAGCCGGCTGCAGGGTCGCGCGAACGCGGAGGCCGGGCCCCGTTATCCGGGAATCCTGGCCGATCTTTCCGCGGAGGAATATTTGAACTTTGGCGAGAAATACATCGCGGACACCCGGGTGTACCGCGACGATAGGCCCTACTTCATCGATAAGATGCCGAATAACTTTCGGCACATCGGCTTGATTCATCTGATGTTGCCGAACGCCAGAATCATCGATGCGCGCCGCGACCCGATGGCCTGCTGTTTCAGCAATTTCAAGCAACTGTATGCGTCAGGACAACAATTTGCTTACAGCTTCGAGGACCTCGCACGCTACTATCGAAGCTACCTCGAGTTCATGGCGCACTGGGACCGGGTGCTTCCTGGACGGCTCCTTCGAGTACAGCATGAGCTCGTGGTCGAAGATACTGAAAGGCAGGTGCGGCGGCTGCTCGATTTTTGTGGTCTAGAATTCGAGCAGGGCTGCGTCGATTTTCACGAGAATGCCCGTCCCGTTCATACGGTAAGCTCTCAACAGGTCCGTAGGCCGATCAACCGCGATGGACTGGATCAATGGAAGCACTTCGAACCGTGGCTGTCGCCGCTGCGCGAGCGGCTGGCCGATCTGATGTGACCGGCCCGCTTCCGTTAGAATGACTCCTGGTACATTCGTTCACCCACGCGAGACGCCATGACCGAAGCGCTGGAAGCCGCAAGCGATTCGTCGATCGAGGCGGCGATCAGTCGACTCGAGGATCTGCTCAAACGTGGGCAATTCCCGGCTGCCCTGGCAGGTGCTGAGGCGCTGCTCATCGAGGCGCCCACCAATCGCGATGCGCTTTATATCCGTGCCGTCAGCCAGCGGTTTCTGGGGCGAATACCGGATGCGCTGGCAACCCTCGCCCGCCTCGAGCGCTTGCACCCGAATTTCACTCGGCTCTATCAAGAGCGCGGCTATTGTTACGTCGCGCGACGTGAAGCCGCTCCGGCAATATCCGCTTTCCTGCGCGCCGTCAACCTGAATCCGGCGCTTTCCGGGAGCTGGAGCATGTTGCGGCAACTCTACCGGATGACGGGCGACCGTGAGAATGAGGCAATGGCCGCCGCCCACGTCGAGCATCTCGCGACTCTACCCGCGGAGGTCGTGACCGGGACCGCGCTGTTCTCTGATGGCGATTTAGTGAAGGCCGAGGGGCTGGTGCGTGCCTTCTTGCTGAAGCATGGGGACCATGTCGAAGCGATGCGACTGCTGGCCAGAATCGGTATCGAACTCGATGTATTGGATGATGCGGAGTTGTTGCTCACGGCGGTGCTGGCCCTGAAGCCGGACTACCATCCCGCACGACATGATCTCGCCCGCTGTCTCATCAAGCGCCACAAGCATTCGCGGGCGCTCGAGGAACTCGAACGGTTACTCGCGGTCGATCCGCACAATTCGTCGTATCGAACGACCTATGCCGCCGCGTTCGTCGGCCGCGGCGACGCGCAGCGGGCGCTCGATCTCTATCGGGCGCTGGCGCAAGAATCTCCCGCGGCGGCCGAGCTTCACCTCTCCGTGGGACATGCGCTGAAAACTCTCGGTCGGCAGCAGGAAGCCGTTGCGGCCTACCGCACCGCCGCGGCGGTGCGACCCAACTACGGTGACGCCTATTGGAGCTTGGCCAATCTGAAAACCTACCAGTTCACCGACGATGAAATCGCGCGGATGAAGGCTGGGGAGGCGGAGCCGGAGATTTCGGCGGAAGATCGCTACCACCTGAGCTTCGCACTCGGCAAGGCGTGCGAGGATCGGAGCGAGTACGCAGAGTCGTTTCGCTATTACGAGCGGGGCAATGCCATCAAGCGCGCCGAAATCCGCTATCGCCCGGAGCCGATCGAGCGTAACGCGCGACTGCAGCAGGAGGTTTGCACGCGCGAATTCTTCGCGGCCAGGCGCGGATTTGGCGCCGCGAGCGACGCTCCCATTTTTATCGTTGGACTTCCCCGCTCAGGTTCGACGTTGCTCGAGCAGATTCTAGCCTCGCACTCGCAGGTTGAGGGCACGATGGAACTCGCGGACATTCAGCGACTGGTCCACGGGCTGCAAGACCGCGACGTGACCGCCGCGACGCCTCGCTATCCGGGCGTGCTTGCTCGAATGTCTGCGGAACAATTCTTCGAGCTCGGCAACAAATACTTGTCCGATACGCTCATTTACCGCACCGGGAAGCCTCGTTTCATCGACAAGATGCCGAACAATTTCCGTCACATCGGGCTCATTCACCTGATGTTGCCTAACGCGAAGATCATCGACGCACGGCGGGAGCCCATGGCGTGCAGCTTCAGCAACTTCAAACAGTTATTCGCCTCGGGCCAGGAATTCACCTACAGCATCGATGACATCGCCCGCTACTACCGCAGTTACGTCGAGTTGATGGAGCATTGGGACTTCGCGCTACCCGGCCGGATTCTGCGGGTTCAGCATGAAGACGTGGTCGAGAATCTCGAAGACAATGTGCGCCGGCTGCTGGAATTCTGCGGCCTGGAATTTGAATCTGCTTGCCTGTCTTTCTACAAGACCTCGCGCAGCGTGCGGACGGCGAGTTCCGAGCAGGTGCGTCGACCCATTTTCAAGGAAGGTCTGGAACAATGGCGCAATTTCGAACCCTGGCTCGGGCCATTAAAGGCCAAACTAGGAGACCTCGTTGAATGAATGCTCTCCCCACATGCCCCCAGCGAGCAATGACGAATGACCCTGAGATACGGTTTCATTGGACTCGGCAATCTCGGCAAACACCTGGCTGCCAATTTGGCGCGCGGTGGCTTCTATGTCGGCGTCTATGACTTGAATCGCGCGGCTGCCGATTCAGTACTCGCGGCGGGTGCGCATTGGATGGACTCGGTTGCGGCACTGGCCGGTGCCTGCGATTGTTTGATCACTTGTTTGCCCTCGCCCGCCGCGACCACTGCTGTCTTGGACTTGGCGTTTCCCGCCCTGCGTTCCGGCAGCACCTGGATCGAGATGAGTACCAATGATTTCGCCGAGGTCCACTCACTCGCGGCCCGCGCCCTGGAACTCGGCATTGCGACCCTTGCCTGCCCGGTAACGGGCGGTGTACACCGGGCGGAGGCGGCAGACATCACGGTGTTGGTGGGAGGCGCAAGAGAGGTGTTTGCGCTTCACGAGTCCGCCCTCGAGGCGATGGGCGGTCGCATAATTTATTTGGGCGGCATCGAGCAAGCAGCGGTGACCAAAGTGGTGACCAACATGCTTGCGTTCATCCATCTGATTGCGGCCGGCGAAGCCCTCATGTTGTGCGCGAAGGCCGGCGTCGACTTGCGCGCCGCATATGAGGCCATCGCCGCGAGTTCCGGCAATAGCTTCGTCCATGAGACCGAAAGTCAGGTGATATTGAACGGCAGCTATGACATTGGCTTCACCATGGATTTGGCGTGCAAGGATGCCGGATTCGCGCTCGAATTCGGACGCCGATTCGGTGTGCCCTTACGGCTCGCCGGCGTGATGGAACAAACGTTCATCGAGGGTCGAGCGAAATACGGCGGTGACGCGTGGTCATCCATGATCGTCAAACTACTCGAAGACTCTGTCGGCATGGCACTGCGTGCGCCTGGCTTTCCTGCGAAACTCGGCACCGAGTCGACCAGTGGCGCCATTTCGAGCCATGGCTCGAGCCCATGAAAAC
>Ga0116229_10000454_pt1 | contig 53973 bp, 59 predicted proteins | sample S1TSphgellanicum_3_FD_87313 | JGI IMG/M metagenome (GOLD analysis project Ga0116229, IMG submission 87313) | Host-associated microbial communities from peat moss isolated from Minnesota, USA - S1T2_Fc - Sphagnum magellanicum MG | ecosystem: Host-associated > Plants > Peat moss > Unclassified...
CGAGGCCGAAAACGCGGCCATGGCTGAAGCGCTGGGAGTCCACCAGGACGATGAAGATGGCTCGGATGATGAAGACGAGGCGGCGGATGCCCCGGTGATCGCTGAGCGCGGCGCCATGGCCGGGCCGCATGATTACAGCGCGAATCTGACGCTGACCAATTTTGATTTTGAATCGGCCATTGAAGCAAATCGACTCGCCGGAATGGACGCGAAGAAGGCCCACGTCGAGGCTCTGAAATCGTTCGCCCGGTCCAAATATCAAACACTGAATTTGTAAGCCATGAACAATTTTTGCCCGCCGGAGTGGTATCCGTCATCGCTCGAGCTGCCGAGTCGCGAGCAAAGCAAAGCAGCAAAACCCCAAGTTCGCTGGGGAGGTGGCTCATATATCGCGGCCGGGGCGAAGCGTTCACCGGCACCAGATTTAGCCCGTTAACCCGAGCGGGTTGAAAGAAAGGTCCATCGAGCGGACTGCAAGTACATAAAACCAGGCCTCGCCCCCGGGCCAAATTGTCGGGTAGGGGGCACCCCTTTTTATGAGTAGACGCGCCAGAGAACGACGGAAGCCCTCAGAGCTGCCTTTACCGGCCTCCCTGGAAGCCGCATTCGCGGAAGTGGAGCGCCCGGCACCACGATATTTTGACGACGTGGAGAATCCGGTGCATCGTATCAATAACAGCACCGCGCATCGCCGGCGGGCTCGCTAACCGGAGATCATATCGTGTGGATAATTCTCGGAGTCGTTATCGGCTTTCTGCTTTACGGCCGGAAGAAAAACTAACCCGCCCAGCATGAGCTGGAAGGGGTATTATTGATTATACTCGGTCCACTTTTCAACGGTTCGACTGGCACCGTTAGTATCCGTGAAAGTGTATGTTCCGTTACGCGCGACCTTCAAGGTAAGCTGTTGACCTTCCGCCAAGCCGCTCGCGGGCATTTCGATAAAGATTGTCGTGCCTGATTCCTCGTAAGAAATACCTCCCCCTACAGCTACTCCGCCGCCTCCAACTGCACCCATGGAGGAAGTAACAGGGGCAATGTACACGGACTTCATTTTATCCGCCAGAATCCCATCGGGCAAAACCTGAGTCACTTTAGCGACGAGAGTTACCGCATTCTTTTTTTGCGCTTCAACCGCACCCTCTTTTTGCTTTGCAGAATCGGCATCGCTCTTTTCCAGATTAGCCTGGTCGACCTTGGCTTGTGCCGCTGCGACAGCATCGCTTTGCGCGTCGTGTTCCGCCTGAGCGTTTTCCGCCGCCTTGAATTTGTTCGGGTCGTACCCGAATTTTTTCTGTAAATCCGGCGGCATGTCGGAAAACAGGATCGTTCCTAATCCGCCGTCCCAAGTGGCCTTGATGCCCAAGTCGGTGACTGAGGTAACGTGAAGGTTTGTATAGGTCTTATCGCCTATGGTGACAGTCCCCAAGTCTTTGGGACCTGTTGGCGCATCGTCACCCAAAACATGAAACGCCAAAGCGAGCGTCAATGCGAAGACAGCCATGCTCGGAAGCTTCATGACGGCATGATGGCACGTAACGCCCGGAAGTCGAATACCGCTTCATGAACTTCACCGGCACCGATGACCGCCGCCCTGGTCGCGGTGAAGACCGTGGTCATGGTCACGGTGGGGATGGAGGCCCGTCTTCAGATCCAGCTCGCTGAGCCATCGCGGTGGCGTACTTATCGAAGGTTTCCAGCAGAGCGTCGATTTCATCCAAAAACTCCACGTCATCTGAAAAGGCAGTTCGTTCTTTAATCTCGTCCAGCCAGATACGAAGTTCCGCAATCGTCAGATCGTTCGCCCCCTTATAGACGTAGGTTGACTCAAGACCGACCCGTTTATTCCGCTCCAAGAGAGCTTCTAAGTGCTCATCTGTGGATTCCCCGAGGACGCGGAGCCTATCGGGATCGCCCTTACAAGCGAGTAATCTTTGCATGTTCTCGATAAGCTCTCGCACAGCTTGCAGTACGTGCTGATCGCGCGGTTCGCCCGTTCTGAGAATCAAGGTGTCAAACCGCTCGGATAATGATCTGTGATTCACAGTCCACCTCCGTCATCAAAAAAGCTGTCCATTGCTAATGCGACGAGTCTGACCGTTTTGCCCGCGCGCAGACGCCTGTCCGATGAAGACGTCATATAGTCCCCCGGCCTTGATTGCGCCGGCGTTCCAGCTCGTTCGCCAGTTCGATCTTAACACGTTCGTCCATGTCGTTTAAGGCATGTAGCAGCGCCACAATCAGCACCTCAGCAGAGACGCCTACTCCGCTCGCCTCTCCTCGTGCTCGGGAAAGGATACGCTCTGGCAGATCTATCTGGGTCTTTGGGTTACCTGTAAGAGGGTTGGCTGGCAAATTTCTGCAATCTCTTGCCGCTTGCTCTATGTGTTCAATGGTGATCGTCAGGTTATTATTTGGCATGGTGTTCCTTTTGATTAGCGTTAAATGGAGGCGGATTTCGGGCCGCGCCCATAACCTATATAGTCGAAGGGTCACTTATTCGTTTGCGGTCCTCTACGCGCCGATTTGCCGCCGTTCCCCAGGACAATCCCACCAGCGGTCGCATTCGCCGCTCCTGAGCCAGCCTGAGCGCAACGGCATGGGCTCTGACTCACCGCGCTGAGCTTCTTGTCGATGCCCATGCTGGCGAGGGTTTCTACCGGTGCCAAACCGGAACCGGTAGACTTATAAGGCGTGCCGCCCGTCGCTTTCGGCGCCTGGGCCAGCATCTCGCCAAGGAGACGTTGGGCTCGAGTTTGAATCTCAGCGGTCGATTGCATGATTTCCAGGCTGAGGCTTTTCGCGTGCAGTCTGCCTGCAAAGGGCTATGAGACATTTATGCCGAATGAGCGTTCAGCGTCGGTGCGCAAACTGATACTTTACCTGTCTTCGACCAGAATCACCGTGATCTTCGACGATGGGCGCGATGAAGTTTTTTTTGGTCCAGCGAACTTTAGAGAAGCGCAGGCTGTGGCGGAGAAATCAGCGGAGACAGACGCTCAAACTCTTCAATTGGTCGACAACAAAGGGAACAGCGTGATTCTTGTTGTTCTGAAGGGCATCAAGGTCGAGACGATTGCCGGGTAGCGTCACCTAAGCGACCAGACCGAATCATGAGCGGCCTTGCTTACACCCCCAACGTCGCCACTGACGCGACGGCAGAGTTCGACCTTACCCTCGAGTGCCCGGGCCGCTGGAGTCCTCCGAGGTCACACGCTACCGGATAAAGTGCTCTGGTACGGCCGCCAAGCTCACGCCATGAGCTACGCCTGCCATCGGGCCAGCGGGTATCAGACGATCATCGTGCGGCGCACAGCCGGTGGCAGCGCCAGCCTACCCCATAGCCTTTACTTGCCTTCGGACGGTCTTTGGGAAAGAGCGCGGCGAGCAAATGCCGGTGGTCCCTCTGGAGCACTATAAGGCAACTATAGTGTTCTGGTAGGCTCTGAGCCCTACCGCGTTCCTACACCAAATTTAGCACAATCTAAAAGCACAATCAGAGGTAAATGATAACAGTGTCAGTGTAGCGCTCTACCACTAAGCTAACCGCGCGAGAAACGTCGCCCGCGACACAACAGCCTCGCGAGGCGAGGGGATACCTTACGCAATCGGCGCGCAGCGCGTCAAAAGAAAAAGGTCCGGCGTAGCCGCTGTCGCGAGACGGCGGAGGGCCACGCTCTTACAAGAGCGGCTCCTACTGCCGTCCGCAGGACCTGCCGTCCGCAGGACCTGCCGTCCGCAGGACCTGCCGTCTGCAGGACCTGCCGTCTGCAGGACCTGCCGTCTGCAGGACCTGCCGTCTGCAGGACCTGCCGTCTGCAGGACCTGCCGTCTGCAGGACTTGCCGTCTGCAGGACTTGCCGTCTGCAGGACTACATGTGATCGATAATGTTATCGCCGAACGCGGAGCAGCCGATCTTCGTCGCGCCTTCCATCTGCCGCGCGAAATCGTAGGTCACCTTCTTGCTGCCGATTGCGCCGTTGAGGCCTTTGAGAATCAGGTCGGCCGCTTCGCCCCAGCCCAGATAGCGGAACATCATCTCGCCCGAGAGCACGACCGAGCCGGGATTCACCATGTCCTTGTCGGCGTACTTCGGCGCGGTGCCGTGGGTCGCCTCGAAAATCGCGTGGCCGGTGATGTAATTGCAATTGCCGCCCGGCGCGATGCCGATGCCGCCGACCTGCGCCGCGAGCGCATCGGAAAGATAATCGCCGTTCAGGTTCAGCGTCGCGATCACATCGAAATCCTCCGCGCGCGTCAGCACCTGCTGCAGCGTGATGTCTGCAATCGCGTCCTTGATGATGATGCCGTTCGGCAGCTTGCACCATGGGCCGCCGTCGATTTCCACCGCGCCGAATTCCTTTTTCGCCAGGGCGTAGGCCCAGTCGCGGAACGCGCCTTCGGTGTACTTCATGATGTTGCCCTTGTGCACAATCGTGACCGACTTCTTCTTCTGGTCGATCGCGTACTTGATTGCCGCGCGCACCAGCCGCTCCGTGCCCGGCTTCGAGACCGGCTTGATGCCGATGCCCACCGTGGCGGGTTGCTCCGCGCCAAAGCGGATCTTCTTGAAATCCTTGGGATACTTCTCCTTCAAAAACGCCAGCACGGCCAGCGCCGCTTCGCTGTCGGCCTCGAAATCGATGCCGGCGTAAATGTCCTCCGTGTTCTCGCGGAAAATCACCATGTCGACCTTCTCCGGGTTCTTCACCGGGGAGGGGACGCCGGTGAAATATTGCACCGGGCGCAGACAGACATAAAGATCGAGCATCTGGCGCAGCGCCACGTTGAGCGAGCGGATGCCGCCGCCGACCGGGGTGGTCAACGGGCCCTTGATGCCGACGAGGAATTCTTTGAACGCCTCGACCGTGTCGTCCGGCAGCCAGTTATCGAACTTGGTCTTGGATGCCTCGCCCGCGAACACCTCGAACCAGGCGATCTTCTTCTTGCCGCCGTAGGCTTTCTTTACCGCCGCATCGAAAACCTTTTCGCTCGCCGCCCAGATGTCACGGCCCGTGCCGTCGCCGCGAATGAAGGGGATCACCGGATTATCCGGCACCGTCAGGACGCCGTCTTTGATCGAAATTTTGCCGCCAGCGGGGGGAGTGATGTCTTTGTAGGCCATAGGGCCTTTAAGTGAAGCACGACTCAGGCCGCTCGGCAAAAAAAATGAGTCGTCAGAAGAATCGAGGGCCAAAAATCCACTGGAGCGACCCCCAAACTTGATCTAACTTCGACGCATGAAAGTCGTGGTCGTCTTTCTCGTCTGGGTTGTGTTGATCCTGGGGTTTGTGGTGTTCGATCAATGGTGGTTCACCGACTCGCCGACTCACGTCATCCCGTTTCATCCGCCAGCGCCGACGGCCTCAAAATGAGAATTCTGCGGCGGACAAAAGGACGCGGAAGCCATCGCCTCCGCGCCTTTTGATGTCGAGCCACGAACCGCCTCAGACGGTGATAAACACGCGAAACGGTCCGCGGTAATCCCAATAGCCACGGTGATTGTGCCAGTAGGCGAAATGGCGGTAATGGCCATGTCCGTCCCAATAACCGTGGTTATCACAGCGGTAACCATGAGGTGCGTAGTAGACTTCGTCCGCCTTGAGGGTGGAGGCTCCGGTCAAAACAAAGGCAGCCACCAATGCGGGCAGAACGAATTTAGAAACTGAGCGAGAGATAGTTTTCATATACTATCAGAGACTCCGGCGGCTCGTTGGCGGCAATTACAGTTACGCAAGGCTTTTCCCCTTCCCAAGTGCAACTCGGGGAACGAGGGAGCTTAAGAAGCGCCGCTTATTTGCAGATTAGGCCACAATCCCCGCTTGATTTGTGGGCGACCGATTTTAGCATGACTGATGCTCGAAGCCCAGACGGTGCACGCACCTTCCACCTCTTTCCCTCTTACATCGACCGAAAATCCCACCAAGCCCCTGAAAACGCCTGCTGATCCCTTCGCGCCGCTCGACACGTTCGCGCGCCGGCACATCGGGCCTCAGCCGGAGGACGTCACGGCCATGCTGGAGCTGGTGGGTTATGCCTCGCTCGACGACCTGGCCGATGCCGTCGTGCCGCCCGCCATCCGGATGAAGCGGGCGCTCGACCTGCCTCCCGCCAGGGGTGAGCGCGAAGCCCTCGAAACCCTCCGCGCAGTCATGGCCCAGAACAAAGTCTTCCGCTCCTTCATCGGGCTCGGCTACTATGACACCATCACGCCGCCCGTCATCCAGCGGAACATCCTCGAGAACCCCGGCTGGTACACCGCCTACACGCCCTACCAGGCCGAGATCGCGCAGGGCCGGCTCGAAGCGCTGCTGAACTTCCAGACCATGGTGGCTGACCTCACCGGTCTTGACATCGCCAACGCCTCGCTCCTCGACGAAGCCACCGCCGCCGCCGAGGCCATGACCATGCTCCACGCCGTGCGGGTCAACCCTGCCGCCCATCGCTTTTTCGCCTCCAACCAGTGCCATCCGCAGACGCTCGACGTCCTGCGCACCCGCGCCGTGCCGCAGGGCATCGACCTCGTCATCGACGACGCGGCCGACTTCAATCCCGACTCCTCCTACTTCGGCGCGCTGTTGCAATATCCCGGCACGGACGGGGCGATTCTCGACTACTCCAAATTCATCCATCTCGTCCATCAAGTGGGCGGCAAGGTCGCCATGGCCACCGATTTGCTGGCGCTGACCTTGCTCAAGCCGCCGGGCGAATTCGGCGCGGACGTCGCCCTCGGTTCCGCGCAACGCTTCGGGGTGCCGCTTGGTTATGGCGGACCCCACGCCGGATTCTTCGCGACCAAGGATGAACTCAAGCGCCACATGCCGGGGCGCCTCATCGGCGTCTCCCACGACGCGCAGGGCAAGCCCGCCATGCGCCTCGCGCTGCAGACCCGCGAGCAACACATCCGCCGCGACAAGGCCACCAGCAATATCTGCACCGCGCAAGTCCTCCTCGCCGTCATGGCCTCGATGTACGCCGTTTACCACGGGCCGAAAGGTTTACTCGAAATCGCCGAGCGCGTCCGTCGCATGACCGCCCATCTCGGCGCGGCCCTCGTTGCTCTCGGTTACAAGATCAGCAGGGAACCGTTTTTCGACACCATCCGCGTCGTCACCTCCGCCAAATGGAGCGCGCACGAACTCGCCCAGGAAGCCATCGCGCATGGCGTCAATCTTCGCGTGGTCGATGCCGACACTGTTAGCGTTTCCCTCGACGAAACCACGACCATCGCTGATCTCGACCTGCTCCTGAAAATCTTCGGCAAGGGCGAGGAAACCATCCGCACCGAACGGCTTTTGGCCGAGACGCCTGCCGCGTGGCCCGCCCATTTCCGCCGCACCAGCGCCTATCTCACGCATCCCGTTTTCAACACGCATCGCACCGAGACGGAAATGCTGCGCTACATCCGCAAGCTCGAATCGCGCGATCTCTCCCTCTGCACGTCGATGATTCCGCTCGGCTCCTGCACGATGAAGCTCAACGCCACGGCGGAAATGTTGCCCGTCTCGTGGCCCACCGTGGGCAAGCTCCATCCCTTCGCGCCGACCGACCAGGCGCGCGGCTATCAGACCATGTTCAAGCAGCTCGAGGCATGGCTGGCTGAAATCACCGGCATGGCCGCCGTCTCGCTCCAACCCAATGCCGGATCGCAGGGCGAGTACGCCGGTCTTCTTGCCATCCGCGCTTATCATCAATCGCGAGGAGAGGAAGCGCGCCGAATCTGTCTCATTCCGGTCTCCGCCCACGGCACCAATCCCGCCAGCGCCGTCATGGCCGGCATGAAGGTCGTGCCCGTCGCCTGCGATGCCAATGGCAATATCGACATCGCCGATCTCCGCAAGAAGGCCGACGAGCACTCGGACGATCTTGCCTGCGCCATGATTACCTATCCCTCCACTCACGGCGCATTCGAGGACACCATCGTTGAGGCGGCGGAGATCATCCACAGCCACGGCGGGCAGGTTTATATGGATGGCGCGAATCTCACCGCGCAGGTCGGCCTTTGCCGTCCCGGCGATTTCGGCATGGACGTCTGCCACCTCAACCTCCACAAGACCTTCTGCATTCCGCATGGCGGCGGAGGTCCCGGCGTCGGTCCCATCGCGGTCGCGGCGCATCTGTCGAAATACCTGCCCGGCCACACCGTCATCGCTCCGGGCGAAGCGCGTCGCGGGGAGGGCGCAGTCAGCGCGGCGCCGTGGGGCAGCGCCAGCATCCTCGTCATCTCCTGGATGTACATCGCCATGCTCGGCGGCGAGGGGCTCAAGCGCGCCACGCAAGTCGCCATCCTCAACGCGAACTACATGACCACGCAACTGGAGCCTCACTTCAAGGTGCTCTATCGCGGCCACGGCGACCTCATCGCGCATGAGTTCATTCTCGATGTCCGCTCGTGGAAACAAACCGCCGGCGTCGAAGTCGAGGATATCGCCAAGCGTCTCATGGATTACGGTTTTCACGCGCCCACCATCTCGTTTCCCGTGCCCGGCACCATGATGATCGAGCCGACCGAAAGCGAATCGCGCGAGGAACTCGACCGCTTCTGCGACGCGCTCATCGCCATCCACGCCGAGATGCAGCGCATCGCGTCCGGCGAATGGCCGCGCGACAACAACCCGCTCAAGCTCGCGCCCCACACCGCGCCTGTTGTCACCGCCGATGCGTGGGACCGCCCCTACAGCCGCGAACTCGCCGCCTATCCTGCGCCTTGGCTGCGCGAGCACAAATTCTGGCCCTACGTCGGACGCATTGACAACGTCTACGGCGACCGCAATCTCGTCTGCTCCTGCCTGCCGATGGAAGACTACGCCTCCTGATTTTCTTCAAAGAATTTTAACAGGAAAACATGAAATCATGAAATACATGAGGGCTGAGCAGCATGGGAAATTAGCTCAGATATGTAGACCTTTTTTCCCTCGTTTCCAACTTGCACTTGGGAACGAGGAATCTAACCCCTCTCAAAACATGACGACAGCACTGATTCATATCCTAGTAGGTCTTCCGTTGCTCGTCGCAGGACGCCTGATTCAATTAATACCGCTCGATTACTTGAAAGGGTATTCACACAATTTTTGGGCGAAATTCCTTTCGAAGAAGACAATGCGCGCGGCCCAAATCTACAGTCGGGAAGTCATCAGATTCATTTTGCTTCTGATTGGGGTGACCCAGCTATGGGCGGGCATTCGCGATTGGTGATCTATCCTACCTGAATGTTTTTGTGTCCTTCCCCCTGCCTTTTTCATGTACTTCATGATTTCATGTTTTCCTGTTAAAAAAATCTGAATTCAATATGCCCGCCCAAGCCGACGAATTCCACGCTCTCAGTGATACCCTCTACCACTGGTCCGTTTACGAACCGGACGTGAAGTGCGAGATCGGCTGCACCGCGCTCAAGCTCCCCAGCGGCTGGGTCGTCATCGATCCCGTCCCGCTCAACGAGCCCGCGTGGAAAGCGCTCCTCGCCATGGGCCCGCTCCGCGCGATTCTGCTCACCAACGGCAACCACGTCCGCGACACCCTCGCGCTCCGCAAGCTGCATCAAGTGCCGATCGTTACCGCGCCCGATACCCGCCGCGATATCTCCGAACTCAAGCCCGACGTCACCCTGCTTCCCGGCGAGCTCCTCTACGGTATCAGCGCCATCGCCATTCCCGGCGCCACGCCCGGCGAAACCGCATTTCATTCCAAGACCGGCGTCCTCATCCTCGGCGACGCCATCATCAACACCAGCACGGCGGCGGGCCTGGAATTTCTCCCCGACAAATATTGCACCGATGCCGCGCGAAACCGCGCCTCCCTTCGCAACCTGCTCGACCTCGATTTCCACACGCTCACCATGGCCCACGGAGCGCCCGTCACCACCCGCGCCAAGGAGAAACTAAGCGCCCTGCTCGGCTCCGCCTGATCGGGTGGCCCGGCAACGACAGGCGAGCCTGTGTTGTCCGGGTTCGCGTGGAGACATTCCACGCGATGCCGCGCTCGCGCACCCGGGCAACAAGTAGCCCGGGCCACCAAATGAAGGCAGAATAGTTAGAGGTCCTTTGACAAGCTCAGGATGACGATCTTTTAATAAAGTCGCTGACGCGACATTGCTGTCGCCGACACGATATGGGCAATTCCCAACAGGTGCAGGGCCACCCAAAATAACCCTGCTGCTGCGGGGTTCTTTACTGGCGTGCGCAGCGCCACCTTGCACCATGCAAAAATCCTTTCAGCGTGACCGCCGCGCGATTTTCCGACAGCCTATAGGCATCCCCATGAAAACTCTTCTCCCGGCCCTCGTTCTCATCACCGGCCTGATTCTTCCCCTGCGCGCGCAGACCACGCCGCCCGACACGTCGACCCCCGATGCGACGACCTCCGCGACCGACGCTGCCCCCGCACCGCCGCGCAACATCATGTCGCTTTCCATCAATCACAAACCGAACGCGACCAACCCGCCGGCGGACATCGCCGGGCCCATCGACAAATTCTTCAAGGGCCTCAAGGCCGGAGACTATGCCGGCGCCTACGAAACCTTCCTCGCCGGCACCCGCCTTGGTGAGCAGAAGGAAAAGATGTCGGTCTTCATCTCCAAGACGCAGGAAGCCTTTGGCCTCTACGGCAAACTCAACGACTACGAAATCTTCGACAACTACAGCGTCGGCTCCAATGTCCTTGTCCTCACCTATCTCTCCCGCCACGACGTGCAGCCGCTTCGCTGGCGCTTCATTTTCTATCGGCCCGACAAAACCTGGGGTCTCATCAACATGGGCTTCGACGATGTGCTCCTCGACATGCTTGATTAGAGCAAGCATTCACCTACCGCCGCGCAGGCCAGAACGACCGCCAAGTTCGGTGCCTTCCAAAACTGCAACAGCGCAAATGACGCCAGCGCCAGCACAAATGCCTGTGGCGAGGTGATCCCGCTTTTCCACACCGGATCGTAAAACGCCGCCACCAGCAAACCCACCACCGCCGCGTTCGCTCCCTTCATCGCGGCCTGCGCCTGCACATTATCGGTCAACCGCGCCCAAAACGGCAGCGTGCCCAGGATCAGCAAAAGCGATGGTAACAGAATCGCCGCCAGACACCAGGCGCCCAAAAACCACGGCGGATAGGACGACGGCATGCTCGCGCCCAGATAAGACGCGAAGGTGAACAACGGACCCGGCAAAGCCTGCGCTGCTCCGTAGCCGGCGAGAAACACATCGTGCGAAACCAAGCCGCTCTTTACCGTCTCGGCTTCTAAAAGCGGAAGCACGACATGCCCGCCTCCGAATACCAGCGAGCCGGTTCGATAAAACCGCGCAAACGTGTTTTCCAAAACTCCGCCGCCGTGCCAAACGAGAGCCACGCCGAGCAGCGCCCCGAAAAGCAGCAGGCTCGCCGTTGCCATGCGCCGCGAAAGAAACAACTTCTTCGAGAGGATTTCATGACCGTTTTGCGCATGCGTTTCAGTCCGCAAACAGGCCAGGCCAAACAGACCGCCCACGGCAATCACCACCGGCTGAAGCCACGCGGCATGGAAGACCATGAGCACCCCGGCGCACGCCGCCATCAGCGCGAACCGGATCAGATCGGGACAGAGCCGCCGCGTCATGGCCCAGATCGCCTGGGCCACCACCGCCACCGCCGCGACCTTGAGGCCCAGCAACCACCCCGCCGTCTGCACATTCAGAAAATGGACGCCGTACGCAAAGCCGATCATCAGCAGCGCCGATGGAAGCGTGAAGGCCATCCACCCCAGAACCCCGCCGAGCAACCCGCTGCGAAAGTAGCCAAGCACGAGGCACACCTGGCTGCTCGCTGGTCCGGGCAAAAATTGACAAAGCGCCACCACATCCGCATACGCCGCCGCGCTCAACCATTTCCGCCGCTGGACGAATTCATTTTGGAAATAACCGAGATGCGCCACCGGGCCGCCAAACGACGTGCAACCGAGCCGCAAAAATACGCGCACCGTCTCCGCGATTTGCGTGGCGCGGGAGCCTTTCGATGCATCCGAAAACTCCTCGCTGGGCAACGTCGTCACCGCTTTAGCTTGCCGAAAAATCGACAAAAGGCGTGTCAAAATTCAGGTCGCACTTGCAAAGTCGATTAAAATGATAGAGTATGACGCATGCGTCTCTCAAAAAAGGGTGAATACGCGGTTCGCGCCCTCATCGAAATCGGCTTCGAATCCAAGCTTCGCCCCAACAGCCTCATTCAAATCTCCACCGTTGCCCAGCGCACCAACATCCCGGAAAAGTTCCTCGAGCAAATCCTCCTCGCCCTGCGCAACGGCGGCGTGCTCAAAAGCAAACGCGGGGTCGAGGGCGGCTATTCGCTGGCCAAGGGGCCCGACGACATTACTCTCGGCGAAGTCGTTCGCTTGCTCGACGGCCCGCTCGCGCCCATCCCGTGCGTCAGCTTGACCGCCTACGAGAAATGCTCGTGTCCCGACGAGGAATCCTGCGGCCTGCGCATCGCCATGAAACAAGTCCGCGACGCCATCGCCGAAATCCTCGACAACTACAAACTCAGCCGCGTCATCCAGGAAGTCCAAAAGCACCGCGCTGTCGCCAAAACCGAGTGGCAGTTTGAAATCTGATTGGCCACAAAAGAACACAAAGAACGGAAAGGGTGGAATCACGATGCAGTGGCAGCGGCGGTCCAGGGCCGCCGCCAGCCCTAGGGGAGACCTCTGCAAGGTCTTACTTTTAGGATGACAGATTGCATTTAGAAGGGGTTTTGCGAGCTCTTTAGAGGGACGCCCTCCCGGTCATTCGCTTCACCCCTGCTGGCGTAGCCGCCGTCGTGAGACGGCGGGGCCTCTTCGCGGATGTTGCTCAATGCACGGTAACCTGCGTACCCGACGCTACCAAATCGGACTTTGGCAGGGTGACGGTCGGCACGCCGTTGTCGTACCTGGCATCGACGGCATCTGTCTGCACCGGTCCCGGCAATTCGATGCTGCGGACGAACTGAGCCATGCTCCGCTCGCTGCGGATCACCTTGTCGTTGTCTTTTGTCTCATTAACCGAGGTCCGCTGGCCCGAAATAGTCAGGAGCCGTCCCTCGACGTTTACCTTAATGCTGTCCTTGTCCGCCCCCGGCATGTCGGCCCGCACGGTATAGTGGTCTTTTTCCTCGCGGACATCGAGATTCGGGCTGCTGACCGTCGCCAGCAGCGCCGAACCATCCTCAGGGAATTGACTGAATGTGTCGTTAAACAACTGATCCATCTGCTGATGCAAATGGTTCAACTGGTCCCACGGATTCCCAGCCACAGGATCCGTCATCGGATCCCCATCGTTGATGGGCCACGGCGTCAAGTTCACATTTGGAACGGACGGATGTGGAATGGTCGGAATCACGCTGGGAGGGGCCACGCCGGCATCATCCCGATGCGAGGTGTGGAAAAGGAAATAGGACTCGATGGCCAGTCCCAGCAGGAAGATCGCCAGAACAGCCGCGAGCAATCCCGAGATTAATTTCCACGTTTGCGCGTTGTTGGTGTCGAATGTTGCTGTTGTCATAATCAAGTTCCTTTCTTTTTTTAAGATTGTTTTGGAACCAAAGTCCCCTGGCCGGGCTGGCAAAGCCGGCCAAACCCGGCCCCAAGACTTTAGTTCACCTTGATTTCGATGCTCTTCGGTTTGGCCTGTTCATTCTTCGGCAGATGAACCTTCAAAATGCCGTTCTTGTACTCCGCCTTCACCTTTGTGCCATCGGCATCGTCAGGCAGGCTGAACGAACGGATGAAGCTGCCATAGGAACGTTCCATCCGATGATATTTGTGGTTCTTTTCCTCCTTTTCGGAGTTGCGCTCGCCGGCAATCACGAGAAGACCGTCCTCCACCGAGACCTTCACCTGGTCCTTTTCAATCCCAGGCAGTTCGGCCTTGATCAGGTATTCGTGGTCATCCTCGGTGATATCGACCAGCGGCGACCATGCGGCTTGGGTGAACCAACCGTCTTCATCCCGCTTCTGAATCGGCGCTCTGCCAAAAAAGGTAGAAAGCCGGTTCGAGAAATTATCGAGTTCTTGCAGCGGGTCCCATTTCGCTAGAACACTCATGTTTTCTATCCTTCCTCGAGCGAGAAAGTTTGGGCTCCGTCGCCATGCCTCGCTCGCCTCATGAAGCGGAGCCGGAAGTCTATCGAGGTCCACGCGAACCTCCGATCAAACATCCGATTGTAAAACTGCAAAAGTCATTCCGATTCACGGCAAGTTGATAAAATCATCTGTAAATCCCCAGTTTTCAGAAAAATCTGCATAATAAAACGATCTCGACTCGGGCGCCATTGCTTCGGGAGTTTGGCACAACTTGTCTCAGCCCCTTCCCCCTACTGGGAAATTTTGACTCGAGCTTTCAAATGAGCACCGTCGCGGCCCTCCCAAGACGTGGAAGCCTTACCCTCGTTCCCAAGTTCGCACTCCGCAGGAGTTTTTTGCGTTCTTTGTGCTCTTTTGTGGCTAAGTTTGTCAGCCCTTGAATCCCTCCTCTCTCCCCATCACCTCGCTGCGCGGCGATCTCGCCCGCGTCTTGCGCTCACAGTACCGCGTCGTCCTCCAGGCCCCGACCGGCTCCGGCAAATCGACCCAGATTCCGCAATACCTCCTCGACGACGGCCTCGCCGGTAGCGGCCGCATCGTCGTGCTGCAACCGCGCCGGCTGGCCGCGCGCCTGCTCGCCAGGCGGGTCGCTGAGGAACGCGGCGCGAAACTGGGCGGCGAAGTCGGCTTCCAGTACCGCCTCGAAAACGTCTCCTCGCGCGACACCCGCATCCTCTACGTCACCGAAGGCATCCTCCTGCGCCAGATGCAGGAAAGCGCCACGCTGCCCGGCGTCAGCGTACTCGTCTTCGACGAATTCCACGAGCGCCATCTCGAGGGCGATCTCGCCCTGGCCCGCGCGCGGCAAATCCAGCAAACCACGCGCCCCGACCTCAAGATCATCGTCATGTCGGCCACGCTCGAAACGGCTCTGCTCAAGGACTACCTCGCGCCCGTCGAAGTCCTCGAATCGCCGGGCAAAATGTTTCCCGTTTCGCTCGAATATCTCCCCAAGCCGAGCGACGCGCCCGCCTGGGAACTCGCCGCCGAGGCCTGCGAGCGCCTGCTCAATTCCGGCCAGGCTCCCGAGGGCGATATCCTCATTTTCATGCCCGGCGCGTACGAAATCCAGCGCACGCTCAACGCGGTTCGCCACAACCTCGGCTCGCGCGACTTCGCCTTCCACGCGCTGCACGGTGAACTCCCGCCCGCCGAGCAGGACGCCGCCGTGTCGCCCAGCGCGAAACGCAAAGTCATCGTCTCGACCAACGTCGCCGAAACCTCGCTCACCATCGACGGCGTGCGCGTCGTGATCGACAGCGGCCTCGCCCGTGTCGCCCGCTTCGATCCCCATCGCGGTATCAACACGCTGCTCATCGAAAAGATCAGCCGCGCCTCCGCCCAGCAACGCCTCGGAAGAGCGGGCCGCACCGCTCCCGGCCACGGCGTCCGCCTCTGGACCCAACTCGAGCACGACCAGCGCCCCGCGCAGACCCTGCCCGAAATCCGCCGCCTCGAACTCAGTGGCGCGCTCCTCACCCTCAAGGCCAGCGGCATCGCCGACCTCGAAGCCTTCCCCTGGGTCGAGCGACCCGAAGCGAAATCCTTCGCGCGCGCGGTGCAGCTTCTGCACGATCTTGGCGCGTTCGATCATCATCATGCTTTAACGCAAATCGGCCGCCGGATGGCCTCTTTTCCCACCCATCCCCGCTACGCCCGCATGCTCCTTGCCGCGCAGGAACTCGGTTGCGTCCGCTCCGCCGCGCTGATCGCCGCGCTCTCGCAAAGCCGCAATATTCTCCTCCGCAGCGAAGGCAAACGGATGGACGAAACGCGGGAGGACATTCTCGGCGGGGAGGGGGAGTCGGACTTTTTCACCCTCATGCGCGCCTGGCGGTTTGCGCAGGGACGCCAGTTCGACATGCAGCGTTGCCGACCGCTGGGCATTCATGCCGGGAGCGCGCGCGAAGTGGCCGGAACGCTCGACCAGTTGCTCCGCCTCTCCGAACGCGCCGGACTCGACGTCGCCGAGAAGCCCGCCTCATCCGAGGCCATTCAGCGATGCATTCTCGTTGGCTTCTCCGATCAACTCGCGCGCCGGATCGATCAGGGCACTCTCCGCTGCCGTCTCATCCACAACCGCACGGGCGAACTGGTCCGCGACAGCATCGTGCGCAAAAGCGCGCTTTTCGTTGCCGGGGAAATCCGCGAGGTCGAGTCACGCGACGAGCTGCGTGTGCTGCTCAGCCAGGCGACCGCCGTGGAGGAATCGTGGCTGCGCGACGCGTTTCCTGACGATTTTTCCGAGGGCACGCAGACGCTGTTCGATTCAAATCTCCGCCGGGTTGTCACGCGCCGCACGCGGCTCTTCCGCGATCTCGTCCTCGACTTCACCGAGCAGGATAGCACCGATCCCGAAGCCGCCGCGCGGTTGCTCGCCGAGGAAGTGCTGTCCGGGCGCTGTCCGCTGAAGAACTGGGACGATGCCGTCGAGCAATGGTTCGTCCGGCTGGCCTGCTTGCGCCAATGGATGTCAGAACTCGATTTACCCGCCGCGGACGACGAGGCGAAGCGGTTCATTGTCAGCCAGATTTGCCACGGCGCGTTCAACTACAAGGCGATCAAGGACGCGGAGGTCATGCCTGTGCTGCGCGAGTGGATCACCTCGCAGGGCCAGCGGTGGCTCGATCAATTTGCGCCGGAGCGGCTGGAGCTTCCGGGCGGACGCAAGGCCAAGGTGATTTACACGGTGGGCAGCCCGCCGATGACCGCTGCGCGCATTCAGGATTTGTATGGCGTGACGAGCCTCACCGTGGCCAAGGGGAGGCAGCCGGTCACCATCCAAATTCTTGCGCCGAACCAGCGGCCCGTGCAAATCACCACCGATCTCGCGAATTTCTGGAAAGAGAGCTATCCGAAGATCAAGCAGGAGCTTTCCCGGAAATATCCGAAGCATGAGTGGCGATAATTTGCATTGGCACCGGAGGCAAGCCGGATTAGGAATGATCCATGCGAAGCCTGCTTCTGGCGCTCTCCTGCCTGGCGGTCGGTGCTCTCGGCGCGCTCGGGTATAGTCATTATCTCGGCGAGGGCAAACAACTGGCGGACCTGCAGGATCAGTTGGATGCCGCCAAGGCGAGCCTGGCGAAGGTCACGCAGGAGAGTCAGCAAGCCAAGAGCGAGACCGATTCGATGTCGGCCCAAATTCAGCAGCTCATCTCCACCAAGCAGGATCTTCAAAAGCAGGTGGACGATTTGAAGACAGCTTCAACCGCGCCTGCGCCTGCCGCGGTCCCCGTGCAGTCGGCGGGCATGGCGAACATAATGGAGGCAGGACTGGCGCAGCATATCGAGCAGGAGCTTCTGCTCCTTAAAACACGCCTACACCTGACGCCAGACCAGGAATTGGCCGTGAAGTTCGCATTGGAGGCAGAGGCCGAGCGGGCCAAGGAAATGACGGCGAAGATGTTCTCGGGAGGCAAGATTGATCCTCAAACCATGGCCGATATCAAAAACGCAAAAACTGTCGACCAAACGCTCAACGACATCCTGACTCCCGATCAAAAAACCGCGTACCAGCAAATTCAGACGGATCAAAAGAATAGCGCGGTGGAAATGGCGGCCACAGTTGAGGTGAACCAGATGTCGCCCCTGCTTCAGCTCAGCGATTCGCAAAAGGACCAAGCCTATTCCGCCCTCGCCCAAGTCCAGGCCGATATGCAGGATCCGAATTGGATCAAGGCCAATATGAGCACCCGTCCCACCGATCCTACCGCCATTCTGGATGCCCAAGCGAAAGCGAAGGAAGACGCGCTGGCCAAAATTCTGACGCCGGATCAATTGGCGACCTATCATCAGCAGGCTCAAGGCCAGCTCGATATGCAGAAGGCGATGATGCAGAAACTCACGCCGCAAGCGGGTGTGAGCGCGTCGGTGGTGGTCCCGGCGAGCGGAACGGTAAGCCCGTAGACGGTTAAAACGATCTTCCAGCGAAATTCGTAACCGCTTTGCCTTCTGCGGTGTCCTACCCTAAACTATGGGGATGCGAAATGTTATTTTGGGGACTGTCGCCGGGCTCGTCCTGGGTATGGCCGGTGCGCTGGCTTACAGTCATTACCTCGGTGATGGAAGTCTGGTGGCTGATCTGCAGGCGAAACTGGATGCAGCCAACGCCGATCTTGCCGCGGCGCAGAAGGACAAGCAGAAGCTGTCGCAACTTTCGAGCGAGAACACCGGCGTGTCCGACCAGATCGATGCCCTTTCCGCGTCCAACGAGGATCTCCGCAAGCAGCTCGCTGCGCTGAAAAGCACGCCGACCGCGTCTCCCCAGCTTAATCCCGTGACGCTGGCCGGAATGCTCATGGGGATGATGCGTGGCGGCGGAGGACCCTTTCAAGCCCAGCAAAGGCTATTCGTGATGCAGAAGCGGCTCAACCTGACGCCGGACCAGGCGGCGAAGATCAAGGCGGCGATGGACGCGGACAACAAGGCCCGCCGCGACTTGATGCGGCAACGCTTCCAGAACGGCGGCAAGGTCGATCCGGCTGCCGCCGCAGCCGCCGACACGCTCGATTCAACGCTCGCGACGGTGCTTTCACCCGACCAACAGGCGCAGTATCAACAATTGCAGGCGGACGAAAAGGCCGCCCGGGCCGAAACTTCCGCGACAGCGCAGATCGACGGAGTCATGCCGCTGCTGCAATTGAGCGACTCCCAGAAGCAACAAGCCATGGATGCGCTCTACCAGGTCCAGATGCAGGCACCTGATCCGACGAGCTTGATTACCTCTCCTGATCCCATGGGAGCCCTTACCGCACAGGCACAATCGACGCAGGCGGTGTTGTCCAAGGTCCTGACGCCGGACCAGATGACGCTTTATTCGCAGGAGGCCCAACAGACGGCCCAGGCGATGGCGGCGTTCCGGGGTGGGCGTGGCGGTCCCGGCGGCGGCAATGGTGGAGGAGGTGCGCCAGCTAACCCGAATGGTGCTGCGCCAGCAGTCGCGACGGCGAGTGGGGCCCCGGCTTCGGGAAGCGATGGCTCATCCGCACCGGCTACGACGCCAGCGGTGGCCAGTACCACCGATACAACGGCGGCGGCGTCGACCACAGCGACTCCGTCAACGACTGCGTCGCCTCCGGTAACAAACGCCGACGGGTCAGTGACTGAGCCGGCTGCAATCACCAACGCAGCGCCCGCGCAGTAGCCGCGCCGTGAGGGCGTGGAGTTTTTGAGTGAATCATCCATCCCGCCAGGGCGGTACGGCGGCTCCGGTCTACGCGCCGGCCTGCTTGAGCTCCGTCATCGTAAAGAGCGGAGTGAGGAAGAGATCGGCCTTGGCGAGATTGGCCGGGCCGCTTGATTCGCGATCGATCACGCAGACGACGGGCCCCAGGATCGCGCCTTCTTCGCGCAGGGCTTTCGCGGCGTCGAGGATAGCTCCACCGGAGGTGACCACGTCCTCGACGATCAGGAGCTTGCGACCGCTCACCTGGCCGCCTTCGGCGATTTTACAGGTGCCGTAGTCTTTCGCTTTTTTGCGGACGAAAAGCACGGGCAGGCCGGTCATTTGCGAGAGCATCGTGGCAATGGGGATGCCGCCCATTTCCAGCCCGGCCAGAGCATCAATGCCGGGCGGCACCAGCTTGACCATCGCCACGGCGATGTGCTTGAGCAGATCCGGGTCGGCCTCGAAAAGATATTTATCGAAGTATTCCGTGCTGCGTGCGCCGGAGCGCAGAAGGAAATCGCCCGTGATGTGGGCGGTATCGTAAATCCGTTTGGCGAGCGGCGTTTCGTTGGACATAAGCTAACTCCTCACTTGCGCGATGACTTCAATTTCCACGCGCGCGTCGCGTGGCAGCCGGGCTACCTGCACCGTCGAGCGGGCGGGAGGCGTGCCCGTGAAGTGCTTCGCGTAGACTTCGTTCATGGCGGCGAACTCTTCCATGTCGGCGAGGAAAACGGTTGCCTTGACCACGTCGCTGAGATCAAGTCCCTGCGAGGCCAGGAGCGCCTTGATGTTGGCGATAACCTGCTCCGTCTGCTCCTTGATGATGCCTTGCACAAACTTGCCGGTGTCGCGCACGAGCGGTATCTGGCCGGAGAGAAAAACAAAGGCGCCGGTGTTGATGCCCTGGGAGTATGGCCCAATGGCGGGTGGCGCGTCGGGGGAGCTGATGACGGTGCGGGTGCTCATTGACCTTTGGTTAGGCGGTAGAAAAAGTTTGTCAATTCACACATTGAGTTAAAAATGGAATTCAAAGAGAGGAAAGCCCTGAAAGGGGCGCTCTAAAACAGCTCTGATCTTAGGTCGCCCTTTCAGGGCTTTGTCGTTCGCAGGTAAGTTTTCCCAGGGCGTTGCCCTGGGCTATGGTTAGGACGCCCCGTTGGGGCTTAGAGTGCAAGACCCGTTGTGCCGTGTTCAACAAACTGCTCTGAGTATTATTTCACTTCCTCGTACCAAGCCATCTGGATTGATTCGAGAATCGATTCGCTCGATTTTTCGGGATCGTCGCCAAAGTCTTCCAGCGCGATTACCAGCTTATGGAGCTTCGGAAAGCTGAGCTTCAGCGGGTCCTGGTCGGGATGGGCGTCGATTAACGAGTAGGCGATTTCGTCCGTGTCTTTCCAAGTCAGTTTTTGGGGCATGCCCCAACGGATAGCGAAGGGCGCGGGCGTGTCAACCCGCGGACTGTTGCCGTGGACCGATTTTTGTTCCCTCGGTTCCTGGATAGCCGGAGCTTCCGGCAGCGGCGCGTCGGGCTTGTTGGCGGTTTCCACGGGTGGATCGTTGCGGACCTCTGTTACTGATTTGGGAACGGGCTCGGGTTGAGATTCCACGGGCGCTTCCACGCGCTTTTCCTCTGGTTCGGTCGCCTTGGGCTTGGCACGGATCCAGACAAGATTGTCATCGGCTTGATAAGCCGCCGGGGAACGGCTTGATTCGCTCATCTCCGGCAGCAATGCCACGCCGTTGCGGTCGTTGGGCCGCGCGCCATCCTGGAGCAGCAAGGACTCGGGCGTCTCGGCGCGACCGGCCAGGAGATAACTGCTCTGGCGGTCCAGCGGCACGAGGAATGCCGTCAGCGCGTCCTTCCACGTGCCTTCGACCCAATAGGGATCGCGCGCAAAGTCGCCCTCCATGTTGAACTCGGCCCAGAGCCAGGTGTAGCTTCCGACCGATTCCGCGAAGCCGCCGTTCTGGGCGACGACGAGCGAGGTTTTTTCCCCGGGAGTATGCTCGATCTGGCAGACCAGCTCGCCGCCCTCCTGCAGATTCCAGCGGAGGTCCCAATAGACTTTCGGGTCGATGATCCAACTGCGCCCGTGATCGCGGACCATCAGGGCGAGCGCCTGGGAAAACTGGCGCCACTCCTTTTCGTTCCAGGTCGGCGGCTGCAGGATTTCCTTCGCGCGTTGCAGCCGGAGGCGCCACTCCGCCACGATGCGATGGAGTTCAACCGGCGAAATCATCGAAGAAAAAGGGAATCAATATTTTTGAATGGAGGTGCGGTATTCCAAATCTTTGACCCTGGCGCGAAGGCTCGCCTCTGCCTCGGCGCGAGTCTCTTTTTCCTGCTGGATGGCGCTGCTGTTGTCGTTCGTCGCGGCGATCAGGCGATTGAGTTCTTCCTGCTGTTTCACGATCAAGTCCTGCTGGCGGGCGATCTGCGCCTGCGCCTGGGTGAGCGTGTCCTGCGTGGCCGCGAGCTTCGCGTTAAGGTCATCCGTCAGCTTGGCATAATGCTGGTCAAGTTCGGCGACAGTCGTGCTCTGGTCATCGAGCCGCTTGAAGATGACATCGGCCCCGTACGCGGCCAAAACTGCGCTGATGACAAAAAAGGCAATCAGCGCGTAGACCACGTAGCTGAGAATATTGCCCACCGACTTCTGCTCCCGGGTTTGGCGTTCCACATTGGCGCGATAATCGATGTTCGGCGAGGGACGCGCCGTGGAAGTCGCGACACGCGAAACCGGATTCGACGCTGCCGTGGTAGGAGAGGAGGAAGCCGGACTGGCGGTGGGGATGGTTTTCATGGGAGCAGTAGTTTCCTCTTTGCGGGGGTTGGAACTGTAATAAAGCGTCGCCGGGCGGGTGCCGTGCGGGGATGAAGCTGGGCCAGAAGTTGAGGTCGGCGTTGTCGTTGGCCTGACCGTGGTCGCGATCGATGGCGTGGTCTTGGTCGGAGCGATGGGGGTCTCGGCAACCTTCGGGGCCGGCTTGGGCGTCACTTCCTCGACCTTCTCGATCCGGGGGGCGACCGCCTGTTCGGCGGAGAGGGGAGGAGCCTCCCGTTCCAGTTCCCGCGCGGCAGGCGGTGGCGCACCGGTAGGCTTGATTAACCCGGCGGGCTTGGCCTTGAGCGAGCGGCGCTTGATCCTGGGGGTTTCCACCTCAGGTTTGATAAAATTGAGTTCACCGGCGACTGCGCCGGATTCGGTTTGAGTGGCAGGGATTTGATTTTCCGGCATGACCCCTTGAGAAATAAACCTCTGCGTAGGCAATTCCAAGACATAAACCGATTTTGAGCGAAGATTTCGCTACTTTCTTGTTACAGATTAATCAGTAAATAATGAGCTAACTAAAAGTGGCCAGAGCGTGGCTTCAAAAATAAGATAAATTCCCTCGCTCCCAAGTGTTACTTGGGAGCGTTTCTTGCACCCGCGAAATTTCATTTCGCGCACATTTCTGCCGATTGATAGGCTAAGATCGGCAATAAGATTGCCTCAGCGAGTGCGTTCCCAAGTCAAACTTGGGAACGAGGAAAGCACTGCGAAGTTTGGCTTAAAGAAGCAAGTACTATTTTTCTTTTTCGTCGCGCTGACTTGTGCCGCGATAAATCTAATTGGAATAATAACTGCATGAGGTATGAGTCAACAATGCGGGTGGCGTAACGGCCCCGGATCGTTTAGGTTTGGAACAACAAAATGAAGCTGATCGCCTACAAGACCTTCGAATATAACTGCCAGAAACTGGTCCCCGCGGCGCGAACGCGGGATTGGATGGATAAAACGCCCGGTTCATTCGCGTATCACTGCCTGCCGCTGGTGATGGCAAACAGCCTCGGGTGGTTTATCATCAACGACATTCCCTGCGAGATGGAATGGGATGGAACGGAACCCTCCTCCGGGCTGAGAGTCTGGCCGACCGAACCGGTGACGGAGGTGCAGAAATATTACATGCCCAGCTCCCATTTCGGATCGGGTGTTGTCACCTTTCACTCTGAGTTCATGTTCTGGACCGAAAAAAAGATCAGCATCATGACCAAGGGACCGGCCAATATGCCCAAGCACGGGATCCAGTCGCTGGAAGGCGTGATCGAGACCGATTGGCTGCCGTATCCCTTCACTATTAACTGGAAGATGACAGCCAAAAACACCCGGGTGCGGTTTGAGCGCGGGGAACCGATCGCCCAGATCATCCCTTATCCGTCCGACACGATCAGCGACATGGAGCCGGAAATCCGCATGCTCTCGGCGGAAACCAACCCCGACCTTTATGCGAAGTTTGAAGACTATCGTAAGAAGCGCGCCGTCTTTAACGAGAAGTTCAAGTACGAAGGCGATAAGCGGCAGAAGTATTATGTTCGCGGCGAGGATTCGCTCGGGAACAAATACACGGAGAACCATCGGACGGATTGGAAAACGAAGCCCTTTACGTCCACCATCGACCCCTCTTGAAATCACTCATTTCCTGATTCCCTTCCAACTTTAAAATGACTTCCAATACCCTGACGGAGCCGGCGGCAAACAGCGAAACCCTCAACTTTGAGAATGCCCGGGCAGCCCAGGCACTTTACGTTAACGACCCGCAAAACTTGCGCCGACTGGAGGATCGCTTCGGCGTCAAAATCACCACCCGCGACGGCTGGATCAAGCTGGACGGCGCGCCGCTTTCGATTGCCAAGGCTCGCGACGTCTTTCAACAGCTTCACCTCGCGCGGGAAAAGGGCCTCTATATCCGCAAGACGGAATTTAATTTCGCGCTCGAATCGGTCGCCAAGGGCACAGAGGTCAAGCTGCCCGATCTCCATGCCGCGCGCCTGCAAATCTCGGCCAAGAAGCCGCCGATCATCCCGAAGTCGCTTCAGCAGAAAAATTACGTCGAGGCGGTCAAGACCAACGACTTGATTTTCGGCATCGGGCCGGCCGGAACGGGCAAGACCTTTCTCGCCATGGCGATGGCCGTGGCCGCGCTCAAAAACGAGGAAGTCAACCGCATCGTCCTCACCCGGCCGGCGGTCGAGGCGGGCGAGGCGCTCGGCTTCCTGCCGGGCGATCTTCAGGAAAAAATCTTTCCCTACCTGCGCCCGCTTTATGATGCGCTGAACGACATGCTCGAGAACGAGGAAATCCAGCGCTACATGGACAAGGGGATCATCGAGATCGCGCCACTGGCCTACATGCGCGGGCGCACGCTCAGCCGCAGCTTTATCATCCTCGACGAAGCGCAGAACACCACCACCGAGCAGATGTTCATGTTCCTGACCCGCTTGGGCCAGGACTCGAAATGTGTCATTACCGGCGACCCCTCGCAGGTCGATCTGCCCCATAACCGGAAATCGGGCCTGATCGAGGCCATGCAGGCTTTGCATGGCACGGAAGGCATCTTTTTCACCAAGTTTGACGAGATCGATGTCATTCGGCATGAACTAGTTCAGAAGATTATTCGGGCCTACAAGGCGCATCGTGGCGAGAAAACGACCAGTCTTACGCTATAATACAGCCTATGTTTACCGACTGGCTCGAAAGACGCCGCCTCGTCCGCAAGGGACTGGCGTGTGATAAAACGCGCCTGAGTCATTCCGATGACAACCTGCAGAGTCGCGCCGATTCGAGCTGGAAACTGCGCCTCTTCATCCTCTGCGTTTTCATTGCGCTGCTCCACGTCGGCGTGGCCTGGGGCCATTCCACCGCAACTCTTCTCGAGGACCAGATTCTTGCGTTCATCGTCTTCATCAGCGGCTTGATGTTGCTGGAGCTTGATTGTCCCGAAGTCTGGCAGTCCAACTCGCGGCTGGTGCTGATCCTCGGCGCCATCTGGTTCAATCTCGTGGGGGTCAAGGGAATTTACCTGATTTGGATCGCGCATGATATTGCGAACATGGGGCTGTTTTATTTTGTCAGTCCTTGCACCTTCGCGCCGTTCCTCATTACCCTCCTATTGGGTACGCGGGTGGGACTCTTCTCGGTGGTGCAGGTGAGCATGCTCGCGTCGCTGCTCATCGAACGAAATTTCATTTTCCTGCTGGTCAGTCTTCTCTCCGGATTCACCGCAGTTTATTTCACCCAGAATGTCCGCAAGCGCGCCGACCTCCTCAAGGCGGGCTTCGCCGTGGGTTCGCTCAACCTCATTTGCGCCATCGTTCTCGGACTGGTTCATGGAGGTAGCATGGATAGTCTGGGCAAGCAGGCGCTCTTCGGAATCGGGGCCGGCATCGGCATGGCGCTGATCGTCAGCGCAATTCTCCCTCTCGTGGAAGGCGCATTCCAAATCACGACGACGATTTCCTGGCTCGAGCTGGCCGACTTGAATCATCCGCTCCTGCAACAGATGACGATGGAGGCGCCCGGCACGTATCATCACAGCCTGATTGTGGCGAATCTCGCCGAGTCGGGCGCGAAAGCCATCGGCCTTGATCCCACCGCATGCCGCGTCATGGCCTACTTTCATGACGTCGGCAAGATCATCAAGCCGGAGTATTTCACGGAGAACATGCCGCCCGGGGCGAATCCGCACGAGAATCTCAGCCCGAGCATGAGCGCGCTTATCATCGTCGCGCACGTGAAGGAGGGCATTGACCTCGCGCTCAAGTACGGGTTGAAGAAGCAGGTGCTCGACGCGATCCAGCAGCATCACGGCGATTCGGTCGTGAGCTATTTTCACCAGCGGGCGCTCCAGCAGCAGCAGGATGCGCGGGAGGGTGGGAAGATCATGAACATGCGCGAGGAGGACGTGCCCGATGTTTCCGAGAACTCGTTTCGCTATCCCGGCCCGAAGCCGCAGACAAAGGAGATCGGACTTCTTGCCATTGCCGACTCGGTCGAGGCGGCTTCGCGTTCGCTGGAAAAGCCGACGGCGCAACGAATCGAGGACCTGGTCAACGAGATCGTCGAGCACAAGATCGCCACCGGGCAGTTGGACGAGTGCAACCTGACGATGAACGAAATTCGCAAGGCGGCGGAGGGGATGTCCGTCACGCTGAAAAACATGATGCATACCCGCATCTCGTACGCGAAGAAGGAGAAACCGAGTGCGAGTACGGTTGTCAAACCAACAAAGCGAAGTGCCAGTGCGGGTCCGTCCGCTTCTGCGGCGGCTTAAGTCGGCGCTGCCGCTTCTTCCCCGCTCATTGCCGGCGAATTTTCCCGCGTCCGCCATTCACTTCGTCCTGGTTGATCGCGCCACGATGGCCCGGGTGCACGGTGACTTTCTCGGCGATCCGACGGAGACCGACGTGATCACTTTTCCCTACGGGGAAATCCTGGTTTGTCCCGCCGTCGCCAAGGATCGAGCGGAGAGTTTTGGTCTCAGTGAGGAGCAGGAGGTGTTGCTCTATTGCCTGCACGGCCTGCTGCATCTTGCCGGTTATGGCGACACCACGCCCAAGCTCGCGAAGGAGATGGCCACCGCGCAGGAGCGATTGCTGAAGCGCGTCGTAGCCGGGTAGGGACGCGAGTCCCTTCGCGTCCTAAAATAAATGGGTCGGGACGGAGTCCGACCCTCCAGATCAACCGTAAGTCTTGGTGAACTTCTTCTTGTTTTCCTGCGGCTCGACCGGTTTGGCAGCGTTCGGCGGAGGCGTGGCCGCTTTCGGCTTTTCGGCGGGCGACGGAGCAGGCTCGGCGAAATCACCCACTTCGTCTTCGAGCGGGAAATCGGGCATGCTCGGCTTCGGCATCATGCTGGCGGGCGTGCCGCCGCTGACTTCCACAAACGCCAGGCGCACATTCTTGAGCGCGTCATCGAGGATCGACGATTCCTGCGGGGAGAGATTATTGCGCGTCTTTTCCTGGATCATCTCGAGCTGGTCGATGAGGAGCTTGGCGGCTTCGAGGTTCGGCGGGATGGGCCGTCCGTCCGGGGAGGGGATGCGTCCGAGCACGTAAAAGATGTTTTGGACCTGCATCATCACGAATTGGACGAAGCGTTGGGCCAGCTCGGCGTTGCCGATTGGGGATTTCTGTTTATCAAGTTCAGCCATGGAAGTTAAAATACCACGCTGAGCTTCCTTGTCGAATGATTGAATCGGTTCGTTTGCGGGGATTGAAACGCAAAGCTCAGGCGCGTTATGTTGAGGTCGCCATGAAACCGGAACCGCTCTTTTACATTGTGTGGAAAGAACAGAGCGTGGCTGGCCCTTATGACCTGGTGCAAATGGCGGGACTTCTGCGCAAGAAGATCATTACGGCGGATACTTCGACCCGGCTGGAGGGCCAGGACGATTGGAAGCCGTTTTCCTGGCAACCCCAATTTAGTATCGCCCTCGAGATGCCGCCGGGTGCGGACTCGTTGCGGGTGGAGCAATTGGACGCCGCGGCGGAAGAAGCGAAGCAGGGCCCCATCCCGATGCCTTCGGCCGAGTCGATGATGAAGCTGGCAGGATTGGCGGTGGGGACAATTCTGGCCGGCGTCGCGTCCTTTGCCATCGCGTGGCTGGACAGCACGACGGGCTATTGCCTGGCGATTGGCGGAGGCGCGGCGGCCTTGGTGGCGACATGCATGATTACGGCCCAGCTTCTCGATGAAGATTACTGGACGCTCGCCTTTATTTTCTTCGTTCCTTTCGGTACCAGCTTTTATTTCATCAGCAACTTCTGGAAATACTTCCCCTGGTTCTGCGTAAGATTTGTGGGAGCGGCGGTTTGCTTTGGAGGCGTGCTGGGCCTGGCCGCGCATGCGGCGCATTGAGGAAGAACGCAGCGCGTGCGATGGCCATCTACCGAACCGTCGGCCGGAGGTTGACGGCTACCACTCCTACTGGGGCGAGACGGTGGCGAGGACGTAGTTCGGGGAGGAGAAATATTTCGCGGCGATGGCGTTCACTTCGTCGAGCGTGATGGCGGCGATGCGGTCGCGGCGGGTCTGGCCGTAGGCGTAACCGAGGCCGAATAGCTCGTCGAGAGAGGCTGCGTAGGCGATCTGCGACGGGTTTTGCTGATCGAGCTTGTCCTGGCTCTGCATCTTGGCGCGGGCGCGGGCGAATTCCACGGCCGTGATGCCGGTGCGCGCGAGGTTGGCGACTTCCTGCAAAAGCTCGCCTTCGATTTCCTTGCGCTTGGCCGGGTCGGTGCCGAGATAGAAAAAGAAGTGGCCCGCCTCAAGACCGAGGAACTGGGATGTCCCGACAAAATAGGCCAGTCCGAGTTCTTCGCGGATGCGGATGAAGAGGCGCGAGCCCAGGTCCGAAAGCGCTTCGTCGAGGATTGCGAGGGCGATCTGGTCGGGGTGCGAGACGGGAACGGTCGGGTAGGCCAGATGGAGCACGGCTTGCTCTTTCGGAACGATTTTTTCAGAGCGAATAACTTCGCTCAGAATAGGTACGGACTGTTTGGCGCGAGGATTCCCATCGCGCGGGGTTAGCGTACCGAGGGCTTTTGCAACAAGCTCGCGCCAGTTTTCGGGAGGCGTCGGGCCTGTCACGGTGAAGATGAGGTCCTGGTTGAGAAGACGCGAGGTCTGATACGCAATGATCTCCTTCAGCGTGATTGATTCAATGCTTTCAACCGTGCCCAGGTTCTTGCCGCCATAGGGATGTCCGGGATAGAGCGCGGCGCGGACGAGATCGCGCGCGGCCGCCATGGGATAATCCTCCTCGGCTTGGAGGAGGGAAAGCTGCTTCCGTTTTTCGGTCTGCAACTCGGCTTCCGTCGGCGCGGTTTCGGTCAGCATTTCGAGGAAGAGATCGAGGCCCGGTTTCCAGTCGGGGCTGAGCAGTTCGAGAGAGAGCGTGGCGCTGTTATTGCCGGCGTCGGAATGAAGCGAGCCGCCGAGTTGCTCGACGTCGTTGGCCAGTTGTTCCGCATTGCGATGGCGCGTGCCTTTGACGAGAAGATTCGCGGCCAGTCGTCCCAGACCGGTTTTGCCTTTCGGTTCCGTCATCAGGCCGCCGGGAAGGGTGGCGCGAAGGGAAAGAAGCGGCAGGGTGTGCTGCGGCATGTAAAGGCTGCGTCGATTTGCGCCGAGAGGAATGAATTGCGGGATGGGGCGGCCCGGCGCCTCGCGGGCGAGAGCGGCGGCGGATGGCGTTTCCGTCTTGGGGACGAGCGAGATGAGGTTTTCGCGATCGGTGTGGAAGTAGCGTCGCGCGACGTTGAGAATTTCCTCCGGCGTGACGGCCTGGAGATGTTCGTGGTAGCGCGTGCTCAGGTGCGGATCGCGCTGATAGAGCCAGCCGCGTCCGAGAGAGGCGGCCTTGCCGGACATGGTTTTCTGGCTGTGGACCTGGTGCAGCAGGCTCTGGCGCTTGGCGCGGTCGAGCTCCTTCTGCTGGGGCGCTTCCTCCTGGAACATGAGAAGCTGGCGGCCGATTTCCCGGATGAGCGCTTCCTCTTTGTCAGGCGCGCAACGGGCTTCGATGCCCCAAAGGCCGTGATCGGCGGGTGCATAGGCAAAGGCGTCGAGTTGCTCGGCGAGGGCGAGTTTTTCGACGCAACTTTGGTGGAGGCGCGAACTGCGCGCGCCGCCCGCAAGCATGGCCAGGAGATCGAGCGCGGGCGTGTCAGCGTGATCGAACCCGCCGATGGGCCAGCAGAGTGCAACGCGGCTGAGTTGCGTGGGAAATTCGCGGCGGAGCACACGGCGCTGATGCTGGCGCGGTTCGTGCGGCAGGAAGAGATCGGCCATTTTGCGGCGGGGATGACTCTCGAGGAGTTGCGCGGCGCGAGTGAAAATGGCTTCGGGCGCGACGGCGCCGCAGACGATCAGGCTGAGGTTTTGCGGGGCGTAACGCTCGTGATAATAGGCGACCACGTCGTCGCGGGTGAGTTGGTTGAATAAATCGAGATAGCCGATGACGGGATGGCGGTAGGGATGCTTGTGGAAGGCGGTCTGGAAAATGAGTTTGCCCAACTCGGAGTCGGGATTGTCGCGGCCCATGGCGAACTCGCGGCGGATGACTTCCATTTCCTTGGCGTATTCCTCGGCAGGGATGGTCGAGTTGAACATGGCATCGCCGAGAATCTCCAGCGCGGCGAGCGCGTTGTCCGAGGGAAGGTCGACGTGGTAGACGGTGCGGTCGAAAGAGGTGTAGGCGTTGAGATGGCCGCCGAGGTCCTGAATTTGTTGCGCCATCTGGCTGTTGCCGCGGGTGGGCGTGCCTTTGAACATGAGATGTTCCAGCAGATGCGAGAGGCCCGCGCCGAGCCAGGGTGTTTCGTGGATGCTGCCGGAAGCGCACCAGAACTGGATGGTGACGACCGGCGCGGTGAAGTCGGGCTGGACGAGCACGCTGAGGCCGTTGGAAAGTTCGCGAATCTCGACCGTTGGAGCCGGGATTAGGGAATGGGCATTCGTTGCCTTCACTTGAAGGCCTGCGGGGGAATCAGACGGCATAAAGGGGTCAAGAACTCTTATCCAAAGTAGACATGGGCCGGGCCGGGAGGAATTTTGGCTTGCGGCAAGGAGCGAGTGAGGAGCATAGCTTTGGCTACGTAACGAGCGAGCGACGAGGCCGCAAGGCAAAAGAACCCCGGCCCTTCGGGTTGCCTATTTTTTGGCCTCTGACTTCGTTGCTCGTCAGTCAAAGGCCGCAGAGGGTATTCTCCTTCCCCGCGCCTCGTCAAAGGCAAAAAAATAAAGGCAACGCGATCCATGGCTACTTTGGATAAGAGTTCTAAAGCGAACCGGCTTTTTTCTTCTTGCCGGTGGAGGTGCGCTTTTTGGTCTTGGTGCTGGAGGTCTTGCGCACGGGTGGGGTGAAGTTGCGGGGGACGAACGGTTTGACGAAGGCGTCGTCAAAGGTGAAGACATTCTTGAAATCGTTGGGAGAATCGGTGTCGTTCTTGCCGAGCACGCTGGCGTTCACGAGATTGAAGACGATCTGGCCGATATCGTCGGTGGTCTTGATGCCCCATTCGTTGAGCACGGCCTTGCTCATCGGGCCATATTCCTTCAGCGCGAATTCGCGCAGGCCGTGGAGAAGTTCCTGGCCGGAGACATGCCGGTGCGTGTGCTGGCCGCCGCGCTTGAGCGCCTTGAGAGTGTGGTTGAGACCTTCCTGAACAAAGTGATAGGCGTCGGACGAGAAGCGAAGATCCTTCTCGCAAATCTGTTCCACCACTTCAGCGAAATTAATTTTGGCCATGTTTTGAATCAGGATTTATGCACGGGCACAGGTCCCGTCGTTTGCCAATCCATTCTTAATTTACGCACGATGCCACCGACGACAAGAAGAGCAAGAATAAAGGCGAGAAGGGTCTGCTCTTTGCGGGTGAGAATGGGACGGCGTGGTTCCTTTTCTTTTTCAGTCATCGGAATATTTTTGGGAAATGTTAGCTTGATTGACGGGACCATCTTTTCAGTTTGCGTGAAGCATGAAAGACGGAAAGGACGATAATTTTCTCTTTCGTCGGAAGGTAGAAAATCGAATACGGAAAACGCCTGACAACGGCTTGCCGAATATCTTTGTGCGCAACCGGGAATATTTCGGGATGGCGGCGGATCAATTGAACGCTGCTTTCCACGGAACGCATAAACTCCGATCCGAGCCCCGGTTCGCGCACTTCGTACCAGTCGTGAGCCTCTTTCAACTCAAGTTCGGCCACTGACCGAGAGATCACAGGGATCATTGCTTTCGGCCGAGAATGCGCTCTTTTACCGTCTCCCAAGGAGTGCCCTCTTCGGGATTGTTGTGATAATCCTCCAGACGACGATCAAGTTCCTCGCGCTGATCTTCGGTCAGACTGATGGGCTGCGGCATCGTAGCTACGCTGTCCCAAATGTCCTCCGCAAGTTGAATGCGCTCAGGAACGCTGAGTTCAAGGACATCGGCTAATGAAACTTTACCCATGAACTGAAGCATAGCGCCTAATTCACCGGAGAACAAGTCTTACCGAGATTCGAGAGAACTATCGGTTTGGCTATGTCATCTACCTGTCTGATAAAAGTGAATGACGCGAGCAACCCAAGGACATAATCGGGTGTTGGGACATCCGGGCCAATTATTTCCAAACTGAGTTGTGATAGTCCTTAAATTAGCCGGTAAGTCATTGTATCGGACAAGCACATCTTGAAATAGTTTCTCCGGTACGGGGTATTTTACGTTTCCGCTTGAATGAATAACCAACGCGCCATTTACATAATCAAACGAAAAGGAGGCGTTGCCGCCAAAAGTCTTAAGTTTGAAGGGATGCTTCTGGAGGAGAAACCGGTGCAATTGAAGTGGCTTCATAGCGCGAAGAAGCAACCTAACGGACCAAGTTAAATCAAACAATTTCAAACTGATCTAGGAATTAGGATTCGCTTCACTTTAACGGGTACTCAATCCGCCCGCTGCTGGCGCAGACGCGGTAGGAGCCATTTTTTTTCACTTCGGTCTCGACGATCCCGCCGGCTTCCTCGACGAGGACGATGCCCGCCGCGATGTCCCACAAATTCACGCCCTGCTCGATGTAGGCGTCAAGACGGCCGCTGGCGACGTAGGCCAGGTCGAGCGCGGCGGAGCCCATGGCGCGGAGCTTCCTCGCGGAGTTGCCATAGTATTGATAGAGCTTGAGGCAGTGGTCGATCGAGTCCTGGCTTTTGGCGAAGCCGACCGCGAGCACGGCCTCACTCAGCTTCGCGCGCGTGCTGACTTTGACGAGATTGCCGTTGAGGTAGGCGCCTGAGCCCCGCTGGGCGGTGAAGAGTTCGTGGCGGAGCGGATCGTAGATGACGCCAAGCAGGATGCGCTGCGTGGCGGCCTCGCGCGCGGCGATGGAGACGCAAAAGTGGGGAATGCCCATCGCGAGGTTCATGGTGCCGTCGATGGGGTCGACGATCCATTCGACTTCCGCGTTGGGATCGCCGGGATTGTTCGAGTCGCCTTCCTCGCCGATGCAGCGCGTCTTGGGAAAATGATCGAGCAGGATCTTGTAAATGAGGTCCTGGCATTCGACATCGGCGGCCAGCTTGATGTCGTGGGCGAAGGCTTCGTTGACGTGGAGGTCGTGCCCGAAAGCCTGGCGGAGTCGATCGCCCGCGGCTTGCGCGGCGGTGATGGCGGCGTAAATCATGGTGGAACTTAGAAGTTAGAGCGTAGAACTTGGAAGTAAAATAAATGCCGAGACCTTTGACGTTCCACGTTCTTACTTCTAAGTTCTAAGTTATGAGCATTCCCCTCGAAGACAACGTGTCGGACATTATCGGAAAGGCGCAACGCGGCCTGGGCGTCAGTGATGACGAGCTGGCGAATCGCATCGGCATCGAAATTGGCGAACTGGAGGCCGTCAAGCAAGTGCGCGGCGTTGACTTTGCGCAAGTCGATAAACTGGCCAGGGTACTCGGGCTGGGACCAAGGACGCTGGTTGTCTTGGCTGAGGGAAAATATGCGCCGAACGTCACTCTACCCAAGACGGGATTCTTCCAATCGAACACGATCTACGGGGACATGACGGTGAATTCTTATCTCGTCTGGGACGCGGAAACGGGCCTGGCCGCGGCCTTCGATACCGGGGCCGATTGCACGCCGCTGGTCGAGGAAATCAAAAAGCGCAACCTGACGCTGCAGGATGTTTATCTGACCCATACGCATGGGGATCATGTGATGGAGCTGGATCGCCTGATCGAGAAAGCGGGCGGGTCGGTCGGCGTGCATGTCAACGAGGCGGAGGCGCTGAAAGGCGCGGCCACCTTCAAGCCGGGCGTGACATTTTCGCTGGGTCGGCTGCACATCGAGACGCGCGATACCTCAGGGCATTCGGCAGGCGGAACGACCTACCTGATCCATGGTCTCGACCGGCCGCTGGCGATCGTGGGCGATGCGCTCTTTGCCGGGTCGGTGGGTGGAATCAAAACGGATTACAAGACGGCGCTGAAACGCATCAGCGACAATATTCTTTCCGCGCAGGACGGAACGATTCTCGCGCCGGGGCATGGTCCGTTGACCACGGTGCTCCAGGAGAAGACGAGCAATCCGTTCTTCCCCGGATTCCGGCGGCCCGAAGCGCAGGATATTTAATTCCTTGAGGAGATTTAATCCTTCGTCATCCTCAGCCGGGATGAGAAGCGATATAGTTAAAGTTCTGGCCTGTCTTGCCCTCGTCCTCGCACTCATTTCGTGCGCTTCGGTGAGCGTTCAGGACGGCACGGAGCACGCGACGAAGCGGATGCCCGATATGGTGTATGTCCTCGACTTCAGCACGGCGCATGGCGATTGGGAGGTGGACCGCAAAGGCGCGGAACTCGCCGAGTTTAAGAAGAATCTCCAGCTCATGCTCAAGACGGCGATGGTGACCGACCTGACCGACAAGCTGTTGCCGGCGGTGTCAGGAACCAAATGGGATTGGGGGCGAGACCGAAACGCCTGGCTGGTGCGGGGGCAATTCACGACCGTGGCGCAAGGCAGCCGGTTGCTCCGCAGTGCCATTGGATTCGGGGCGGGGCAAACCCAGTTGGAAACGCGGGTGCAAGTTTATGATCTGGCGCAAAATCCCGGCGTGCCGTTCCTGACTTTTTCCACCACGGGCGGAAGCGGATCCGAGCCCGGGGCAATCCTGGCTTTATCGACCGATCCCTTGCAGCTCGCGATTGGCGGGGTTTCCGGCGCGGCCCATGGCCTGAGCGAGGATACCAGGCGCACGGCGAGGGAGATCACGGCGGAGTTTTCCGATTACATGCACCAGCGCGGCTGGATTTCCGACGATCAGTGGATCAAGCCGAAGCATCAGGGCGGCGGGGATGTGTTCTGAGAGAACTGTCGGATTGGCCACGAAAGGACACAGAGAGCTCAAAGAAGAGCAGAAGCATTGACGGAATTAACGGAATTTTTAGACAGGAGAGACATGAATTACATGAAGGAAACCCTCCCCGTTCACCGGTCTTTTTTCATGGCCTTCATGTTCCTGCCGCCCTCCGCAGGAATGTCTAAATCCTTCCCCAAATCCTGTTAATCCTGTCTAAAATTCGTTTCACTCCCCAATAATTTTCACCAAGACGCGCTTGCGGCGAAGGCCGTCGAATTCGCCGTAGAAGATTTGTTCCCACGGACCGAAGTCGAGCTTGCCGTCGGTGATGGCGACGACGACCTCGCGGCCCATGATGGTGCGCTTGAGATGCGCGTCGGCGTTGTCCTCGCCGGTGTCGTTATGGCGGTACTGGCTGTGGGGCTTTTCCGGCGCGAGTTTTTCGAGCCACCGCTCCCAATCCTCGAGCAGGCCGCTTTCGTGGTCGTTGATGAAGATGCTGGAGCTGATGTGCATCGAGTTGACGAGAACCAGACCCTCCTTCACTTTGCTTTCCGCGACGCAGTCCGCGACCTTGCTGGTGATGTTCACGAAGCCGCGCCGGGCGGGGAGGGTGAAGACGAGTTCGTGGCGATACGTTTTCATGGAAGAATTTTTTAGACGGGATTAACAAGATTAACAGGATTGGGAGACAGGCCGATTTTAGACAAGAGAGACATGAGTGACATGAAGAAAAATTCCCCTTTTGCAGGGCTCTAGTTCATGTTCTTTCAGTCAAAATTCTCCCCCTAATCGTGTAAATCTTGTTAATCCTGTCCAAAACTCTGTCTAAAATAGCTCCTGCTGCGAGCCGGTGGGCTTGAGGCCGAGCTTGTCGTAGGCGCGCTTGGCGGCGACGCGGCCTTGTGGCGTGCGCTTGAGGAAGCCTTCCATGATGAGATAAGGCTCGTGGACTTCCTCCAGCGTGCCGGCTTCCTCGCCAACCGAAACGGCGAGCGAGTTGAGCCCAACCGGGCCGCCGTCGAATTTATGGATGAGCGCTTCGAGCAGGCGTTTGTCCATCTCGTCGAGGCCGTCCTGGTCGATTTCGAGCATGGAGAGCGCGGCATCAGCGGCGGCGACGGTGACGGGCGGCGTGGAGCGGACGAGGACGTAGTCGCGCACCCAGCGGAGCAGGTTGTTGGCGATGCGGGGCGTGCCGCGCGATCGGCGGGCGATCTCGAACGCGGCGGCGTCCTCGATGGGCAGTTCCAGCAGGCGCGCGGAGCGGAGGATGACCTGCTGCAAATCCGCGGCGGGATAATAATCGAGCCGGTTGACGAGGCCGAAGCGGGAACGGAGCGGCGACGAAATCATGCCCGCGCGGGTGGTCGCGCCGATGAGGGTGAAGCGGGGAAGGTTGAGCCGGACGCTGCGCGCGTTGGGGCCCTGGTCGATGATGATATCGAGACGGAAATCCTCCATCGCGGGGTAGAGATACTCCTCGATGTTTTTGTTGAGGCGATGGATTTCGTCGATGAAAAGGACGTCGCCCTTTTGCAGTGTGGTGAGGAGTCCGGCAAGGTCACCCGCCTTTTCGATGACGGGGCCGGAGGTGGTCGTGATGTTCGCGCCCATCGCCTTGGCCACGATGTGGGCCAGCGAGGTTTTGCCAAGGCCGGGCGGCCCGCAGAAGAGGAGATGTTCGAGCGAATCCTCGCGCTGCTTGGCCGCGCCGATGAGCACATCGAGCCGCTCCTTGATCCGCAACTGGCCAACGAATTGGTCGAGCAGCGCGGGGCGCAGCGTCATCTCGATGCGCGGGTCGGGGGGCAGGGGGTCGAAGGCGGGTTTGGCGGACATCTACGCTTATTGAAATCCGTCATCCCGAGCTTGTCGAGCACGCGTGCTGCGGGATTCTTAGTAGCCGTCGCACTCCGTGCGACGGAGATTGGCAGGCAATGGAATTGCGCAGACAATTGCGTTCCCAAATGGAGTTTGGGAACGAGGGAAACTGATTTACACTGCCCCGTCATCCCGAGCTTGTCGAGGGATCAGCCTCCGGAAAATGCGCGACATGTTTCGTAGGTCTAGGATTGCCGCTGTCTGGCCCGATAGGATTTTAGATCCGAAACGAACGACTTTGCTAAGCCAAAAAAGAATAAAATTAGAGGGATGGCAACCATCCAAAATAATCCATTGAAAAGTAGAATGGGAATTCGACTGTCCCACTCATCACCGTAACAGCCATCTGGTGGATTAAATATCCAATAATCAAGAGCGAGGCCCGGCATAGAAAATAAACCAGGAATAATCAGTGCCAGGTCATACCAGTGGGCGTGGGCACTAAATGGATCGGGCAGGGTGTCCAAGTAAGCGAAGAAATCTTCCAGACATCCGGCCACCAAACCCAATACTAGTCCAACTGCAGCAAGGAATAAATAGCGTCTCATAGTAGAGTCAAAAGCCGGTGGAGGCTGATCCTTCGACAAGCTCAGGATGACGGAGAGGAAAAAAAGGCTCCGCCGCTGGGACAGCGGCGGCTACCTACTGCATCCAAATTCCGTAAATTTATTTCTAATTCCGTTAATTCCGTCAAAAAATTCAGCGCCCCAGCTACAAAATCTCGGGATAGAGGCGGCGCCCCATCTCGATGAGTTCGCGCTGATTTTCCTCGGCGGATTCGTTGAGGACGCAACGAGACACGAGCTGGCGCGCTTCCTCGTAATTGAGGGCCTGGATCGCGCGCTTGATGCGCGGAATCGAGGCCGCGCCGGCGCTGAGTTCATCCACGCCGAGGCCGATGAGCGCCGGCATGAGTACGACGTCCGAGGCCATTTCACCGCAAACGCCCACCCAGATGTTATTGCGATGCGCTGCCTCGACGACGGTTTGCAGGAGGCGCAGCACAGCCGGGTGGGCGGGCTGGTACATCCCGGCGACATTCTCGTTGCCGCGGTCGATGGCCAGCGTGTATTGGATCAGGTCGTTGCTGCCGACGCTGAAGAAATCGACGTGGCGCGCGAGCATGTCGGCGGTCAAGGCGGCGGAGGGCACTTCGATCATGATGCCAACCTCCAGCCTGTCGGCCTGGGGAATATTCTGCTGGCGCAGTTCCTCGCGCACCTCGTCGAGATGTTTGCGGGCGGCCTTAAGCTCCGAAAGATCGCAGACCATCGGGAACATGACGCGCACGTTTCCCTCCGCGCTGGCCCGGCAGATGGCCCGCAACTGCTGGCGAAAAATATCAGGCCGTCCCAGCGAGTAGCGGATGCCGCGATAACCGAGGAAGGGATTTACCTCCTGCTCGATGCCGAGGTGGGCGCGCTTCTTGTCACCGCCGACATCGAGCGTGCGGATGATCAGATGATGCGGCTTGGAAGCCTGGGCCATCTGAACGTACATCTCCGTCTGCTGGTCTTCGCCGGGGGAGACATCCTGGTTGAGAAAGAGGTATTCCGTGCGCAGCAGCCCGATGCCCTCCGCGCCATGCTCCTTGATGAGGGGAAGATCCTCAAGAATTTCCACGTTCGCCGAGACAATGACGCGGTGTTGATCGACGGTGACGGGCAGGGTTTCGCGCAGGGCGTCGAGCTTGACGTCCACGTCGTGATGCAGCTTCTCGCGCTGGCCATACTCGTATTTGGTCTGGTCCGTCGGGTTGACGATGAGCAGCCCCTCGTAGCCGTCGATCATGACTTCGACTCCCGGCTCAAATTTGCCGATGATGTCCCGCAAGCCGACCACGGCCGGGAGGTTCATCGACCGCGCCATGATGGCCGAGTGCGAGGTGCGGCTGCCTGCCTCGGTGGCGATGCCGAGGACAAGCTGGCGATCGAATCCCGCCGTGTCGGAGGGCGACAGATCGTGCGCGAGGACGATGGAGGGGGAATCGAGGCTGTGCATCTCGGTATCCACCTTGCCCTGAAGATTGCGCAAGACGCGGCGCGAAACGTCGAGGAAGTCGCCGGCGCGTTCGCGGAAATAATCGTCGTCCAGCTCCCTCATTTTCCGGGTGAAGGAACGGACCACCTGCTCGTAGGCGTAATCGACGTTGACGAGCCGGCTATTGAGCTGTTCCTTCACCGATTCGATCAGCGAGGTGTCTTCGAGCAGGAGCAGGTGGGCGTCGAAAATACTGGCATCCGCTTCGCCGATGGAGCTGGCCAGTTGGTTGCGGATGGTCTGGATTTGCTGGCGCGTCTTGAGCAGCGCCGCCTCGAACCGGGTGATTTCACCGGCGACGTCTTCGGGCCGAATCCGGCGCTTGCGGATGATGTGCTCATCCGCGTAAAGGAGCAGAATCGGGCCAATGGCTATGCCCGGAGAGACAGCCGTGCCCTTGTAAATCTGTTGCTGCGGGGGGACTGGTGGCTCCGATATCTGATCTGGCATCGGCGCCAACTTGCTTACTCTTCGTCGAATTTGCGAGCTATTAATTCCTCAAGAGCTTTGATCATCTCGTTCGCGTCGCCGCCGGTGACCGTCACCTTGAGGCGGGAGCCACAGCCGGCCGCCAGTAACATCAAGCCCATGATGCTCTTGCCGTTGATTTCCTCGCCGTCTTTTTCCACCTGAATATCCGAAGCAAAACGGTTGGCGACACGGACAAACATGGCCGCCGGTCGCGCATGCAGCCCGAGCTTGTTTCCAATAATGAGGTCTCGGACCACGCTACCACCTGTTTCTTTATTTTTTGTCACTGATGCCATGTCTAAGGTTCTTACTTATCTCGGTTTGCAATAGCTTTCAACAATCTTTCATTAAATTCAACCGCAGAATTTTGGCCCATGCCTTTTAGTTTCTGGTCCAGAGCCGCCACCTCGACCAGATTTGCCAGGTTTCTTCCCTGGCGGACAGGTATGGTGACATGGGGTATCTTGATTTGCAAGATTTCGTAATAGTCTTGTTCAAGCCCGATTCGGTCGATTTCCGGCACCTCGTGCCAGTCCTGCAGGGTCACCACCATGTCGAGCCGCTTCTCGAAGCGGATGCTCCGCACGCCGTAGATGCTGGCGATGTTGATGATGCCGAGACCGCGGACTTCCATGTGGAAGCGGGACAGGTCCGAGGAGGTGCCGATGAGTTCACGGCCCTCCAGAGAGCGGATTTTGGTCACGTCATCGGCGACGAGGCTGTGGCCGCGCTCCACGAGGGAGAGCACGCACTCGCTTTTTCCGATGCCGCTGGCGCCGCGGACCATGACGCCGATGCCCAGGATGTCGACCATGCTGCCGTGCTCGCTGACGGTCGGGGCGAAATCGAGCTCCAGGCAGATCGTGGCCATGTTCATCAGGCGCATGGTCGTCAGGGGCGACTTGAAGACGGCAATGTCCTCTTCCTCCGCCTCCTCCAGGACGACCCGGGGCGGGTTGATGTTGCGGGCGAAGATGAGACACGGAATGCGATGCTTGAAGAGTTCCTTCAGGCGCTGGCGGCTGACCGACTCGGGCAGGGATTTCAGGTAATGCGTCTCGCCGCTGCCGATGATCTGCACGCGCTGGAAGGCGAAGGAGCGGTAGAATCCCGAGAGCGCCAGCCCGGGACGATTGACCGCGCCCTCCGAGATGCGGCGCTGCAGGCCTCCGGCGCCGGCCAGGAGCTTAAGCTGCAGTTGATTGGCGTGGTTGGTGTAGAGCTGTCCAACGGTGACATTGGGGAGGCTGGATTTCTTCTTCACGGAAAACAAATGGATTGCGATTGGGCGACGAAGCTAACGTGGACGATGCCACCGGCTTTCGCAATGGAATTGTGCGAGGTGGGGTTGCGACCGGACTTGATCTGAGTGTGGATGATGAAATCAGGTCTCCGGCATGAGCGGGACTTTCTCTTTTTTGGCGTCGGCGGTCAGATTCCGATCAAATGTTGCCAATATCAAATCCTGCTCGGTGGCGACGCGCAGGTATTCCGCATCATGGGCGGTCAGTTGGTATTTATCCGAAAAATGACGAAGAGTGGCGACATCGGCAAACCCGGGAGCCGGAAAAATACCCAGGGCAAGCCGCGCCATCCGAGAGAAGGCATCATCGCGGTACTTGCGATCGATTCGCCCGCGGCGTTGCGCGACAAAAAGCGGATTTGTCATTTCCAACAGCCACACGTTTGGGACAAAAACCGCTCCTGCCTGCACCTGCTCCAGAACCACATCCGACGCCTCATTCCACTCATCTTCAAGAAACCAACTGGCCGAGAAAGAAGCATGCACAAGAATGCCTTTCACCGCCGCCCCTCATTTTTCATTTCGATGATTTCGGAAATAGAAATCTTATTTCGTTTGATCTTTTTCGCGTGTTTCTTGCGGAATTCCAAGATGATTTCCTTAGGGCTCTTTGCTTTCGCCGAAGCCGCAATCGGAGACAAGGAGGCCATCGGTTTTCCCCGTTTGGTAATCAGGAAGGACTCACCCCGGGCGACCTGTTCAAGCAGATCGGAAAGGTGGGTTTTGGCGCTAAATGCTCCAATCGTTTTTATACAACTAGATTAAAAGCGATCCGACTGGTTGGCAAGTGCCCTTACTGAAACTACCGGACCACGCGGTAACATTGACTTCGTCGGCTGATTATGCATCTGTTGAGGTATGGGTCTGTCAGCTTTTTGTCGCTGTTTGACGATCAAGACATTTCTTCTGGTGCTTGGCATCATCGGCGGAATGCAGTTCGCCGTGGCGGACAGTTCGGCAAAGTCGGTTGCCGGGACGGAAACTCCGCTCGTAATTACGTCCGCGTACGGAGTGGATGGCCTTGTGCTTTGGCTCGCCGCCGACAGCGGAGTCAAGATGGACAATGACAATAATGTCTCTTCCCTGGCCGACAAAACAGGGAATTTTACTCTGAGGGCGACCGACCCCGACCACCAGCCTGCTTTTGTATCTAACGCCTTGAATGGTAAACCCGTGCTCCGCTTCAATCCCGATCAAGCACTCTACAGTGCCGATGAATTCGGAACTGATCTTGATGGGGCTATGACCATGATCGTGGTGGCGAAGACCAACGCCTCACGATCCTTTTTTCAGTATCCGTTGTACCTCGGGCAAAATCGCACGTCACACGCCAATCGGGCGCTCGCATTTTACAAGGGGAAAGAAGTATTTGATGGCCAGTGGGTCGGCTTTTACGGGCCGCCTGTGGTCAGGAATGCATTTGTCATGATGGGTGTTTCGGTCAATGCGACTGTCACACAGGCAGTTTTTTATAGGAATGGTGTGCAGACGATGCTCAGTGGTATTTCCGACGAAAATGGAAAAGCTGCATTCGAGAGCCTTTCACCTGGTGTAACGCTGGGAGCGGCGGCAGATCCATGTCGCGGCTGGTTGGGAGACATCGCGGAAGCCCTGGTTTATGATCGCCAGCTTTCTCCCTCGGAAATGCAGTCGATATGGTGGGCTCTTTCTCTGAAATATGGGCTTCAGCAGCAGCCCCTGACCGCAGCCCAATCATTGACGGATCAGTTGCCCAATGACAAAAGCGGTCAAGCTGGTGGCTGAACTTCCATCTCCTCCACGCCTTGAACCTGGAGAAGGCGCGCGGCGCCCTGGTAGGTTTCGACGTGGCCGCGCACGACGATCGTGGCGTCGAGCCATTTCTTGGCGGGCGCATCGAAAGAAGCCGGATAGATACAGCGGAGATCGGGCAGGTGGCCGCCGTCGATGCGCCGCAGGTCGATCCGTCGCAGATCGAGATCGACAGCACGCACGCGCCCGCGCAGCTCGACGACTTCATGGCTCATGACGGGTTGTTCGAGCCAGGCGCGGACTTGCAGGCGCGTTTCGGGGGTGAGTAAACGCCAGGCGCCCTTCGGCATGGCCCGGCCTCCAATTTCGAGCGAGGAAACGCCGCGCCGGCCGGATGGCGCCAACTGTCCCACCGCGCTCAAGGCGGCATCGCGGAGTTTCGGATCGGCAAATTCACGCCTGATTAAATCATACGCATTGGGCGCGTTGATATGCTCCGTTACGGAGCCGAGAGTCACCAGCGCCTGGCGCGACGCGGCGAAAAGGGGATCGCCGGTCAGGACGACATAACCCGGATTCGGTTCGGGCAGGGAAAAGCCCAGGTAGAGACTTCCCTGCGCGAAGGAACTCAAGCCCAGGTCGATTTCCCGCGGGAGCTCCACCGTTTCATTAATCGAACTCACCAGCGTCTTGATCATCGTCCCGACCTGCTTGCGCACATCTCCCATGATGCTCGTCACGAGGGAAAGCCTGGGGTTCGCCGTCTGCAAACCTTCGCCGTCGAGATGCAGCAGGAGGTCGGAGCGATCCAGCGCCCGCGCGATGGGCATGTCCTTCTCGTAAATCTCGTCGAGCATGCGGTAATACGAGGCGCAGGCTTTGGCCAGCATGTCTTCATCGCCTCCGGACTCGGTCACCAGCTTTTGCATCGCGGCGATCTGCTGATACAAAAGCTCCGCCTTGCGTTTCAAGACGCTGGACCAGTCCGGAAATGTCGGCGCGCCGTTCATAGTTTGATTCGGACGATGCCCTTTTTCGCGCCCTCCTTGAGCCCAAGCGGTGCGGCATCCTGGGGCCGTAGATATTGGAAGAAGCGCCGGAAGTCGCTGATGCCGCCGGGAAATCCCTCGCACCAAAAATGGAGATGTACGGAATACTTCGTATGAATCGTATCCAGGCCCATGGCAAAAAACGGCTCCATGGCGGCAAAAGCTTCGGTCCCGTAGCGCGCGCGCGTTTGCAGAATCACGTCGATGTCTTCCGGGCTCGATTTATTGGTGATGAATCCGCCATCAATATACGCGTTGGAAAACGTATTGGCGGCAAGGGCCCAGTGTAAAAATTCCTGCAGTCGATCCCAAAGAATCGCACGTTTCGGGTTAAAAACCAATCGCTCGTGCAATTGATCCAGTGTCGTATCATGGACGCCTTCCGGCAGATAACCGTGGTAATTAAACTGCGGCAGAGGAGGGGGTGCGTCGGGTTCCATAAGCCAGTCAGGTAAGTTAGTTTTGTCGTTTCAGAAATTCCCGGGCCAATTCCCGGTAGCTTTGCGCCCCGGCGCCGGAGGGATCGTAGTCGATGATCGGCAGGCCGTGGCTGGGCGCTTCGCCGAGCCGGACAGATCGCGGAATGATGGTGTCGAAAACTTTGTCGCCGAGATGCCCCCGCACGCTGCTCACGACTTCCTGGCTCAAATTCGTTCGCGCGTCGTACATCGTCAGCACAATGCCCTCCAGGGCCAATCTTCCGTTGCCGCTGATTTGCTTGATGCGCTCGATCATCTCGAGAATTTTTGCCAGGCCCTCCAACGCAAGATATTCGCACTGGAGCGGGACCAGCACCGAGTTGGAGGCGGCCAATGCGTTGGTCATCAGGACGCCGAGCGATGGCGGGCAATCGATCAAAACGAATTCGACGGCGGGCTGGCTGGCGCGATAATTCTCCAGCACGCGCCGCAAACGGGTCAGGCGGTGTTCGTCGGCGGCGAGTTGAATTTCGCAACCGGCGAGATCGAGTTCGGCGGTGATGACGTGCAGGTGCTCGATGGTCGTCGGCTGGATTTGTTCCGCGACGGAGCGTGTTCCCTCGTCATCGGTGAGGACGGGATAAAGGCTGCGACCCTCGGTTGCGGCCAGCCCGACCGCGCTGCTGGCATTGGCCTGCGGATCGAGATCGATAAGCAAAACTTCACGGCCCGCTTCGGCCAGGCACGAGGCGAGATTCACCGCCGTGGTCGTCTTTCCCACGCCGCCTTTCTGGTTGGCAATGGCGATGATTTTCATGACGGCCAATCTTTAGTGGAAGCTTTCGCTATCTTTATTCGACACATCCTGCGCAAAATTAAAACTGTGTAAGAAAACACTCCGCAGGCTGCGATAAACTTGACACCGGAAGCAATTCAATTTTCTCTAGCATGGCGTTTACTTTTCCTTAATCGCTCCATTTTGTTTTATGATTGAAGTCGAAAATCTCTCCAAAACCTATTCCGGATTTCGTGCCGTGCAGGGCATCAGCTTTCACGTGGCTAGAGGCGAAATCGTCGGGTTTCTCGGGCCGAACGGCGCGGGAAAAAGCACGACGATGAAAGTTCTCGCCGGCTATCTTCCGCCCACGGATGGAAAAATCAAAATTGCCGGGTTTGATGTGGTGACCGATTCGATCGAGGTGCGCAAGCGAATCGGTTACATGCCCGAAAACGTCCCGCTCTACACCGACATGCGGGTGAACGAATTCCTCCGCTTCCGGGCCGAGCTTAAGAAAGTGACCCGGCGCAAAATCAAGGAACGGGTCGAGACGGTCAAGGAACTTTGCAGCCTCAAGGATGTCGAAAATAAAATCATCGGCACGCTTTCCAAGGGTTATCGCCAGCGCGTTGGGCTTGCCGACGCCATGGTGAACGATCCCGACCTGCTGATCCTCGACGAACCAACGATCGGTCTCGATCCGAATCAAATCCGCGCCGTGCGCGACCTCATCAAGGATCTCGGGAAGCACCACACCATTCTTCTTTCCACGCACATCCTGTCCGAGGTGGAGCTGACCTGCAGCCGCGTGCTCGTGATTAATCGCGGTCGCATCGAGGCCTCCGACACCCCGGCCAATCTTACCAAGCTGGTGCGCGGCGGCGGCTCCATCGTCCTCGAAGTCAAGGCGCCGGGCGCCGATGTCGTGGCCAAGCTCAAGGCAGTGCCCAATATCGAGGACGTGGAGGTTGACCCTCCGGCGGAGGGCGAGTGGACGCACGCGAAGATTTTCGCGGAGCCGGGCGTCGACGTCCGGGAAGAAATTTACGGTGTCGTGCGACAGAACAACTGGCCGTTGCGCGAGCTTACCCGCGTGAAGGCCACGCTGGAGGAAGCCTTCGTCGAGTTGACGCAGGATTAACCGCAATCAGTCCCGGGATAGGAGAAATTTATGGCTTTCTGGACCCTTTATAAACGAGAACTCAACAGCTATTTTCAATCGGCGGTCGCCTACGTTGTCCTCTTTGGCAGCGCGGCGATCCAGAGCATGTTCTTTGTTCTTCTGGTTCGCTTCATCATGGATGCGAATTACAAGGACCAGAGCGTGCTGCAGCTCTACTTCACCTGGCCGCTCTTCTGGTTTCTTCTCCTGGGACAAATCCCGTTGATCACCATGCGCTCGTTCTCGGAGGAATTTAAGCTCGGCACGATCGAGATGCTGCTGACCGCGCCGGTTCGCGAGTGGGACATCGTGCTGGCCAAGTTCTTCGGTGCGCTCACCTTTTTCCTTGTGCTCTGGCTTCCCATCGCGCTCGATTTGCTTGCGCTTCAGCTCTTCTCCAACCCGGAGCCGCCGGTTTATTGGGCACAAATCGGCATGACGGCCCTGACCATCCTGCTCATCGGCGGTTTCTTTGTTTCGTTGGGCATTTTCAGCTCGGTGCTGACCAAGAACCAGATCATCGCGGCGGTGCTTTGTTTCGCCTTCATCCTCGTTCCCTTTGGCGTTTCCCTCTGGCGTTGGGTGCAACATCTCGACGCCTTCACCCTCGATTGCATTTCCTACGTTTCGGGGCAGGAACATTTTCAAAACGCGGTGGTTGGCATCTTTGATACGCGGCCCATTGTTTTTTACCTGAGCGTGACCACCTTCATGCTGCTGCTGACCAAGAGCGTGCTCGAAGGTCGCCGCCTTCAAAGTTAATTCCGGGTTAATTTTGCCATGAATACCGATACTCCCTCCTCCCGTTCCTCCCGTCGTTCCGCGGGACGCCAGAGCATTATCAATCTGATCCTCGCCGTCCTGATCCTGGGGATGGTCAATTACGTGGGCTTCAAGCACTACACCCACAAGGATCTTTCCCAATCGCAATTTTACACGCTCTCGCCGAAGACGCTCGATGTGCTCTCCAAGCTTGATGCGCCCATCAGCGTTTACACCTTCCTCGATGAGCAGGGCGCCAACGCCGGACAGTCCGATGAGGTTTCCAAATTGCTCAAGGAATACCAGCAGGCCGCCGGCAAGAACATGACGATTGAGAAAATCGATCCTGCCTACGATATTGCGCGCGCGGCTGCGCTGCAAAAGCAGCTTCACTTCGACGGGAACGATCACCTCGTCATTTTCACTTACAAGGATCGTTCGCCAAGGTTCGTCAAGCAGGAGGACATGTTTGACATGAATCCCATGACCGGGCAGGTCGGCGCCTTCAAGGGCGAGCAGCAATTAACGGCCGCGATCATTGCGCTGGTCGAGGGCAAGCCATCCAAGGTTTATTTCACCGAGGGCCATGGAGAACACTCGATCCAGGATACGACCAGCCCGCAGGGCTACGGTCTTCTCGGGCAAAGCCTCAAGAACGAAAACGTGGAATTCGCCAATCTCAATATTGCCGAGAAAGGTGCTGTCCCATCCGATGCCGAAGCCGTGGTCATCGCCGGACCGGTCGTTTCTTTTTCCCCGGTGGAAGCGGATGCCCTCGACAAATACCTCGCGAATAATGGCAAATTGTTTGTCCTGCTCGATCCTTATGTCACGCTCGGCCTCGATAATGTGCTTGCTAAATATGGCATGAAGTTCGAGGACGACCTTGTGCTCTACCGCGTGGCGACCCCCACCGGCACCCAGGTAACCGTCCCTCTGGCCGCAATTTACCAGGGGGGATTTTCCATCCAGCCGCTCACCGTCAAATTTGGCCAGGCTAATCTCCAAATGCTGATTCAAGACGCCCGCTCGATCACACTGGCGCCGAGCAACCCGGCGCAATCTGATTCCAAAAACCAGTTTTTACTCCAGACTGACGCAAATGCCTGGGGTTGGATCAGCAAGGCGGGCGCGCCTCCCGTGGATCCCAAGCAACTCACCTTCAACAGTGGAACTGACATCCCCGGGCCTCTTACCATCGCGGCCGAATACGACGGCGGCATGACAACGGATCCCACCACCAAGGCCACGATGTTTGCGACCCGCATCGTTGCGGTCGGCGCCTCCAAATTTTTGCAGAATGACACCGCCGATTCTGTCGGGGCAAATTTCTTCACCAACTGCGTTGATTGGCTTGTGAAGACAAACGCCTACCTCGACATCGCGCCGAAGAAGCCCCAGCAATATGGCGTTTACCTCAGCCCGATGTCCTATCGAACTGTAGTCTGGACCGCCGCTTTCTTCATTCCGGGCGCGGCACTTGTGCTGGGCATCCTCACGTGGTTCTCGCGCCGCAAATAATTCATCCGTCCCGTTATGCGCTACAGTTCCACTTATACTCTTCTCTTTATTGCCGTCGGGCTGTTTTGCTACCTCACGTTCGTCGATAAAAAAATTCCCGGCACCAAGGAGCGCGAGCAGGCCGAGACCCAGCTCTTTGAATTGAACCCCGATGATGTTGTCGCGCTGGAGATCACGAATCTCCACGGCTTTTTCTTTTTTCAAAAAGTTGACGGCCATTGGGAGATTCGAAAACCTGTCAACACTCCCGCGGATGGCGCCACCGTCGATGCCGTGATCAACCAGATCGCCTTCGCGCAACCCAATCGGGTCATCGAGGTCGACGGAAGTTCCGACAAGGACACGGCCAACTTGAAAGAGTGGGGACTTATTCCGCCGGAGGAGCGCGCGGTGATTCACACCGGCGATAAAGAGTACGAACTGCTTGTTGGCCGCAAAATGGCCATCAATGACAGCGATTACGCCCGTGCATCGGGCCATAAAGACGAACCGGTGCGGATCATTCCCGATACGGTCAAGCAGGCCATGGAAAAGGACCTTTCCGATTTCCGCAGCCGCAATGTCTTCGACTTCAATGCCGATAATGTCACCCAGGTCGCCACGCGTATCGCGGGCACCTCCACGACGCCCGGTCAGCAATGCGAAGTCGATTTCAAGGACGGTAAGTGGACCTTGCAACTGCCTCTGGTGGCACGCGCTGCCAGTGCCGATGTGCAGGCGATGATTGGCCGAATTCTCGGTTTGCGGGCCGTCGACTTTGTGACCGACGACGCCAGCAATCTCAGTACCTATGGACTTACCGCTCCTGCGGCGACCCTTTCGGTCACGTTGAAAACCGATGAGCCCATGGTCCTGCAGATTGGCGGTCCCGTGCCCGGCAAGCCCGATCAGGTTTACGCCCAGCGGCTCAAGTCCAGCTCGGTCTTCACGCTCACGAAGAGCAACGTCGACGACCTCTTTAAAGCCGTGCCCAATGTGCGCGATCGCCATGTTCTGCCCTTCGATCCCGACAAAGCCCTTGGCCTCAGTTATTCCTTTGGTTCAAAAAAAGCCCAGGTTCGCGCCGACCATGCTCTTTGGTATACAATCGGAAGTGACAAAGGCCGTGCCGATGTGGGGAAGGTTACCGATATGCTGGCCAAGCTGAGCCAGTTGGAAACGACCCCGGTGCTGAAGGATTCCGCGACGGATTTGAAGCCATTCGGCCTCGATAAACCGCTGGGTAAGATCACCATCGAATCGCCCGAATTCAAGCCGGGCCCGACGCTCACGCTGCTGATCGGTAAAGCGGAGAACAAGCTTCTCTATGTGCGCAATTCGGCCGAGCCTTTCATTTACACCGTGCCCGACAATTCCTTCGATTTTCTGCGTGCGAGCAATCTGGCGCTGCGCGATGCCCGGGCCATCAATCTTCAGCGGGAACAAGTCAAAGGCATGACCATCACGGCGGGGCAGCAGCCTCCGGTAATCTTGACCCGCAGCCCGGGCGGCACATGGACCGTGACCAACGTGAAGGATCGCATGGTTGATTCGCTCAAGGCCGAGGGACAGGCCAGCCTCTTTTGCCAATTACAAGCCCAAAACTGGCTCGGGCCGGCGCAGCCCTCCTACGGCTTGAGCAAGCCGGTTTTGACCATCGCCGTGCAGGCAGATCAACCTTCCCCCACGATACTGCGTATCGGCGCCGTGCTGCCGGACAGCACGCATGCCGCGCAGGTCGAGGGCGACCCCGACGCCTTTGAGCTGTCGGACGGCGATTTCGGCATCCTCGATTCCAGTACGCTGCAGCTCATCCCCAAGGAGCTCTCCGAAACCAACGCGCCCTCGGCCGTCGCGCCGGGGAAATAGGACCTAGAGGACACCTAAGACCAATGGGATGCACTAAGCCCTCCCTTGTCATCTCGGTCCCACAAGTCCCATTCGTCCTATTTCCCCTAGCGACCCGCAGCATTGGCCGCTACACTGCTAAAAATGATCTCCTTCCTGCGCGGCACCGTTGTGGAAATCCTGCCCATGCGCCTCATCCTCGAGGCGGGCGGGGTCGGCTACGATGTCCACATTCCGCTGTCGACTTATGACAAGCTCCCGCAACCCGGCTCGGAAGCGAAGATTCTCACCCATCTCGTCGTCCGTGAGGATGCCCATATCCTTTATGGCTTCGCCACGCCGGAGGAGCGCGACCTCTTTCTCCTTCTCGTCAACAATGTCAGCGGCGTGGGGCCGAAGCTGGCTCTCGCCGTCCTGAACGGCATCACGCCCGTCATGTTTCGTGGTCTGGTCGTGGCCGGTGACATTGCCTCGCTGAGTAAAATCAAAGGCGTCGGCAAGAAAACCGCCGAGCGAATCATCGTCGAATTGCGCGACAAAGTCGGCGTTTCCGCCGCCTGGGAAGCGGCCTCCGCGCAGCAGGGGCTTTCCCCCGAGGAACAGCATGTCAACGACGCCGTTCTCGCCCTCATCTCCCTCGGCTACAAACAGGCCGAGGCGCATAAGACGGTGCGCGCCATCCGCGATGCCCAGCCGAAGTCGACCGTGGAAGAGCTGGTCAAAGAAGCCCTCAAAGCCATGTAGGCGACACGGAAGCTCTCCGTTCTTGCTCTATCCTGTGGAGCCGTTAAAAAGGATTCACTATGCAAGTTCTCGTCCTCGCCGCCGGTTATGCCACTCGTCTTTATCCGCTGACACTCAATCAGCCCAAGCCGCTGCTGCCCGTGGCGGGCAAGCCGATGTTGGAGCACATCATCGACCATCTCGCCACCGTGAAAGACCTGGGCGAGATGTTCATCGTCACGAACCAGAAATTCGTTTCCCATTTCACGAACTGGTCCGAGAAATACAGCAGGGAGAAGACCGCGTTCAACTTCAAGATCATCAACGACGGCACGACCAGCGACGCCGACAAGCTCGGCGCGATCGGGGACATCCGTCTGGTGGTTAAAAAGGAAAACGTGAGCGGCGACCTGCTGGTGGTTGCGGGCGACAATCTTTTTGATTCCTCGCTCGCGCCGTTTGTGGAATTTGCCCGGTCCGGGACCACCCCGGTTCTGGCGGTCTACGATGTGGGCGATCTCGAGTCGATCAAAAAGTACAACAGCATCACGCTCGACAAGGATGGCGTGATCACTTTCTTCGAGGAGAAACCGAAAAACCCGACCAGCACCCTGACCGGAATCGCGCTCTATTATTTTCCCGCCAACGTGGTGAAGATGATCGAGACTTACATTGCGGAAGGCAACAACCCCGACCAGCCGGGCCGTTTCATTCAGTGGCTTTATCCTCGAGTTCCGGTGCGGACCTGGACGGTGCCGGGCCGCTGGTTCGATATCGGCAGCAAGGAAACGCTCGAGGAAGCCGACCGCATATTTGGCAAGTAAATCCAGACTGGCCGCAAGGACCGCACCTCCATGGCTGCCCTGCTGACCGCGATTAACATGACGCGCGGCGTCAGGCTGACCGAGTGCGGGCGCGTGGCCGACAACATGTACCGGCGCGTGGTCGGCTTATTGCGGGACAAGGCGCTGGAGCACGGCGATGGTTTGTGGATCAAGCCGTGCAATTCCATCCATAGCATTGGAATGCGATTCCATTTTGACGCGATCTTTCTCGATAAAAATCTGTGCGTGGTGCACCTGATGCACGAGATGAAACCGTGGCGGGTTTCCAAGATGGTCTTCTCGGCCCAAAGCGTTCTCGAGGTTCCCGCCGGCCTCATTTCCCAAACTGCGACGGAAGTGGGCGATCAGTTTGAAATGATTGAAGGGAGTCCTTCCGCCGACCTCTAAAATCCACTCGCGCGGCGAGGGTTGTGCGGCTAGTTTCCTGTATGTTGATTCGACTTTTCTGGCACTGGGCGATCCTGATCTTCGGGCTCTATCTGGTTACGCTGATCACCCCGATCACTTACGATAAGCCGATGGATTTGGTCTGGGCCGCGCTGGTTTTGATCGTCGCCAACACGATCATCAAGCCGTTCCTGATCCTCTTCACGCTGCCATTGGTGATCCTCAGCCTCGGCTTGTTCCTGCTCATCATCAACGCCCTTATTCTCTACACCGTGCCCCATTTCGTGATGGGGTTTCACGTGCCCGGCTTTTTCTCTGCTTTCTTCGGTTCGGTGCTGCTCAGCTTGATCACCGGTTTCTTTACCGGTTATGAAAAGCGGGTTTCCGTCCATCGCGTGCAGACCACGAATACCCGTTCCGGCACGGGCAAAGTTATCGATATTTGAAGACAGCCGAATAGACTGAAAGGTTTGATTTGGGCTGAACGAAACTTGCCAAGATGAAGTTTGCTGTGAGTATAAAACAGGAGGTTGATGATTAAGGTAAAGGATGTACGGTAATTTTGACGATGAAACTCTTAGCACCCTCCCACAAAGTCTTGCCGACCAGGCGAGAACTTTCCTCACCGCCGCGAAGGCGATTGACTGTGGAACAAGTGAGGCAACAGGTTCAGGAGCATCTTCAGGAAGCGAAACAGGAAATGTTGCGGAGTGGGCAAGGAGACAAGGCAAACTGATTTCGGATGAAGCGCTGGCTACGCTTCCGATTGTCTCCAATTCCACCAGCGAGCATGAAGTACGCTATCGTCTGGAAGATAATTGTGCAGTGAAGCGCACGTGGGCAGGTGTTTTCGGCCAGATTCCTTTTGCCAAAGGAGGAAAACTTGACCGAAGAAATGCTTTGCCATCTGAGTATTTATATCGAATGGCTTTGCATTTCGCCGTATTTGGGAGCGACCTTCGACTTGATGGCGTCAATATTTCCGACCGGCCCAGCATGATTATTGGTCGACCTCCGGGCGAACCTGCCTGGTAAAGCGACAAACGAGGAAATCGCAGATTATCTGCAAGAGGAAGGCTTTGTATCTGTTCCCAAAGCTTACTACGGATGGTATCGTCCCAATGACGGTGTTGTCATTGTCGATGCCAAGCCGGATAACTTTATCAAAACGACGATGGGCTTGGTGCCGATCGATTTGCAAATAGCTCAATTTACGGAGGAGCAGTTGGGTGGCGCTGGTTTGTTGCCCACAGGCACAGGACGTGACATCCTTTCATAATCACATTCAGCAAATAAATAGCCTTGACGAAGCTAAGGAAAAAGAAAAAGAGCAGCTGGTCTCGAAAAGCAAAGATAAGCCTGATTCCGTTTAGTTTAAAACTCACTCACAATCGTCATCGCAAGTGGCAGACAGCTAAAGCTCCAGCATGTAGGTCTCGAGATCGACGAGGATTTCCCGCGGTTTGGCGCCGTCGGGCGGCCCCAGCACGCCGATTTTTTCGAGGTAATCAATGACGTAGGCGGCGCGATTGTAGCCGAGGCGCAGGCGTCGTTGGAGATTGGACGTGCTGGCCTTCCGTTCCTGGCGAATGACATCGAAGCATTCGTAAATGAGCTTCTTATCGTCCTCGCTGACTTCCATTTCCGCGGGCGCCTTGCCGGAGAGCTTGGCATCGAGCTCGGGCGCAAACTGGGCCTCGGCCTGACCACCGGCGAAGTCGACCACATCCTGGACTTCCTGGTCGGAAACGAATGCGCCCTGGCCGCGAGTGAACCCGGCCACGCCCGGCGGACGATAAAGGAGATCGCCTTTGCCGAGGAGATTCTCCGCGCCGTTTTCGTCGAGGATCACGCGCGAGTCGAGTCCGCTCGGCACCTGGAACGCGATGCGCGCCGGGATGTTCGTCTTGATCACGCCGGTGACGACCTCGCGCCGCGGGGTCTGCGTGGCCACGATGAGATGGATGCCGGCCGCGCGGGCCTTGGCGGTCAGGCGCGCAATGGCGCTTTCGACATCGGCGGGCGCGGTCTGCATCAGGTCGGCCAGTTCGTCGACGATGACGACGATGTAGGGCAGCTTGTCGGGGATGACGAGATCGTCCTCGCGCGGAACCCGGATGGGCGGGCTGTCCGGCGTCTCGGACTCCTCGCCGGCTTCGTCCGC
>Ga0116229_10000455_pt1 | contig 53959 bp, 45 predicted proteins | sample S1TSphgellanicum_3_FD_87313 | JGI IMG/M metagenome (GOLD analysis project Ga0116229, IMG submission 87313) | Host-associated microbial communities from peat moss isolated from Minnesota, USA - S1T2_Fc - Sphagnum magellanicum MG | ecosystem: Host-associated > Plants > Peat moss > Unclassified...
AAAAAAAAAAAAAAAAAATTTATAACAAACAAAAAAAAATATAAAAAAAAAAATAAAAAGATAACAAATTTTATTAAATAAAAATAAAAAAAAAACGAGTTCAATAAATTTTTTTTTTTTTTTTTTTTTTTTCAATTTTGTGATGGCACTGAAGTGGTGAACATCCAAAAGTGTATCAAAATTTGGCTATATTAAAGTAAATATGAAAGTAAAAAAGTTCCAGTGACAAGTAATCGGAACTGGTATAGGGGGGATTTTTTTGAAATCCTTTGTACGATCATCCATGGACCATTCCAAAGACAATTTCAAAAATAACTACCTCATTTTCAAGCCTAACTATTTCATTTCTTTTTTAATAATTGCTTCCTTTTCCTATGAACTTTCTTAATATCTGTCTCTCACCTTTCCTAATAAGATACCCCCATTTTATAACTATTTCACTCTTTTTCCCTATCCACCAACATGGATATGAAAAAACAAATTAACATATGTCTTTTCATGTCCATCAAATGTATATTGATTTAAATTAAATTTGACATTGACATAAATAATGATGAATTATTAAAAACCATATGAAAACATGACAAATTTTTTAAAAAATCATCACTAATAGTGTGCAGTGTTTTAGATTGTCTTTCAGCTGACGGTATACAACATGGAGCTCTAATAAAAAAGTTTAAGTATCTTTCAATATTTTTGGCTGCAGCTGCAACATATTTTAGAAGTCTGGTGATTTAAAATATTTTCTCCTTCAAAATCTGGCAAATTTCAGCCAATGTTTTTCATTAAAAAATGCTTTGAATAGATTGAAATCCAATTTGTGGGTCAAAGATTTGTGAAAGTTTTCCCAGAAAAAAGTAATGGGTCCATGCTATGGTATTGCCATTCACCTAAGCAAGTTTTAAACATATTTTCACTTCAGGTTATGCATAAGAATCTTGTTCTTATTCCATCACTGAAGATTGAAAACACAATCACACCAAAATTGGACATGTAGAAACTAAAATGAGATCCATAACAATGGAAATACATGTTTGAAACGAGTTGAATATCAAGTCACGTCATTTGCCTCCCATTGCCTGCTCTGAGAGCTTTAAGTCCGCAGTACTTAGTGTTTTAATCTTGTTCTAAGTCACTAACTATTTTACATATCCTTGTACAAGGGCAGCTTCAACACAAGTTTGTCAAGTAATTAATTAATTTTGAATATTTCATGTTGAACATATTTGAATATTTGAAATTTTGATTTTCCTTCACACTCAGTTTTTCTTTGAAAAAAGTGTTTTTTGAAAACTTCGACATTTTTATAAATAATACAATTTGTGTTGAATCTGCCAAGGTACTATGGAAGGTGTGTTTGAACATCCATAGTTTATCTATTTCTATCCATAAGGTCCAAGCTACTTCTAGCATTAAACCAGTGTAGACCCAAGTGAATGTGCAGTCGCATGTTTAGGTGCAACTCAAATTTGTGCTTAAATGTTTAAACCAATTTTAAGCACAAAAATGATTATCAATTTGACTAAACTTCCCATGGAACATCAATTAGCCCAATCATTATTAACACAAAATCCACTATAGCAATTCCAATTTACATGCTTTTGGCAAATTCTAGAGAGTTCAAATTCTAAAATTTCAAAAAATTCTAAGGAATAATTTTGAAAATTTCTTTTTGAAGTTTTCAAAAGAGTTATGCACTCATTTACTTGAACTTTAAAAGTCAAATAAAATATACTCCATACTTGAAGTGAATCAACTAGGCATCAAACCTTCACATGCATCTGAATAGTTTCTCCCCTTGATATATTGAAACATTGATGAAGAGTGCCAACTATAAAAACCCACAAATTCATCCACTGTGATGCATTAGAGGACTTATATTAGTTGCAGAAAAATCTTGCATGAGTTGTTGTATCTAGTAAAATTAAGGTCAAGATTTGGTGACAGATAATGTCCCTTCATGACCACATTATATGACATAATCTTCCAGTGATGATCATACACTTGTAATAGTTTCCGAAATGTGTCTCTTGAACATGAATTTTTAAAAACCAGGTCAGAATCTGCTTCTCCAGACCTTAATGTCATGGAATGGCCTCACCCTTGCCTGGAACTATTTCAAGAACTCAAAGAACCTGTGGTTTTCATGGAAGAACAAGCAAGAACCATAGATTTTTTGGCAGTTATCATATAAAGTTTTTGTTATTTTGAGGATGGCGATTATAGGATAGCTGCGCAACACTGGTGTATTCTCCTAGGCCCAAGTATCCAGCAGTAAAATCAACCTGACACAGGCCTCACACAGAGACACCCATAGTTAATTGTCCCCAAAGTTTCACATTAACAAATGAGCCAAAAATAGTCACCATGCATACAAATCATGATGAAAGGCTTTCTGCTTCAGAGCTGCACAACACAAAAGAGCAGCTCAAAATTATGATCTCAACCTCAGTCTATTGCTCTATTATTATTACATTTGTTCAACAAACTCCAGGCCATTTTCTTCTATCACTACCAAGGATCCAAGTTACAACTAATATCACTATGCTTACTATGTGAACATTGATGTCAAGTATTTAGTATTCACTGTACAATATTAGTTTTCTGGAGTTGGTATTTGTTGTTTGAACTCAGTTCAATATGAACACATTCCAATCTTTTCATGTTTAGAGCACAGCTTTTTTTTCTTTTTTTTTTTCTTCAATTTTGCGGTTTCCAAAGTTTGGTGATTTTTTTTCAATATTTTATCATTATTTCTGAATTTACACTTTCAAAAAATTCCCCGAAAATCCAATTTCTTTTGGTTGTCATAGTGTGAAAATTTGTCGAAAAAACGACCCCAAAGAGTGTCTCTCAAATCTTACGACATCATTTTTGCGCATGATTTTATGTGTGTGACTTTGTTAATTTCAGATTGTTGGGCATCAATTTCATAATGCATGACATTGACCCAGATGTGACAATTCTCAAATTTAATGCTCAAGGCAACAAATTGTTAACCACTTTGCTCCATGAATTCCAAAGAAGAGGTCCAAGCCTAGTTGCTGAACAAAAGCAGGGAATAACTCTCACTCCCACTAACATGCAAAAATTTAGAAAATGGATTTCAAGATCAAAGACTACAAACCTTTGAATTTTTGCTCCCACCCCACCTTCCTTCAACACAACACCTTTGCACCTTAAAATGACAAACCTGAGCACCCAACATAACTATGCTGCTTCAAACCACCACCAAGCTTGCCACCAACAATGAGCACCATGATCTCCAGAATTATGCTCAGGTATCAGAGGTCAGAAGTACAGAAGTTGGGTAGATATGGTCACACTCCCATATTCCAATGCCATCAAACCTGTACGGAAGAAGCCTGTTGCCAAAGCTTTGATGTAGATTCTGGAAGGCCCTCTGTCTCTGCAAGATTTTTCGCACGTCTTTCATCCACAAGGACTAGATATCCAGCGAGAGGATGCTGGCTACTGGATATAGTCGAGGTGCATAAGCACTGAGACTATATCTGGTACCCAGTGGCCTCAAGCTGGTTATGGGACATAATCAACAGGGAAGGCAAATCAAGCTGACCATTATTTTTCATAACAAGCCCTCTTCAGAGACAACACATCAGCAAGAATGCCACACATCAGAATGCAACACATCAACAAGATTTACCTTCCTGTTGATTATGTGGCAATTTAACCCTGAGCTGCAAACTGTGTGTCTTTGTTAGAAAAATGTCAAGCTTGTTAGCAATCAACCCTTATGAGCTTGGAGACTTGATCTATGCACTAACCAGAGTGGGCAGGTATTAGAAATGGCACACAACCCTCACGGGGTATCAGTCTGAGTATTAAAGTTGATATCCATGGTTATCAAAAATCAAATACCCGATTTTCATATATAACTGTGATTATCAAAAATCAGATACCTGATTATTATATATAACCGTGGATTTCAACTTTTTCAAAAAGCCAAATAACTGCCTTAAAACCTGTTGGGTCTTTTCTGGTTCTTTCATGAAACTTGGTGGTTCTTTGAACTTTTTGATATCCAGAACCGATGGTTCTTTCAATCTGATTTTTTTCTTTTTCCCAAATACCCCTGAACTGGCAAGTATTACAAAAAATCAAATGCCCACCTCACATTGGTACTAACTATTGTGAGGGTTTATAAGGTACTCCCTACCTTATAGCCACCAATTTCCCTTACCTACTTACCTACCTACATTGTAACCACTTACATTCAATGTACTTATGGTACAGAATTAGGGTTAATGAAAACATAATTGGATGTAATAGTGTTGTCAATTGTCGAAAGTGGAAGATAACAAAAGTGTGATAGTTGATGCTAAATGGAGGAGGTGTTCTTGTGAACAATTTGTTTTGTTTTGTTTTTTGGTGATTTCTTTGCCGCAGGTTATGTTCAGTGGCATTGTAATGGTGATCGGGTGTTCAATAGCACTTGGCGTAGGAGTTGTGTCTAATGTGTTGATTTCAAATGAGTTTGAACTGTTGTCAAGATGTTGTTGTGCTGGTTTTTGGAGGATGTTCATGATGGAGCTTAGCATTCATAGAATATGAATAGCAGCAGAATGGTGTTGAGGCATCTAAGTTTTCTTCTTTCTTTTATTTTGGTAGTAGTGTGGATGGTGTTTGAAAGTAAGAAGCTAATGGTTGATAGTTTATAGAATATTAGAAGGACAATAAGGGACGAATGCCCTATTTTTTTGACCACCTACCATTGGAGCAATGAATCTTCCATTGCGCCATACATTTCAAAGGAACAATGATAGAAGTAGCAATAGACTTAGGGGTCACATTGGGGGAAGTGATGAAAATCTCTAGAGATTTCATCAGCAGTCAATGGTAATTTGTGTATTAAAATGTGTTGGGGTTATTGTGGGAATTATGTGACAGTTGTGTTGAGCTAGTGATTTAAGGAGAGAAAACATCCACAAATGTGGGAGCTTCAAAAGGAAGCTTTGATTTATGGGGTATGGCTGGTTGTGAAATTTTTTGTTAAAAAACCACTCTAATTCATTGGTTTTATTTTGTCCAACTTTCTGAATTGCTATATGTTTCATTGTTGTTTTGTGGGAGCATATGTGATTTTGTTGTATTAGGATGTGTGGGGTTTTTGGTTTTGGTTCAAGTTCATAAGTTAATCTATGTACAGGGATATGGCATTGTCTATTCAATTGGAACACAATTTCATGAGAGTTGTGGGGGAGGGGATTTTGTAACTGTTGGCATTGCCAACAATATGCCTAGTGGGCTCATTGAGAAAGAAATCAAAACAATTTGATCTCTCATGACTTGTAGATTATGATTGATCACATAAGTTCACATGTAATTAGAAGTTATAGAATAAATGATATCATTTAGTATAGATGTTCTTGTGTTTTTGCAAGTTTTGAACTATTGGTTTGTAGTAGTTATGTTTTGTGATTAGAATGTCATAGTTTTTGGTTACATATTAACCATCTTCATGCATCAAGCTGTGTTATAACCACCAAGTGCATGACCTATTTAATATTTACCTACTTACATAATAACCACTTACATCCTTGCCTATGAAGATGCCTAGGTTATTTACATGCCTAGTTACCTAGGTAGGGGAAGGTAGTACGGTTTATAGGATAGGTTATTAAGGCTAACCTTGGTAATTCAATTACAGTTCATCCACAATTGAATCATAAGGTTGTTAGGTAATATAAAGTTATCTTTCTCACATACAATAGTTCATAAAGACCTACCCCAATTTTCTTTAGTGTACATGGAGGCCATGTTATGCAACATTTTTTTCTTCCTTTGTTGTTTGAAGGGCATTTCAAAAACAAAATGCCTTCCTCACCCTTGCCCATTATGTTTGGTGCATTGCCTAGCACCTTACCAAAGGCATGATAAGTAAGTACCAAGTTTCCTATAATAATAGTAAACCAATTTATTTTGGATTGATCAAATTGGTAAACTTTACCACCTAAGAGGCTTATGTGTAATCTTAGTTATTTTCAACATTAAAGAGTTGACATGCCATAATGTTTTTTTTGGGGGTCACAAAAAAAAGCCCTAACCCTAGTTATTTCCAAAATAAAAAAATTAACATGCACTAGTGTGTTTTTTGGGGTAATAAAAAAAATCCATGGCTCATCAGATTTTGAAAAAAATAGAAATAAAATTGCCAAATTTCTACAATAGGCTCCAACATGTAGGCAAAATATACAAAGATTATTTTTAAAAAATATTTCATACCTGATTTATAACCGATTTGGCTGAATATTCTTATGGATGAATGATTGTTTGGTTGCATCACAAAATTGAAATAAAAAACCTTGACATGCATTTAGCACAATTCAATTAACCAAATGATTGTCACATTTGGAAGAAAGTTTTATATATCATTTGCACATTCTAGGAGAACATGTAATCCCAATCCTTTTGTTAACATAATCACTAACTACCCCACTTATGTTGGTTTCCTTTTATTCCAAGCTTTCATTATCACCAACACCTTTTATTCCACCTTTAAATTATACTTCATCCACAAGTTCCATAAGTGCAATATAAAGATTGTGATACTAAAAGGGAAGTCATTTTTGTTTCTCATATTGGAATTTAGTGGCATGATGTATTTTGGGCAAAACATAAATTAAGACAAGTGCAAGGTCCTTAGCATTGTTGGGCAATTTTTAGAATTAGGAACACATGTGACCTAAAGGCATGCCCTATAAAAGGTAAGACATTTTTAGGGTTTTAATTTTTGTGCCTTTTTGCATGGAGATGTGACCGTCACCTTGGGGTTGTTTGTTCATGAAGATTGATGATAATGACAATTAGCAAGAGGGAAGATATTACTTTGTTATATCTTCTATATTTGGTTTGTCACTAAGTCATGTGTGTTGGTTGATAAGATTTGTGTGGAAGTGTTGCATGGAGGAAATGTGATGGAGGATTGCAATAAGGAGTGTCAATAACGATATAAGTGAATAAGCTATGGGTAGAACTTCACAAAAAAATTAAGTACATTTCATTAGTTTTGTTTTGGTGATTCAATTTCTACAAAAAGACAATAAATCTAAAATCTTTTTTTTGTTGCATAAGGACCAATGGTCTTTAAGTTGTAAAACTAAATATAGGAATTGTGTTTTTTTAGGTTTTCCTTAAGCAAAAACCAAAAAATTGGAAATGATGACCAAGCCTAAAGTTTAATGTCTGATAGGTCCCATATTTAAGGGTCTTGGGTTAGAATTTGGAGTCTTGGGAGGATCACAAAAAAGGGGAATTGTTGTGCACTAGGGGGGGAAAGATTTTCATCAATAAAAAAAAAAGATTTTGACATTTTGGGTTTTATGTTGCTGGACCATGGGATGATACCTGTCAATTGACAAGAGTGGAGAACAAAGAGAGTTTGATCCGATCTCTCTAGTTAGTGTCATCAAGGTTGATTAAAATCATTGTTTGTTTATAGAATACAACTATGTTGTTCTTGTGATGGTGTGGTGTTGATAAGTGGAAACCATGGTTTAGGGATCTTATGAATAAAAAAGACTCATTAGTTTGTATGGATTGTTCTAGATGTTGCATAACATGGTAGCTAGTGCCAATTAAAACACACCATCAATTTTGGTTACACACATATTCATTGCTCATCAATCTTGGTATATAACCACTTACATATTGGTTCTCAAAAATGAAAAGGTCAAAGAACTAGTCAAAGAATTGCAGGTTCTTTGCTAGTTATTTCATGAAGACTATCGGTTCTTTGAGGTTCTTGAAATAACCAAAACCAATGGTTTTTTATGCACACCTCTACAAAAGCCTTGTTTTTATGTTAGACAACACACACACCCCACAAATATGTCTGGTTAGCAACATAATTCTATACTTCGTTCTAATGGTTCAACAAACAAAACTGATACAAGTATATATATAAATCCTATTATAATATTACAACAACCAGATAATCATAGCAATTCCTAATCCTATTCAATAATTATAAATCTTAAAAAAAACATGATAGGGACTTTAGATCTGATAGATCAATTCTTTCTGGACTTTTTTCCCATATGACTATCATGGTCTCACTTGGCATCATCTACCATGTTTATTTCATAACCCAAATTCTCCCACTGATGCATTCTAGAAATTTGACTGGATTAGGTCAAACTTAGACACCATTATGGATTTCCATTCCCAAATTCCTCATGATGATACAAGATGACCCTCCTAGAGTTTTTAACAAATAAATATCTTTTCTTGAATACACATGGCTTGGTTTACCAATGCAATTCTTAAAACCTCACAAAAAAAACTTGATGCCTTATTCAGGCTAGCCATTTAAAGGGATCTTGGTCATTTCCACTAGACCCATGTTTTTTATTCATGCCTCTACTCTATGTCTATCTAATCTTGACTTCACTACATAGCAAAAAGTAACTGAATTTGGGAATTAATTTACAAGTCGACTATGGGCATTCGCTCAAACAATCAAAATGCCAAGTAGCAAAAAGTAATTGAAGTTGGAAATTAATTTACAGTCAACTATGGGCATTTGCTAAGCAACAAAACTTGACCACCTTGGGTGCATTTCGCCTCACCTCATTGTTTGCAAGCCAATTTTTTGTCATTTTTGGCTTAAGCTAATGGTTAATGCTGCATTAAATTAAACTAAACTTCAAATAAGCTTGGAATGCAATAAAGGCAAAACAATTGGGCTTGAAATATCTGAAGGTTTCTATTAATTATTCACCAAGTAAAGACCAATCTGTTTGGCTTAAACTAAGCTCCGAAAAGACCCAAAAATTTCGCAAATCAGGAAGATCCTCTCAAACTCCTAAGGTAGGCTAACAGAATTCTTTCAAGACTGTAGAAAGATGTAACCACACCTCAACCACCAGTTGGTCAAGGTATGGGGATAGATGTTCTAACTGTTTTTTTATTTCCATTAGGCAGGAAAGAAAAAGGTCCTCATCAAGGAGCTTGTGGATGGGGAATCCACAATAACAAGGTAGGAAGACCTAATTAACTACATAACCTAGTTTTACTTCCCATTATATAAAGTTGAACCAAAATCAGATAATAGGTTAGCTGCCCAGATGGATTGCTGGGCCTCAATCCCCAACAAGGTCTCAAACTTGATCAACAAGGAGCTGACCAAAACCTTGGACCTTTAGGAGACCAAGGTGGCCATAGCGGCAATGTGTAGGGGCAAGGCAGCAGGCAGGGACGGTCTTCCGATGGAATTTTTCTAGGAGAATTCAAAAGATGTGACGCCCACTCTACTTCAAGCATACATAGCAATGTTGAAGCTTAGGAACACCTCTGAATTCATCAATAAAGATCTGATCTTTCTGATTTCCAAATCTGGTGAGCATTCTCGATTAGGGAATTAGTGTCTCATTACTCTTCTAGGAAGTATTTACAAAATCCTAGCCAAAGTCCTTTCTCAAAGACCTCAGCCCTTTCTCCTAGGAATCATCACGGGTTTTGTGAAAGGAAGGAGTATTCTAGACAACAATTTTTTAATGCAAGAAGCTTTAGATTGGGTTGTTGAGAGCAATTAGAACCTAGTGTTTCTATTATTAGATTTTTAAAAAACATTTGACAGAATAAAATGGGACTTCTTTTTTCTGCTCTAAGTAAACTAAGTTTCTCTCCCAAGTGGGTGAAATGGGTTTAAACCTTATATTGGCACTCCATTTCTAAAATCAAAATCAATGGGAAAATAGGGAAATGTTTAGCCTACATAGATCGATGAGGCAGGGCTGCCCCTTGCCCCTTACCTCTTTATCTTAGTTATTGATGTCCTAAGGTACATGTTGTAAGACCCCAAGGTAGAAGTTGAGGGTTGCCTCCCAAAAGGGGGAATGTTTAGGGACCAGACTTTTGCTGATGATACTACCTTCTATCTGAAGGGTACAAAGGACAACATGGATAAGGTGAAGAAGGTTTTAGACACATTCTACCTTGCGTCCTGCAAATCTTGTGCAATTTGGACTGCAAAGATGGGAAAGGATTGGAATTGGGGGCAAGACATAAAGTTGAAGTGGGTTGTAGAAGGGGAAGGCACGAGATACTTAGGGATGCAAATTGGATTCCACCTAGCAACAAAAGCCAACTTTGTCAAGCTTTTGGATTCCTTAAAAAAAAACCTTATATCTTGGGGACATAATTGTCTGTCCTTTACGGGGAGAATTTCTAGTAGCAAACCAAGTTCTCCTATCCTCAAAGTGGTATTTGGCAGTGTGTTGAAACCTTAATGCAAGAATAATCACACAAATCAGGGAGGTGATCAGGAATTTCATTTGGGGAGGAGAATTACAAAAAAAAATGTGCCAAGATCAGCAGGGTCATCTTTTGTCGGCCCACTGCTAAGGGGAGCTTAGGTTTAATTGACCCTAGCGCCCAATTAGAGGCTCTGCTGGTTAAATTACTTATCAGAGGGCTCTCTTCAGGGGTTGAACCATGGAAATAGCTACTAAGGCACAAGGTGGAACAGGTTCAGTCAGCAGGGAGGACATCCGCCCCATGGCCAAGTGACACCAACTGGCCGTTTGGGGTTATTAAGCCCCAAAAACTTTTAATCCTTATGGAAAGGAATCCCTGGAGTGTGGATAAATATTAGGGGAGGGTTAAACAAACCTGACCCCTCCTCCTTGGCGAAAATCTTGAGGCAACCCATATTTGGAAATCTCCAAGTCTTGAACTCCAGGGGTGGGCCATTCAGGGCTGGGAGTAGAAGTGAGGGGAAACCTTTGGCAAACAAAGGAATCACCAAATTGAAACACCTCTAGGATGTTAAAACTAAGGCTTGGAAATCTATGGCCACTTTAAGTTTGTAAAAACACTCAGCAAATGTGCTGAATAGGGACAAAATTATCCCTTGGAACCCCAATTCTGCGTTAACTTCTCTTCACATTGGGGACTGGGTCAGCCCAAAATGAAGAGGAGCCAAAGAAGTTATATCCTGGGTCTACAAGATCATCCGCATCAATCTTGGATACTTGGAAACTAAGGAGTACATGAGGGAAGTAGTTCATGGTCTGCTGAAAAAAATAAGCCCAGATGAGATAAATCAACCAAACAAGGAACTCATTTTAGTTAGGGTTTTTTACCAAGGCAAGGGAACGTAAACCTTCAAGGCTTGCAAGGATAAGGTGGACTACCCCCAAAGACCCCAATTTTTGGCCTTTTGACTTTGGATTCATTGAGGAGCTTTCATGGGATCTTGGTGAATGGATGTGGAAAGACCTCGCCATTCTGGGCATTGCCCCCTTTTTTTGGTTATAGTTCAAAGAGGGGATACAAAACCTTATCAGCGAGGCAACAAATTGTCTCTGAAGCTTCCAAGCTCATTGCTAAACTTGAAAACTCCCCAACTTCGGAATAGTAGATCTTTACAAGGTTGTGGCACTTCTCTAGACCCCATAGAGTGGGTACCCTCATATGGCTCATTTTGAATAGAGCCCTTCCTATGGGCACGTGGCTACAAAAGTTGGGCATCCCAGCCTCATGCCAAGTCTGCCCCATGGGTTTAGTGGAGTCTCCCCAACACTACCTGCTGTTGTGTGAGAAAGTGGACTTCGCCTGGTATGCTTTTAGGAGAATCTGGCAGGCTTGGGGTGCCCTTGAGGTCATCATCAATTGAAATTTCATCCTCCTCAACGAGATTGCTATCAAGAGCAAGGAAGTCCAACCTTTAGCCCATAATTTTAAAACAAGGTTCTATTACACTAAGCAACCATTAGATCTTTTGTGTAGCTTCAATGTTTATTTCCTTTGGCCTGATAGATGTAGGAAGAATTTTGAGGACGCTTACTCTAGCTTTAAGATTTTCAGGCAGGCCTGGGTCTCCATTGTTGAGGCAGGGATGGCTGCCTGGAAAGACCTTTCTAGTACTAGGACTCATGAGACCCTTGAGGCTAAGGCCAATTTAGCCTTTATTAGGGCTGATTTCATCTTTACTTGGTGTTTTCTGGACTGTTTGCTCGCTGGGATGGGACCATGAAATGGTCTCTCCAGCCCCCTTTGTACTACCTTGACTCTGTGTTTATGATGTGATGTGGTTGTTTGTTGCCTTCCCCCCTTTTTGTGGGTTTTGCTCTTGGTAAGGCGAAAGTGTAAAGCAAGGCTTATCTTAAGATCTTTGCCATTTCCGCTTCATTCAACCCATGCAAATGAAGCTAGGCTGAACGAGCACCTATCAACACACGATGTAGGATGGATGATGTGTGAACATGAAACACTCCTTCATTGTATTCATGTCCCATAGATAACCACAATGTTTAGTTATGTATCATCCATCCAAATGTATCTACCTACTTAGTAGCCACCAGATGTTGTACCTACTTGCCTACCTAAATAATAATCACTTCCGTTCCCTACCAACTTAGCTATGGTACTCACCCACTTAGCTAGGTAAGGTGAAGTGGAAGTAGGAGGGTTTATAACAGTGTCAACGGTTATGAACAAGGGTACAAGGATGAATCAATCATAACCTACATGGCAGTTCTTACTCTTGCTGAAAATTGATAATGGAACTTAACCCATGGGGTTTATATTCATATAGACAACCAGCAAAACCTTTATGGGTCAAGAATATATTTGTCAAAGGTTCCATAGGTTCTCAATCTTTCAGCCCTAAATCCTTTCGTTACAATTTGCAAATTTTCACTCCATGTAAAGCACTGCCTGGATTTTTCCTTTGTATTTTCAGCTCCCTTACCTGCCTGAAGAAACCTGTTTTCAGCAAGCGGGATCTTCTGTGGTGGAAGGTACCAGCAGGCTGTACTATGATCTTCTGACCAGCGGAAGGCACCAGCCAGCCTGTCACTATTTCTAAAAAGTGAACAAATCCCAGCTCTACTTTACTTAGGAAAAGGACGTGAGTACAGGCCCTTCAGTGATTTTTTACCTGTTCCCTTGGCCTACTGGCCTCGGGCACAGATCTCAAATCACGGAAGGTACTGAGGCCCTTCTCCTATACTGCATTCATCAATTTGAGATTCCCTAGAAGTAGGCCCACATAATTACACGTGAAGTGGAAACCATTGTTGAGTGAATATCCCACCTTCGATTCCAATTTTTCCTAAACAGAACTCTTTGATTTGTTTTTTAAAATAGTTTTTGGGATGAAGGGTTCCATTTTCTTGAAAACTTTCAGAATGAAAGAATCTCTGGTTCCAAGGATGTTATATGATCAGTTCTTAGATTTTTTGAGAATTGTGGTTATATATTTTTGGTTCTTAGATTTTTGAGGACCCAGGCCATATATCAAAATGGGTTCTTAAATTTTTGAGAACCGGTATCTTAAGGAACCACCCTGAGAACCGCCAATCCATAAGTGCCATTTCTAATAACCACCCAACACTAACTGAAACCTAACTTAGGAAGTCTGATCTTCAGATGCCCAATTGTGGTGACTCTATTACTTTTCAGGCTTCTTTGGAGTTTGAAGAGCCCATGTGATTATGCCAAGTTTTATGATTTTAACAAATTCACCAATCCATAACCGATGATGGATTTTGGTGCCTCGTGCTCTCATTGGCCGGGAGGATGTGAGTTCCAAAGCTGTAACCCGTGAGTGCCCGAGCACCTGATTGGCCCACCTCATAACCTCGTCTCCACTCTCCTCCAGTGCTGGCAATTGGTTTGTAACATGCACTGACCAACAAACCACAGCAACCCCTGCAATTGGCAATTCATCAGCAGTTTGTCAGGGGTTTTCGGTGATGTGGCATCATCACATTCGTTGAAAGCTGGCGGGTTACAAGTAATATCCGCCCAGTACTGGGTCAGCCAGATGGGTACAGCACGGCCACGGTGATAGCGACCACAGGCTCAAATGGGGCTGTCGGCATACTCACAGGTTATGGGCATGTGAAATCCCACCCACCCGTCCACAGTGTCCTTCTGTCCGGTGATGTCTTATGGCTCACCAGGGCATCGGATTGAGCAAGCCGGTTACGTAGTCCATAACCAAGTGTGTGCTTGGCATTGGTAGCAACCAGTTATGTCCGGTAACCCATCTGCTCTCACCAGTAACCTAGTCCATAGACCTCTGTGGCATCCATGTTGGGCACTTCAGAGGGGCCCTTGCATCACCCGTCAAACTATCGACATGAAATGACAACTAAAAAGAAAAAGACGAGAACAAATCATTGCAGCTTCCCAGGGTCGGTGGCCACACTTAGCCATGTTGTGCACCAATTTTATTTGAACCCAATGATAATAGCCCAAACTAACTATATTATTGTCCGAATTTTATTTTCTTTTCTTGTCAACAACACAATCGGTCCCCAACAAAATATCACCATGTGTAGATTGATTGTTGAGCATACCATACATTTTCTCTTCATATGCACTTGTCAACAGTAGTAACGCGGTAAGACAGGACCGGAGAGATTGTAGAGTGACACAAATGCAAAGTTCTGTTTGACAACTGCAAATCCCTTTTTAGAAATTGTTCACAAGGCTGGCTAGTAGAGTTGTGGCAAGACGAAATATCGCAATTCTAAACGATCCGCATCTAGAGGACTCATGTGGCTGATGGCAAGGGGGCCGAACATGCAAAAGAATTTCAAACCACCTGCTGCAGTCGACACCACATAGTCGTCTGGTCACAATATGGTCCAAGTAGTACTCGGCACACTTAGTGTGAATATCAATCGGTAGTTCATTTGCAAAAGTCGGGCCGATTGTGTGCGTTTCACTTTTTCCCTTATAGGTCTTAGTTGGATTTGATATTTGGGGTGGGGGGGGGAGGGATATGGGCCCAAGGCATGCGGATCCCCAAGGGACCAAACACGGGCCGAAAAGAGTCGAATAAATTATTGTCTCGTGTATTTTAGATAGAATACACAACTCCATGTGTCATCCATTTGTCCAAAACTTTCAAGGTGTTTGTCTTAGCCGTAAATTACATTGTTTGAGCTGGACACCAAGCCGGCAATAAGTCCAGAGTTGTCTACAGTTGAAGTGCACAGGGCCACCCAAATTGCACGTAGTCCATTGAGGGTGTCCAATATAGGTTGTGGAATGGGTGCAATTTTGGGTGTTCCAACTAATGCCATTGGATTGCATATTGGATGGTAAGATTTCTGAACTCGTATAAGATTTTGTTTAATGGGATGATCTCCTTACTTGGGGATCAATTAAGCTACACCCATACATGTTTGGAACTACTATATTCCCAAGTCTCCTAATAACAACACAAATTTGTAATGTATTTTCACATTTTACTAGTGCAATGATTTTTTTGTTGGCAAATTTTCACCATTTTGGGAATTTTTTAAAAAATACATATATTCCTGCATAAATTCCCTGTTCTTTAATATTTAAAACCTTGTCAATTTCTTAAATTTTAAAAATGGTTCAAAATTTGCCATAATCACCTGCAATTTGATAGGGTGAGTATGTTTTTTTTACTTTGAATATTGCCAATTTTGGCTAAATATACTTCTGGATGACCACCACTTGAGCAACATCACAAAATTGAAAAAATAAAAATAAAAATTGTAGTCGTGGTGTTTTAAAATTTTCAATTAGTATTGCCAAAGTAGTTTCCATTGAAATTTCAAAGTTGGTGGATAGAAGACAACTAGGTAACAATAAGAAAAATAAGGAGATTGACAAATTATTTGAGATTTTAAACAAGTTGGTAACTTGTAAAGTAGGCATTGCTTAGAAGAGATGCAAATCAAAATTTATATTATGCACAAGATATATCTCACAAGATTTTCCCTCGTTCGCACTGAACTACTATATTTTATAACTTTCAATGTTGCATTATGACAGTGTGCTCATGTTATCTTGTAGGAAACTCTATAACAAATCAAAATTACGTGGTTAACTAAAGGTGCATTCACACTTGGTGTTAGGGACTGTAGTGTTGAGTCCATTAACACCATCCTAGTCATATAACACTTAGAGTTACCTATCATGAAGAGTTTATGTTAAACTAACATTCACTTCACATTAAACTATCACCCATTTAACATCGGGTGCCACTTAGGATGCCACATAGATTTTCATTTAACATTGATTTTACGTCAAGTGTGAATGCACTATAAGTATAATAACAACTTTCAAGATTTTTGAAGCATGGGTAGATTTTCCAAAAGATTGCACATTTGTTTGAAGTCTAAGATTCAAGCATTACAATACCATGATTAAGCAACCTTACTTTTCAGCATCTTCATTTATTGGTGTTTTCGTGGGAAAAGCAAAGGGTTAACACAACAAGAATTTCATAGTCAAATCTCAAGTAATTTATTTGCACGATGGCATTGGATCAGGGGTATTTGAAAATCACAACTAATGTGTTTGAATCATAGCCTTAAATCATGAGTGGATTCAAATCTCAACTAATTAATTTGTTTGAATGGTAGGTATCTCTATTGTTGGAGTTAAATGGACATGGGGGCATTCATTGTTCCTTGATGTGGATGATCAGATTGAGAAACATGGCCACATGAGGGAAGTCCCACCATGTGCACTTTGTGGGCTGGTAGAGACTTGAGAGTGGTTGGCCCCTAGTTAGCCAAAAACATTTTACTTGGTGATGACAACTGGTCTTCAATTGTATAGGAAGACATACGTGCACTTTACACTATAGACCAATCAACTCAAACCCAACAATTGCACATATTACCCATTGGATGAGGAACCTTTTGATGGCAAAAGGTCAATTTACACGAGCACAGAATATCACTAAGGTCCCAAAAGGGCGGAATATTGACATGGAGCTGATGTGGAGACGAGCATCAATTGAAAACATCCCAACATGTATGCCCAATCACAATGTACAATTTGCCTTGATTGTTTAAAAAATACAAGTCGGATAGAATGTCGTGTGCCATAGCTTGTTTTTCAATGAGTGTAACACTCTTTTCCCTATTGTGCATGGACCATGGGTTTGGGTGAGTTCAGATTTGTCATGTCCATCAAACCCATCCAATGGAATTGAAGCCATTGGGTTCTTGTTCTGATTCATCCAATGTACATAAAATGTATGGAAAGGCAATTGGAGAATGAAAAAGAAACATAAAAAGCCTTGAAACAACCAAAAGAAAGGAACACTACCTAGTAATGTATTCCTAGATGTTGTTGTGCTTCTTTCTCACGTGTGCTGCCATAGCAGCCGTTGTTTTGCTGGCTATATACAGCCAAAATGTTGTATCAAAAATTAAAAGTGCTAAAATCATGTACTTTTAAAGATTTTCAATAGTCAGAATTTGACCAAAAATAAAGGAAATTTTGTGTTATTTGCCTGGTTTCTATACATGGTTTCAAGCAAGTAGCCAAAAATATTAAATGATGTTTTTTATATTTTTACTTTTGATATTTAGGTTGTAGTCAAATTTGGCTAAAATCTTCTTGTGAATCATCACCACTTAGGCTATAACACAAAATTGTCAAAAAAAAAAGCATTGTACCATAGTAGCTTGAATGCATGTCTGTCCAATAGTTAACTTGGGCTTCACCGTGCTGCACACTAACAATGACAATTAACTAAATTCTTTTCTTTTCTCATGTTCCCCTATGGTTTTCAATAGTTCATCGTTATTAATTTCAATGTTAAATTTAATTTGAATCAAGATAAATATCATGGACATGAAATGGCACATGTTAATGTGCCTTTTCATATCCATGTCCATGGGTAAGGAAAGAAAAATGAGGTAGTCATAAAGACAGGAGGCATTTATTAAGAAAGAAATGAGATAGATATTAGAAAAATTTAATAGGATAGGAAATAATTATTAGAAAGAAGTGAAATAGTTATGAGAAAAGTTAATAGGATAGGCGGTAATTTTTTTAAAAAAGTGAAGTAGTTAAGCTTGGAAATGAGATAGTTGTTTATGAAATTGTCTTTTGAATTGTCCAAGGATAATGACCATATGAAGGATTATGCAAAAACAATTGTTTCAGTACAACTGCACGAAAGATTATGAATTTTTAAAAATATACTAATTTCTCAAAATTTCTCATCATTGGAATTAATTTTAATTATTTCAAATTGAAATACAAAATATTCTAAAATATTTTCCTCTATTTTCCTTCACAAAACATTGTTCTTAAAATATATATATTGAAAATCTCAACATTTCTACAAACAATATGATTACCTAGTGTCCAAACTGCCAAGGTACTACAGAATGTTCTAAAAAACAGTAAAGCAATTTGTGCATAGATTGAGAGAATAGATTGACAATTTTTTTTATAAAACAATTCCTTCATTTTCAGCAAGGTTGCTTTCTTTGAATGAACTTCATATTTTATATAATTAGTTGTAAATTCAACACCTGGAGAAAGATGCCCCAAAAATAAATTAAAATAAATTAAAATAAATAATAATCAAAATTTGATGTTTAGTTTAGAACACCACACTCCTGATGAAGTAACTCCTGAAAGAACCACTTCATTCATGGTTGCAATGGGACGCGTAAGCACCCCAGAACGAGGTCGTAAGGTGATCTGAACCATCAGATCTGTTACAAAGCGGGAAAGGGGTGCCTTCGGCCCGGGACTATTGTGCCTTCGGGCCAATGCACCGAGCCCAAGGTCCAGGACAGAAGGCACTGACTAAAAAGGGAAGAAAAAGGGGCCAAAAAAGGAAAAAATTAAAAAGTAACGTATAAGGGGGGTCTAAGTTTGATTGATAAATTAATTAATTAAGTTAATTAAATTGGCGATGTAGGTCAGGCGAGCAAGAAACGGTTGCTTTGGACTGCTGCCCAGCGTCGTTGCTGTTGCTGCTGCAAGGGAGGCAGGGAGGGAGCGACGAGGGAAGCGAGGGAGGTGGACGGAACGAAGGAAGTGCAAGTCGGCAGACGGATCAGCAGCAAGTAGGGAATGGCAGTTGTATATTCTTGGGGGATCAAATTGGTCCAAATTGGGACCAGAATTGCGAGGAATCATGGCGTCTACGCCAAGGATCAGTGTCATGTAATTCATGTCAGAGCAAATCCGATTCCGGTATGTACCTCGCATGCCACCGCCTCATCGCAGCTCCCATCCTGCTGCCACCATGTGTGGTTGTTGATGATGCAGCAGTCTTGGATTGCGCAGCAAGGCAGGTTGATCGATCGATCGATCGGATTGCCGCGGCCTGAAGGAATCAGGTTGCAGCTCCACAAACTATTTATACCATCTCCAAACCATTTGGAAATCAAATTTTGTTCTACACTCGTGTTGTGTGTGCGATCTGTCTCCGCACTTTTTGTTGCTCTCTCTCTCTCTCTCTCTCTCTCTCTCTCTCTCAGAGTCATGTCTGTGTGATCCATCCACAACTTGGCACAATCATAGCTGCTGAAGCAGTGTGATCTGTTGTACTAGTTGTTAGAGTTTTGTTGATGTTCAGCTGCATGAGTGAGTGAGTGATCAAGATCGTCATTCTTGTTGCGCAAGCATTGGAGTTGAAATTAAGTCGGAACTGGTGTGAATCACTCACTCTTTTAGATTTTTGCTGAGTTTTGTTGTATGCGGGAAGAGTTAGGAGGCTTGTAATTCCGGGGGAGTTACGAGATTTGAGAGAATCGACAGGAAGAGCGAGCTCTGCCGGTTTTGTCTGTCTTGTTTTGTTTTTCTGGAGGCGCTGAGAAGCAATCTGAGTCCAGAGATCGGTGAGTTCTAGTAGGGAGGGGAGGGAAGAAGTTTTTCCAGACATTTTGTGTTGTGATTCTTCTTCATCATCAGCATCATCATCATCTTCTTGTGGTTGTTGTTCTTCTTCCACAGAGACAGCGGGTTTTTTCCAAGCCTGCAATCTCGTGCTACGCAACTGAAGGAATCATGGCGACAGTAGAGGTCCAGTACGCTTCCACAGCCCTGGACCATGACGGCGTCGATCTGGGCGTCGTGATTGGATCCACTAAGGACCCCCAACTGGAAACTGCTCAAGAATATCCGTCCCCGGACCACGTAACTAATGGTACGTACTCTCGAGCATCAGGTCCTGCGCTTAGAGTTTGAACATCGGGTTTGTTGGTAGCTGGCCTGGTTCCAGTTGGTTTTCTTGGCACGCACCTCTGGAGCTGCTGCTTCTCCTCCTCCCTCTTTGGGAGCGCTCTCGCACTTGCCGAAATCGAGTCTCAAGGGATGAAGTCCGGTTCATCCCACTGTAGATCCTAGAGAATTATGTCCAGACCTAAATACATCAGATTAGTGTGCTAATCACCAGTTATTTAAGCTAATCACCAGATGATCACCCTCCTGAACTTGATCTGCATCATGAACCTCATCACTACTCTGCAACAGGGTTTAGGGTTTAAGAGGAGATGAACTTGATTGTACAAGCAGAGAAAAGATTTCTGTAGTTACTGGATTGATTTAATGATCAATGGATTTGTGGGTTGACAGGATATGCATTGGCACTGGACACTGCAGTACTAACAACATCGGAGCTGCCTGAGCAGGCAGTTGCCAAGGTACTCTAGAGTCTTCTAAAGAAACAAAGCCAAGAGAGTAGTCTAAGGAAGAATGTATCTAGAAGAACTGTTGAATCTGATCTGCCTGTAGGCTGCAAAACATGATTGAATCATTTTTCCATCTCTGGAATAAAGTTGGACTGGATCCACTGTTACAATTGTGTTGAATTTCTGTTGTACTGATCAATCTTTGCAAGTTATATGATCATTTGAGTGTGATTGCCTACATGGTCCCAGCTTGATCTGCACTTTGCTGCAGTCTCACACACACGTTACAAGACTCTTTTATGCATCTTTTTCTTTGATTTTGGTTTGTTTTGCCTCTAATACGAAAGGTCCAGGATTTGGAGGTCCAGGTGCACGAGCAGCAGCTGCACAGGACAACATTTCATTACCAACCTGCCAAGAACTGGATGAATGGTAAGCAGACACTGTAATACAGCTCTTTTGAAATTGTGGCCTTCTGGAAGAATCTGCTTTCTTTTCAGAACTTCTGCAAAGTTTCAAAGTTGGGTAAATTTTTTTCCATTTGGTACATTCATGAGGGAGATGATGTCATCACCTATGCATCCCTCTGACGTACAAAATTGTTTGTGAACAATTTCTCTGCAGGTAGGAATTTTTTTTAAAAAGTAACCCTTGTTTTCTGTGTGGCATGTGGCATGGTTGCGCTCGAAATTGCTTCTGATCATCACCAGATCCTAATGGTACTTAAAACTTCCCATTTGCAGCTCCTCTGTAGTTACCCAATTTTTCCTGCTTAAATTTGCCCACTTCCCTTTGAAAATATCTTAATCCCCTAACAAACATAGAGGCTGCAATCATAATCAATAGATCTGCAATTCACATCTCAATTCTTCAAGTTTTGTTTCCAATTTTCAAGGATTATGATCTTCAGCATATAGCATAAAATATCCAAGAAGTAAAATGTCAGATTGTCAGAGTAAATCCACCCACAAATCTCTATGAATTCTACAGATTCAGAAGAGTGTAATATTCACTTTTTCCCCCCTTTTTTGGTGTGTTTTTGCAGCTCCCATGTACTACAAGGGATACTATCATTTGTTCTACCAGTACAACCCAGAAGCACCGGTGTGGGGCAACCTCACATGGGGCCATGCTGTGTCCAAAGACCTAGTTCACTGGCTCTATTTGGAGGATGCAATGAAGCCTGATCAGTGGTATGATGTCAATGGAGTGTGGTCTGGCTCAGCCACCATAGACCCTGATGGCATCCCCTTCATTCTCTATACAGGTCTGCTCATTGAATCCACTTCTGTTTCTAGGATTTCTGCATCTTTGGCACAACAATGGACTATTATAGACAATGATATTTGACTTCAAGGACCTTTAAGCTTCTTCATTGCAAGGTTCATGGATCTCCTCAAGGACTCATATGCTTTTGTCATTTGGCCTAGGTGGATCAGGTTTGATTGAAAACACAGGTGAGCAATTGCAATGTATGGCAGTGCCTGCAGACCCATCAGACCCATTCTTGAGAGAGTGGGTGAAAGTGCCTCAAAATCCTATCCTCACACGTCCCCCAGATGTTGGAATACATGACTTCCGTGATCCATCAACGGCCTGGCAACAAGCAGATGGCACTTGGGTTTTCACAGTGGGTGCAAAGGTGGGGGAGATTGGCGTTGCCTTGCAGTACAAGAGCACAGATCTGAAGAATTGGGAGTTTTTGGAAGAGAAGGTGTTGCATTCAGGGCCTGCAGTTGGAATGTGGGAGTGTGTTGATTTCTTCCCAGTAGATTATCACACTCCAATCTGTAATTTCGATACTCAGAAATATGTCCTCAAAGTAAGCCTCTTGGGGGAGCAGCGTGATTACTATACAATAGGCACATATGATGAAGCTGCTCACAAGTTCATCCCCGACCATCCAGAGCTTGATATTGGGCTTGGATTCCGCTTAGACTATGGCAAATATTATGCTTCCAAATCATTTTTTGACCCTGTGAAGAGAAGGCAGATTATGTGGGCATGGGTGCCTGAATCTTGCCCACAAGAAATGGATCTTCAGAAGGGTTGGTCATCTATTCAGGTAAAATCCACATCCCTCATATTTCTCCATTGAATTGCCACATTTCCAGATTCTGAAAATGTTGAGTTGGTGTGAGATTTTTAGGGGTTAATTTCTCACCAATGTTCTTTTCTTCACTTCTGCAGGGAGTACCAAGGACAATTGCTTTGGACAGCAATACGGGTGTTAACCTCATTCAGTGGCCCATTGAGGAAATTGATTCTTTGAGGGGTCCAAAGGTGTCCCAGACAGATGTGAAGTTGGATGCAGGTGCTGTTATGGAAGTCAAAGGTGCTGCAGGAGATCAGGTGAGGAAAAAGAAAAAAAAGTTCAGATTGTTCAATGGACTTTCTCACATCCCATCTTCCATCTCAATTTTCTGCTATAAATTCTTTAAGGTAGATGATAGTGAAAAGGATATTTATGCAATCAGTTTTTAATTTTCATTCAAATGGTTTATTGCAATTCAAGGTTATTACAATCAATATCTGCTGATGTGCAGGTGGATGTGGAGGTAGTTTTTGAATACCCGGATGTATCAAACGTGGGAGCTGTTACAGATGAAGCCAAATTCAATGCACTTGACAGCATTCAGGATGGGTATGAACATCGTGGCATGTTTGGGCCTTTTGGCTTGCTCGTCTTAACAGATGAGGGTTTCCAGGAACAAACAGCTGTGTTCTTTTACATTGCGCAGTCAAGTGATGGTCAATGGACCACAAGGTTTTGCAATGACCAAAGCAGGTATGCTGAAAATTCCAAAAGAAGACAGTAAGATTTTTTTTGGGTATCAGAAAATGCTCATTTTCTTCCAGCCAGATATACTATGGAATTAATCCATATTAGCAACTTATTAATCCCTACTGAGAAATTGAAGAATGAAAACTATTGACTCTTGTGCACTGGTATTATTGTGCAGATCATCTTTGCTACCCAACATCCACAAACCAGTATGTGGTGGTTATGTGAAGGTTTTACCAACAGAAGATTTTCTTACACTCCGAGTACTTGTGAGATTCTCCTCCCACATGCTAAGAATGAAAAAAGTTTCATTGGGTTGTCCAATTGTAGAAAGGTTTGCAGATTGGAATGAATGAATCATTGGGAATTTCAAAGATTTGAGTCATTTTCTTTTTTATCATATTCTAACAAATACATGTTTTATTGTGGTTTAGGTGGATCGATCTATAGTGGAAAGCTTTGTCCAAGGTGGGCGTATGGTGGTCACCTCACGGGTATATCCAAGTGTGGCTATTGGCAACCTTGCAAACCTCTATGTCTTCAACAATGGCATGACCCCCATCACCATGCGGAGCATCACGGCCTATTCTATGACACATGCGGTGCTTCGTGCACTTTAGCCTGTGATCCTTGGATAAGAGTAATGCAAACCGTTTTTTTCTTGAACATTACACTAGTCCATAGAAGATGGCCATGAATTTTGCACCCAAATTGTTGTCCTCAAACACATTGGGTTGGAGATTTTCTATGAGATCCACTCTCCAGAAAGTAGTAACTTCCATGGATCAGTCGCATGTTGGCCATATCATTAGCATAAATTAGTATTAAGATGGTAACACATTTTAGTACAGTGTTGCTCATATAGTCACATTGGGGTGCAAAATCGTGGCTCCAATGCATAGAATAACCACCATCTCTAGTGATATGCATGGTGTTGGTAAATTGAGTGAACAATAATATGAACTAAATAGTGAGACTACCAGGTGATCAGAAATTGCATATATGCAAAACTGACATCTAGGTATACACAACTTAAGTTAGTGAAAAAGTGGCATTTGATATTTGTTTGTTTGGATTTGGAAACTTGCATGCAAACCATGTGCAAGTTTGCATTGCTCTTGTGTTAAGGTTTGTGAAAGAGAAAATGAAATTGGCAACAGTTCTCCAAATTCTTTTGAGTATGCCCCAGGATACTTATACATTCAAACGTCTCTGTTCATAAATGCAAGCATTGGTTCACGGTCATGAAGTTTGCGGGGGCATGAAGTTGTGCATGAGATACCTTCAAAGTCCAAATTATTATGTGAAAAACTTATTGCAAGGTGAGGCAAAAGAGAGTGGTTTAGGTTTAGATAGAAAGATTGCACATTACAACTTACACATATCAGTGAATTTTTTGGTGTTGAATTTTCGTCATTTTGCAAGAAATAGGTATTTTTGAAAAAAGAATATTTCTCACAATTCCCATTTTTTAAAAGCAAATGGCCAAAACTCATCACAATTGCCTACAATAACAAAGGGTGCTTAAGATTTTCTACCTTCATATTATGAATATTACCAAATTTGGCTAAGTATACTTATGGATGATTGTCACTTGAGCAACATCACAAAATTGAAACTAGAATCAATTTTGGGAATTATTGACCACATATTGATAGCATGATGATATATGTTCATTTACAAGATATGTTAACTAAGAAAGTTCTTCCCCAAAAGAGATTGTAAATTACCAACTAAGCTTAAATGATTTGTTTTTCACCCTTTTCAATACCCTCCTTTCAAACGGTGGTAAAGTTTCTCTTACTTACTTAATTAGGAGAAATGAAAGTGCTACCAGTACACCTAAACCTCAAACCCTTTGAGCGTCCATTCTTTGGAGAAGGGGGGGGGGGGAGAGTAACTCAAGCCTTAGATACTTCACCTAATTACACAAATTTTTAAATAATCATGGAATAGCTACCAACCCATGAGAAATTGCAACATGAGCTAAATTAAAGAATAGAGTTACAATAATATTTGAAAATGTGTTACCAAGGGAAAAAAACAAAGATAGCAAAGATAAATGTTCCTTTGGATTGAAACTAGAACTTCCCACCATAACAAATAGAAAAAAGAAAGAACAAAATTCTAGGGGACATAAATAAACTTGAACTTCCAACCCAAAAGCACAAGCAGTGATCTCACCTTTATTGGCTCTACACATCCCGAAAAGATCGCGCATTTCGCATTACACCAACCTGATTTTCATTAAATGAGTCAAAATTTTGAGAGAAGGTTAGATCATAGAAGAAGGTAGGTCACAAGTCAAGCAGTTGCTTGAGTGCTTGCTGAAGGCATTACTAAATCTTCCTATTGCTTTGAAAAATGCATTAGAAATTCAGGATGAAGATTCTTTATATGGTTTTGCCCCTAAATATTGAACATATTATCGTTCACTCTTCTAGTGGGAGCTAATGAAGTCAGTCAGTGGTGAATCATGGCAGCTTCATGTTGAAGGTGTTGGTCTAATATGTAGTGAGTGACAACAAATGTTATTACCACATTCATTCTTTGTCATGTGTTTTTTTTTGGGGCTTGGTTAGAGCTGACATTAAAATGGTTGCTTTGTGAAATGTTATGTTATTGTAAATTCTTTTCTACAATCTCATAAATATTCCATTTGGAAATTTTTGTAGGCATTGTTAACACATTCCCATACTTGAGACCGAGTGAAACATGAGTGAATTAAACATAACATGTGCATTTGAAGATATGTACATAGCTATCATTTTTAGCCAATTTTTTAATCTTATATTTGTTTTCTATGCTAAAGGTTGGCAATGTGATTAATACAAAAATATTTTGTTCATTTGTATTCTTGTGATTGGTGAATAGTCATACATGTTTGAAAGTCTTGGGCATGATTACATTATAAATGACTACATGTAATTGTTGCATTGTATTTTTTTGGTTTTATATGTCCTTTGATTAAAAGTAGTTGAGAGCCATGTTATCTTTGTGTAGAGGATGTAACATCTACAAGGACTTGAGGCATCTCACTCACTTACCTATGTGATTTGAAACATCACATGAATATGGCAAAACCAAATTTGTTGTTTAAGTAATTAGGGTTTCACATGATTTTTATGTGGTTGACAAACTTTTTGATGATGATACACTAGTGTTAATGAAATATAAAAAAGAGGATATGGGAAGGTGCTTTAGGGCAACCATGCAATGACAATTGATTTTGTTTTCACATCATGTGCTTACTAAAGAATCATAGATGCTAAATAAACACAAAAAACATACAATCAAAGAAGATACAAAGAAAATATTGTATTATTATTACAAAATAGTAGTCCCAAAGAGAAAGAATAGAAAGAAAAAACCAACACTTATATTAGAGCTAGAAATTGCTAGAAAAAAAAATTGCAAAGAAAATAAACAAGAATTTCAAAATTCAAATTTTTTTTTTTATCTTTGTTATTGGTCTAATATCTATATTACAAATGTGACGTGCTATGCATATTTTACTCAATAAAACAAACTTAACTCATGTTCAACACTCCTACTCATTGTGGAAAATATGAGAAAGAGTTCACTAATGATCATTACCAAATTTTCCCATTTCAACGACATTTCAAAAACTAAGAAGAGAGCAAAAATAACAAAACTTATCAATTAGTAAGGCCTTGGTTAGTATGTCTGACACTTGATGTTGAGTAGAAATATAAGAGAGAATGACTTCTTTGCATTGTGAAAATTTTTGAAGCATGTGAAATTGGAAATCAATATGATTTGTGTGTTGATGAAATTATGGGTTTAGCACAAGCCATATAGCATATTGATTTTCACAATATAAGGAAGTAGGTTCTTCCTGAAGATAACTAGTGCCAAAAAGAAGTTTGCAAAACCAAACTACTTCTTTGGCTATAAAACATGTTGCAACATATTCACTTTCTATGGTTGAAGCAACTATGCATGTCTATTTTTGTGAAATCCAACAAATAGGAGCTTGATTGAGAAAAATTATGCAACCATTCCTAGATTTTTGGTCATCTAGGCCATGAGCCCAATCCACATCAAAATAAACAGTACATGTATTGATGTTGTGTTCACCACCATAACAAAGGGTGAGATGAACTATGTCATGCAAATAGCACAAAATGTGTTTGATTGTAATAACATGAATATGTCACGGTTGTTGATAGAATTCTGCAACTGTGCAAACTACATGTGAAAGATCAAGATGTGTATCCATGGTAACATACAAATGTTACCTATGATTTGTTTGTATGGAAAATATGCATCAAAATCAACATATTCACAATCACCTTGATTACAAAGTTGGACATTTGGATCGGCTAGTGTAAAAACTAGCTTGGATTGGTCATAACCAAACTTGTGAAGAATATTAAGAATATAACAAGTTTGATTGATGTATATCATACATAACTCATTATTACATTGTATGTGAAAGCCAACATAACAATCTTGTGAACCAATTATAATCTTGAACTCCTAATTGAAGTAAGTAACCATCTCAAGTAGCTTTGGATGGTGTTTACATATGCTTAAACCATCATCAACATAAATTGAGACCTAAAGTTTAGGAGCAACAATAGTGTAATAAACAGAAGGGTGAGCAATGCTAACATGAATATCATACTTCAACAAAAATGCATTGAACTTGATGTTCCACTATCAGGATGCTTAACAAAGCCCATATAATTAAAGACTTCAAAAAACAATAAACTTTATGTTTAACATTAGCTTGTTCAAAACCCAAAGGTTGAACCATGTAGATCTCTTCATTTAAATAGATGTAGAAAAGCAATTTTGATGTCAAATTGAAGTAATTTCATGTCCTCTTACACATAAATAACAAGAAGTGTTTGTAAATATTCATATTTCATAACTAGAAAAAAGTTTGGTCGAAATCAACACCTGGAGTCTAAAAAAATCCTTTCATCACTAAACATGTTTTATAGTGGCTAATGTTCCCATCAATATTATATTTCAATTTGTAAACCCACTTACATTGGATTACATACTACTTTGGAGGTAAATCAATACAAATCCATGTCTTATTTTCCATTAATGCATCATACTCTTCAATCATGGCCTACTACCAGGCTTTTCACTCTTCAAATTTCAAGGCTTCATAATAGGTATTAGGTTCCTGAACATGACAAAATGTTCACATGTCTTCTTATGACTAGTAGCAAAAAAGGCCAATTGTGGTGGATGCATGTACATGTCAAACTTGTTGGTGTACTTGTGAAAACAAATGTTGCTACAACTACAAAATTTGAATTTTTGTATTTGTCACAGCATAGACTTGAGCATGCAAATATTGAGACCATCAAGAAAATGGTTGCTATAAAGATTGTTTCAAGATTATCTTTTGCTAATATGGACAAACCTTTTTGTTCTAGATGTGCGCATGGGAAGAATCGTCACTAGACATTCCAAAGCATACTTAATGTGAACAAGTGTAGAAAGCAAATGATTTTTTTCATGCAAATGTAGTAGGTATGATGCAAGTTGATTTTATTAATGGCAGTCATTACTATGTTTGATTTAAAGATGATCATAGTACATTAAAATTTTTGTTTTGCATGAAGCACAATAGTGATGTTTTCCAACTATTCAAAAAGTTGTAGCATATTTCTTTTACATCAACAAGCGATTAAATCAAGAAGTTGACAACTAATTCTAAAGGTTTATCAATTTAATAATATCCCCTTCCCTTTTTTATTTTCTTCATATGTTTTGTATAGTTTCCAATAGTTCATCATTATTTGTGTTAAATTCAATTTCAATTTATTATATAAAATGGACATGAAAAGACACATTGACAAGTGCATTTTCATTTTTTTTTTGGAAAGATATTGAAAAAAAATTTATTCTAGATTACATATATATGGACCACTTAAAGCCATAAACTATGGGATAAATCCAAATAAACAAATTTAATGTTATGTTTTTTTTTAATATTAAATTGTAAACTAATTATACAATAATAATAATAGTTGTTTTAGACAACATTTATTAGCACCTTAATCATATTGAACATGGTTAAATTACTAGTTATGTGAACACATATCATGTTCATTTTGACTAAAAAATAACAATTGCTAGTTAATGTGGCTTGATGTTGATTCATAAATAACATAAATAAAATATTTATGCTTTAGTTTTATTTTTATTATAAATCCCATAAAAGTAAAATGTAAACTTAAGGACGTAGGCACCCTAGCTAAGTTAATTTAATTTTTTATTCATTAATGATTATTTTCAAACATTTTAACAAAATGCCATGTTTCCTTTTTTCCCTTACGAAATGAAAGACTTGCATGAACAATTAAATCCATACATCTTATATATTTCAATTGTAATATAAGAAAAGAAAAATTCTACGCATATTTCAATTTTTTTTTAAAATGTTGTAAGTGATTGATACTACTTTTCAAATTTCATTTATAATGATGCATCAATTTATTAAATTATTTTTAAATTGCCTAAAGCTTTCATATTTGAAATTTTCACAATAATTACATAAGATTAAATGAAACCTACCTAAAACTACTTCATTCTTTTCCCCTAAACATTTACATGGATATGAAAAGACCCATGTTATTGTGCCTTTTCATGTTATAATTTGAAAAGATATTGAAATACAATAATTATTTTGAATAATAATAATTTGAATTATATGCATACATACATGTGTTTAGGCCACTTGACAACTTGACACATAAACTTTGGATAAATCCATAAAACAAAGTTGTTGTTTGTTATTTTTCCTTTGATCCTCATTTTTTTGAGTTTTGTTGGGATGAAATGTATACCTTCTATCGACTATGAAAAATTGTGTCCTTTGTAACTTGTCCTATGTAATTAAAAAATATTCTTTGCAACTAGAATTAGTTGCAAAAAACACTCTTTAGTTGCATAGGACAAGTTATAAAAGATATGATTTCTCATAGTATATGCTCATCACATTGAATATTCAAGAAAGTATTGAAGGTTTAGGTGTGGAGAGTTCTTTACTTTTACAAAGAATCTTCAAGTCAAAAAATTTCTTGATCTAAGATGGACCCTCTTTCCCCCTTTTCAAAACCTTGGTCAGAATTCACTTGCTACAACAATTGATCTCTAGTATGCATACTTGACATTGCTTTTGTGTGCAAATTTTGGGTGTTATGTTTATCATTTTGTTAGTGTTTCCAAATCTTTGAAGCATATTGTCCAAATTTGTGTGCAAAGATTGCATTTCTTGTTGAAAATTGGGAATGTTATTTTTTGATTGTTTGTAGTTTAACCACAAGAGCCTTGAGGGAGACCACAATTGACATTCTTGATGTTTGTTTGTGTCCAAATAATCTTGAATTTTGCAAGCACTACCTATATGAATGAAACTTGAATAATCCATGTCCTCATCAATCAACTGTGATTAGAATCTAAATAGGTACCATGTGTTGGTTTGGACTTTCATAATTGTTGGGGTTTTAACATATATAGTGAAAATTTGAACCCATTAATGGTTTGTTGAATTAGATTCACATTAAAACTTGATGTAATCCATCATGTAGCAAACACCCACCACCAACATAATGCAGCAACCAACTTTGCTCCCCCATTTATGATGTTTATTTACAATGTCAACAAATAATTCATCTTGTAATGGCTTTGTTCCTTACAACAAGTTTAAACCAACAATAACATTTACAATAGCGAAATTGTCCATGAAGCTCCCAAACAATGAATTCACAAATCATAGTAACACCATTTAGTGAACAACCCCAAAATGTGTGACCAAATCTTGAAAATTCCATCATTATAGTCATTTTGCCATATTATGTAATCTATCTCCCTAATAGGCACGCCAAAGCCAACAACAAATTCCAACTTTGAAACTTGCATTTCAAGTTAATTTCAAAGTTGAAAATTGTGTTCAAAGTGCATGCGATCAATTTTAGCTCCTAAAATTTCATGAATAGAAAGTAGCTAGTTAATATACAAAAGAACTTTTGCAATTCATCAAAGAAAAATAGTTGATTAGTATGGAATATAATTTACTTGGTTATTTTGTCAAGTTGAATTTTCTAATTGTTTTGTGACCTGGATTTGTGTTAGCAATTTTTTTTTTATGACTAAGCCCTAACTAGAGGAAGTGATGAGATAGCCCTAATGAATGAAGTACTAGGTTGATGGATGTACTGGTAAAAAATGCCAAGAGAGAGGATGGTTAACGATCAATCACTTTAGAGGAATTGCATTTTGTTTCTTGATGTTTTTACTATTTTCTATGCTTTTGTTGTTTACATGTTATGGAATTTGGGGTTTTTCATGGAATGCTACTACCCAGATTAGATGCTAGTGGTGGAGCGCTACTTCCTAGATTTCTTTTGTTTGGTGATGTGTGTTTGTTGATGGGAGAGAAGAAGGCACTTGGTGAAAGGAAGAGATAAATACTTGACAAAGAAGAAATCTAAGCACTCTGGTTTCTTCACTAAATTTGGTTTTCAATTAAAGAGGTTTTGTTATAAGCTTTTAGGAAGAATGCCTGAATATTGGATTTTGAATAAGTTGTTCACTTTTGTTTCATTATTTTTCGTTGCGCTGAAGTTGGTGAACAAAGCGTTAAGAGTCAACGTGTCAATAAAGTTCTAGGACGGAAGTGATGAGAGGCTCAAGGGGGTTGTTTGGACTGATGTTAATGGGATTCTTACTCAAGTTGAAGGTGCTTGAGATAATTGGGAAGGGTGCATGGGAAAGATTGAGTATTTGAATGCTTGGGAACTTTGCGCAAGTTTTTTATAGTGGGAGATTTCTAGGAAGATTTAAAGAAGATATTATAGATATTGCTTGTCCATTTCTTTGCCATCTCCATACCTAAATTTTTGTTGGGATTTTGGAATGTTGTGTTAAGATACCTAATGGAAAGCCATGATAATCCATAAAAAGAGGAATTTGCGATATGCTAATCCGTCAAAGTTCTAGAGTCCCATTGTTATTAAGTTATAAGAAATTGTATTGCCCCCACACATTGATTGTCAGTTTACAAGGCTTTCTGTATTGACATATACACCCATTACTCTGTTGTGACAAATTAACATACAAATTTATATGCTACCCTCCTTTTTTTGATGTGAGTTCTATTTTGCCAAGTTGTGTGATTGTCCTATTTGCGAAGTACACCTCACCAAAATGCTGAGTTGACATTCTTTTTATCACTTTGCCAAGGATGCATTTCCATGATCTCTCACTCACCCATTATTTGCACTATCCTCACTCAAATAGTTGGGGTGTTTATGTGAAAAGTTGAAACACTAGCCCCCCTAATCTAGCAGAATTTGCACTATTCTAGTGGGGCCCCTCCCCTCCTTCATTGGTGAGATCTGGAGACACCCACGAGATACACAAATGCAAGTCACCTTATGTCAAAAACCAGTTGTACAAGTGCAAAGATCTTCTAGCTCGGTTCAGGTTGCATTGACTCTCTTCACTTCAATCTGCTGAGTGTGGGTTCTTTCAAAGTGGGTTGAGAAATATTGATCTGAACATAGAAACCCATAATTTGACTAAATTAATTGCAGTTGGATAGTGGGTGTGTGGAAGACATGGAAACATCTTTGTTAAGTTGTTGATTCCACATTGCCATGTCGTCAACTTCACATTGCCAACTTGACATTGCCATTGCTACATTGCCAACTCGCCAAGTCAACTTCATTTTGCAGACTGCCCCCAATGCTCTTCAAACTGTCCAACATTAAAATTTTGTCAAACTGGACTTGGCAAACAAGAAACGTGAACTTGGCAAAGATAACCCAGCAGACAGAATTCCATAGATTAGTATGCAAAAGATGAGTTAAAACCCCTGAGGGGCAGAGTATATTTGTTATGCAATTGCAGGATCACACTGCCGTGGATGATTCAATCTCCATGCTCGCCTCCTGATCGCAATTCCCACCATGAAAGAAAAGATCTACATGATGACTAGGAGTCAATGCATCTTCTTCAGGAGATTTGGGGCAGTTTCAACATTGCCGGTGCACATCGAATTTTGAAACAGAGAAAATTGGTCGGAAGGTGACACGATTGTGGCGAAGGTAGGTAGCAGCACAATCAGCATCGTTATTGTGCGAAACTTCACATAAATGCGAAAACTAAAATTTTTAAAATAAATTTTCGTCACATATTCCCTTTTTCTGGGGGGCAAAAATCGCCAATTTCGGCTGGAAAATGAATCGTTTTTGCTTCGAAAGTGAGGCCGATGCGTCGATGGCGTGTGGTTTGATAAAACCCAAAAACCTCGTGAGAGGGATAAGCCCTAGAACCTCGTGAAGTGTTTTGTTTCTTAGGGTATGCACTCTTGGTCCTTTCCTTGACTCACCACCCAAAAGCACATCCGCGCAGTGAATTGCACTAGTGCACATACAAAGAAAGAAAGAACGAAAGAAAGAGAAGAGGGGTTTGCTAGGGTTTCATTCATAGCTCGGAAGGAAGGGGATGGTGATGGTGGAGATGGAGGAAGTTTTAGGAAAGCTCACGGACCGTATGCAAATCAAGCGAGACCATGGTGTTAGCCTGCTGCAATCCTTGCTTGACAATGCAGGCAAGTGCTTTGGGTTTCCCTTGTTTCTTTTCTGCTGGAGTAGTTAGTTAGTTGTGTGGCTTGGGAAAGAGAAAGATTGGGAATGGTTTGTTTCTGCAGAGAGGGAGAAATTAGATAAGAGTGTAAAATCAGGCTTTGCAGATATGGTTAAGGATTTTGGCGGTTTTGCAGCATTTTGGGCAATTTCAATACATGAGAGTCTTGCATGTGTAAAGAGCTACCTGTTTTGCTCTTTGCTTACATGATCATCATCAACATCAAGGTAATATGTGGCAGCTAGTGGTAGGCAGTTTGGTCAAAATGTGGAAGTTTAGAGCACCCTAAACCCTAAACCCTCAGCTAGAAATCCTTCTACATTTGCACAAAGATGGAGAGGCACTCTGCCAAATTCCTTGGCAGACATTTTTTTGAGTCTTTCTCCCTGCTTTCAGAGAAGGGTCTAGGTCATAGAACCAGATGTTGCAGCCTTGGATGAGAGGCACTTTGCCAAATTCCCTTGTCAGACATTGTGTCTGAGTCTGTCTCCCTGTTTTCAAGAGAAGGTTTCTAGCTAATAGAACCAGATGTTAGCAGCTAGGATCAGAAGTGAGGTTGAAGCCTGTGGAGACTTCCACAATGCAATGGCACTTCTCTCCTAATGCAGTCAATGCTCAACCCCTTAATGCCAAGACCATTTTGACCAGTTAACATACAATTCCTCAACACACCTCAAGAATCAATGCATAAGCAATTGAAGAACACCAGAAAACACACAAGGAATTCAGTATTTCCAGCAGTGCTGAAGTACTAGAGCCTTTGAAGTTGGATGTGTCTGCAATACTCTTCTTATGCAATGTGATGCAGATAGTGTGCAGAGGCAAGAGGTGTGGTCCGTGGGAGTGGAGCATGTGAAGAAGCTGATATCTTCTGAAGAATGGGAGAGCCGCCATGGTGGTTTCTGTGCAGCAAAGGTGTGCTTTTCCTCTTTTTAGAGGCAAATTATAAGCAATGTGAATCAGAGAAAACCCTAGAACTGCTTTTCTTATCCATCCAAACTCAGTTGCATGTGAGGGCCTCTTCTCTGTTTTAGGCAATCTAAGTGCCCATGATCTTATAGGTACTAGTGCTATGGGATGGAGAGGCTACATTTGCAAATGAGCTGGTCCCAGAAGCTTTGCTTCATCTCCAGGATCCTGAGCCAGGTGTACGGTGAGTTGCTTACTTTTGCATTTTCATCTTTGATGTTTTTGCCATGGAGTTTCTCTTTTAGTAATATGGTCTTGAGCCAAGCTTTGCAAAGTCAGCTGCTGTTCTGGTTAAAAAATAGGTAGTTTATATAACAATGTTGATACCTACTTGCAGATTGGCAGTGGGAGAGTGCTTGTATGCTCTAGGGAAGAAGCAAGACTCTGCATTATATCTGCAGTGTATCAAGGAGTGAGTTGTCTAAACTCTGAGGGCAGAAATTCTTGTTATATTCTTGACAATGGGCACCTGAAGACCTTGAGTGCACTGAGATTGTGAAGAATACTGTATCTACTCTTACTGTTGCAAGCCAATGAAGTGAGTGGGGAGTAATGGGAGCTGGTCACTTCCATTCTTCATTATGAAGGAAACAGTCCGATGCATTGTGAGTGACACTCACAAGGTTATGACTGCACTCACCTTTGTTGTGTTTGTTTTGGTTTGGATGGAACAGACACAACAGTTACCTTCAAAGTCTTGTCGTGGATTTTTCTGTGCAATCTCATAAATACAAGATTGTGAGCAAGTTACTTTTTCTTTTCAACTCCAGGATTGGTGAATTATCTAAACATTATGGGAATTGTTGTGCATTTTGCAGCTGTGTACTGCAGTGCATTGAGGATGGATTTGATGGTGAAAGAGGCATGGGAGATGAAACAGGCCAGAATGGTGAAAAGTCATTTCAGGATAAACTGGATCATTTTCAGCATAATTCAAACCATGCAAGCACTGGGGGTGGTCTGTCAGATATCCATGTATGTTGGTGATCTCAATCCCAACTTCTCATAAGGTTTGCTGGCCAATTTCTGAGCTTGGGCACATATGGGTGCTCCATTATTGAGCAATTTTAAGATCCCCCCGGTGAAATGTAGTGTTCAAAAGTGTACTTCTCAGGCATTTCAGGGATGATATTTTTGAGGTTGTGAACAAAAGGGTGTGGGGTTGTACCCTGTTGCAGCAAAGAGCAAAGGGTGGAAGATATTTGGAGACCTCAGTGAAGGCACTGCAGCGTTTGCTGGATGGATGTGGGGACAGTTTCAGTGTGCATGTGACTCCCCAACTCTGGCAACTCCTGCTGAAGGCCTTGCAACACCAAAATCGGTTTGTGCGAGAGACAGGGTTCTTGTGCATCAGCTCTCTTTGTCAGGTCTCACCACTTGAGGTCTTGAAAGAGTAAGTATCCATGTACACTAATTTAGAACCTGTTCTTGTGGTTGTGATCATCAGCAAAGTTAGTCCCCTGAAATGAGATCCTACATCACCATTTTTCATGTTTCATCTTTCCTAGGTTGGTCTGTCTTTGATTGATATGATCATTATTTCCTCTGTACTCCAGTTGTCTCTTTGACCTTAGCTCTGGACATCAGTCTCCCTTGTCATAAATTGTCATGGGTAGTTCCAGAAGTAGCAAACCATGCATCTGAAAACAGATTTGCTGCTGTTTAGTTCAAATCTTAGTGCTTTTGTGGTTGTTGTGCTGATTATGAAGTCCAGGAGTGGCGAATTGATATCCAATGGCTTGACCTTGGGGCTGAGTGACAACTGGAGCCAAGTTCGATTTGGTAGGACACTTCTACACACCAACTTTCTCTTCCCTTGAACTCATTTCTTTCAGATGCCAGATACACCAGAGGAGAAGAGCTCAATATTTTGGGACAGAGAGAAATGATCATTCTTTACATGAATGGATAGCCTGTGGAAAACTTAAGATATTACAGAAGACCCTGAAAGGGCCTTGGAAGGAAGAGTGACGGAAGAGAGAAACAAAGAGATCCAATGAGATACATGTCTTACTGTGAGAATTGGGATGGCAAGAAAATGGAAGAGCATCTTACCATACTAGTGGCATGTGGGTTTGTGTTACTGAGTATGCAGCTGCATCCATTGCAACAAGGACATTCATGCAGAGGACACAACAGTTCAATCCTATTTTCTATCCAATGATACTTCCAGCTATGTAAGCACTCCCTGAGATCCAATATTGGTAACTGCTCTTGATTTTATCTCTGTAGGTAGACATCCCCAGTAGTTTGTCTGAAGCAATGGAGGGATGGGGTACTGTTGCCCAAAATGTGGCAGCAGGTTTGCAACTGCTGTGCTATTACTCTTTTCTCCTCCTCAGGTTTAGATAGCTTAAAGGTACTATGATCACAGAAGATGTGCATTGACAACATATGGTACTCTCCATCACAGAAGATCACAAACACAGAACATCCACTATAAACTATCCATACCTACCTTGTGTTATGAAACCCAGTCCTCTGTATTTGACAAGATGTAAGCTGGGTGTGCATATGGGATACAATTCTCATACAAATCTGTACATGAACTTGTTTTTGTATTTGTAGCATGCAATGTTTATGCAAACCTGTTTAGATAGAAATGGTAACTGGATGGACAACCCTGGGTTATAATGTAGGCATTATTAGATGCCTTCCCTAAACACCAGTTTTGACATTCAGGTGCTTGAATCGATATTATGGAGCTGAAGGGCTGAGGTTGTACTCACAAGACTCTTGGCAAATGCTGATGGGATCAACTGGAAGAGATGAAGTTGCAAAGTCAGTCGACAATTTCCTAGACTACTATGTAACACATGCATCTGCAGAGAATCGGCTTGTCAGAGAGGTTAGTTGCTTTGATGATATGGATGATAGCCTAGCAAGCACCCCATGGAAACGATCACTTGCAAGTGAACACATTTTCAGCTGGTCATTGTACATGCCCTGATCTTTCTGGTGCTAGGAATTTAGAAAAATCTGAAGATTTGATACCAGTTGCAATGCAATGGCACTGAGCTTAATTGTGCACATTCTTCCTGATGCTAGGAAGCCATTTACTTGATCTTTAGGTGTTCTCTTGAGCAGTTTTGAGAATTTTGGTTCAGAACTAAACATCTCATTGGCAAGTGTAGTTATGAATCGTGATGCCCTTTTAGCCCAGTCTCTGTTTTGTCAATTAGTTTCTTGGTGTATTGTCTCTTGACATACATATTTTGGGCTTGTTTGGGGGCAGGCAGCATGCCATTGCATTGCAGAACTGTTGGTGAAGATTGATCCTGAGGTACTTTCAACACATTCTTGAATGACGTGTAATTTATAAATTTGGGTTAGAATCAGCAGCACACAAGTTGCAGCCAAAGACAATACACTATAATATATGCCACACCAAGACTTAGAGAAGGCAGTATATCTACCATGTAGGGATGAGGTTTGGAGTCATTCCAGTTCTGGCTAGTGTCTCTTTTTTCTCTTAGTGGGACAACTGTGCAAGTGTTCTCTGCACTCACACAAAAGGGTGTCTCACCTGACAGAGAATCAAACCCCTTATTTCTCAAGTGCTTGCTACACTCATGGGATGCTTCAAGGACTCAAGCTGGGCAGTCCGGGATGCTGCCTGTTCAGGTGAGCTGAGTCTCTGGTACCATTTCTATATAAACAGGTTTGCATCTTGTATGTCCTTAGAAAATAGTTTGGGAGCTTGCTATGGGCTTGGAAAACTTACTGTGTTGAATCCTGGCCTGATCATCACTTACCCATCAGTGTGACTTGAGAGACCAAGGAGCAGAGAGAGTTCACATGTTGGCATATCCCAGGGAACTGGTCTACATAATGTTGAAGTGTTTTCTGTTTGTGGAATGTGCAGCTCTAGGAAAAGCAATTACTGGATTTACACAGGAAGTGCAATGCTTTCTGCCAGCGCTATTTGACCTTTTGTTTGCACACTTGGCAGACAGTATCCATTTCCCAATGTCTTCCAAGTACCATGATCTTTGTGATGCTGTGGACTTCCTGGATTGAAATCACAATGCCTGTATAAGATGAAAAACAGTGTCATATAAGGATCCTGGGATTGTAGTTACTACAAGTATGCATTCTCATTTTGCTATTGGCAGATCATTGCTTGCTTGTTGTGTATATATTGCTTCTCTGCCTTGTACATGTATCCATATCAAGAAATATGGGCACAAACTTAAGGCCCACCCCCCTTCATTTGGCATGCTAGAAGCCAGTGCTGCACTGATTTTGTTTGACTTTGCTGGGAGGGAACCTAAAGCTGACAGGAGACTCATCTTAACATATTGTTCATCAGATGTTGGGAGTGTTCGAGAGAATTCAGCATTCACTTTGGGAAGTGCAATGCGCAGCTATCAAGAAGAGGCAATTGACAAGGTAGCCACAGCTTTTCCCCCCCACTTGTCCTTACCATAGCAAAGTATTGACATATTTCTGGTCAGTAACATCAATTTGAGGAGCATATTCTGCAGGTGATTTTGGCACTGGAACAGCTGTTGCCTATGGCAAAGCATCAAGTGGACAAGCCATGCTGTTGTAATGGTGCCAAGCACAGATCTCCTTGTAGTAGTACCATTCACACAAAGTGGTAAATACCTTGTCTAGTAGACCAGGACTTCACTTTACACAGATCTGTGTTCAGAATCAAAGTGTTTGTTTACTTCAGCTGGCTGGTGTTACACAATAGGTTCTATTGCATTGGTGCTATATACATGAACTACTTAGACAACATTCCATTGCATGTGCTTAGAGAAAGACAGTGTGTTTCTTTGGAGAATTGGAATCCATGTAGGAGTTGCTCAATTTCCATGCATGCATGTGGTTTTGACTGTTGCAGGCATGACCCACTTTCCAAATTGGATTCAGACTTCAGAGTAAGTGCTGCAATTCTATGTTCCTCTGTGTGCTACTCTCTCCAAGCATTTCTCTAGATTCTTCCTTCAAATCTCTCTTGCTGTGTTCATTTTTGAGTTTGGAAGGACACCCTTCTCTTTTGTTAAATCAAGCAGGAAATAGATGTATAGACTGAAATGCTGGAGGTAGATGTATTGGTGATGTATGGGGAGGTACATGCCTTGCATGTTGCTATGCAGACTACATCAGCCATTGCCCTGGTGGTAGCGTCAAAAGGGAATGGTGATGATGACCAGGGGTTTGCCAGGGAGATTGAACCATGGGAATCTTCTGAGGGAGGCATTTACTTGCTTCGGGAGCTTTCTGCTGTGGCTCCTAGCAAAGCAACTAAATTTTTACCTGTGCTTGTTGAACTGGTATCTGCTCACACTTACCAACACCCATGCATCATGCATCATTCTCTCTGTTTCTGTGTCTTCAGTTTCCGATTCTCTTCATGGAAGTCTCAGAATCTTTTTGGAGCTAAATTTGTTACTTCCAATAGGGGATGTCAGTTTCTAACAAAATTGATTGTAGTCTGCTGTTTGAATGCAGTGTTTGTGATGGTAAATGATTGACTTATTCTGCAGGCAGCTCAAGGCCTGATCTGAACAACTCTAAAGTTTTGATTAGAACCTGGAAGCTTGTCTTTGGGGTTGCCAAATGGGTTTTGACACTCCAATCACAAGCATCAGCAAGTTTCACAATTTTTTCTTTTACTTGTGAGCACAGGCACAAAGTTCTGGATATGTGAAGTATCACAATCTGATGGAGACCCTTTTCAGGCTGTTGCCCTCAATTGCTCAGGTGCAAATTCTCCCTTGTCAGTGTTGGAATTTGGTCCTCTGCATGGCCACAGTCCTGAAAACATTCCAGCACATCACATGCTCCAGCAGGGTAATCCTGGGTGACATGGTTATGCTTCTGGGCTCTGTAAGGAGTATATCACAGCACTTGAAGAATCTTACGTCACTCAGTGTCTGAGTTCTGCCAACTGGTGGAAACTACTTTGATAATTTTCACAGATGTAGACTACATCTTTCAGCTTAGTTTTGTTGCAGAGAATGAGTGTTTGAACTAGACAGTAGTGTGGTTGCCACCTGGATTGGGTGCCTTGCAGAATCTGGGAAAGAGGAATTTCAAGCCTTATTTGGAGCTCTTCATTGATCCACTCTTTCAGGCTTTGACCTGTGGGCAGGTATGTGCCTATTTGTGGGTCTGCATAAAGTTATAGTCTACTCTAGTAATCATCCAGGATGACAATGATTCCTACTGCCAGGAAGTTAATTCACCTCTTTTGGATATAGGAGAGATGGTATATGTGCATTCTCCTCTTACCCTTCATTGAGAAAAACAGATGATAGAATCAACAGCTTTTCTGCAAGGAATCACTGCAATTTAAGAGTTTGATATCATGGCTTACTAAAGTGTATGAATATGCAGAGGTTGTCTGAGAGTGCTTCAAGCTATTGTATATCAAAGCTGTGCACATTTATAGGGCCTAATATCTTCAAAGCTCGACTAAACAGCAGTCAGCTGGCCATCATGGAATCCAGTTCATTTGTGGTTGCTACCATTTCAGCTCCTGGCACTGGAACTGAGATGAAAGAAAGTCAGTCAGGTATGTGAGGACCTTTGAGCTCAAAAAACAGGGTTGAACAATTTTTTTACTTGGGGTATCCTGTCTGGTATGTCTCTGATGAAATCACACAAGAAGTGATGAATTTTCCATTGTCAGGTTTAGGCTGTTGTCTGATTTGTGAATCTGTTTGCTTTGAGCTCACTCTTACTGGACTTCATCAACATTCCACTAGTTTTTCTCCATGACTTCTCTATGTGACTCCTGAGTCTTTGCATCCAGTGCCATCTTTTTGGGAGCTTATCCTCATAACTAAGAGGGATGTCTTCACTACAATGTGTTCAGATCTGATACTGTTGGAAGTTAGTTGAATCAGGGTAAGGCTTTAGTTTATGTCACCAACTTTCCTTGAGAAGCGTGGGTTTGTTTGAAGCAGCTTGTAATTGGATAACAGTCTGACTTGCTTGCATAAAGGAAAACTATTAGGCCAATAGAAATCAATTGAATTTGCATGCATTCCTCTCTTTGGGCAGTGGGCCTTAATCTTAGTTCTGAACCTTTATGACCAGCATGGTTGAATCATGCCTGTATGTTGGAAAGAGGGTTATCCTTCATGAACATGGGTATCCATATAATCTTTCACCATATTTGGGAATAGATGAGAATTTTCTTCTTGGATGGTATTTGAGTGTTTTGTCCTGAGCTAATCACATGGTAAGCAGATACTTATGTTAACTGCTTATCACTGTGACTGTTTAAGGATTTCACACTAGATCACTTTCAAAATAGAAAATTGATTGTTCCCAATTTGGAGGCCTCTAAAGCCACCAGTAGCAACTCAAAAGAAGCAAATTGGATGAGGGAAGGGGAAGCTCAGGAACGTGGAATTCAAATCCTGTTTTCCAGTTTTGAGATCAAAATGAATTTCGAAGGTGTGATTTTACTTGCTTGAGTGAGCAGAATCTTGATGTGAATTATTTTGATTGCCATCTTCGAAAAATTGAACTTGCATTTTAGAAACTATTGCATCCAATACTTGTTACATTGATTGAAGGCTTCCACAACTGATTTTCATATTCATGATGAGAACCACTGGATTTCTACACGCAATCTGTTTTTTAGGAAGTCAGGGCTTGCTTACTGGTAATGAGAACCACTGGATATGTGAAATTATTGAAAGAATTGTTGTTGAACCTCAGGAATGGCACAGATGATTCATGAATTTTAGCACTACAAGGATTTGAGATGTGAAGAAGCATGGCAGAGAGGATACTTGAGGGCAGAATGCTTTCACTGATGTTCTTTCTGATCAAAAGTGGGTGAAATTTCTTTTCATAAGAATTTTGTTTATTTAGGAGAAGATGCAGTTATGTAAAGGAAAATGTGAGTTAGGCAGGATGCAGCTTTCTTAAAGAATATCAAAGAAAGAAGGGGCAAGAAAACAGCAAATAAGAGCTATCAAAGAGTTCAACAATCCAGGAGACATTATGTGCTTAACATAGATGATGATGATGATGATGATGTGATCTGGATAAGTGGATTTGTTTCCACTTCATCATTGGAGTCAACCTTGAATAGGCTAAGATATGAAATCTCACAATTTAAGTTATTAACAATGGCATCCACTCCCACATCTTGATGAAGACAAAAGCACATGTGAAAAGCTCCACTCCTATCATGCTAGGTATGTTATGTTTTCTTTCTATTTGTTCAAATTAGATAACTGGAAATAAACAATTGCAAATCTTGTTCTTAGGATAAGGTGACATCTGGATTCTTGTGTCACTTGTAAGGGACAATTGTTGTGCAAAGTTTTGTTTGCCACGATCTGAAAGAAAATTGAACATGAAGATTATGGTTGTATAGTAGAACATAGGGCTTAGAATGCCAATTGACATGGTGAAATTTGTACTAGATTGTAATTCAATAGTTCAATATATTATGTAGTAATTGCAATTAACCTGGATGTGCTTGGACCTACAATATTTTCTCATCATTTTCTTTGACAACAAAGTTTGAGAGACAGACTTTGAATTGGTGCGAAGCTTCAAACTTTGACGACAAAGACAGCTACAAGCATAAACAAGCATGGTATCCTTGAAGGAGGCAGTGGATAGGCCCACAAGTACCCCCGGTCATGTCTATTTTTCTTTGAGTGATGAAGAGATTCCTTCGGAAGAGTCAATAGACATTAGACTTGAAAAAGACGAGTCAATGATAGGAGCAACTCCTTTGCTCGTGGATATTCCTTCTGGCATTTCTTGTCACCTGCTATTGAACCTGCTGGATGACGCCTTGTGCATGCTCAAGTACATACATACATACATATGTATCTCTAAGATCTCTCTCTCCTATGATCTTGCTTTATTATTGCTAGCACAAAAGATTGTTGAGAAGAACTTCAGACCTACATGTTCAAGCAGGGATTTGTGTCAATTGTAAACAAAATTGTGTGGGGGAGACAGAGAGGTTAGGAAACCTTACAAAGCATTTTTCATCAGTACAACTCCATGAGAGGAAAGAATTTGCAGCAATAATCAATTGTGGAAAGTCAGAGGACTTCATGTCAATCAATCCTTTTGATGTATGTTGATTGATTGATTGATTGATTGAATTTTTCAGGGCATTTTGTTTCATCACAGAGGAGCTTCTGTTCAATGTGGATGGTCTTGAGACATTCACACTACAACCCGTATGAAGAAGACCCCTCTCATTTTGTCAAATCCTTCTTGACATTCTTTCAGAAAATTCTTATCATCAATTCAGGAAACTCTTCTACTATCAAAGCTTTTTCTTGCTCCAATACACCAGAGTTTATTTTGCAAAATTAAGAAGAAATTGGAATGCTTTGATGTGTGTTGAAAAACAAACAATGCAAGATTTGCAAAGAGAGAAATTTGTAAGATCATCCACATGATGATTGCTATTTTTTGCTTGGTGAGCTCCAAGCTTTAGTTAATTGCGATGATTGATAGAGAGATTTTCTAGAAAATCTATGTGCAATTTCATTTGTGTTTCTTCATGGGGAGGGTTTTGGATTTTTTGACTATTGGGTAACCAAAAACTTTGCGCTCCTCTTTGGAAAGAATCTTTGGAAAGAAAAATGTAATGCTGGTTGGTTTCAAGTGCCCCATGAATTTTGCTTTGAAAAACTATGTCTGGTGTATCAACACTGGACTTCTCTTTTGATCTTCTTTATGATTGAAATGAATGTAGCACTTCTAGTGGTAATGATTGATTATGTGATAATTGTTGCTACTCCTTTCTAAAGATTGAATGGGGCAACTTGATGGCTGGCACTGAGGAGGGTTAGGCTCTATTGGATAAACTGAGGCTACATGCATTTTGTGTGGCAAAGTGGCGGAAAGTGGAAGCTGATAAATTGATGGAGGAAGAGATAGCATTGAGCAAGTCAACGTGGTATCTTTGTTGTTTCTTGCATGTAATAACGAATCCTCCTCCTATTTGAAATTGATGAAAATTTTTAGGAAACAAAAAAAAATATGCTCTCACTTTTTGGTTGTAAGATTTTCCTTCTACTAACATGTATGCTTTGCCAAATTTTCCTATCAAATTTCATAATTTGTTTCAAGATTTGTATTGGATGTTAAATTTTAGATTTCATAATTGTTTCAAAATCCATGTTGGGTGTTATAAAAAGGTGCTTGGAACTTGGTTGTGGTGGATGTAGACCCAAGAGTCAACAGTTGATGAGTTGATGGCCATGGGGATGCAGCAATCACCAGCACTTCTCTTCTTGTTGTATTCACTTCAACAGGTAGGATACCAATTGAATTATTTCAAATTAGAAAAAACAACAAATGACCAAGTCCATGCCCACAAACATGGAACAAGAATTTAAAACCTTGTTTTCACTCCATTCTCACTTCATTAGGTAGGGGTATCAATTATTTAATTCACAACATGCAAGTAATCAACAGACCTTATTCAAAATGAAATTCATGTTTTGACTTGCACAATCTTGAATAGTTAAAAAAATTTAGTAGAATCAAGGTGTAAGCTGCATAATGTGTTTCCTCAAGGAGTTCATTGTACGATGTGTACATGTAAAATGGCAGTTGAGAGGGTTAGCATTGAAGCGTTTTTCTACCACGTTGGAAGAAGAGGAGTCAATTGAAGGCTATCGTACAGACATCTACCTTCGTGAAGAAAAGGTCGTGTGTGCACTTTTTTTCTCAATCATTTTACCTTTAGCAAAGTGAACTCTTGCTGACCAAGTGTATCACAATTATTTTTGTGCGTTCACGTCAATGAATTCCTGTGGATTTATGTACACAAACAATTTCTTTCAAGCCTGAATATTTCAAATACCACTCCTAGAAGGCATCAAATGTCATATATGAGCATTGTGAACAAAAGCACACCAATAATGAAACTCAGTTTGGAGAATAGTGCAGGCCATCAAAGAGCACTCTGCAATGCACCAACAGTTGGAAGTAGATAGGAAAGTCCGTGCAGATGCATTTGCAAAATATCAAGAAAATGAACGCCTCATCTACCGTATGTTTTGTGCTTCACATTTGTGTTTGGAAAGTTGATCGCATCCTTCTAAATGTGGAGATGTGAGTGAGTGTTGCACTTGGATGATGATTAGGGAATTTTTAAAAGTTTCTTGAAGTTTGAACATTTTTTAAAGATTAATCTGGAGGGGTAATGTGAATGGGTATTGTTGATGTGAAGAGGAACGAGAGAATTCCAAAGTGCAAGCATTGGCATTAGACAAGCAACTAGAGAGTGATTGTGCTGTTTTGGAAGCAGAAGAGTTCCATCTATTTGATCAGCAGGTGATCTCCCTAAGTTGTGAGTCCAAACTATAGCCATAGTTTGAAAGCAAGAGTGGGGAGGTGGGTAATTTCATCACATTTTGGTGAAATCTCTTGTCATCAATCAACATCTTCTTTTAGAACATATCAAGGAATTGGATGATGAGCCACACCACCTTGAAGTTGGGGTATGGGTGTTCATAAACAGGAATCAGTATTCAAGATTGAGAATGAAAAGATGCAAGAAATTCTCCGAGATACACAAGTAACCACCATGCTTTCTTTTTGACATTAGCAACTTGCTAGTAGTAATATTTTCTTTACATTCTAGGTGAAGGATTTTGGTCATTTGTATTCAATGTTGAATTTGTGTACTTTAAAAGTGAATAAATTTTTTCATACACCTTGACTTTTACCTTCAATTTTAAAAGGGATCCGGAGTTAGGGTGCAGTCCAGAGACCGTGATAAAGAGCTCCAATCAATAGGGAAAAAGGGTCAAAGTATTGAGGAGGTTAATGATTTACTTTGGAGTTATGAAGATGACATCACAACCAAAATGGAAGCACTTTCCATTCTTTGTGTATGTTTTTACTTTCATTGTTCATCAATTGTTCATTCCTTGATGCAATCAATTCTTCAATACATTAGAACAAGGTCTTTCAACCAAAAAAACTATGATTTTTCAGAAATGTCCTTGTCAAACTCTTTACAATCTGAGAAGCTTTGTAACACAAGATGTGTTTCCATAATTGTGCATGTCTACGTACCTAATACCTAGCCCAATGTATTGAATTTATGCAATCTTTTTTTTTTGTGAATGGAGAGAAAAAGAGAAAAAAACAATTGACCAAATTGTGCTTTAAGGGCAAGGGATCACAGGTTGAGCATGACAAAGTCAATGCAAAATTGACTGAGATCACAAATTTCTATGAAGAGAAGGCTCGCTTGGTACAAACTTTCACTTGTATTGTCACAAAATTTCAATTGGTGTACACAAGTGCAAGTTACTCTCCAACATTTGCAAACTTAGTAAACATTAAAATCCATTATCCAAGATTACCCATGACATGTGTTTGTCATTTTTTTGAACTATATGGTTCTATGTAACATGCACACATCCATGATGTTAGGTACTTGATTTGGCACCATAAGTTTTTTTGATGACTTGCACATTCTATGTCCTATTCATAAAACACACCTATGAAAACAAAACATGTTTGACAAAAGGTCTTGACAAGTTCTTAGAAGGCCCATCAATGTAAATTATGTGATCATATGCTATCCTTCAAGTTCAAAATTGTTCAAACTCACCTACTCTCATGGGGATGGTTGTTAGGTGGCAATCAAAGAAGAGGAGGAGAATCTTCATCGAGAACTTATTTGTGTATGTATGGCACAAATTTTGCATAACTCCCTATAGTGTGTAGGTGCATGATGGGTCAATGGATCAAGCTTTCATGTTTGAATCTTCAATGTGAAATTTTAGCCAAGGTTTTGAATTCATGATCCAAACACAAGTTGGCCTATCAAAGTCTTGTTGGTTTACTATCTTAACACAATTACAACCAGTTCCCCCTTTGTTTAAATAATTTGTTTGGGTGGGTATGTAACATAAGTTTGTTTTTACTTTGTGGGTTGAGATTTTTAGTCTCCTTTTTTGCCCCAATTGTTTAAGTGTTAAGCTATGTAGGCAAAAAAACGGAAACGTTGGTTGCCATACTATGCTACTAAGCGCATTCAACGCTACTGGAGACGATATCTTGAACGCAAGCATGCAAATGATGAGCCTAAGAAAGGGGTAAGACATCCAAACTTTTGTTATTGAAGAAAACTTGATGCCACCATATCAATTTGATCACACAAAGAAGTTTAAAACATCTGTGAATTTCTGTCATGTTCTTCAAAATTGTTTAAAATCAGTTGGAGATTATAAGAAACATTAAGTAAATTTCACCGATGTGAGGTATTTCTTTATTCAATCTAATAATAAAGCAGGGCAAAGGCAAGAAAGGAGGCAAAAAAGGTGGCAAAAAAGGTGACAAGGGCAAGAAGAAAGGTGGGAAGAAGAAAAAATAGAACATTGGAGTTACTACTATTGTGGTTGTCACATTATATGGTTTGGCTTCAATACATCTTTGGAGCATTCAACATCCAATTGGCCATGGAATGTCAAAACAAAGGTTGGTGACCATGAATCTTGACCTTTGTAGCCTATGATAAAATGGACTACAATGGATTATGTGTTTCATTAGCATAGATACAACAAGAAAAGAATTTTTTTTGTTAATAGTATTGACTTGCTAGAGAGATGAAACAACCAACATATTATGGAATGGTTCTCAACATATGGAAACAATTTTTTGAAATGCTTCAAGACTTCATGTCAGTGATGACTACTACCCTCAAGAAGATGTGGAACAACCTACACGTGAAAGACTATTTGGAGGTGTTGTTGTCTCCACCCATTTAGTGAGAATCAAAACACTCAACTCATGGATGAAGAGGAGAATCTTACTAATTGTTGCAATCATGAAATCAAATGACATGTTTTGTTTTATCAACTTAGATGTTTGAATATCACATGAAAACATAATGCCACATCCATTAATAGTTGTACTTGGAAACATTCTTCTAATGGATAATAGTCTTGTGAACTTTGAATTGTTCTCAAACATGTATTTAGGATTCTTTAGGATCCCTTGATGGGATTGTTAAGAGACCTTGGCATATTATGGAGAAAGTAAAAATGGACTTAGACTTTCTACCCTCTATGGATGGGTCAAAGACATAATTCTAAGGCATTAACCACAATAATCAAAAAGATGAAATGGAAGACCATGATCATAGTAGGTAACCAACAATAGGAAAAGTTCCAATGTTGATAATTCTTGGGATACATTCACATCTCAATATCCTAATGGAACTATTGATTGAGGATACAATGTGAACAAGCATGATCAATGTGAAAATTGCATAATGAAATTAATAGTAGTCCCAATAATGCAAATTATTTGGAGTAATGTCATAATTATCACATCCAAATTTGTAGTTGAATGTTTGGCTTTCCCAATCAATAAACAATTATATGTAGGAGCTTATAAATGTCACATGTGGGGCAATCACTATGATAGGCCAACTAAAAACATGACCATCTTTTTCAATACATCAAAACATGGCATCCATGATTAAATTATGTGAATACACATGGCATAAGTGCTGAAAAATGACATAAGTAACTAACCTAGTTGAAGTAGACCAATCATCAATGCCATGTTTTGGCGTAATGTTGGCGTAATGACAAAATAATTTTGATCCAATGGTTAGATGAAGATGATTGGATAAATTCAATATACATAGATTTATATAACTTATAGTTTTTCAATGACCATAAATTGAAACATTGTGATTCATGAAACATTACTAAACTAAAAAAAATTTGGAATGCCCATCTATAAATTTTTTAAATTTTTATATGGTAGTGGTTTTTCCTTTTTAAAAAAATAATAATGCATTTATTGTTACAAATGTGAAAAAACACATTCATTTCATTAATTTAAAAAAAAATTTAAATGGTCCTAGATTTAATTGATGTGTATTAATATATCATACACCATAAAACAATTCACCCAAAAATTTCCACCCCCAACCCTTGTCACGACCTTAGCCTTGGGCTCATGACCAAAGCAAGGATGGAAAAGTGTGGGCCGATAGTGCAACCTAGTAGTCACATTCACATTCTTGAGAATGTGGGAAAATGTGAGGAAATGAGCCCACACACTCCCAAGTGGACTCCCATTTTGGGAATTGGAGTCCCAGTGGATTCTCAAATCTTCAAATAGTAGTTTGAGGGGATTTATATGCTTGCAGCTCGTCTGTGCACCAAAAATGTTCCAATTGTACATTAACCAACTTGTTTGGTTTGTGTAAATTGATATGAATAATTGACATGCTTGTCATTTGTCCTAATCCCCATCTTGGAGCTCCAACACACCCCTTTTACCCTAAAAGTGCTACAAACTAAATAGTGTGCCCTAATTTTTTCTTCTTTTGTTGTTTTCACTTTGGGATTCACATTTGAGTCTTTCAAAGAGTTTAAAGGTGCATCAACCCTAGTTTTGAAATATATATGCATTTTTCCAAACTATTTGACAAATATTATTTCCATCACAAACCTATTCCATATGTTTAAGTTTTTCATTGTTTATTGGATTAAAAAAATAGTTGATTAAATTAAGTCTAAAGCTAATCAAATATTTTTTAATATTTTTTTAAAAATAATAATAATTCAAAATGTGATGTCCATATGTTACCAAAAAAATTAATTGTACAAAGATTATACTTGCGATTACAATTTTGGGGGGCTTATTGTGTTTTGCACCTTAGGTATGTTTGCAACTTTCAATGTAACTTTAAATTGTGACTTTCTTTTCCAACTTCATTGGAACTTTGTTTTGATTTTACCATGGTCCATAAACTTAAATTCAAGGTTGGTAATAGGTAGATAGGTAGGTAATATATAGATAGGGTGTAAGCAAGAAGGTAAATAATAAATATTTATAAATAGGAAGGTATATATGTTAGGAAGTTAGGTAGGTTCAAAGGTGGTAATATATAGGTAGCTAGATAGGTAGATAAAATGTAAATAAAATGTAAGTAATAATAGGTATGAAAGCAAGCAATAGGTAGGTAAATTATTGTTACCTACACCTTACATGCATATTACCTACCTTTCTACTTAATATTACTTATAACCTAGATAGTTAGCCTAACTTACAACCAATTACCTAACTAAATAACATGTGCAAGCTACCTTCTTATTTAACCTATGATATACTCACTTAACTTATAAGCCATCCATAGTGCTTGAATGAAATATAATATTGGTGGCTTGAGATGTTAGTAGGGAATTCAAATTTTGAATTATATTCATTGAGGTTGAAAACCAATCAAGATTATGTCAATTAAATTAGTCAAAATTCCAACTAAAGCAATGTGACCTTGGATAAATGCAAGCCTACCTAACGACAAAATTATTTTTTTAGGTAAATGAAGTTTTTTTTTTTTTTTGGTTCATTGGAGTTCTTTGTTCACTTGAATTCCTTGTTCAATCAAACTTTTTTTCCCCTTTTTGGCTCTTTAAAGTCCTCTCTTGACCATTGCTTAAAGTTTCTTACTGTTCGTTTATACTTTCTAAATTTTTATGTGGCATGTGCAAAAGTTCACAAGTGATGAAAAGAAGAGAGAACACAACTAATTTCATCACATTTTATGGAAGCAAGTTATTATTATCAATGAGCCATATTTCTATTGCTTTCCTTTGATTTGATTTTTTTATTCTTTCTTAGGTATCGGGTAATGTTTTTTACAATAGTATTTTCATTTCAAAAGGAGTTTATTCACTATATGCTCATTGGCATTACTTTTTAAATACTTTACTTTGGTATATGCAAGTGATGTAGAGAAGAGAAAAGTAGAAAAGAGAGGAGAGGAGGGATCAAACTTATTTTCTAAATTTTTTTCTTGCTCTTTTTTAAACATTGGGCAATGGTTTTTACCATGGTACTTTCATTTGGAAGGGAGTTTATTCACCAAAGTTCATTGACATTGTTTTCTTACAATTTTACTTTTGGCAATTGATCACAAGTAATGAATAAAGGAAAGGACACATTCAACTTCATCACATTTGATGCAAGCAAGTTGTTATTATGGTGAACTATTCAATTGTTCTCTTCTAATTATTTTTCTTACTCTTTCCTAGGGATGGGTAAATGATTTTTAGCATGGTGCTCTTGTTTTGACAAGAGTGTTAAGAGGATACACTAGTTAGTAAGGTAGCATGTAGTGGTTGTAACACTAGTAGAAATCACCCAAAATGTAACCATTCAATTTACGACTACATGCGACTTGTAGTCGTTTGCGACTAGATTTGTGAATATTTGCAACTACAAGACCAACTTTCAACTATTTTGGTCATTTTCACAAGTATGATGCAACTATTAGAAATTTCATCCTATTGGTTGCATCAATTTTACATTTATTTTCATCCATTACTAGGTTGATATGTCCCATTAGTTGCAATAGTCACCAAATTAGTTACATCCTAAAGGTATTCTACAATGACATGAGGGTGTATTTTAATGTATGTACTATATATATATATAATATGCATACATATGTATATTGTTCATATAATGAATTTCAAAATTAATACTTCAAGTCTGAAAATTAGTAATTGAGTTTAAAAATGGACATTTCAATTTTGAATATTGTTATTTGAATATGAAAATTAACATTTCAATTGCTGAAAACCACGTGGTATTTTATTTACACATAGTATATTGTATTTTAAGATTATAATATAAAGTTTTTCATAGCATATCTTATGAACCATCGGTTAACTAAAATGAAAATACGATAAAATATATGAAAAACTGAAATGTTACCATAGATTGAAAGAACAATTGCAAGATCCATGGAATTAGAATAGATTAAAGTCATCGTGTCCTCGAGTAAAGCTCGGACCGACTTGTGTGAAAGTGAGGCCGGAGGCTGCAGGTTCCTTGTAAAAGGATAAAGGTGCTATTGTTGCTTTCGGCCTGGCTTCGTGAGGATATTTGGCCGAAAGAAGTTTTGTTACGCAATGGTACACGGCACGACACATTTAGTGGCGAAGGCATGATGTTGGGCAATGGAAAAAAGATTGGTCGCTTGAACATCACCATCCTTATTAAGCTTTGAAACGCTCTTACAACTTGATTTTGTTATAATTAAGGCTGTCATTACTGTAAAAGTTCCTCCAGCCTTGGTGACTAGGCCAGAAAAACAAAAATGACTCTTTTGATAGCCGCCATTAAACACCATATGTAATGATAGTCTTTCCAAATATACAGACTTGATGAAGTCAATTACATTTTGCAATGGTAGATCAGCAATTTGCTAAACAACAAACAGTAACACCATTTGGATTGGAAAAACCATTGATAATGCGCTTGCTACAAGCACAAGCAGCACTGAAAAAACTTAATAGCCCAAGCCTACGGTTTGGGCTAGTGTAAGCAATTTTACAACAAAGTGTGTAATTGATATGTTTTAGTATAAGACTGGCTCTCATGCCTATAGCCAGATTTGATTACAAATAAGCCAAATTGAATATTTGAAAGAGAATTGAAGAAAGTAAATCAATAATAGTAGCCGGCAGCGCACCTTAGTCGTAATATCCGATTTTGTGTGAATTTATTGAGCTAGGCCTATAGCTTTGATAAATTGAGTATAAAGATATTGCGACAAAACCTTCGACCTTTTATCTTAGCCTGTTTGTTGGATATCTTCTGTAAACTATGGGCAAAGAAACTTTAACGAAGTTTTTCTTATAAGTCCGGAATTTTGGACAGAAACTTCATTAGATCTACAATTATCGACCAACGATAAACTTTTCACAAAAATAGCTGTTGCCTTCGGCCTTCAGCCTGACAAGGCCGAAGGCTACGCCCTTTATAATTTCTTTCTAGTCTTTAGGAGTGCAATAAAGGTCTGGGAAGAAAGCAATACGAACACACCACCAATACAATTAATGAGGTCGAAGGCAAATAAAAAGCAAATACAGGAATTTGGTAATAATACGATTAATAAATTGATAGTTCTTCATTTTACAACATCAAGTAAATTTTTTAAAATGTGGGAAAGCTTGCAAGGACTTGAGTCCTCGCAAACATTAAAATTTTGGATTAATCTAGCTTATAATTTGCCAATAATGAACGTAATAGAAAAATAAAAGAAAAAACCAACTGAAGCAATTTGTCCAATAGTAACATATGGTGCCTCCATAGGTTGACATCCAATCCAACCTAAAAGTAAACAATTTGCCAAAAGCAACCAAAACAATTTTTG
>Ga0116229_10000456_pt1 | contig 53879 bp, 48 predicted proteins | sample S1TSphgellanicum_3_FD_87313 | JGI IMG/M metagenome (GOLD analysis project Ga0116229, IMG submission 87313) | Host-associated microbial communities from peat moss isolated from Minnesota, USA - S1T2_Fc - Sphagnum magellanicum MG | ecosystem: Host-associated > Plants > Peat moss > Unclassified...
CGCCCGGTCAAGAAGGCCGAAGGCGCGCGCGCGTAGGAGCGGCAGACACGACGACAGCAGCCCTCGAGCGCCCCTGGGCGCGCGACCCCAAGGTCCCGGCCCGGGTCGACGTGATCGGCGTGCCGATGGACCTCGGCGCGGACCGGCGCGGGGTCGACATGGGGCCCTCGGCGATCCGCTACGCCCACCTGCGAGACGGCATCGCCGAGCTCGGCGTGCCGACGATCGTCGATCACGGCAACCTGGTGGTGCCGGTTCCCGAATCGCACGCCGCCCAGGCCGTCAAGAACGCGAAGTACTTGCCGATCATCCTGGCCGTCTGCGACGAGCTCGCGCACTTGGTCGAAGACTGCGTGCGGCAGGGCGGCTTTCCGCTCGTGCTGGGTGGTGACCATTCGATCGCGATCGGGACGCTGGCCGGCCTCTGCCGCGCGCGCAAGACGCAGCCCGGACTGATCTGGATCGACGCGCACGGTGACCTCAACACGCCGCTGACCTCGCCCTCGGGCAACGTCCACGGCATGCCGGTTTCCATCGCGCTCGAGGAGCACAGCATCGCGCTGGAACGCACGGTGCTGATCGGCTTGCGCGACGTCGACGCCGGCGAACGCCGGCGCATCCGGGAGCTCGGCGTGCGCGCCTATTCGATGTCCGACGTCGACCGGCTCGGCATGGAGCGGGTGATGGAAGAGGCGATGGCCATCGTCGGCAGCGATCCGCGCAGCGTCCACGTTAGCTTCGACATGGACGGCATCGACCCGCGCGAGGCGCCGGGCGTCGGCACGTCGGTTCCGGGCGGCCTGACCTACCGCGAGGCCCATCTCGCGATGGAGATGGTCGCGAGCGCCGGGATCATCGGCTCGCTCGAAGTGACCGAGACCAATCCGATCCTCGACGAGCGCAACCGCACGGCCGAACTCGCCGTCGGGCTGATCCTCTCGGCGCTCGGAAAGACGATACTGTAGTCGTTAGTCGCGCGTTCCATCCGTCGCGCGTTCCATCACGTCGACGAACGTACGGCAGAGCGCGGCCCGGTTCTCGCGATCGAGCATCGTCGTGTGCGTGCCCGCAACCGGCACCACCGTGAGATCGGCGCACACGTCGCGCCAACCCAGATCCATCGGCTGCTCGGGAGCGTGCGTTTCGGCGCGAAAAAGTGTAACCGGAAATTCGAGCTTCGCGGCCGCCATGAAACCGCGATACCAGCGTTTGAGCGCGGCTACGCGCAATTCGTCGCCCAGCGCCACGTGCAGATAGAAGCGGAAATCGGCCGGTAACGGAACCTTGCGCAAGGGCACGAGGTAACGCAGAAATGGCTTGCAGGCCGGCATGGCCAAACGCCAGGCGATGCGGCCGCTGAGCGCGATCTTCCAATAATCCCAGTCGGTACGCAAGCGTCGCAGCAGGACCGAGAGCCGCTCGTTCGCCGTAGGCAGCGGACCGTTCTCGGGCGCGTTCCAGCCGAGTTGCGTGTCGAAGATCGTAAGCGCCGCGATCGTACGCCCCGCGGCCACGAGCTGCAAGCTACAGAGGTACGCGAGGATGCCGCCCAGCGAATACCCGGCCAAGCGTAGCGGACCGTCGGGCGCGGCGACCTGAATTTGCGCGACGACGCGCGCGACCAGCGCCTCCAGCTCGCATCCGGCACGCACAAATTCCGACCAATCCGGATAATCGACCGTGACGAAGCAGAGCGAATCGCCGCACGCCGCGCGAAAATCCGCGGAAAGCGGTTCGTCGCCGGCGCGCCCCGGCAGATAGAAGACCGTCGGCGCTGTGCTCGCGCGCGTGGCGCCCTCGTGCAGATAGCGATCGAGCGCGACGGCCATTTCGCTCGGGCGCCGCGCCATCGAAAAAATTTCGAGCGGCACTTTGCGGCCGAGTCCGCTCTCCAGATGGTAGACGAACTTGACCAAACGCAGCGAGTCGCCGCCGGCTTCGTCGAACGGCTGATCCGCCTCCAGCGAAGGCGCTCCGAGCGTGCGCCGCCAGGCCGCGGCCACCGGTGCGGCCGGATCGAGGCACGCATCGGCTGCATCGTCGGCCACGATCGCGAGCGTGGCCTTCGCGCGACTTTCGAGCGCGCGCAGGTCGGTCTTTCCGCCTGGAAGCAGCGGCAGCGCGTCGAGCCGTTCGATGCGATCCGGTAGCATGTATCCGGGAAGGTTGCGCCGCAGCGCCACGCGGGCGCGAGCCGCGCAATCGAGGTCGTCGGCCGCACCGGCGATGAAGGCGACGAGCCGGATGTCGTTATCGCCTCGATCGACGGCCACGATCGCGGCGTCGCTCACGCCCGGGAGTTTCCGAAGCGCCGCTTCGATCTCGGCCGGCTCCACGCGGCCGCCGCGGACTTTGATCTGCCGGTCCCGCCGGCCGGCGAATTCCAATAGGCCGTCGGGACGCACGCGCAGGACGTCGCCCGTGCGCAAGATGCGCGCGAGCGGATCGGTGGGGTCGGCTTCGAGACGAGGCCCCAAGACGCACTTTCCCGATTCCCATTCCCCGAGCGCCACGTACCGGCTGCGCAGGACGAGTTCGCCCGGCTCGCCGCGCTCGACCGCGCGCCCCTCGGTATCGACGAGTTGATACTCGAGCCCAGGCCAGGGGCACCCCGATGGCAGTCGCCCCTCGCCGCCCTGGAAATCCGGCGGGACGAACCACTGCGCGATCGGCGTTTCGGTTTGCCCATGAATGATTCCGAAGTGCGAGCCGGGCGCCAGGGCGGACCGCCATTTCGTCAGTTCCAGGGCCATGAGCGGTTCGCCGTACGTGCGGATGAGCCGCACCGTGCGCATCGCTTCCGCCGCCTCATCGGAGGTTAGCAGGACCCGTAAGACCGCCGGCACGGCCCAGATTATCGTGATGCTTTCGCCGGCGATGCGTTCGAGCATCGCACGCGCGCCTGCTACCGTAACCGAAACCGACAGCTGCGACATGCCGGTCAAAATTGCGGTCATGCCGGAGATCAAGCCGCCCGCCATTGCGAAGCTGCTGGCGGAGAGCAGCCGGTCGCCGGGCGTGACGTGCATCAAGAGCGCGTTGTCGCGCACGTTCATCAACATGCCGGCTTGCGAGATGACGATGCCCTTCGGCACGCCGGTGCTGCCCGACGTGTATTGGATGAACGCCGGCGCATGCGGATCGTGCGGGCCCGTCGGCGCAAAGCCGGCATCGTCCGGCGCTGCCGAACTTGGACCGAGAACGATGAGCGCCGTTTCCGACATGACGCACGACGCCTCGGGCCGCGCGCGGTCCGCGACGACGACCGCGCCCGGCCGAGCCGCGCGCAGAATCGCCGTGTTGCGCTCGAGCGGATGAGTAGCGTCGAGCACGATGCACGGCCGGCGCGCGCGCAGACACGCAAGAATGGCGACCATGGCCGCAGGGCAATTCTCGAAGAGCACGGCCACCGCGGCCCCGGCCGGCACCCTGCGATCGATCGTACCGGCCAACGCGTCAACGCGTTGCTGCACCTCCCGATACGTGAGCCGTTCGGCATCGCCGATCAGTGCGACCGCCTCGGGAGCGCGCGCTGCGGCCGCCGCGAACACGCCATACACCGGCGTGTCGAGGATATCGGGCGCGGGCGCCTCGAACGGACGATCCCACGGGCCAGCAAATGCCTGCGGCACGGGACCGTCGGCGACGAAACGTTCAGGATCGACGGACAGGGAACCGACTGGACTGCTGAATTCCGCAGCGTTGATCGTTTTCAAGGTCGGTCGGTATTTCGGAAGAGGAGCAACCAGCCCCCCCTTACCGTCGCTCCCCGGCACGGGGGCTTTTTTTGTCCGCAGCTACGAAATCAGCAGAAGAGACCCGCGGCAGCCCGCGCCGCCCGCGGCGGGGTTTCGCCGCTCTTTATGAGAAGATCCACTTCCTCGCGGCGCGCGGTAGGCGGCGGCCAGCAGGGTGGCGACGCCGAGCGCCGCCACGGCCACGTAGAGGGCCGCGGTCGTGCCCAAGCGGTCGGCGACCAAGCCGCCGGCCAGCGGGCCTAGCATTTGGCCGCAACCCAGGACCGCTGTGACGGTCGCGAAGGCGCCGGGGTAGTGCGCGGGCCGCTCCCGTTGCTGGATCAGCGCACCGACCATCGCCGGTACGCCGATGAAGCTGACGCCGACGGCGAGCGACCCGGCCACGGTGCCCCAGCCGCTGCCCAGCGCCAGCAGCCCCGCACCGGCGGAGCACAGCCCACACGCGACGGCCACCGGCAACCCGCTGCGCCGCCGGCCGGCGACCGGTCCCCAGACCGCGGCTCCCACCACGCCCGCCGTCCCGAGGACGACCCATACGGTGCCGCCCGGCAGTCCGTGCGAGCGGGCCAACGCCGCGCCGAGAAACGTCACCAGATCGATGTAGCCGAAACCGAAGCAAAAGTACGCCAGGGTCAGCGGCAGGTAGGCCCCGCGGAACATTCCGCCGTGCGAGGCGACCGCTTCGCGCGGCGCGGGCGCCGGGTGCTTGGCGGTCAGACGCGCGAAGGTCAGCGCGCAGGCCACGCCCGTCAGCGCCATCGCCAGCCACTGGAAGCGCCACGCGCTACTCCAACCGAGCGGCACGGCGCCGACCAGCGCGATACCCAAAGCGCCGCCGCCCCAGACGACCGCGGCCGCGAGCCCGCGCCGGGCCGGCGAAACGCCTTCGACGGCGAGCGACAGGGTCAGCGCCAGGGCGATGCCGGAGGCGACGCCGACGAGAAACCGGAGGATGGCGAGTTCCAACGGCTCGCGGACCAGCGCCGACGCGCCCATCGCCAGGCACATGGTCAGCAGCGCGGCCAGGTTCGAGCGCGCCCGGTCGTGGCGAACGGCCAGTCGCGTCGTGACCAGCGAGCCCAGAAAGTATCCCAGCAAATTCGCCGAGCCGATGGCGCCGTAGAGCGCATAGCCGCCGCCGAGGCTTTGCTGCATGGCGGGCACGAGCACGCCGTAGGCCAGCCGCGAAAACCCCATGATCGCCGCGAAACAGGCCGCCGCCGAGGCGATTCGTACCCACATGCCCGCAGTATGACGCTTTTCATCCATCGATTCAAGCGATTGATTAGAGGTTTGCTATCAGCATCTTCGATATATTGCGGGATGGAATTGCGGCAGCTGACAACATTATGCAGCGTCGTCGAGAAGGGCAGCGTCACGGCCGCGGCGCGTGCTCTCGGCTACGCGCAGTCGACCGTGACCGCGCAGCTCCAGAGCCTGGAGGCGGCGGCCGGCGCGTCGCTGTTCGCGCGCTCGGGGAAACGGCTCGCTTTGACGGCCGCCGGCCGCGAGGTCTATGACCGGGCCCGGGTCGTTGTGCGCGAGGTCGACGACATTCGCGGGGCGCTCGCCGATTTGGCCGCCGGCGTTTCCGGCGACGTCGGCCTCGGCGCGATCGAGTCGGCCGCCGACACGCGCGTGCCCGGGGCGCTCGCGACCTTCCTCAAGGAGCGTCCGCGGGTCCGCGTCCGTTTCGAAACCGGCGGCACGACCGTCCTCGCGCGGCGGGTGGCCGCGGGCGAACTCGATCTGGCCGTGTGCGCGATGCCGCCGCGGGACGCGGGCCTCGACTTCGAGCCGCTTTACGTCGAGCGACTCGCGCTGTTGGTTGGTGAAGCGAGCCCGCTGTTCGGACGCGCCTCCGTGCGGTTGCGCGACATCGCCCCGGAGCGGATCTTGCTGACGCAAGCGACGTGTTCGTACAACGCGACGATTCGCGACGCGGCCGCGCGCCAGGGGATCGAGCTCGACGTGGCGCTTGAAAGCGCGAACGTCGCCACGCTCAAGCGCGCCGTGCAGCTCGGCATGGGCAACGCGGTGCTGCCGCTGGGCGAGGTCGAAGCGGCGCCGCCGGGTACGCGGGTCGTGCGGATCGAGGACGGCCGGCTGCGCCTGGCGATTGGGCTCGTGCGCGCCAAAAGCGCCCGCTCGACGGCGGCCCAAGCCCTCGCCCGCGCCCTGGCGACCGCGCTGCGTGGATAGAACCTCTGGCGCGCGTTACAGCAGGCGGACGACGGCCTCGTTCCAGGATGGCCAGTCGTGACCGTTGATGCCCGGCCAGATCTCGGTGTGATGCGGGACGTCCTTGGCGGCTAGGACCGCGTCGAAACGGCGGTTGTCGTCGACGAGGGCGTCGAATTCGCCGGTCGCGACCACCCACTGGATGCCGCGCAGGCGGTCGAGCTCGGGGCCCTGCAGGTTGGCGATGAAGCTCGCCGGCGAATTGAAGTAGCCGACGTCGTCCCAGTAGCCATCGTTGAAACGGCCGACGTCGTACACGCCGGAGAAGCAGACGCTCTTGGTGATCAGTTCGGGATGGCGGCCCGCGAAGTTCGCCGCATGGTAGGCGCCGAAGCTGCAGCCGAAGACCCCGAGGTCGTCGCGTCGCGCGCGGTCGCGAACGTACGGAACGACTTCGTGCAGCACGTAGGCGTCGTACGCCTCGTGCCGCCGGCCCCGCAAACTCGGATGAATGTGCTCGTTGTACCAGCTTTCCACGTCGACCGAATCGACGCAGAAGAGCTGCAGTTGACCGCGCTCGAGCTTGTCGCCCAAGTGAGCGACGAGCCCGCTGTCTTCGTATTGGAAGAACCGTCCCATCGACGTCGGGAACAGGATCACCGGGAAGCCGCTCCAGCCGAAGCGCAGGAGTTCCATGTCGCGGCCGAGCGCCGGGCTAAACCACTTCTCATACTGGCGTTGCATCGCTCGCCTAGGTTGCATAGGGCCGCGCGCCCTTCCCGCGAACTTGCCCGACCTCGCGGAAAATCGCCGGCATGAATCGGGCGCGGCGCCCCGATCCCCATCGCACTTCGCTCGAGGAATCCGATGCCCGAATCTATCAAGCGAATCGGCCTGCTCTTCGGAATGGAAGATACCTTTCCGTGGGCGCTGGCCGAGGCGATCCGGGAGCTGGGAAACGGCGAGATCGAAGGTCTGCCGGTCGAGATCTCGGCGCTGCGCGATACGCAGGATTTCAACTACGCGCTAATCCTCGATCGCATCAGCCACGAAGTTCCGTTTTACCGTACGTTCCTCAAAGTCGCGGCGGCGCGTGGAGTGCAGGTGGTCAACAACCCGTTCTGGTGGTCGGCCGACGATAAGTACTTCGGCAACATCGTGGCCGAGTCGGTCAACGTCGCGACGCCGCGCACCGTGTTGCTGCCGCACAAGCACCGCCCGCCTAACACGGAGGCCGGCTCCTTTCGCAACCTGCGCTTCGTCGATTGGAACGCGGTCTTCGATTACTTGAAGTTCCCGATCTTTCTCAAACCGGCCCACGGCGGCGGCTGGAAGGACGTGTACAAAGTCGACGGTCCGGGCGCGTTCTTCGCGGCCTACGATGCATCGCGGGATCTGGTCATGATGGCTCAAGAGGCGATCGACTTCGAGTCGTACTTCCGGATTTACACGATTGGCCGGGAACGCGTTCACGTGATGCGTTACGACCCGCGCGCGCCGCACGAACGGCGCTACGTCTTGAACGGGCCCGCGCTCGATCCCACGCTCGGCACGCGTTTGGAGCGCGACGCGCTCGCGCTCTCGACGGCGCTCGGCTACGACATGAACACCGTGGAACTCGCGGTGCGCGACGGCATCCCGTACGCGATCGACTTTACGAACCCGGCGCCCGACGCCGACGTGCGCTCGATCGGGGAGGCGAACTTCGCCTGGATCGTGCGGACGATGGCCGAGGTTCTGATCGACCGCGTGCGCAACCCGTTGCCCTTCGAACTGACCGGGACGTGGCCGGCCGCGGTGGCGGCCCGGCGGGGAGCGGCGCAGTAGTGGCGGACCGGCCGTCGCTCACCCTGGGCATCGAAGAAGAATACCAAGTCATCGATCCCGAGACGTGCGAGCTCAAGTCGCACATCCAACACCTCTTCACGCAAGGCGAACTGCGGCTCAAGGCCGAGATGAAGCGCGAGCTGCACGATCCCGTGATCGAAGTCGCGACGTCGGTCTGTCGCGACATCAGAGAGGCGCGCGCGGAGATCACGCGCCTGCGCTCCGAAGTGATCTCGCTCGCGCGCCGCAACGGACTGGCGATCGCAGCCGCCGGCACCCATCCGTTCACGCACTGGAGCACCGTGCCGACGACGCCCGGCGCGCACTACGACCGCCTGATCGAAGACCTGCAGCTGATCGCGCGGGCGAACGTCATCTTTGGCCTGCACGTGCACGTTGGGCTCGAGGACGACGACGCGCGCATCGCGATCATGAGCGGCGTCCGGTATTTCTTGCCGCACATTCTGGCGCTTTCGGTCAACTCGCCCTTTTGGACCGGTCAGAACACCGGCTGGAAGAGCTTCCGCTCCAAGATCTTCGAACGCTTCCCGCGCACGGGTTTGCCCGATCTCTTCGGCTCGTGGATCGAGTACCAGGAGTTCGTCAACACGTTGATCCAGACGGGGTGCATCGCGGACGGCAAGAAGATCTGGTGGGACGTGCGCGCGCACCCGTACTTTCCCACGCTCGAGTACCGCGTCTGCGATATCCAAATGCGGGTCGACGAAACGCTCTGTCTGGCCGCCTTCTTCCAAGCCGTCACCTACAAGCTCTGGAAACTCTACGACCGCAACCTGGGTTGGCGCATGTATCGGAAGTCGCTGATCAATGAAAACAAGTGGCGCGCGGCCCGGTTCGGCCTCGATGGCAAATTGATCGATCTGGGTAAAAGAAGTGAGGTCCCGACCGAGTCCTTGCTGCTGGAGCTCCTCGAATTCGTCGACGACGTCGTCGAGGAGCTCGGCGTTTCAGACGACATCCGGTACGTGTACGAAATCCTCAACCGGCGCACCGGCGCGGACCGGCAGCTGACCGTTTTTCGCGAGACCGGAGACCTGTGCGCTGTCGTCCGCTACATCATCGAAGAAACCGAGGTAGGCATCCCCGTTGCTTGAAAAGTCGCATGCGCGAGATTGGCGCACCGAACGCTTCGAGGTTGTCCGGATCGAAGCACCGCACGACGTGCCGCCGCGCGAGCCGTGGGTGATCGACGTCGCCCTGCTCGACATGAATCACAATTTCGCCAACGTCGGACACGACGCCATCGTCACGCTGGTGCGAAACGCGACGCTCGCCCACGACGACGCGCTCGCGCGAGCCGGCCGGCGGGTCCGGCTGCTCTCGTATGAAGTGCGCGAGAAGTTGATGGTGCCCGACCACGCCGAGGGCCGCCACCGGCTCTACCTGGGCACCGGCGGCCCAGGGCATCTGGACCCGCGCCACAACACCCATAAGCTCGGCGTGCAAGAAATCCGCGAGGACCCGGCGTGGGAAGCGCCGCTCTGGCGCTTGTTCGAAGCGGTCGCCGGCGACGAGGACGCGGCGCTATTCGGCGTCTGCCATACCTTCGGATTGCTCTGCCGCTGGTCGGGCGTCGCCGAGCCGCACCTGCGCGGTCCCGAAAAGGGCGGCCATCGCAGCGGCGTCGGCACGAACGTGTTGACGGCGGAGGCGATCGAGCATCCCTGGTTCGCGGGGATCGCGCACCCGAGCGTCCCAGTGCTCGACTCGCGATACTACGATTTGCTGCCGACCTCGCCGGTTTTCCCGGCGGGCGTCACGCCGATCGCCTATGAGTCCTCGCAGTCCGGCGACCGTCCGGGCGAGGCGCTGACGATGGTCGAACTCGCGCGCGAGCGTGACGGCAGCGCGCCGCGGGTTTTCGGCGTCAACAGCCACCCGGAAATCGGCTCGTCCAATCGCGTGCGCGCCTTGCTCGACCGCATGCTCGAGAACGGCACGATCACGCCGGAGGTTCACGCTGAGCGCTCGGCGATCTTGCCGGTGTTGCGCGACGACCGCGGCGCGGAGCGGCTCTTCGTGGCGCGGCGAGTGTTCGGCGACCTCGTCGACCGGCACGTCGGCCGGCTCGCCCGCGCCGCCTAGTTCGCATTTTTGGATCCGCGCCACCGCGCCGCGTTCAACCAGACCTATTCGGAGGGACGCTACGCGCGCTATCGCGCCGGGCTGGAACGCCGCATTGGTTCCGAAGTCGGTTTCAGGCTCGCCGAAACGCCCGCGTTCTTGACGGCGGACTTTCGCGACGCGTGCGCGACCGCCGCGCGCGAGATCGTCGCGCAACTCAGCGAACCGGAGCGCATTTTGCGGATGCGCGCGTCGCTGCCCGAGCGTTGGACGTTCGCGAACGAAACGCCGCTACCGTCGTTCGCGGTCGTTGACTTCGCCGCCGTGCGCGCGCCTGACGGAACCTTCGTTCCTAAACTGATCGAGTTACAGGGGTTTCCGTCGCTGTTCGCGTTTCAGGTGATGCAGCGCGACGCATGGGTCGACGTGCTTGACGAGCCCGACGGCGGAGGCGAATGGTCGTGCTGGTTTGGCGGACGCGACCGCATCGCGTATCTCGACGTGTTGCGGCGCACGATCGTCGGCGATTGCGATCCGGAGTGCGTCGTACTGGCCGACATCGACCCCGCGCGCCAAAAAACGGCCGCAGATTTCCTAGCGACCAGGGCGTTCTTCGGCGTCGATATGCTCGATCCGCGCGAATTGATCGTGCGCGGGCGCAAACTGTTCCGCAAGGACGTCGCCGGCCGCGAAATTCCGGTCGAGCGGCTTTACAATCGCACGATTGCCGATGAACTGGAGCGGGATGGGCTCGCGCTGCCGTTCGATCCGCGCGACGACTTGGATCTGCAGTGGGCTCCGCATCCGAACTGGTTCTTCATCTGGTCGAAATCCTCGTTACCGCATCTCGCGCATCCGGCGGTGCCGCGAACGCGGCTCTTGAGCGACGTCTCCGAGTTGCCCGCCGACTTGACGGCGAACTACGTGCTCAAGCCGCTGTTCTCGTTCGCCGGCGCCGGCGTCAACCTGAGTCCGACCCGCGACGACGTGGAGCGGATTGCGCCGCAGGCGCGCGCCGGCTGGTGTCTGCAAGAGAAGATTGAATACGGTCCGGCGATCGCGGCCGCCGACGGCGGCGACGTGAAGCTCGAGATCCGCATGATGTTCGCGCGGCCCGACGATGAACCGCACCTCGAGCTCTTGACGAATTTGTGCCGCCTGTCGCGCGGTGGAATGCTCGGCGTCGATTACAATAAAGAGCAGACGTGGGTCGGCTCGTCGGTCGGTCTCTGGCGCGCCTAACGGCGCGTTTTGAGGAACCCGGCGACCGGCGCGCGAAAGCCGCCTGAATGACGCAAGTAATAGCGGGGATTCCGCGCCGTTGGACCACCGAAATCGACGGCATCCGCTGGTTGCCGCGAATGATCGATAAGGCACGCATGCGTCAGGCCGGCACGCTCGGCGCTTACTTGATGGGACACTCACCCGTCGACCGGGCGTTGTTGTATCGGCTCGGGCTGACGACCGACGAATTCGTCGGCATCGCGAATTCCGCGCCCGACGACGCGGGGGTGCTCGCGGCCCTGCGCGCTCGCGGCTTTGACGAGGAGCGGGTGCGGAGCTGGAGCGCGACCTTTCCGTCGCTCTACCGCGCGCTGATTCCGGTCTGGGATCTCGACGAGGGCTACGCGCCCTCTACGCCGCTGACCCGCTCGGTCGCCGCGTTCATGCGCGCGGTCGAGGGGCCGGTGATGGGCGTCTTTCGGCTCGTCAGCAAGGCCCCGTGACGCCTCGGCCCTAGCCCTATGTAAACCGCTCGGCCCTCTGTAACCGCTCGCCCTGTAACCGCTCGCCCTGTAACCACTCGCCCTGTAACCACTCGGCACGGTAACCGCCTGTAACCGCTCGGCCCTTGCCGCGCGGAGCCGCCGTCGCGACTCTCTCTGCGCAACCCACATCGCATTCGCCAGAGAGAGGTCAGCCATGCATCGGTTTTTCACTCGGCCGCGGCTCGCTCGTCCCACCGAGCTCCGCTCCGTCGCCTTCGCCGGCGCGGTCGCCCTGCTCGGCGCGGTCGCGGTCGCGCAGTCGCCGGCGGCGCGGGGCGCTGCGGCCGTCACCCACACGGTCACCTGCTCGCTGACCACCGCCTGCCTGGCCGAGATCAACGACGCCTCGGGGCCCGGTCTGATCGGCGGCTCGAAGTCGGGTCCCGGTCTGAGCGGCTATTCGACGAGCGGCCCCGGAATCAAGGCGGCGTCCACCTCCGGGACGGCGCTCGCCGCCACGAGCACGACGGGCCCCGCGAGCGTCGCGCACTCCGGCGGACCGAGCAGCGTCGAGATCTTCAACGGCGGCTCGTCCGCCGGAGCCGACGTCTACGCGCTCGACTCGACGCCGGGCGGTAACGGGATCTACGCGGTCTCGCAGCGCGGGATCGCCGGCTACTTCGAAAATTCGTCCAGCGGCGGGGTCGCCGACGCCGACGTGGCTCTGGTGGCGCGCGGCGGCACGGTGGGGCGGCGCTACCCGGTGGTCGATGTCGCCGACGGACAGAACGACGCCGTCGCCTCGTTCGACGACAGCGGCGATCTCACGCTAGCCGGCGAGCTGTTCACGGCCGGCGGGTGCAATCAGGGCTGCGAGCGCACGGCCCGGGTGCTCGCCTACGCGCCGCGGGAGGCGGAGCCGATGGCGGAAGACGCCGGGGAAGCGATGCTCGTGAACGGTCGTGCCGACGTCAAGCTGGACCGCGCGTTCGCCAACGCGATCGACGCGCGCCGGCCATACCTCGTGACCGTGACGCCGGAAGGCGAATCGCGCGGCCTCTTCGTGGCCGAGCGCGATGCCCGCGGCTTCGTCGTCCGGGAGGCGCAGGGCGGGCGCTCGCAGCTTCCGTTCGCCTATCGCATCAGCGCCATACCATTCGGAGTCGCCGACGTTCGCTTGCCGCTGATCGAGCTCCGGTCGCCACAGCGCGCCTTGCCCGCGCCGGCCAAATAGCCGCGGCCCGGCGGTGGCGTTGGACTCGGTGCGCCGCACGGTCGCGAGGGTTAGGCTGGCCGGGCCGAGCGCTCGCCGAAAGCTCGCGAGCGCGCCGCGCGCAACTCGGCGATGCGGCGCGCGCGCAGTTCCAGGCAGGTTTGGTAGATCGGAAGATCGGCCGCGTACCAGCGTTCGAGATTATCGACAGCCGTGCTGCTCAGCTCCGTGTCGAACCCGTTCGGCGTCCGGTGCGAGCCGATCGAATCGTGGGGCAGCAAGAGCCCGGCGGGTAAGGCGAGGATCTCCTTGATGCGCTCGAAATCGGCGTCGAGTTCCGGTTGCCACAGCGGGAATACGATGTCGCCGGCTCGTTCGAGCAGGTATTCCGATGAGACCAGCCAGTGTGCCAAGGACAACCGGGTATGGGCGGTCCGGCGCATTGCCTGCTCGGCTGCGTCGCGCACGCTCGGGTCCTGGGAGGACAGCGCCTCGGCCAGTTCGCGCGGCGTGGGGAAACGTTGGAACACCGCGCGCTCCGCGGGATGCCACTCGATGTCATTTCGCGGACGTCCTTTGCGAAGCCGGCTGTTGAAACCGCTCACGAACCGCGGTACCGGGTGACGGACGCTGAAGACGACCTTCTCTCCCGCCGGCACGTCCTTCAAGGTGACGTCGTGTCCGCAAAGCCGCAATCGATGGCTTTCGGAGGCGCTCGCGAGCGCTTGCGTCAGGGCGACGCCGCCGGTTTTCCCGATGTGCAGAACCGTGGTCATCAGGCGCTCAGGTTTGCGCCGTCGCGGTGGCAGCCCCGCTACCCGACCATTCGAATGGCCCGCGTGGCTCCGGCGCGAGGATGACGGCTGCTGCGTACAGATACCCGAGGCAGAACGGCCAGAAGCGAACGCGGCACCATTCCGCCTGCGACCGGGGCCGGGCGCGCCCGTGGCGAACGGCGGGATATGGGCCAACCGACTGATATCATCCTCTACCAAGCCGAATGGTGTCCGTACTGCGCGCGCGTGCGCTCCAAGCTAACCGACCTCTTGCTCGATTACAAGAACGTCAACGTACCGCGCTCGCATGCCGAGCGTCACGAGGTCAAGGCCGTTTCCAATCAAACCGGGATTCCGGTCATGGTCGATGGCGACGTCACGCTCGACGACGACGACGACATCATCCCGTATCTCGAAAAGAAATACGGCAAACAAAAGGCCGCGCACTAATCGGGACGAGACGCCGGAGAAGGCGCTAACGCCAACTCGCGCAGGCGTAGGCGACCACGGCGCCCACGAGCGTGGCCGCGTAATTGGTCGCATCGTTGCCGAACCAAGCGAGGCCGCGGAGCGGTTTCGTGTTCGCGCCGCAGACGTGCGGTTCGCGTTCGGTCGGGCGGTTGCACGCGCCGCACCAACGTAGCGACTGCAGCGAAGCGCCAACGACGGAATCGGCCAGCGCGCCCGCGATGCCGCCCAGCCAAATCGCGAAGAATGCCGCGGGAACGAGTGCGAGTGCCGCCCCTGCGATCGTGAGCGCGCCGGCGACCTCGGCTAGCGTGCCCTGCACGGTCACGCCGCCCGAGAGCCCGGTCGCGACCGGGCGCAACGTCAACACGGAGCGCGGGACGCCGCGAGCGAGCGCCCCGATCTCCGTGCCCCACGTATCCGCCGTCGCTGCCGCTAGCGCGCCCGCGAACGCGGCGGCGTAACGCGAACCTTCCCACAACGTCAAGAGCGCGCACAGCGCGGCGATGCCGCCGTTCGCCAGGACCTGCGCGGCGTCGCGCGGCCCGGTCTTGCCCACGTCGACCAGCAAGCGCGCCTTGCGCGCCTTGCCGACGCGCGAAAGCCCGACGGACGTGACGAAGAACGCGATCAACACGCCCGCGCCCGGCAACGCGAGCGCGCCGAAGGTCGCCGTGCCGACCGCCATGGCCGCGACGGCGCCGCCCGCGTCGAGCGTGCGGAGACGATAGGCCACGATCGCGATCGCGGCGGCCGCGATCGCTCCGATATCGAAGTTGGTCAGCGGTGCGAGCGTCACGGGCCGAACGCGTCGCAGGCGGCGCGCGCGACGTCCGCCAACACCGCGTCGCGCGCGCCGGCATCGGCCCGCGCGGCCGAGAGAAAAGCGACGATCACGATCCTGCGGCCGTCGGGGAACGTGAGGATGCCGGCGTCGTTGGTCGCGTCGGTCACGCCGCCGATGGTGTCGCTGGTGCCGGTCTTGTGGGCGAGCGCGGCGTCGGGCGGAATTCCCGCCCGTAACCGGCCTTCACCCGTGCGTGCGGCCGCGAGCATCAACAACAGTTCGTTCGTCGCATCGAGCGACAGATAATGGCCGAGCGCGACTTCGCGCAGCAGATCGGCGACGCCGTTCGGCGTGCCGGCGTTGTCGCCGCCGCGTGCGAACGTGCGCCCACGGCGCGCGTCCGCATACAACTCCGCCTCCGATTTGCGAAAGTGAAAGCCGTGGGTGCCGAGTTTGGTCAGAAACGTTTGGATCGCGTCCGGGCCGCCGAGCGCGCCGAGCAAAACGTCGCTGGCCGTGTTATCGCTTGCGATCAGCATGCCGGCGATCAACTGCCAGTACGTCACGGTCACGTTCCCTCGCGGGTGCTGGGCCGCGATCTCGCTCGGGCCGCGGCGCAAGTCGGCCGCCGTGATCGTGATGCGCGCGTTGAGGTCAAGGCGGCCCTGATCCGCGCGCCTGAACGCCGCTAGCGCGATCGCGAGCTTCGCGGTGCTCGCGAGCGGAAAGGCCTCGTCGCCGCGCACGGACACGCGCGTGTCGCCCGTGATGTCGTAGACGGTCACGCCCAGTCGTCCCGGCGCCTCGTGCGCCAGCGCGGCCAACGTCGTTCGCAGCCGTTCGATCCGTTCTTCCGGCGCGAGCGTCGGCGTCGGACTCGGGCTCGGCGTCGCGGTCGGCGTCGGTGATGGCGTCGGTGCTGGGGCACGCCGCGCCAGCGCGGGCTGCGGGAGCACGAGCGCCGAGGCCACGCCGAGGGCAAGCCACGCATACAGCCACAAGAACGCGTGCAACACCGTCTCCGAACGCATCGCCCGCTGTCTGCGCATCGCGGTGGGGGTTACGTGCCGCTTACGAACCGTCCTGGACGATACGGCCGGCCGATAAGCGCAGTACGCGCTCGGAGAATGCGCCGCGATCCGCCTCGTCGTGCGTGACCAGCAACGTCGGGATCGTCAGCTCCGCCAGAATCGCTCGCAGTTCGCCGCGCACCCGATCGCGCGTTTGCGGATCGAGCGCGCTCAGCGGTTCGTCGAGCAGCAGCGCTTTGGGTTCGAAGGCCAGCGCGCGCGCGAGGGCGACACGCTGGCGCTGGCCGGAGGAAAGCTCGGTTGCGCGTCGTTGCGAGAGCGTGCCGATTTCGAAGCGCTCCAGCAACTCGTGCACGCGGCGCCGTCGGGCGCCGGCCGGATAGCGGCGCGCGCGCAAGCCGTAGCCGACATTCTGCATGACGCTCAAGTGCGGAAAGAGCGCGTAATCCGCGAACACGAATCCGATATCGCGCCGGTACGGGGGCACGAACGCGCTTCCGTTCGACAGCGCCCGGCCCGCCAATTCGACCGTGCCCGAATCGGGACGGAGCAGGCCCGCGATCAGGCGTAGCAGCGTCGTCTTGCCCGAACCGCTCGCACCGACGATCGCCGTGACGCCGTCCGGCACCTCGACCCGCACCGAGAAAGTAAAGTCACGAAGTTTCTTGGCGACCGTCACGCGCAGCACGATCAGTCGTGGGCCAAGGCGCGCACCGCGATCACGATCGCCAGGCTGAGCGCGACGAGCGTCACGGCCAGCGCCGTCGCTCCGCTGACGTCGCCGCTTTCCAAGTCGAGGTAAACGGCCAGGGGCAGCGTCTGCGAGATGCCGGTCAAGTTCCCGGCGAACATGATCGTCGCGCCGAACTCGCCGAGCGCGCGCGCCCACGATAGCACGACGCCGCCCAGGAGCGCGGGCGCGGCGAGCGGCACGGTCACGTACGCGAACGTGCGCAAGGGACCCATGCCGAGCGTTTCCGAGGCCGCTTCGAGCGTGCGGTCGACGGACGTGAAGCCGCCCCGCGCGGCCCGCACGTAAAACGGCGAAGCGACGAAGACTTGGGCCATCACCACCGCTGCGGTCGAGAACGAAAGGTTGATGCCGAGCGCGTGGAGCCCGGGCCCGAGCGTTCCGTTCCGTCCGAATGCAAGTAACAAAGCCAGCCCCGCCACCGCCGGTGGAACGACGATCGGCAAGTCGACGATCGCATCGACCACGCGCCGGCCAGGGAAACGGCCGCGGGCGAGAGCGTAGGCCAGCGGCGTTCCGAAGGCGACCGTCAGCCCGAGCGAGAGCGCGGTCGTGACCAGGCTCAGGCGCAGCGCATTTTGCGCCGACGGCGTCGCGAGCGACGCCGCGAACGCGCGCGGGTCGAGATGCAGCACGAGGCCGGCGAGCGGCAGCACGATGAATGCGACGAGCACCGCCGCCGCCACCGCGATCGCCGCCCGGATCACGGGCTGATGAAACCGCGCGCCTTCAGAAACGCCTGGCCGGCCGGCGAGAGGATGAAGTCGACGAATGCCTGCGCGCCTTTCGCGTTGGGCGCGCTCTTGACGATGGCGATCGGATAGGTGGCCTCGGCGACGGAATCCGGCGGAAACGCGATCGTCTCCACCTTCGTTCCGAGCGGCGCCACGTCGGTCGCGTACACGACGCCGGCGTCGCCCTCACCGAGCGAAATCTTCGTGGCCACGGCCTTCACGTCGAGTTCGTTCGACACGACGTTCTTCTCGACCGCCGCATCGAAGTCGGCCGCATAGCCGGCGCGCCCGTCGAGCTTCTTGAGCCCCGCGCGAGTATACGCGCCGACGGGCACGGTCGGCGCGGCGAACACGACTTTGACGCCGCTCTTGGCGAGATCGGCGGCACTCGCGATCTTCGCGGGATTGCCGCTCGGCACGACGATCACGAGCCGGTTGCGCGCGAAGGTCTTCGGATCGGAACCCGTGATCCCGGCGGCCACGGCCTTCTGCATCTGCGACTCGTTGGCCGAGGCGAACACGTCGGCGGGTGCGCCTTGCGCCAGTTGTTGTTCGAGGCTATCCGAGCCTGCGAAGCTGAAGGTGACGGCCGTGCCGGTCGCCTTGGTGAACGCCGGCCCCGCGGCCGTGAAGGCCTCGTGGAGCGAGGCCGCGGCAAAGACGGTGATGGAAGCCGGGCCGGCGCCGTTGGGCGCATCGGCGCCGGCGGGCACGGTCCCGAGGGCCAGGAACGCGCCCAGGGCGCGAATGCATGCGAAGCGATTCATAGGTCGTTGTATTCGGCCGACTACGTCGCCGGAACCCGCTCGCCCGGCACCGCGAAATCGCGTACCGAAATCGAGGGGCGGGCTGGCCGAAGCGACGGGGGGCCCGTCCCTGCTCGGCGCTAAGTGTTCGCGCATGGTTCAGGTCTCGATCAAGCTCACGTTCGCGGACGACCTCGCGCTCGGGCCCGGTAAGATCCGGCTCCTGGAGCTGATTCATGAGACCGGCTCGATCTCGGCGGCCGGCCGCGCGATGGGGATGTCGTACCGGCGCGCGTGGTTGTTGGTCGATGATTTGAACCGCTCGTTCAAATCGCCGCTGGTCGTCACGCAACTCGGCGGCAGCGGCGGCGGCGGCGCCGCGCTGACGCCGCTCGGAACCGACGTCGCGCGACGGTACCGTGCGATCGAAGCGAAGCTTCGCTCCAGTTCACGCGCGCATTTAGCGCAACTCGAAGATGCGATCGCGCGTTAGCGGGCGAGCGCGAACGTTTCGAGCGCTTCGATCAAGCCGTCGACCGTATAGCGTTCCGCGATGACGTCGGGGGGTATGCCGGCATCGCGCGCGGTCTCGGCCGTGACGGGCCCGATGCAGGCGACCGTGCGTTCTTGGGCGAGGTCGCCCGCGCCCGGCACGTTGGCGACGAAGCCGAGCACGGTGCTCGCGCTCGTGAACGTCCACACGTCGGTTTCCTCGGCAGCCCGGGCTAAGTTCGGGTCATCGACGTTCGAGGTTTTGTACGCGGCGATCACTTCGACGTCGCGGCCCGCCGCGCGCAAGGCGCGGGGCAGGACGTCGCGCATCTCCTGCGCACCGAAGACCAAAACGCGATCGCCGGCAATCGTACGCTCGAGCAAGCCGGCGGCGACGTCCTCGGCAACGAATAGCTCCGGCACGAAATCGGGGCGGATGCCGTAGCTCGATAAGCGCTCGGCCGTCTTCGGGCCGACCGCCGCGACCTTCGCGTCCCCGAAACGGCGGGCGTCGCCTCCGTCTTCGTGGAGCAGATCGAAGCAGGCATCGACGCCGTTGCGACTGGTGAAGACAACCCAGCGCCGCGAGGCCAAAGTCGACGTGGCATCGCGTGCCGGCTCGGGCCGGTCCGGCGGACCGATCGCGATCGTCGGCGCGATCACGGGCTCGGCTCCGATTTCCAATAAGCGCTCCGCGAAGGCGTCGGCGTCCTCGCGCGCGCGCGTGATCAGTACGCGTTTGCCGAAGAGCGGGCTCGTGTCGAACCAGCGGATCGACTCCCGCTCGCGCACGACGTTGCCGATTACCACGACCGCCGGCGCCGCGAATTTCGTGCGCTCGACTTCGTCGACGACGGTCTCGAGCGTCGCGATCAACGTCGCTTGCGTCGGCCGCGTACCGTCGCGCACGATGCCGACCGGCAAGTCGGCCGGCATGCCGTGCTCGCGCAGTTTCGCGACGATTCCGGCGAGATTTCCCATCGCCATCAAGAAAATCAACGTCTGCGACGGGTTGGCGAGCTTGGCGTAGTCCAGCGACGAATAGCCCTTGACCGGATCTTCGTGGCCGGTCGCGACCGTGAACGAGGTGTTGCGATCGCGGTGCGTGACGGGAATCCCCGCGTACGCGGGCGCGGCGAGCGCCGAGGTGATGCCCGGGATGATTTCGAACGCGACGCCCGCCGCGCGAAGTTCGGCGGCCTCTTCGCCGCCGCGGCCGAAAACGAAGACGTCGCCGCCCTTGAGCCGCACGACGCGTTTGCCGTCGAGGCCGAGTCGCACGAGCAGCGCGGTGATCTCCTCTTGGGGACGCGTGTGCGCGCCGGCTTTCTTACCGACGTAGATTTTTTCGCACGTGGGAGGCGCCATCGCGACGATTTCAGGGGCGGCCAGGTAATCGTAGACGAGTACCTCGCAGGTCGCGAGCACGCGCACCGCCTTGACCGTCAGCAGCCCGGGGTCGCCTGGCCCGGCACCGACGAGCCAGACTTTCCCGCGCCGCGGCGGCGTCACTCCGAGAGTTCGGCCTCGAGCGCGGCTTGCGGCATCGCTGAACGGCGTCCGGCCGCCATTTCTTCGCTGCGCACGCGCAGGTCGAACAGCTCGTCGAGCAGGGTCGCCAGGGTCAGCGCCTCGGCGTGATTGGACGTGGCCCGCTCGCGCAGTTTGGTGACGACGCTGTGCAGCAGCTTGGAGATGATCGTCAACGACGCCCCGGTGATGAGCATACGCTCGCGTTCGCTGAGGTCGGGGCAGCGCGCGAAGAGCCGCTCGATCTCCGCTTCACGCAGCGACTCCGCCTTTTGGACGAGCGAGCTGACCACTGGAATCGTCACCCGCGACTGGTACCAGCGGGCGAAGCGTTCGGCGTGCTCGGCGATGATTTCTTCGACCATCGGAATCGCTTCGCGGCGGCGCTCGAGGGTGACGTCGACGACGTCCTTGAGGCGGTCGATGTCGGTCACGTGAACGCCCGGGATCCGCGAGACTTCCGGATCGACGTCGCGCGGCACGGCGATGTCGACGATGAACAGCGGCCGCTCGGCACGGGCCAACATCGCTTCGGCCACGTTCCCCGGGGTCAGCAGAAAGTGCGAAGCACCCGTCGAGGTGACGACGATGTCGCTCTGTTTCATCGCCTCGACGAGCCCCGGCAGTTCGACCGCGAGGCCGGTGCCGATCGTCTCGACGACCTCACGCGCCTTGGCGTGCGAGCGGTTCACGACCAACAGCTCCGAGCACCCCTCGAGGCGCAGCCGTTTGGCCGCGGTTGTGCCCATCTTGCCCGCGCCCACGACCATGACGGTCTTGCCGGCCAGGTCGTCGCCCAGCTCTTGCTTGGCGAGGCCGATGGCGGCGGTCGCCACGCTGATCGAGTCGCCGCCGATCTGGGTCGAGGAACGGGCTTCTTTGCCGGCGTTGAGGACTTCGCGGAAGAGGACGTGGAGGGTCTTGCCGAGCGAACGCGCCTTTTGGGCCTGGATATAGGCGTCTTTGATCTGGCCGAGGATCTCGGCCTCGCCGATCAACATCGAGTCGAGGCCGGTCGCCACCCGGAAGAGGTGATCCGTGGCCTGCGAGCCCAGCAGCGTGTACATGTAGGACGACATGTCGTGCTGGACGTCGCCGTGCCGGAAATTCCGCAGGAACGATTTCAGCTGCTCGACGCCCGTTTCGTAGTCTTCGAGCTCGGCATAGATCTCGAGGCGGCCGCAGGTCGAGACCATGACCGCCTCGCGGACCATCTCGTAGTCGCGGAGCGCCACCAGGGACTCGGCCATGCGGGAGGGCGGGAACGCATGGCGCTCGCGCACTTCGACCGGGGCCGTGTGGTGCGAGAGTCCCAGACAAACTAGCGGCATGAAGTCTCCCCGTGACAAGACGGCAACGCCCGAAATGACCGCGGCGATTGGGCGTCTGCAGAAAATCTTGCCACGAAATTTCGGGCGGCGTCGTGCGCGGGGTCACGGGGGCTGGGAGAAGCCATCGTTTGTAGTCTTACCACGTCGTAGTCGGTGGCGCTATGCCGGGAGTTGAAAATTAGACTGCCGCCAGGAGTGAAACGATCGCATCGTCGGCGGCGGCGATCGTGGCGTCGATGTCGGCGTCCGTGTGGGCCAGGCTCAGGAACGACGCCTCGAACTGGGACGGGGCCAGGTACACGCCGCGATCGAGCATCGCGTGGAAGAAGCGCGCGTAGAATGCCGTGTCGGCGGTCTTCGCGCTCGCCAAGTCCACGACCGGCTGGTCCGTGAAGAAAAAACCGACCATCGAACCTCGCGCCCCGGCCTGGTGCGGTACGCCGTGGCGCCCGAAGACGTCGTCGAGCCCCTCGATGAAGCGGGCGCCGGCCGCATCGAGCCGCTCGTAGACGCCGGGTTCCCGTAGCGCGCGCAAGGTTGCCGTACCGGCCGCCATCGCGAGCGGGTTGCCGGAGAGCGTGCCGGCCTGATAGATCGAACCGAGCGGCGAGAGCTGATCCATGATCTCGGCGCGGCCGCCGAACGCGCCGACCGGGAGCCCGCCACCGATGATCTTGCCCAGGGTCGTCAGGTCCGGCCGGATGCCCTCCCGTTCCTGGACGCCGCCCGGCGCCACCCGGAAGCCCGTCATCACCTCGTCGAAGATCAAGAGAGCGCCGTGCGCCGTGCACAGCTCGCGCAAGCCGGCGAGGAAGCCGGGGCCGGGCAACACCAAGCCCATGTTGCCGACGTAGGGTTCGATGATGACCGCCGCGATGGCGTTCGGGTTCGCCTCGAAGGCCGCGCGCACGGCGCCGAGGTCGTTGTACGGTAGCGAGAGCGTGTCGCTCGCGGTTCCGGCCGTGATTCCGGGCGAGTCCGGCGTCCCCATCGTCAGCGCGCCGCTGCCCGCGGAAATCAGGAACGAGTCGCCGTGGCCGTGGTAGCAGCCCGCGAACTTCACGAACTTGTCCCGGCCCGTGAAGCCCCGGGCCAGGCGGAGCGCGCTCATCGTGGCTTCCGTGCCGCTCGAGCAGAAGCGGACCTTCTCAACCGAAGGCACCATCGCGACGACGAGCTCGGCCAATTCGCTTTCGGCTTCCGTCGGCGCCCCGTACGACGTGCCGCGGGTCGCGGCCCGGGTGACGGCCTCGATGACCGCCGGGTACGCGTGCCCCAGGATCAGCGGCCCCCACGACATCACGTAGTCGACGTACGAATTCCCGTCGAGGTCGGTGATGCGGCTGCCATTCGCGGCGGACACGAACACCGGCGACCCGCCGACCCCCTTGAACGCCCGAACGGGCGAGTTGACGCCGCCGGGAATCACGGCCTTGGCGCGTTCGAAGGCGGCGGCGCTGCGCTCGCGTGTCATGCAGACTCCTTTAAACGGGGGGACACGTCCCCCCGATCCCCCCGCCGGGGACTCCCCCGGCTCTCCATTAGCGAGGCCACCTTCGCGTGGCGCCGAGGCGTCCCCCCGATCCCCCCGCCGGGGACTCCCCCGGCTCTCCATTAACGAGGCCACCTTCGCGTGGCGCCGAGGCGTCCCCCCGATCCCCCCGCCGGGGACTCCCCCGGCTCTCCATTAGCGAGGCCGCCTTCGCGTGGCGCCGAGGCGTCCCCCCGATCCCCCCGCCGGGGACTCCCCCGGCTCTCCATTAGCGAGGCCACCTTCGCGTGGCGCCGAGGCGTCCCCCCGATCCCCCCGCCGGGGACTCCCCCGGCTCTCCATTAGCGAGGCCACCTTCGCGTGGCGCCGAGGCGTCCCCCCGCGCCGCGGGCTCCGCCCACTCCCCACGGAAGGCCGCGTAGTCGGCGGGGGTGTTGATGTTGGTGAAGTCCGGCGCGTCGTCGACCAGCAACAGCCGCGCGTTCAGCTTTTCGACGACGGCTCGCACCGACCCGCGCCCGGACCGCAGCACGTCGGTGCCCGCCCGCAGGAAGGCACGCCGGTCGTACAGCGCGGCCAGGGGCTCGGGTCGCGGCTCGCCGTCGCGGTGCCGGAGCGGGACGACGGCTTCGTCGCCGGGCCGGCGCGCGGCTTCCAGGCGCTCCAGCAAGGCCGGACCGGCGAGCGGTGCGTCGCCCGCCACGACGAACACCCAGCGCGCGCGCATCCGCCCGAGCGTCGTCACCAGGCCGCCGAGCGGCCCGCGCCCGGGCCGGCGGTCGACGACCATCGGCACGGGCAAAAGGGCGTCGACATCTCGCGCAAAGCCGCCGGCGCAGGCGATGATGGTTTCCCGGCCGGCGCCGACGTTACGGTAGACCCGCACGATCAGCGGCACGCCGCCGGCATCGAGCAAGAGTTTGCCGGGCAGCCGTGTCGCCTCGCCGCCGGCCAAGATTGCGACGCCGCTGCGACCGGCTGCCGATCTCGCCGCTGGATCCACGGCTGAAGCCGCCTCAGCGGCCGGCGTAATGGCGTTGCGCGTAGGATTTGGCGAAGTAGGTGATGATGATGTCGGCGCCGGCGCGCACGAAACCGGTCAGGGTTTCGTCGATCACCCGGTCTTCGTCGATCCAACCGTTGCGGCCGGCGGCCTTGACCATGGCGTATTCACCGCTGACGTTGTAGCAGGCAACCGGGACGTCCGAGATCTCGCGCACGGCGCGGATCAGGTCCATGTACGCGAGCGCCGGCTTGACGATGAGGAAATCCGCCCCTTCGTCGAGGTCGAGCAGCGCCTCGCGTAGCGCTTCGCGGCCGTTTGCCGGGTCCATCTGATAGGCCCGCCGGTCGCCGAACTGCGGCGTCGAGTCGGCCGCGTCGCGGAACGGGCCATAAAAACCTGAGGCGAACTTGACCGCGTACGACATGATCGGCACGTTTGTGTAGCTCGAGCCGTCGAGCACGGCGCGCAAGTAGGCGACCCGGCCGTCCATCATGTCCGACGGCGCGATCACGTCGACCCCGGCTTCGGCGTACGAGAGCGCGGTCCGGCCCAAGAGCTCGAGCGTAGCGTCGTTATCGACGTCTCCGCTTTCATCGAGGATGCCGCAGTGGCCATGGTCGGTATACTCGCAGTTGCAGAGGTCGGCGATCACGAGCATCTCCGGCACGGCCCGTTTGATCTTGCGGATCGCGCGCTGGACGACGCCGCGCGGGTCGTGGGCCGAGGTCGCGTGCGCGTCCTTGAAATCCGGGATACCGAAGAGCAGGACGGCCCGGATGCCCAGCGCCGCGAGCTCGCGGCACTCGGCCACGGCTCCCTCGACCGAGAACCGGAAGACGCCGGGCATGCTCGAGATCTCGCCCTTGGGCTGGTTCTCGTCGGCCACGAACAGCGGTTGAACGAGGCTCGCAATTCGCACCTCGTGCTCGCGCACCAGATCGCGAAGTGCGGCCGTGGCGCGGAGGCGGCGCGGCCGCTTCGTCAGATCGATCGTCGTACGCGGCCGCAGCAGCTCGAGTTCGGTGAGGCTCATCGGATATTCTCCGCTAGCACGAATTGGGTGACGCTTTGCACGAAGGCCGCCACGGTCGGTTCCGTTGCGACCACGTCCGGCGGGAAGCCGGCCTCGCTCGCGGCCGCGCCCGAGGCGTCGCCCATAGCGGCGACGAGCGGCCTCGCGCCATCGTCGCGCAACCGCGCCAAATACGCGGTGACCGCTCGCACCGATGCGCTCGACGGAAAGAGCAGGCCGCTCGGCACCCGGCCGCCCAAGGCCAGCGCCGCGTCCTCGCTGTCGGAGGCCTCGATCACTTCGGCGCCGGCGCCGCGCAGGGCTGGAGCGATTTGGCTCGGGCGATCCTGGCCGTGCGGCAAGAGGAAGAGCCGGCCGGACAGCGGCGCCTCGGTGAAGCCCGGCTCGGCAACATCGCGTAGGAGGGCCGCGCCGCCTTCAGCCAGGAGCCGTTCCGCGAGCTCGACCGCCAAGGCTTCGGCGTCGGCGGGATCGGTTAGGACGCGTTCGAGCGTGCCCCGCACGATTTGCGAACCGTCGGGCGCAGCGATGGCGGCGTCGAGGGTCAGGCGGCTATCCGCGTAGACCGCGTGCGCGCCGACCGGAGCTTGGCAGCCGCCGCGCAACGTGCGCAAGAACGCGCGCTCGGAGCGAACGGCCAGCTCGGTCGTGGGATCGGCGAACAGCGCATGTATCCGCGCCGCGAGCGCCGCGTCGGACGCGCGCACTTCGATCGCGAGCGCGCCCTGGCCAACCGCCGGGATCAGCGTTTGGGGGTCGATCGGGACGGTGTGCGTCGCGCGCAGCCCGAGCCGTTTGAGGCCCGCCGCCGCCAGCAAGATCGCGTCGAATTCGCCTTCGCGCAACTTGCGCAGGCGGGTGTCGACGTTGCCGCGGATCGTCTCAAAGCGCAGATCGGGCCGCAGCGCCTGCAACTGGGCCCGCCGGCGCGGGCTCGAGGTGCCGATCAGGGCGCCCGGCGGCAGGGCGTCCAGCGACGCGTACCGTTCGGAGCAGAAGGCGTCGCGCGGGTCGGCGCGCGGGCCGATGGCCGCCAGCGCCATGTCGTCCGGGAGGCTCGAAGGCAGATCCTTGCACGAGTGGACCGCGTAGTCGGCGCGGTGCTCGCGGAGCGCCAGTTCGAGCTCCTTGACGAAGATGCTGTCGGTGCCCAGGGCCGCGAGCGAGCGGTCCTGCACGCGGTCGCCCTTCGTTGAAATTTGCAACACCGTCGAGATCAGGCCGGCCTGCGCGAAGGTCGCGATCACGTGCCGGGTCTGCCACATCGCGAGGGCGCTCGCGCGCGTCGCGCACACGAGCGACGTAAAGGCGACGGGATCCGGCGTGCCGTTGCCGCTCAGCGCCGCGTACGCGGCTTCGACTTCATTTTCCACCGTGCTGGGATTCATCGCCGCCAGTTCCGCGATCTCCCGTCCCGTAAGTTCGGCCATCACGGCGGCCCGCGCCGCGGACGGAACGACGGCTTTCGCGTACTCGCGAGCGCGGCCCAGCGTGGCGGCGGCGCGCCCGTATTTTTCGTCGTAGCGTTCGCGCAGCTCGGCCACCAAGCGGGTCGCTAGGGATGGCGCGGTTCCGCCGGTGTCGACCGCGAAGGTCAGGTCGCCGCTCCGGTGCGCGAGCGCCGTCGCGAAGTCGCTGGGCGCCGACCCCGACGTATCGTCGACCAAGATGTGCCGGATCCGCGCCGCGTCCACGACCGCCGCGTTGACGGCCGGGTCGCCGGTGGCCGCGAATGCGAGCCGGGCGCCGTCCAGGTCGGCGGGTTCAAAAGGTCGCGTCACGAGTTCCAGTTCGCCGCGCGCCGCCGCTTCGCTCAGGAACGGCGCGACCGCGAGCGACACGACCCGGATTCGCGCGCCGGCCTCGAGCAGTGCCGGGATCTTGCGAGCGGCGACCCTGCCGCCGCCGACCACGACGACGAGGCGGTTGCGGAGATCGAGGGCGATTGGGTACACGCGGCAGTTCTTCGCCGGGCTCGTGGCGCGGGACTTTTCAACCGGCCCTCAAACGGTCCCGGACGTGGTTTTGGCCTCGTGGCGCGCGGCGCTCATCGGTGCGCTCGTGGCAGCGCTTGCGACCTTGCCGGGACTTGGAGTCGGTACGCTGTGGGATAACAGCGAGACCGCGTACGGAGAGGTCGCCCGCGAAATTCTGATCTCCCACGATTGGGTCGTGCTGCATCTCAATAGCGCGCCCTGGTTCGTGCAGCCGCCGCTCTACTTTTGGATCGCCGCGCTCTTCGCGAAGGTCCTCGGCGTCTCGGAATTCGCGCTGCGTTTGCCCGCGGCGCTGGCGACGATCGCGATGGCGGCGTCCGTCGGGTATGCGGTGGCTCGGGTCGCGACGCCGCGCGCCGCACTACTGGCCGCCGTCGTGCTCTCGACCTCGCTGATGCAAGCGGTGGTCGGACGGCTCGCGATCATGGACGCGCTGCTCGATCTGGCCGTGGCGGTCGCGATTCTCTCGTGGTTCGCCGCGCTGCGGACCGGCGGCGGCGCGTGGTGGTACGGCGGCTGGGTGGCGTTGGCCCTCGGCACGCTCACCAAGGGTCTGGTGGCGCCGGTGGTCACGCTGCTAGTCGTCCTGCCGTGGGCGCTGTGGGAGCGCGCGGCCGGCCGGCGCGTCGCCAATCCCTCGGCCACGCGCTGGGCGCTGGGAACGGCCCTGTTCGCGGTGATCCTGCTGCCTTGGGTTGCGGCCCTGGCCCGCGCTGCCGGACCGGCCGCGTTCCTGGAACTGGTCGGGCACTACACCGTCGGGCGTTATCTGGGCACGATCGAGAATCAGAGCGGGCCGCTGTGGTATTACCTGCCGGTCGTCATCCTCGGCTTCTTCCCGTGGTTCGCGTTTCTCGTGCCCGCCCTGATCGAAGGCTGGCGAGACGCCCGAAGCGACCGGAACGGCGCCTTGGCGCGCTTGGCGCTCGTCTGGGCCGTCGTCCCGTTCGTGTTCTTCAGCCTCGCGAAGACGAAGCTGCCCAACTACATCGCGCTCGAACTCCCGTCGTTCGCAATCCTAGTGGCCGTCTGGTTCGATCGCGTGGCCGGCCGCTCCGACCGCCGCACGGCGTTGGCCTGGACCGCGCTCGTGCCCGTGACGATCGTGGGCCTCGGTTTCGCGATGTCGGCGTTTTCGCACGATAACCGCCTGACGGCCGCGCTCGCGCAGATCCGCACCGACTTCATCGAGTTGGGCGGAGTCATCTTACTGGGCTCGATGGCATGCTTCGCGTGCCTCTTGGTTCGGCGCTGGGCGTTCGCCGGTCCGTTCGCGCTCGCGATTGCGAGCGTGCTCGTGATGACGATCATCGCGGTCGGAGAACCGCTCGTCGAGCAATTCAAACCGATCCCGCCGCTCGCCGCCGTGATCGACCGCGAGCGACACGACGGTGACGTCGTGGCGGTGCAGGGCGTCTCGGGCGGGAACGCCTTGATGTTCTACACGCGACCGCCGGTCGCCCAACTGAGCGGGCGGAGCGAATCGGCGCAGGATCCGTCGACCGATCCGCGTCGCGCCATTTGCGACTCCCCGCGCGCCTTCGTCGTCGCTTCTAAGAAGCGGCCTTCGCCGGACCCGGACTACGGCCGAAGCCGCCGGCTCCTGGCCAGCTCGAACAACGACGTCCTGTTCCTGTACGACGGACCGCCCTGCGACTCAGCCGCCCGCTGAGCAGGCGGCACGCTTTGCGGCGCTCGACCGCGGCACGTGAAGCTCGGCGTAGTTTGCTCCATGCATAAACATTCACTCGAATCAATGCACGGAGCAATGTCTTTGATTAGCTCGTCCGCGCGGAATTTTTTCGCTCGCTCGACGCGCCCGCTTTGCCGAGGTGATCGAACCGCGAGGCCGAATTTCCGGTGGCTATGAACGCATCCACTACGACTTTGCGCGGTATCGATTTCGTCATGTATCTCGTCGAGGACATGCCACGCGCGCGCGCGTTTTACGAAGGTCTCTTCGCCCTCGAGCCGGGCGCCGTGGATTCCGAATATTTCGTCGAGTACGATCTTCCCGACGGCGGAACGTTCGCGTTAGCTAAAGATCCGAGCGTCGCGCGCGAACCGTCAGGTGGGGCCATGTTCGGCGTCACCGACGCCGAAGCGTCGATCGCCCGCGTCGAGGAGCTTGGCGGTAAGCTCCTGCGGCGTTACGGCGGACAGAGTTGCACGTCAGGCTGGTGCGTCGATTCCGAAGGCAACCCGTTCGGCGTTCACGAGCGAAAGTAATCGCCGAACGGGTTCGCGGCGTCGGCGATTAACTCGACGCCGGGACTAGCGTGAAGGTCGCGGGGTCGACCTGGTAGTTGTTCGGCGCGACGTTCCCGTTCGGAAGCGCGCAGATGACGCTGTTTTCCGGACCCCAGATCACGACGAGATTTGGCTGACCGCACTGGGTCTGTTGCAGGCCGTAATCGGAGAGCAACTGCTGGCCTGGCGTGTCGGCCTCGACTTGGTACGAGGGATAGTCAACCTGGTCCTGATCGTCGTCGATCGACCCGTATGCGAGGTCCTCGCCGAGGTCGGCGAGCGCGAAGGCTCCCCAGAAACCGCCGCCCCAGTAAATGCCGGACGGGCCCCAATGGCGGCCGTGATTCCATCCCCAATCGCCGCCGCCGCGTTCACGCGGATCTCGAATCCCCTGACCGTGAAAGCGACCGTCGTACGGTCCGCCGCTGGCGTTCGTGGTAAACGACGGGCGACGGTAGCCCGCAGCCGCGCGGTTCTCGCCACCCGCCCCGGGTTGCCCGTAACGCTGGGCCGTCGCCGGCCGCTGCATCGTACCGGTTCGCTGGTCGTATGCGGGTCGCTGGTCGTACGCGGGTCGCTGCATCTGAACGGGGGCTCGCGTGACCGGTACGGGGCGACTGATGTCGTGGTTGAAGTTGAAGCCGCCGGCTGGAGCCGCGCTCCGCATTTCGGGCGCGGCCGGGCGCGTGCCGCCACCGCCGCCGCCGCGCGGTCCGCCACCACCGCCGCCGCCGTGGGACCCGCCACCGCCTCCGCCACCGCCGCCGTGGGACCCGCCGCCGCCACCACCGCCCCCGGGCGGCCCGCCCGCCGCTGCCGCCGGCAACGTCAGGGTCAGTGTTAGCGCGAGCGCTAGGGGTCCGAGGAGGCTATTCATCGTGAGCTTCATTTTGCGCCGTCCAGGGTTCCCTTGGCTGACACGATGGTGCCCCGCGTCGTGTGCAACAGCAGCAGTACTTCGTGCGGCCCGAGCGTTTGTGACGTGTGGCGCATGGGTTGCGTTTCGCCCGAGAGGTTCAAGTATACCGTTCCGTGTTCGAGTTTGATGTTGTGGGTCGCGCCGTGCTGGCGCAGGGTCGTCGCATACGGGAGGCAGCGTTGCACCTCGCCGATTAACGAACAGGCGCTACTTGAGACTTCGAGGGTCGCCTTCCGATCCGAGCTGCGCAGGCGCAGGGTCGCTCCGGAGATCTGCATCTCGACGTTGGTGTAGGTCTGGACCGAGCCGTCCGCTTGCTGGACGCGCGTCGTGCCGGAAGCGTTCGCGGTGGCAGTGATGAGGCCGAACGCGAGCAGCGTCGCGAGTGTTGCCGGCCTGGAGCGAGATGTGAACAAACGGGTCGTCCCTTGTCGAATTTCAGTTCGTTTGGTGATAGCGATAGCGTTGCGTGATACCCGCGCGACAACGGGGCCAAACTCGCTCGCTCGCTAACTCGCGCGAAAAAGTTCGCTCGTTACAGCCCGGTCGAGGTCGGTGCCGACAGCGGTGCCGCGCTCGCCGCGGCGGTCGAAACAGAATCCGGGCTCGGGCCGGATGTCCGGGAGCGGGACAAAAGAAATAGGCGCAGCCGTAGAGGATCGCGACCACGATTAGTTCGTTCCGGTAGCCGAGGATCAACGACGAGTATTCGAGGATCCCACCGACCATCGCGCCCAATAGGTTCGCGGCAACGCCACCGTCGATGCGGCGGCGAATCGGAAGCGTCCGGCAAAGATCAGATTAGCGATGAAAATCGGTAGCGTTGAGTCGCGTCAGCCGAATGTCGAGCGAATGGCGCGCCGAAGAACAGAGAGTAATGCATCGGCTCGCCCTTGTAGCCATTGCCGTCTGCGTCTTGCTCGTCGCGGCGCTGGCGCCAACCCTGGTCGTTTACGGACACGACAGCCCGGTCGCGAACCCCGATGACTTTCGGGCGTTCTACTGCGCCGGAGCGGCTGTCGACGCGCGACGCGACCCGTACCGCGTCCAACCACTCTGGGCCTGCGAACTCGCTGCTCTGGGCTCCAACGGGCTCTCGCTCGGCGACGCGCGGGTCATGCCCGCCCCGCTGCCGCCATACGCCCTCGCGGTCTTTGCTGAGGTCGCGCGCTTGCCGTTTCCAGTCGCCGCGATTATGTGGTCGGCCGGCGTTCTCGCCTGCATCGTGCTGGGCGCCGCTCTGATCGCGCGGCTGACGGGTTTGCCGCTCGCGCTCACGGCGCTGGTGTTCGCGCCCGCGCAGATTTGCGAATCGCTGTGGCTCGGACAAATCGTTCCGCTGGTCGTGTGTTGTCTCTGCGGCGCGGGCCTTGCGCTGCGTGCGCGCCGCTACGGGTGGGCTGCGGCTGCCCTGCTGGCGGCGACGATCGAGCCGCACGTCGCGCTGCCCGCGGTTCTTGCGGCCCTCCTCTTCGTGCCCGCGATCCGCGGTCGGCTGCTCCTCGGGACGGCGTTGCTCCTCGGGATCTCGCTGCTCGCGGTCGGGCCGGCGGTGTCTCTGGAATACGCGGCGCAGGTTCTTCCGCTCCACGCCCGTTCTGAGATCGTGAATTTCGGCGCGCAGTACAGCCTGACGTCCCTGCTCTGGGCCTACGGACTGGCTCCTGAGGCGGCGCTGCGGCTGGGCGAAGCGTCGTCCATCGGGCTGGCGTGCATGGGTATCGCGCTCGCCTATCGCCTCTCCAAACAGTACGCGGATGACGCGTTTTTGTCCCTGATTCCGTGCCTCGCCATTCTACTCGGCGGCGTTTTCATCCATATCCACCAGATGGGCATCGCGTTGCCGGGCGTGCTGCTCCTGTTGAGCCGGTTGCAAGGCCGGCCTGCGCTCCGGCTCGCGCTGACCGGCGCAACGGTCTGCTTAGCCCTTCCCTGGCTGACGCTCTTGGCGATTCCAGCGGTGTCGGATCGCTTGCCGGCGGCTGCCCCGCCCCGCGCCGTCGCGCTGCAGGCACCCGCCGCCACCGACTTCGCCGAGCTGCCGCGGACGCGCTATATCGAAGCCGTCGTCGCCCGCTACCATCACCCCGTCTGGCTCGATACCGTGGTAAAGCTGCCGACGTGGCTCGGCCTGGGCTTCACGCTGGCAGCTGCGTTCGCGCTATCCGCGAAGGGAGCCGCGCTTCGGAACTCGCCCCGCCTGGCGCCCGTCGCCGCGCGTTTCGCGCCGGTGGAAGTGCCTGCCGAGCCTTAGGTACGGCTTTGTGCGGGCGCGTTGATTTTGTTCGGCGCCGCCCGGATCATGAGCGCGTTCGCCGGGTGTTTGGCCCGGCGAACGCGCGCGATGTTACCGTCTTGAGGACGCGCCTTACTTCGGTACCTTTGCAACGTCGGCTTCGGTAACTTCGGAGCCCTTGTTGCCCCACGACGAGCGGATGTACGAGATCACGTTCGCGATATCGGCGTTGGTCAGGTTGCCTTTCCAGGCCGGCATCTGTGCCGCGTAGGTCTTGCCCTCGACTTGCGCGCCCTGCAACCCATAGAGCAGCGTGTGAATGACTTGCTTCGGCGGTCCGGTCACGTACGGGTTTCCGGCCAGCGGCGGGAACACGCCGGGTTGACCCGCACCATTTGCCTGATGGCAGCTCGCGCAATTTTGCGTGTAGACCTGCGCGCCTTTGGCCGCGGCGCCCGAGGCGGCCACTTGCGTCCCGCCTCCCGACGACGACGACCCGACCGACGTGCCCGCACCGAGGGTGTTCGAAGCGGACGCGGCGGCTGCGGCCGACGGTCCTTCGCCGGCTTCGGCTTGTTCTTGCTGGATGGCGAGCTGGCTGTAGAGCGAAAGGCCGACCGCGATGACCAGCGACAGCGCCGTTATGCCGAGAACCCACGGCCGGCGGCTGATCTGCCGGCTCGGATTGCGGTCCAGGAACGGCAGCAGGATCAGGAAGGTGACGAGTCCGCCCGGGATGACGACCGTTGCCAGGAGGTTCGAGATCCCTTGAAGCGCGGGCGGAAAGAGGCCGGCGACGCGCAGCAGCCCGTACAGCGCGAGGAAATACCACGCGGGATACGCGATGAATTTTTGCGTCGGATCCGCTTTGACGTCGAGCGCCGGCGGGGCCCAGATCGAGAGCGCGACGATCAGCAAAAAGACGACGAACGAAGCGGCCGCGTCCATAAACATCTGGTTGGGCCAGAAGCGGCCTTGGGGCAACTTCTTGAGATCGTGGTCGACCGGCGGTCCGGCCGATCCGTTGTGGCGGAAGATCGCGAGGTGTCCGGCCGTCAGCAGGACCAGGAGCGCGGGCATCAGCCAGACGTGCAGTCCGAAGAAGCGGTTGATCGTCAGCGTGCCGATGCCGGGGCCGCCGCTGAGGAACTGCTGGGTCGCGTTGCCGACGATCGGCACGGAGGACGCGATGTTGATCGCGACCTGCGACGCGAACAGGGCGTTCATGTCCCACGGCAGCAAATAGCCGGTCAGGCCGAGCACGAGCGTTACCACGAGCAACAGGATGCCGAGCACCCACATGATCTCGCGCGGGGCCTTGTATGCGCCCCACAGGAGCACTTGGAGCATGTGCATGAACAGCAGCGCGATCATGGCCGTCGCGCCCCAGAAGTGCAGGCTGATCACGAACTGCCCGAAGGGCACGTTGTGATAGATGTAGTTTGTCGATTCCCATGCCGACGCGGTGGACGGCGCATAGTAAAACGTCAAGAAGATGCCCGTGACGATCTGTAAGATCATCGCGAAAATCGTCGCGCTACCGAAGATGTACCAGTAACTGGCGCCGCCGGGCACGTCCTCGGTCAGGAATTCGGAAATTTGACCGACGAGCCCGGTGCGCTGCTCGATCCAAGTCAATACGCTCACGGTGTGTGCTTTCTCTTGCGACTAGGAGTAGGCGACGATGACGCGGTCGGGCTCGCCCGACTTATACTGGATCCAGGTGACCTGCGCTTTGCCGTCCTTCTCGCGGAAGGGGAGCGGATCGAGTCCGCGCGGCGCTGGGCCGGCCAGCTTCGCGCCTTCGGGGCCGAACTGGGAGCCGTGACAGGGGCAGATGAAACGGTTCGCATCGGGCGTCCACTCGAACCGGCAGCCTAAGTGGGGACAGATCGAACTGAAAATTACGAAATCCATGACGACCGCGTCGTACTTGATCTCAGCGGCCGGGTTGGTGTAGAGGTCCGGTCGCTTGGACTTGAAGTTGGCCGCCTGCTCCGGCGTCAATTTGACGCCCCAGACAAACTGTTCGTCGGGCGCCGGCTTGAAGTAGCCGTCCGCGTAATCGAAACTGAAATTGATCTTGAGCGGCGTCCCCGGTTTGCTCGTCAGTTGCGACACTTTGTCGGCCGGCAAGTCGCCCCAGACTCCGCCCGCGGATTTGTCCGGCGAGAGCAGCGATTCGGGAATCAGCGAGGTGGCGAGGGGGATGACCAGCGTGAGTCCGATGATGCCGCCGACGGCCAAGGTGGCGTTGGCGAGAAACTGGCGGCGGGACTGCTCTTCCGGCGTCCCCGGGTCTTTATAAGCCTGCGCTTCGTGTGCTCCCAAAGGACCCTTTCCTTTGCGCCGACCCCGCGGCGCGTTCGACAAGTTCTACAGAATAGACGACGTCCAGCGCGCTCCGCGCTCGGACCGCCAGCGAACATATCAAAGTCATGCCCGAGCGGCAACCACTTTGGTTCCTGGCCGACGTACCCAATCGGCGCGAGAACGCTTGGCTGCCCGGTTTCGCGGTTTAGTCCAAACCGCACGGCGACCTTCCAACGGATAGCTCAAACCTATCCATTCGCCCCCAATCTCAGCCAAGTACGCGCTCCAGCCTGCCCGTGGAGAGCCGCGGAAGTCCGCGGCGGGGGGATCGGGGGGACCGTGTCCCCCCGTTTAAGGCGGGGGGATCGGGGGGACCGTGTCCCCCCGTTTAAACCGAAGGACTGTGTCCCCCCGTTTAGGACGAACAGCTTACGACGATGTGGCGGGCGGATTCGGGGGGTGGGGCGGCGTACCCGGCCCGCTCGGGCCGCTCGTTGAAGGGCTCGCGCAGGGCCGCGTGGAGGCGGCCGATCTCGGTGTAGTCTCGGGCTTCGGCCGCCTCGATGGCGTTTTGCGCGAGGTAGTTGCGCAACACGTACGCGGGGTTCGCGGCCGCCATGGCTGCGCTGCGCGCCGCGTCACCGCGCGCCTCGCCTGCCAGCCGGTCGCGGTAGAGACGCTGCCAGTCGTACCACTCCGAACGGTTCTCGAACATCAGCGCGAGCGTATCGTCGTAGGGCGTGCTCGCCCGCGTCAGTCCGCCGAGGGCGCGGAAGAAATTCGTGTAATCGACGCGCCCGTTCTGAAGGGCTTCGAAGCAAGCGAGGAAGAGGGCCGCATCCCCGTCCTGAGCGTTCTCGAGGCCAAACTTCGCGCGCAAGAGCCCCAGGAACGCGCTGTGGAAAGCGGGTTCGTAAGCGGCAAGGGCAGCCTCCGCGTCGCTCTTCGAGACGAGCGATCCGAGGGCCGCCGCGAGGGCGCTGCAGTTCCACAGACCGATGGTCGGCTGTCGCTCGAAGGAGTAGCGGCCGGCTTCGTCCGTGTGGTTGCAAATGAAGCCGGCGTCGTACGCGTCGAGGAAGCCGTACGGCCCGTAATCGAGCGTCAGCCCCAGGATCGACATGTTGTCGGTATTCATGACGCCGTGCGCGAACCCCACGGCCTGCCACTTGGCGATCAACTGCGCCGTTCGCACCGTGACCTCGCGCAGCATCGCCGCGTAGCGCTCAGCGTCGTCGGCAATCGCCTGCAGGTGCGGATAGAAGCGGGACACGGTGTAGTCGGCGAGCTCCTTGACGGCGTCGAACTCGCCTCGGTAGTGAAAGTATTCAAAGGTTCCGAAACGCAGGTGGGACGGCGCGACGCGCGTCAGGACCGCGGCCGTTTCCGGCCGCTCGCGGAAGACCGGATCGTCGCTGCCGGCGATTGCCAGCGCCCGCGTCGTCGGAATGCCGAGCGCCGCCATCGCTTCGCTGGCCAGATATTCGCGAATCGTCGAACGCAGCACCGCGCGACCGTCGCCGAAGCGTGAGAACGCGGTCGCGCCGGCGCCCTTGATCTGCCATTCGAAGCTACGCCCGTCCGCCGTCTGCAGTTCGCCCAGCGTGATCGCGCGGCCGTCGCCGAGTCGCGGCACGAACGTGCCGAACTGATGGCCGGCGTACACGGCGGCGAACGGCCGGACGGGCCCGAAGCGCGCGCTGCCCGCGCTCAGGCGCAGAAACTCCGGTCGCTCGAGTTCGCTGTCGCGAACGTCGAGTAACCGCGCGACGTCCGGGTTTAGGGCGATTTGGTACGGGTCGGAGAGCGGGCTCGGGTCGCGCCGTTCGACGAAGCGATCGCCTAGGACGGCGTAGCCCTCCGAAAGGCGCAAGGTCTCGAGCGTGGCTCCGGGGCTCGTCAGGACGTCCATCACGGGCAACGACCCGCAGGCGCCGCGGCTTGGTTCCAGGCGGCCAGCGCTATCGCGGGGCTGGGACGGCGTGCTAGGCTGGAAACATGCCCCTCGCCAACTCGAACGGGCCGCGCTGGATCCGCTCCCACAACGTCACGACCGAGCGGCGCTTGCGCGGAATCACTCCGATCCGGGAATTCCTCGCGCGGCTCTTCCGCCGCCGCCCCGCGCGCCCCGGCGTGTCACCGTCGGCGCAGGAGCGGAGCGACTCCTAACCACCGCGGTGCCAGTCGAAGGTGCGCCGGATGCCGTCTTGCAGGGAGACGTTCGCGCGCAACCCCAGTTCCCGCTGGGCGAGTGACGTATCGGGCACGTAACGCAGCGGCGGCGCGCCCGGTATCGGCGTGCCCACGACCTGGATGCCGCCGCGCGCCCCCGTTGCCTCGACGACGACTTCGGCCAGCTCGCGGATCGACACGTCGTACGGCGAGCCCACATTGTAGATGCGGCCGCCTTGCGCGGTCAGCAGCATCGTCCAGAGCCAGATCGCGAGATCGGCGCCGTAGAGGTAAGAGCGGCGCGGCGTACCGTCGCCGGCGATGCGGATCGGGCGGCCTGCCAGCGCGTCGCCGATGAAGTTTCCCACCGCGAAGTTCGCATCGAGCGGCAGGTAGGCGCCCACGAAGGCGAAGAGTCGCGCGATCACCGCCTCGAATCCGAACAGCCGCGCGTACGAGGTGCACGCGAACTCCGAGAGCCGCTTGCCATGACCGTACGCCGCCGCAATATCTGTTGTCAGCGGACCGCCGAGGTACGTTTCAGGAACGTGGGTCAGCGCCGCGGGTTGCGGGCCGTAGGCCGCGCCCGAACTCGTGAAGAGCAAGCGTTCCGCGCCGGCATCGCGCGCGAAATCCAGGACGCGCCGCGTCCCGGCGACGTCGGCGTCCACGACGCCGAGCGGCTGCGCCGGGGTCGGGACGAACGGTGCCTCGGTCGCGGCATGTATCGCGAACGCGAACGGACCCTTGGGAGCGCCGAAGCTCCGGATGTCACCGCGGTGCAGGTCGATCGCAGGATCGTGCGCCAGATGCGGCACCCGCTCAGCGAAGTGCTCGGGATCCCGCGTCAGCACCACGAGCCGTGCGCCCAAGCCGAGCGCGCCGTTGGCGTGTGCGAAAGCCTCGATCAGCCAGGTTCCGACGAAGCCCGTCCCGCCTGTTAGGAAGATGCGCCGGCCGCGCAGCGCGTCCCAGCGCGCGCCGACCCCGGTAAGCATGTGTTCGCGGTCGGCGAGCGTGATCACGCAACGCCGGCCCGGCGGCGCAAGCGCGCAGGTGACGGCGTGATAGTGGCCGTCAAAAGCCCGAGCTTGCCATGACGATGTGCGTTAAGAACATGTCGGTGAAGAGCTTCAGATCGGCCGGTTCGCGGGCCGCGACGCTTTATGCCAGGTGCTCCCAGGCCAGGGCGGTACCGCGCACCAGATCCGCGCAAGCCCTCCGTCCGAGTACGCTCGCGAAATGCTTCGGCGGCAGGCCGAATCCTGGACGTACGATCCGCAGGTTGTGGGCGCCGAGCTCTTCGCCCGCGCGTACGTCGGCGCTTACGTAGATCGAGCGACGGAAGCGCAGCGAGGCCCGTTCGGCCTGCGTCGGGCCGTAGTGGACCGTGCCGACCGCCTGCCAGGCGCGCTCGGTTTCGATGACCAGCGCCCGCAGCTCGTCCGGTTCGAGCGAGAACGCCGCATCGACGCCGCCGTCGGCGCGACGCAAGGTCACATGCTTTTCGATCAGCACGGCGCCGAAAGCGACCGCCGCCACGGCCGCGCCGATCCCGCCCGTATGATCGGAGAGCCCGACTTCACACCCAAACGCGGCGCGCATGTTGGGAATGGTCGCCAGGTTGGAGTTCCGCGGCGTGGCGGGATAGGTCGACGTACATTGCAACAGCACGATGTCGGTGCTCCCCGCCCGGCGCGCCGTCCGGACGGCTTCGTCGATTTCGGCAACAGTTGCCATCCCGGTCGACATGACGAGCGGCCGGCCCGTGCGCGCGACTGCTTCGATTAGCGGCAGGTCGGTCAACTCGAACGACGCGACCTTGTAGCAGGGCGGGTCGAAGGGTTCGAGATACGCGATGGCGCTTTCGTCGAACGGCGTGCTGAAGCAGAGCATGCCGCGCTCGCGGGCGCGGGCGAACAGCGCCGCGTGCCAATCCCACGGCGTGGCCGCCTCGTGGTACAGTTCGTAGAGGCGGCGCCCGTTCCATAGGCTCTTCGGGTCGTCGATCGTGAAGTCGGGGCCGGCCAGGTCGAGCGTCATCGTATCGGCCGTGTACGTTTGCAGTTTGACCGCGTGCGCGCCGGCGTCGGCCGCCGCGTCAACGATCGCTAACGCCCGCGCCAGTTCGCCATTGTGATTGCCGGACAGTTCCGCCACGATCAGGGGTGGCACGGTCGGTCCGACCGTTCGCTCAGCGAGCCGCACGAATCGCCTCGCGCGCGAAGAGCAGGTCCCGCAAAACGGCTTCGCGCGCGGCGAAGGCTTGGGCTGCCAAGACAAAGGCGCGGACTTCCGTGCGCCCCTCCGTTTCCTCGAAGCCGAAGCGCTGCACGAGTCGGATCGACGGCTCGTTGTCGCGGCGGATCTCGCATAACACCTCGCGGACGCCCGAGCCGAATGCGCGCCGGAGTCCGGCGTACATCAACAGGGTGCCGGCCCGGGGCGGTGCGGGTTCGGCGCCCACGTAGTATCCGCAGGTCGCGCGCGCCGCATCGGCGCCGGTCGTGAAAGAGATCGAACCGAGCCCCACGCCGTCGTAGGACAACACGTATTGTCGATAGTCCGCGTCGCGTTCGCGCCGCTCCCACCAGGCGCGCTGCTGTTCGGGGGAGATCGTGCCGCGGTCGAACATCCGGAGCCGCACCCGATCGAGATTGCGCCAGCGGCGGAGCGTTTCGAGATCGCCTACGTCAATCGGGCGAAGTGCGACCTTCGCTTCGTCGAAGAATGCACTGGAGTTCATGCCGCCACCGCCTGCAAGAGCGCATCCGCGACGGATCCGGCACCGTCGCGGTTGCCCAGCAGCCCGAGCGCCCGGCGCGACATGTCGCGCAGCGTCTCGGGGGCGTCGCGGATATCATCGAGTGCGCGCGCGATGACGTCCGTGTCGCGCAGCGCCGCGCTGCCCAGGTCGATCGCGATTCCCGCCTTTTCGATGGTCCGTACCAGTTCGACTTGATTCGGCGCGATCGCGACTACCAGCGATGGCAAGCCCAGCGCCGCGCGTTCCCAGGACGCCGTTCCGCCGGCGCCAAGCGCGAGGTCGGCGCGCTCCATCAGGTCGGCGATCGCTCCGGTCGCGACGTGCACGTGCGTGCGCGCGTCGGCGCGCAACGCGAGACGCGCCGCGTTCGGGTTGCCGGCGCCGACAGCCACGTCGAGCGTGACGTTATTCCAAGCCGGCCGCGCCAGCGCGTCGAGCGCGCGGGTCGTCACGTCGGGCGCATCGACGCCGCCGAAGAAGACGAAGACGCGCCGAACGTCGCCGCCGCGCGCGCGCGGCACCGCACGGGTGAACTCCTGGCGCAGCAACGCGAAGCGCGGGCCCAGCAGCAAGCGCGCGCCCTCCGGGACGCGCGTCCGGTACGCGGCCTCGCCGCCCGTGAGGCGATTCGCATCGAGCAAGACGTCGCAATCGTGCGGGCGATCCGCCAAGTCGTCGATCGCGAGGATGCGCTCCGTGAATTCGCGCGCGGCGCGCTCCCAGCGCGCGTCGAGCGCGTAGTGGTCGACGACGATGCCGCGCAGCGGGCGGAGCGCTTGCAGAGCCCGCCGCACGTCGGCGATCTCGTCGGTCAGTGAGGCGCCGAACCACGACGCTTCGTAGCCGTCTCGAACGGGTAACGCGACCGCCTCGAACCCCGCGGACCGGATCGCTTCGAAGCCTCCGCTCGCGAACGCCCGCGTTAAGAAAACGACGCCGGCGCCGCGCGCACGCAGCGCGTCTGCGAGCGCCAGAGCGCGCGCGACGTGACCACTCCCGATCCTCGCCGAAGCATCGGCGCGGATCGCGACGTCGAAGCTCACGCGAGCGCGAGTCTGCCGAGGGCCGCGCGGACCTCAGCGGCCACACGGCGCACGTCGTCATCGGTCAACTCGTAGTACATCGGGAGGCTAATCGCGCCGGCATAGTACCGCTCGGCATTCGGGAAAGCGCCGGGCGCGAACCCTCGCGCGCGATAGTACGGCTGCAAATGAATCGGAATGTAGTGGACGTTGACCAGCACGCCCGCAGCGCGCAGGGTCTCGAAAATCGCACGACGGCGCTCGGGCTCGACTTGCACGACGTACAGGTGCCAGGCCGATTCCAGGTCACCCGCGGGCGCGGGCAGCACGAGCCCGGCCCCGTCGAGCAGTTCGGCGTAGCGCTGCGCGAGCGCGCGGCGCCGCGCGAGAAACGCCGGCAGCCGTTGCATTTGATGCGTGCCGAGGGCCGCTTGCAGATCGGTCAATCGGTAGTTGTACCCGAGGTCGAGTTGCTCGTAGTACCACGGACCGTCGCTTTCGCCGGTCATTTGGGCCGGATCGCGCGTGATGCCGTGCGAGCGCAAGAGCGCGAGTTCGCGGGCCAGGTCGTCGCGGGCCGTCAGCAGCATGCCGCCTTCGCCGGTCGTGACGATCTTGACCGGATGGAAACTGAAGACCGTCACGTCTGAATAGGTCGAGTCGCCGATGCGCGAGCCGCGATAGGTCGCTCCCAGCGCGTGCGAGGCGTCTTCGATCACCGCGACGCCATGACGGCGGGCCGCAGCCGAGATGGCCGCGAGGTCGCAGGGCGCGCCGGTGAAGTGAACGGCCACGACGGCCTTGGGCAGGCGCTCCCCCGCACTCGCGGCGGCATCGAGCCGTTCTGCGAATCGCGCCGGGTCGATCTGCAGCGTGACCGGGTCGATGTCGACGAAGTCGACGTCGGCGCCGCAAAAGCGCGCACAGTTGGCCGACGCGACGAACGAGATCGGCGACGTCCAGACGACGTCGCCCGGTCCGACGCCGAGTGCGCGGCATGCGAGATGTAAGGCCGAGGTCGCGTTCGTGACCGCGATCGCGTGGCGCGCTCCGACCGCCCGCGCGACGGCCGCTTCGAACCGCTCGATCTCGGGCCCTTGGGTCAGAAACGGAGCCCGCATCACGCGCATTACCGCGGCGACGTCGCCGTCGTCGATGCTCTGCCGCGCGTACGGAATCGGGTTCATCCGGCCGCGACGAGCTTGGGCGGCACGCCGATCATCTTGCGCAGGTGCGCGACGTCGAGCCAGTCGCCGTTCGTATCGGAGCTGTACTCGAATCCTTCGGGCAGGCGCGGCGCGCCGGCGTAAAGATCGCCCGTCTTGTCGTGTTCCGAAAACTGCGGCAGCATCACGAAGTGGTCCCCGCCGTCGACGGCGTTGCGGGATTCGTCACCGTTCATCAGGGACTCGTGCAGCTTTTCGCCCGGCCTGATGCCTACGACGCGGGTCGTGAGGTTGCCGGGAAACGCGGCGACCATATCCGACACCCTCATGCTTGGAATCTTCGGGATGAACGTCTCGCCGCCCCGGCTGTTGAGCAGCGCATGGAAGACTAGGCGGACGCCATGTTCGAGGCTGATCCAGAAACGCGTCATGCGCGGATCCGTGATGGGCATCTCCGTTTCACCGCGGGCAATCAACTCCTGGAAAAACGGAACGACTGAACCGCGGCTGCCCACGACGTTGCCGTAACGCACGCAGGAGAAGGCGACGTCGCGATAGCGCACGTAGGCGTTGGCCGCGATGAAGAGCTTTTCCATTACGAGCTTGGTCGCGCCGTAGAGGTTCAACGGATTGACGGCTTTGTCGGTCGAGAGTGCGACAATTCGCTTGACGCCGCGCTCGAGCGCCGCATCGATGATGTTCTCGGCGCCGATGATGTTGGTGCGCACCGCTTCTATCGGATTCGCCTCGAGCGCGGGCACCTGTTTGAGCGCTGCCGCGTGCACGACGTAATCGACGTTCACGAAGGCACGCATCAAGCGGTCGCGATCGCGGATGTCACCCAGAAAATACCGGATCGGATAGCGGCCGGTCGGGAAGCGCTTGGCCATTTCGGACTGCTTGAGTTCGTCGCGGCTGAAGACGATCAGTTCCCGCGGATTGCCCTCGCGCAGTGCCATCTCCACGAATTTATTGCCGAACGACCCGGTGCCGCCCGTGATGAAAATGCTCTTACCTGCGAACAAGGTCGGGTGTCCTTTCGGTCGTGGTGGGGCCGGTGTCGTCGAAAAGCGCCATGTTTTCCGCGATTTCGTCGGCGGGCAGCCAAGGATGCATATCGTGCAGCGGCTTGGACTCAAGCGTTCCGTCGGGCCGCCGGAACGAGCTCACTTTTGGAATCCGGCTCTGAACGGGAGACACGCGGACTTCGACCAGCGCCGGCCCTCGATTCCCGAGCACATCGGATAGCGTCGCGGCCACGTCGGCATCGCGGTCGATGCGAGCGTAGGCGATTCCGTAGGCCCGCGCCAGCCACGCGAAGTTCGGATTGCCGATGCCGGAACCGAAATCCGACCCGACGAGGCGGCCCTCGAAGTGATTGTGCTGGGTCGCGCGAATCGATTCGTACCCGTCGTTGTTGAGCACGAAGATCTTGACGTCCAGTGCGTTGACGGCCAGCGTCATCAGTTCTTGCACGTTGAATTGAAGGCTGCCGTCGCCGGTCACGAGCACCGTGCGCGCGTCGGGACGCGCGCACGCCGCGCCGATGGCGGCGGGCAGATCCCAACCCATCGCCCCAAAGTTGACGTTGGTGAAGACGCGCTGCCCGTCGCGCACGCGGAACGCTTGATACACCGAAGCGGCGTCCAGCGAATTTCCCGTGACGATGATGTCGTGTGGCCCAGCGGCGTCGCTCAAAGCGTCGACGAACACGTAACTGCTGACGTACTCGGGGTCGACGCGATGTTCCGGCCCCACGAGCGGATAGCGCGCCTTCCAGTTCGTGCACGCATCGAGCCAGCGGCGCGAGGGTGCGATGCCGCGCGCCCGCACGAGCGGCAGCAAGTCATCGAGGAACGCGCCGGCATCGGCCTCGATTGCGATATCGGGCCGATAGTTTTTCTTTGCGAGTTCGCCGGCATCGACGTTGACCATGATCCGCGTTCGCGCGCGAATCGCGAATTGGCTCGTGTTGAAACCGATCGATGAGATCGACATGCTGGCGCCAACGCTGAGCAGCGCGTCGGCGTTTTGCAGCGCGAAGTTGGCGCGGCGTTGACCGACGGGGCCGAACTTCCCGAGGTACGCGGGCTCGTCTTCGGGCAACAGATCCATCGCCCCGATCGTGAGTAGTACCGGGATCCCGGATTCGCTTACGAAGCGGCGGAAGCTTTCGGCCGCCCCCGCGAAACGTACGCCGCCGCCGGCGATCAGAAGCGGCCGCTCGGCTTGGGCGAGTGCCGTCGCGACGGCTTCGAGCTGAGCGGCCGATGGCCGGGCCTTTGGAACGTCGAGCCCTGGCGCATGGGGCAGGCCGGCTTCGTCGACGAGTGTGTTTTGCACGTCGAGCGGCACGTTGAGCCAAACGGGCCCGGGCCGGCCGCTCGTTGCGAGGCTGCAGGCGCGCTCGAGCTCGACCAGGACCTGTTGCGCGTCGTCCAGGGTGACGGCGTACTTCGTGACCGGGCGAACCATCGGCAGGATGTCGATCTCTTGCGGTCCGTTTTGGCGTTGGCGCCCGTAGTCGGCCATCACCTCGCGCCGGACTTGGCCCGAAATGCACAGGACGGGAACGGAATCCACGTAAGCGCCGGCGAGGGCGGAGAGCGCGTTCGTACTGCCGGGGCCGGTCGTCACGAGGCAGACGCCCAGGCTCCCGGTCACCCGCGCGTACGCTTCCGCCGCGATCGCCGAGGCCTGTTCGTGGTTGTTGATGCGGTAGCGTAAGCGGCCTTCGAGTCCGAGGGCATCGACGAGGTACATGATGCCGCCGCCGGACACGGAAAACACGTCCCGGAGCCCGCGCTCGGCTAGGAACCGCATTATCACATCAGCGACGCGGATCATCGTGCCTCCCACCCCGCGACGCGGTTGCCCCTGGTCATCTTCTTTGGGATGTCGGCCCGGCGCGCCCCAAGCTTTACCGGAGTGGGCCTTCGCGGCGCCGTATTCGGGAGACTCGGTGCCTGCGCATGGGCGAGCTCCCAGTAGGGCCGATGGCGGAGGTTCAGGTGCTCGCTTCAAGGGCGGTGCGGTTGCGCCGAAACCTCATAGGGTGATACGGCTACGGAAACCGGCGCCGGCCGAGGTTGGGCTCGCCGTCGCGGCGATCATCCTCGCGGCGAGCTGGTACGGGCGCGGCGATTACGACTTCCACGCGTTCTACTGCGCGGGCAGCGCGCTGAACCATCACGTCGATCCCTATCGCTTCGGCTATCTCGCGCGCTGCGAGGGGCAGTTGCATGCAATACCGGCACCGCTTCCCGGCTACGACCTCGCGCTCTTCGCGGCGTTGGCGCGCTTGCCGTTCGCGTGGGCGAACGGCGTGTTCCTGGCCGCGTGCACCTGCGCGGTCGCCATCGCGGTAGCGTGCTTACGGTCGTTGACGGGGTTGCCGCCCGCGCTGGTGATCGCGGCACTCTTTCTTTCGGACTTCTTCGTCAGCGTCCACGGCGGGCAGATCGTCGCGTTCGCGCTCGCCTCCGTGACGCTGGCCGCCTGGCTGGCGGAATCCGGAAATCCGAGGCTAGCCGGCGTGGCCGCGCTCGGGGGCCTCGTCGAACCCCATGTCGGGCTCGGCGCCTGCGTTGCCTTCGCGCTGGCCTCGCGGCCCGCGCGGCTACCGATTGCACTCGGCGTCGCCGCGCTCGCGCTGTTTTCAGTCGCGACGAACGGTTGGAATCTGAACTGGGAGTACCTGAACGAAGTGCTCCCACGCCACGCCGCGTCGGAGATCGCGCATCATAGCCAGTTGAGCCTCGCGCACGTCTTGCATGTGGCTGGATTTGGCGACCGCATTGCCCTTCTCGCCGGTTCGGTTTCGTTTGGGGTCACCCTCGTTGCGGGCGTGCTGATCGGCCTGCGGCTCAGCCGCGAAGGCGGCGGCCTCGGGTTCGCGATGACCTTGCCGCCGGCACTCTCCCTCATCGGCGGCGCGTTCATACACGACAACCAGATCTGCTTTGCCCTGCCCGCGGCGCTGATGGCCTACGCGCGATTCCCGCGCTGGCGATTACAAACCGCCGTCGCCGTGTGTCTTCTGTCCGTCCCCTGGAGCGAGGCGACGATTCTCACAAGCCAAGCGCTGGCGACGATCGCGACGATCGCGGTCCTCGCGTATTTCTTCACGGACCGCAATCTGCCGGCTACGGCCTCCGCCGCGGGCGCGAGCGGCGTCATTCTGTGGCTCACGGACCGCTTCATCGGCCCGGAAAACGCGGCTGCCGTCGGCATCTTCAGGCCTGCCATCGCTTGGAACGGGTTCGTAGACGACGAATGGCGCCAGTTCGTAGCGGTTGAATTCGGCGACCACGTCGCGCTCTATCTCCTGCCGGCTTCGCTGACCTGGCTCGGCCTTGGGCTCGTGGCTTTCGTGCTGGTGAGCGCAGCCCTAACCGGGGCACGAGCCTCCCAGCCCGATCAGCGCCTGCGACGAACGGCGAATGACCCGGCGAACCCAGAATTCGTGATAAAGACGTCGATCGCGTCGAGTTGAGCGAAGACGCTACAACGCGCTCGAACTACGTGGCAGCACGACGTCGCTTCCGGCGCGAGGCACGACGAGGGGCGCAACGGCCGGCGAACCCGTACCCTGAGCGTAGCGTCCGGCGAGTCCCACGGTTTCCGCGACGATGAATGTCGGCCGATGCCGCACCTCTTCGTAGATCAAGCCAACATATTCGGCCAGCATCCCCAAGAACAAGAACAAAAAGCCGAAGAGCAAGAGCACGATGGAAACGATCGTTCCGTATCCGTCGAACGGTACTCCGAAAAAGACGGCCCGTATGACCGCTGCGGCCAGGAGAGTAAACGAGAGCGCCGCTAGGAGAAGACCGAAGGTCGGGATGATCGTAAGCGGCGCTCGTGACTGCGCGAGAATCGAGCGCATCGCCGAGTGGAGCATGGGAAATAGACGGAAACTGGAGCGTCCGCCGTGCCGCTCGGGACGGTCAGTGTCGATGCCGATCGAGCGAAAGCCGATCCACGGCCACATGAAGCGAATCATGCGGTAGCGTTCGGGCAAGTGTAGGTAGGTTTCGTACGCCACCCGGTCTACGAGCCGAAAATCGCTAACGTTCCGCGGCGCCGGCGTGTCGCTTAACCAGTCGACTATACGATAATAGCTGTGAGCGCACAGACGCCGGAATGGACTTTCGCCCGTTCGTTTCGCAACGACGGCGTATACGTTCTGGTACCCTTGCTCCCAGCATTCGATAAAGCGCGGAATGTACTCTGGAGGGTCCTGCAAGTCGCTGTTCATAATAACGGCAGCGTCGCCGCGAGCGTGCGCTATCGCCGCCGTGACTCCGCCCTCCGCACCGAAATTGCGTGAGAGACGCACGATCTTGAATCGAGGATCGCGATCGCTTATGGCAACGAGCTTCTCGTACGTGTCGTCTTTGGACCCGTTTTCGCAGATGATCGCCTCGAAATCGTAGCGCTCTGAAAGCGAGTCGAAGACGACGGTCAGCCGGCGAGCTAGTTCCTCTATGCAATCGCTTTCGTTGTAAGCAGGGCTGCAAATCGAAATAAGCTTCTTCGAGGCACGTTTTCCGTTGTTGGACGGTGTCAAATCTAGAGCCTCCGAACTCGCTCCGCTCATCTATTATCGAGCATCCGTTAACGCTAGCGCAGCGGCGGTTCCGAAACCGGAATCCGAGATGAGTCTGACGACTCGATTCTTCATGCGATAGCGATCGTGGATTGCATTCGCGATTTCCTCTTCATAGACGCGGGAAATGATAACGATGGTAGGCTTCGGATCTTCCATCGCTTCAGGCGCGAGCACGGGGACCCCGCGGACTGTCTTGTGCTGATAGTTCTTGTTTGCGTCAACGAAGGCCTTGATTGGAAGACGTCTTAGACGATCGTCGCTCAGCAGCTGCAGCGTGAGGCTGCCGGTTCCCCAAATTACGACGGGCTCGCCGCCATCGACGAACGTTTCCAACGTTTGAATTAATCGTTCCTGAAACGGCCTCGACGTGGCGACGTATCGCGCCAAGGCTGCTGGTCCGGCGGTATCTCTCGAGATCGAACCTTCGACTTCTCCCTCTCGAAAAATTCCGTCCAGCGCGAAGTCTCTGATTTCGCCGAGCATTCGCGTAGGTTCCCAGAGGTCGACGGGCACGAATCCGATTCGGGAAAGGAGCGAAATAAGAGAGCTTCGAGTGAAGAAGTTTATATGCTCCAGGCTGAATTGTTGAAACGGTACGCTGACATCTTCCGCGAAACGCGCGGCGTCAGGAACTTCGAACCAAATCCAACCGCCGGGCGCTAGAAGGCGTACCAGCGAGCGCAACGTGGGCACAAGATCCCGGAGATGCTCCAGGACGCTCGATAGCAGGACGAGATCGTAGCGCTGGTCTTCGCGCGCCAAGCTCGAGATTGGCTGATTCGCGACTTCGATTCCGTAGACTCGGCGCGCGTAGGTAGCGCAGTGAGCGCTCGGATCGAAACCGCGCACGTTCGTGAAGCCGGCTTCGCAAAAGGCGGCGAGTAAGTGGCCGGCCCCACTTCCCACGTCGAGAATTCGGATATCCCGCCGCGGAACTCGTCGACCGACCTCCGTCACGATCGCGCGATAGTTTGCGAGTGCTCCGGCGCGGAGGATACCGGCACCGTCGGGCGACTCATACTTCGACATTTCGGCGTAGTAGCGGTCGAAGACAGTCTGTTCCGGGATTCCGTCCGCATATGCGAAACCGCAGACGGAGCACGTCACGACGTCGTAGCCCGGGAACGCCGAGGCGTCGTCGAAAGCGACGAATCGCTGCCGGTAGATTGGTTCCGATCGGTTCGAACCGCAAACCTCGCAGCCGCGCCGCGGCGAAGCTTCGCTGCTCGTGGTCATAGCCTAAATATCGGCGTTAGTCCGGCCGTCGTGAGTCCGATCGATGGCCGCAGTCACGGAGGCCCGCTCCTGACAAGGCGAGCTGGCGCCTCGCCGGGCGAGCGGGCAGCGTCAAACCTGCCGGCCGCCCGCGTCCTCGATGCTCCGAGGCTTCTAAAGGGGGCCGTTTCCGGACCGATACGGCTAAGGTGACGCCAGTCTCCATCGTCGCGTGCATAGTCGTCGTGTGGGCGTTCTTTCACGCGCGATTTGGGAGCGTCGCCCTGCCTTGGGCCGCGCGTTTCGTTCCGACCACGCTGATCTCGCGGGCAGCGGCCATCGCGATCGTGCCCGTTTTCGCCGGCCAGATTGCCCTCCTTGCGTACCAGGCCCACGTGGAAAATGGTCCGCCGCTCTCCGATTGGCTGCGCCGGCTTCCGCTTCCGGTCTACGACCATCACACCGAGCGTGCGTCGGTCCACGCCCTAATCGCATACGCCGGCTATGCGCTCGCGGCGATCGAAACGGCACTCGTGGCGGTGGTTGCTTTCGGCGTGCATTGCGGACGATTCCGGTCCGGTTACCGCTTCGCCCTCGCCGTAGGCACGGTTCTCGCAGTGCTTTCGATCGTGGCGCCGGTGATGGCGACGACGGATCCCTACGAGTACGTCGCATCGGGCATGCTCGGCTTCCGGTCGTATGCACCGGGACCGAACCCGTTCGCCGGTACGATCTACTCCGCGATCGACGTCCACGTGCCGATGCGCGGCGTGCTCTACGGCCCGCTGTGGCTTGCGATCGATATCGGGGTCACGTCGCTGCTCGGCACGATCCTGGCCAAATTGATCGCCTTGCGAGTCTTCAACGCCATCTTGCTGGGAGTTCTGGTCTGGGTGTTGGCGCGCGCGGGTGTTACGCCCGCCGGTTTGGTGGCGCTCGGCCTGAATCCCGCGCTGTGGTTTTACGTGGTCGTGAACCCGCACGCGGACGTTGAGGGACTGGTGGCCGTGGCCGGCGCGTTCGCCTTAGCTCAGCGAGAGAAGGGCATCCTAGCCATGCTGCTGGTGGTAGCCGCGGGGCTGATCAAGGTGCCGTTCATCGTCGCGGGCGCGGCTGCGTTCGCACCGCTGGGCCTGGGTCGCCGCATCGTACTTGCGACGGCGGCCGCGGTCCTCGCCATCGTGATCTCGTATCTCATTCCGGGACCACGGTACTTCTCCAGTATTTTCGGACATGTCCACATGTGGGCCGGACGCGCGCACGAGCGTGGCGCCGACTGGTTCGTTTACGCAATTCCCTTCGTCGTCGCCATCATGGTCGCGTTCGTATGCTCTCGGCGCGCCGTCACGGGAGCCGCCTGGCTATTCGGACAGCTGTCACCGCTGGCCGCGCCGTGGTACCTTTTCTGGGGCATGCCGTATGCGTTCGCCTCGGGCGGCTTCGTGCTCTACCTGGTGGCGTTACCGCTTTTCGGGGCGATGCTCGATGCTATGTACATCGGTACGGGCGTGCCGTTCGGCATCGACGCAGCCGTGCTTTCCGGATTCGTTCTTGACCTCTACCTTGTCGGACGCCGGCGATTCGCCGGGCTCGCGCGCGCGGCGTAACGAGGTTACCTACATCTTGTAGCTATGCAGGCCGCTGATCCAGATGTTCACGCCGAGATAGCAGAACATGATCGAAATGAAGCCGAGCACCGAGAGCCAGGCGGTGCGCAGCCCCCGCCAGCTGTTGCGGGTGTGCAAGTGCATGTAGAGCGCGTAAATGGTCCACGAGACGAGCGCCGCCGTCTCCTTCGGATCCCACTGCCAGTAGGCGCCCCACGCTTCCTTGGCCCACCAAGCGCCCGTGATGATCCCGACGGTCAGGAGCGGAAGGCCGACGGATACGATCCGGTACGTCGTGATGTCGAGTTTCGCGAGCGACGGCAGCGAGGAAAGCCAAGTCGCGAGCGGGTCGCCTGCCGCGGCAGCGCTCGCGAGCGCGGGGAAGTCGCCGCCGACCATGCGCTGCGACATCGCGGACTCGGCGTACGCTTGCATCTGCAGACCGCCGCCCAGGGCCGGTCCGCCGGCCGCGGCCGTGCGCAGGCCGGTCGCGGCGAAGCCGCGCCGCTCCAGCGACTTCTCACCATAGTATTTGATCAGATAGAGAAACGCGGTAACGGCCGCGACCATGAAGGCCGCATACGACGAAACGACCAGCGGCACGTGAATCTTGATCCAATAGGATTGCAGCGCGGGGACCGCCGGCAGATAGCCTTCGTTCCAGGTCAGCGCGTAGGCGAGAAAGCTCGCGGCCAGCGCTTCGACGAAACCGCCGATGAACCACAGGTCGTACTTGAGCGCGAAGCCGATGAAGATCGCGACGCTCATCGCCGAGAAAAGCGATAGCGAACCGTACAAATTCGTCAGCGGCCAGATGTGGCTGGTCTGATAGCGATAGACCAGCTCGACGAATTGCACCGCGCAGCCGACGAAGGCGAACGGAATGCCGATCAGCTTGGGCAAGCGGTCGCGCGAGAGAAAGTAGGTGAAGAGCGCCAGCGTACTCATGATGTACGCCGAGATCGCGATGACGATCAGGACCTGATCGGTGCTCATGTAAATTCCTCGGTTACCTTTCGCAAATCAAGTCGCGGCTCCGGCCGCCAGCGTTCGGGGAACGGCCGGCCGTTCCGCCCGCTCGAGTTCGCCGACCAGCGCGGCGAACTGCTCTTCGTAGATATCGTACCCCTTGACCGTCGTCGCGGCGATGCCGACGGTCCAGGCGCGATCCGCGCCGTCGATGCGCACGTACAGCCGCGCGGGCAGAAAATAGAACGAGATGCAGAGACCCGCCAAAAGTACGAAGGCGCCGATGCCGACGAATGGGATGCCGGGATCGTGCCGGTACTGGATGCCGCTGTAGAGCAGGTAACGGCCCGCATCGACCCGGTAGCCGTTTCCGAGATCGATGCCGCGTTCGAGCGGCACCAAGACGCTGCCGATGTTCTGGTTCCCGTCGAAGACGTTGAGCAGCACGCCGGGATTATTGGGCCGGGGATCCGCGCCGATCGTGTTCCCGGGTCCGATCGTGCCGACGAACTTGGCGTACTGGAACGCGCGCGTCGTGTCGCCGAGTTGGAAGCCCTCGCCTTCCTTGAGCGGGGTCTGCGGGGCGTTGGGCAGCGGCACGCCGTCTTTCGTGACGGTGAACGGCACGGCGAACCCGTACGAGGCCTGATAGTACGACGTACCGTCGATGTCCAGCGGATGGTTGACCCGGATTTGCGCGAGCCGGGCCTTCCCGTCTTTACCGGTCACGTGGACGTCGGAGACGTAGTCGATTGGCTGGTACACGATGCCGCTGCGCGTCTGGATCGGGTCGATGCGAAAGCGAAAACGGTCGAGCTGGAAGACGGCTTTGCTCTCGGGGATCGTGACGCTCGAGCCGGCCAGGACCGTCGTTTGCCCGCTGTAGCCGAAGGCCCAATAGAGGGTCGTGCCGATCGCGATCACGACGAAGCCGACGTGGGCCACCAGGACCCCGCGGCGCGCCCAGTTGTGCTTGTCGGCGAACGTCCACTCGACGCCGCCGAGCTCGCGCTTGCGGACGAGCCAATCGCGCTTGGCGAAGAAGGTCTCGACCCGCTCCCGCACCGTGGCCTCGTCGCCGCGCACCGTCACGCTCGCGTTGAGCGGAATCTTGTCGATCTTCACGGCGCGCAGCGGCGGCAGCCGGGTCGGGATCACGCGCCAAAACGTCGCGAGCGTCATGCAGGCCAGGATGAAGCCGACGATGCCGAGGTAGGCCGGCGAGTGGTAGATGTTGTCGAGGTGGAGTCGCAGCACCAGGCGCGCGAGCGCCGGGGTGTAGTTGGTCTCGTAGAAGCTCGCGTCTTTGCCTTGATCGACGATGACTCCGATCAAGGTCAAGAAGCCCCAGATCGCCAGCAGGGACATGCCGAACCAGAAATTCGAGAGCTGCCCGAGCAACTCGCGCACGCCGTCCTGTAGGCCTGCGCCGAGACGGCTCGGCGACCGGGTCGCTTCCGATGTCGCCATCTTTTCTAGCCTAGACTCCCGACGTCTCGCGATGCCACGACTTCTCGAGCAGCAAGATGATCCAGATGCTCGCTTCGTAGAGGACGTACATGGGCACCGCGATCAGCAGCATCGTCACGGGCGACGCGTCGGGGGCCGCGATGCCACCGACCAGCAGAATTCCCATGCCGGCGTAGCGCCGGTACTTGCGCAGCATCGAGACGTTGACCAAGCCGATGCGCGCGAGCGCCACCATGATCATCGGCGTCTGAAAGATGATGGCGAAGGCCAGGAACGTCAACAGGATGATGTTGAGGGTCGATTCGACGCCGAAGGTCTCCTCGGCTACCGCGGTCGTGATCCCAAGCAGGGCCGTCAAGACGCGCCCGATGATGAAGAAGTGGCAGAACGCGATGCCGGCCGCCGCGAGAAAGATCGATGGCGCGGTGTAGGCGTACACGATGCGCCGGGTCTTCGGATGGAACGCCGGGACGATGAACATCCAGATCTGGTAAACGATGATCGGCAGCCCCAGCACCAGCGCCCCGTAGATCGAGAACTTGAACTCGGTGAAGATCACGTCGGTCGGCGCGAATGCGTGGAGCTGGATATGCGGGCCGAGGTATTCGTTTTTCAGCCAGGTGATCGCGAACTGCGCGGGCCAGAAGAGCGCGAGCGACAGCACGCCGATCGTCGCCAGCGCGACGATCAGCCGTTGCCGGAGCTCCCGCAGGTGCTCCGTGAACGGCATCTCCTTTTGATCCCACTCCGGGCTGCCGGGTTCGGCGACCGTGGGACGCTCGGCTAACAAGGGCGTCGGACGAGCTTAATTTGGCGGGGCGGCGGGTTCGTGGCGTACCGACGGGGCGGCGACCACGACGCCGTTGACCGTCTGCGTCCCCTCGGCGAGGGTCTCGGAAAGGGACTGCGACTCGGCGCGCCCGCGCGTTTCCGCCTCGGCGCGAGCCTCAGCCCGCGCACGTTCGGCGGCAACGTCGGCCTCGGCCTGACCCACCATGAATTCCTTTTTCGCCTGACCGAGCCCACGCGCGAGCTTCGGCACGCGGTCCGCGCCGAACAGCAGCACGGCGGCGCCCACCAAGATCGCGATCTCCATCGGATTTCCGAACATCTCTTAGCTCCTTTAAACGGGGGGACACGTCCCCCCGATCCCCCCGCCGCAGACTCCTGCGGCTCTCCATAAGCCAACCACCTTCGCGTGGCGCCGAGGCG